>Ga0233372_1001089_pt1 | contig 10625 bp, 22 predicted proteins | sample ElkDunMinimDraft_4_FD_191538 | JGI IMG/M metagenome (GOLD analysis project Ga0233372, IMG submission 191538) | Fecal eukaryotic communites from dung pellets of Tule Elk in California, USA - Elk Dung D8 | ecosystem: Host-associated > Mammals > Digestive system > Large intestine > Fecal | place... | reverse complement strand
GCTTATTGTCGTTATACCAGTCTCTTCTTTCGCTTTACTTATACTTTCAAATTCTTTTATGACTTCATTTGTTTTCATATCTATTTGTCTTACTTTTTTGTTCATTCTTTTTCTAGCTTTTTCTTTTCCGCATTCACATTTGCAATTTGCATATAAAACGTTAACCCCTCTTTCTTGTCTATGATAAATATCTATAATTTCCAAGAAAGCTTTCTTCTCTCCAATTCTTTCTAAATGTTTTTTATTCATCTCATTCTCCTTAATACGCTATGAAATATGCAAATTCTTCATTGTGCGCTTCATTTGGCGAAGCTGCCATAACTTCTAATGTCGTCTTGCACTCATGGCACTTAACTTTCTTCTCATCACCTTTTAACCAACGTGTACCATTGTTACTACATTCGCAATAGTAAGAACATTTATATTCTACATCACCGTTTGCATAAGTTTTAGTACCTTCTACTTCTGGCACAAAGTTTCTCATGTTCTTTGTTTGTTGCTTTGTTTCACCTTTGACTTTAGGACGGTCATAATTAACCTCTAAGCCGTTTAAATATGATTCCTTGAAGTCTAACCCATTTTCGTAATCAATCGCTGCTAGAATCAATTTATCAACGTGTTTACGATCCGTTGATTGAACTTTGATTGTTATTCCCTTAACTGTTATCTCGACGTTCATTCTCTTCACCTTCTAATAAGATAAGTCTATTAATATATGTCTTAGCTTTATTTAAATCTTCAATTCCGTTTTTCTCGTCGTATCGAATTACATATTTCAATACATTACCAATACAAAACTCTTTCGAAGCTTCTTTACTTCTTAACTCTTCTATCATCTTAATAACATCTGTCCCGTTTTTATGATAATAATTAGGTTTAATATCACCCATTCTAATTCCACCTTTTTATCATCGCTAATTTAGCCGATTCTGATTTATTCATTACTGGAGTTGTAATTGCTTTTTCTAAAGTCCATCCCATTCTAGAAACCCTATACCTCACTACACCTTGCGAAATGCCGTTCTGACGAGCGATTCGATAATCTTCTTCCGAATACTTGCGTTTCATTTTAGAAGCTTCTGAGAAGCTCATAGCTGGTTTCATCGCCGCTTCTTCGAATGTCCATCCTTTGTTGATCCTACTTAAGTAAGTAGATTTACCAACAACGGCTTTATCTTTCCATTCATTCCACCGTTTACCTTCTTTGTTGCGCTTTTGAATTGGTTGAGTTATTGCTCTGTTAATTTCCCATCCGTATTTGTATACGCGGTCCTTTACTGTTTGAACATTTAACCCATTTGATACCGCTACTTTTATATCTTCGTCATTTAGATAGAAGTAACGTTTCTCTCTTAGATTCATAACTACCATTTTTTAACCTCCTGTATAACGTCTGCTTTGCTATAAACTAATATTAACATTAATAGAAATGATTGTAAAGGATTTATTTATATTTTATTAGATTTATTTATATCTTTTAATTTCTTTCTTTCTTTGCGCGCTTTTGCTAGTTCGCTATGCTCTAAAAAACCACCGTCAATAATACTCTTAGCAATAAACTTCAACTCACATTTAAATTTTGATTCAAACATCTTTTTCTTAATAACATCTAAACTTTTAACAAATCCTTTTGTGTCGTGTACTTCTACCGTTCCGTCTTTATAGTAGATAACAAAGTCTGCTATCAACTTAATAGGTCTAACTTTGCGCCCTGCTAGTTCGTAACCTTCTAATAGAATAAATGGCACTTGCATATCGAAACTCTTTATTAAACCCTGTTTTTGTTGTTCTGATAAGTAACACGCGTATTCGTATTCTAATTTGCTATCATAAGTAACACCATTTACTTGAACTTTAGTATTATTGTATTTACTCATATTGGTCCCCTTATATTAGAAAAGCCTACTTGTTTCCAAGTAGACTCTTATTTTTATTTTATTTAGAATGGAAGTTGTTCATTTAACTGTTGTTGCTGAGGTTGTCCAAACTGCGGTGCTAAATGCATTGTTGACATTTGTTGCGTATGTCCTTGTGGCGCTGTGTTGAATTGTTGTTGTACAGGTTGTTGTCCGAATACTGGTTGTTGCTGTTGTGCTGGTTGTTGTGGTTGCGCGTCTTGTTTAGTTGATAAGAATTGAATGTTTTGAGCTACTACTTCAAACGTATAAACTGTTTTATCATCCTTATCCTTGTAACTACCTGTAGAAATACTTCCATCTACCGCAATTTTACTTCCTTTACCTTGATAATTAACTAGGTTTTCGGCTACCTTGTTGAAACATAATACTTGAATGAAATCACAATCTGGTTGTCCATCTTTCTTTACAGGACGATTAACTGCTAATGAGAACTTGCAAATTGCTACACCACTTGCACTATATTTTAATTCTAAATCACGCGCGATATTCCCTATCAAAATTGTTTTATTCAAATTAATTCTCCTTTTTTCCATTTATTTTTATATGTTGATATCAAGTTCGCATTTGTTTTATATTTTTCCGCTAATTCTTTATTACTTTTTCCTTCGATAAAATCTTTAGATAATTCGATTTTATCTATTTTGTATTTATTTTTAAAAACGTAATTTCCTTTTATTTCAATTCCCGATTCTTTAAAGAAAGGTTTTATGGAATTTTTTGAAACTTTATACTTTTTAGCTAAATCCAATAAACTTAATCCATTTTCTAAGTAATCTTTTTTAATTTCTTCTTTATATTTATGAAAATTATTTGGTTTAAGTTGATTTTCGAGAGCGTGTTTCACATTTTCTTTGTGTGTACACCACTCTAAATTTTCAACATTATTATTAATTGGATTACCATCTTTGTGGTTTATTATTTCTTTTCCTTCTATTTTCGGTAAAAAAGCTAATGCGACGAATCTATGGATCTTTCTTGTAATCCTTTTTCCGTTAACTTTTAAATCAACCTTGTAATAACCACACGCTGTTTTTATTTTAGATAAAGTTTTACCTTCTTTCCAAAAAACACCTTTTCATTTATTCACAAATCTGCTTAAAGATTTAACATTACCTAAATTACTAACTTGATAATAACCTTCATAACCTACAACATCTTTCCAAGTTTCCAAAAAAACAACTCCTTTCATAAATTATAACATGTTTTTATATTTTTTACCATCAAATAGTTAAAGCATATCTCGGAAAATCTTTCGATTCAGACATCAAATCTTTTAAACTTTTATATTCTTTACTATCAGGAAACCAAAAGGAAGTTAATAACTTCTCTTTCGGCATTTTTATGAATCTTGTTGTCCCTAATTTATTTAAAGCATAACCACGAGCTTCAGAATCGTTTCTAGCGAAATATAAATGCCAATCTGTAACATTAATCCTTACAGCGTATAAATGCTTTATATCAAATCCTAAAATATTATTTTTAATATATTCACCACTTATAGCTCTATCTACTTTATTCCAATCAGAACCTTGTAACGTAAACTCATCTTCACCGTTTATGATTCCGTGAGCTATTAGATAATACAAGTCCGCTGCAAATTCAGGTTCTTCAAACTCAATCGCTGCCATTAACATCTCTTGATTAGTCACAACATACCACTCATTCTCTCATATTTGACTTCTAAGCCGTTTTAATCCGATTTACATAACCTCGGTTAGTTTTCCTGTGAAACGGTTTTATAAGCATTCTATCAGCTCAAAAAATCTTATTCTATCTTTGTCTATAACTAAAAACTCTCCTCTATCATCAACTATGCAACTATCTATTAAATTATAAATCTTCCCTTTTGTTAAATTTCTTGTCCAAAGATCAATATTGTTATGATTGAATTTAATTAAATTGTTTTTAAACTCTTCTTCAACAATCAGTTCTATTTTATAACCATTTATTTCTTTCCAACCTAATTTTATTGCTCTTCCTATTGCATCGTATTTAAATCCTAAATAAAAACTAGCGTGTTTTTTAGTTGTAAAAATTAAATCTTCTTTATCGTTATAAATTCTAACTTTATGCATTCTGCTATGCGTACCCAATTTTGTAATATGATTTACATTTTCTTTTGCAGTACACCATTCTAAATTTTCTACTTTATTGTTTAATTTATTTCCGTCTATGTGGTTAACTTGAGGTTTATTTTCTAAATTTGGAATGAAAGCGTTAGCCACTAATCTATGGACACTATATTTTTTACTACCTCCCATTAAATTCAACTTAGCTCTCTCATAACCGTCTTTAGTAATCATTGTTTTTAATATTTTTTCTTCTACATTAACTGTTAAGCCGTCACCTCTTTTAAATCTTCTTGCTAAACTTTTTATTCTACCTAAATTACTTACTTGATACTTATCTTCCCAACCTTCAATATCTTTCCAAATTTCCATGAAAATACCTCCTTTGTGATAATCTAACTTTAACACCAAAGGAAGTATTTGTCAAATAGGGTTATACCCCTAGTTAATTTTTATTTATAATAACTAGGTGTCCCAACGTAATCTGTCATGTTACCAGTTTTTCTATTATAATCTACGAATACAGTACCTACCGAACCTTCTCGAACTTTTAAAAGTATCCATTCCATACATTTATCATCTTCTGGGCTTAGATTGTGGTCGTACAAGCTTTCGCGGTACATTCCGATAATCGTATTACTTACTTGCTCTATTCCTCCAGATTCACGTATATCGCTTGCAAGTGGTCTGCGATCTTGTCTTTTTTCACAGTCTCGGCTAAGTTGTGATAAAGCTACAAATACTACATTAAACTCTTTCGCTATAGCTTTCATTTCTTCTGCTATATAAGTAAACATTTTCACCTCGTAACCAGGCTTGAATCCTTCAGCAGTTACTAACGTTAAGTAATCCACTGCTACTAATATTTTGTCATCTGGATTTAATAGTCTTTCTTGTCTAACTTTAGACTTTATCTCTTCAATCGTTTGACGTGGTTTATCATATATTATTAAATCTATCTTCGAAGCCTCTCCGATTATCGTGCTCCATTTGTCTTTAGTAGCTTGCGAGAAATATTGATTCGGATCTTTCATTTGGTTACGGTTAATTCCTCCAAGATTAGCAACTAAACGTCTAGTAATCTTTTCTTCTTCCATTTCTAAACTAAAGAATACAGATTTATAACCTTGTCTATGCCCTTCTAAGAACAATTTTATGAGTGTATCGGTCTTCCCGACGCCTGGGACGTGCAGCGAATACTATTAGTTCTCCGTCTGCGAAACCTCCTGTAAGTAAATCTACATTTCTAATTCCTGTTTTTAACGTCCTTGCTGCAGCTTCTTTAGCTTTCCATGGTTCCTCAAGCATCTTAGCTAAAGTTTCTTTTATCTCATGTCGATCATTAACGTCATGACTCACTAAACTATTAAGCTCGTTTGTAATACGCTCTAGTTCCCAACCTTCTTGTAACGCATGATTTAATATCGCCTTCTTCTCACGCTCCTGATATTGCTCTCTAGCGAGTTTTAGATAAGAGTCGTACTTTTTTACATATGAACGGTTATTACACTCTGTGATGGTTGCTACGCCCCCGAAATCGTTTGTCAGTTGCTTTGTAAGAAGTGTAACAACATCGATCGGCTTTTTCTCTGCATTTAACTCTTTCATTACTCGATATAAGATCCGTAGTCTACCAGTGAAGAACTCTTCCTTGTGGTTTACGTCTTCTATCAAGTGATTCTCTTTAATGATACAACCTAGTACCGCATATTCATGTACGTTATTATCTGTAGTGTTCATAACTTACCTCCTAGGAGATGCATTAAGCATCACCGTATAATGTATTTTCATCAATTGGTTTAATTTGGATCGGCTGTTGCACTTGATTTGTGGTATAATTGTTGTATGAATTGCTTTCAAAACGTTCGACCAACATATTGAATTTAGTTGGATTAAACACGTAATCGAATTTATACCATCTTAAACCTTCTCTTTTAGCTTTGATATAATATTCGTCTTTGTTTAATTCTTCTAACACTGCTATCACCTTTTGCAATCCGTCACCTTGGATTCTAGCGTTGATAGCTTTTTTTCTTACTGTAGTTATCTTATTAAATCCCGGTAAATTTTCTAATTCTTTATATTTTTCAATAACCTTATCAACATCTGATTTATCAGATTCAGAGTTATTAGTATTTTTTAAGTCTTTAGTAAAAGAATCAGTACTTAGTAGTTGTGATTCTACCACATTGTGGTGATTCCACACGCTGGTTTCTCCACATTGTGGTTTTTGAACATCTGGTGATTCCGAAACTATTGTAATCCATTTCTTTATACGTCCGTCTTCTCCTTTGATAGCTTCTTTCTTTACATAACCACATGCTTTTAACTCTTTCATAGCTCCTCTAATAGCTGTTACACTTTCTGATTCAGAATGTTTAGCTAGCTCTGTATCGTAGAATACCCAATCATTCGGTTTAGATAACATATAAATTAATACACCACGCGCTCTCCAACTCAAACGTTCGTCTTCTATTAATTCATTTGAAATGATAGTGAAGTTGTTATTCTTAACTTTGCGAACTACATATTGTTTCCCCTCCATTAATCTTCCTCCCCTTGATAATATTCAATTTGTAAAGCTTCTTCTGCATGTTCTAAAGCTTTCATAATGTAGCAGTGAGCTTCAAATAGTTCATTATCACATTTATTAGACATATGGGATACATCACTGTAATGGAATGCCTCCTTTAAACTCGAAATCGTTTTTGCTAACTTATACATACGTTCTTTTTGCTCCATTCCTCTAATCCCCCTATTTTTTAGTTTTGAACCAATGTAAAACCTCTTCGACCTTATCTTTCGTTAAGTTAAACCATTCTAAGTTACTATTATAATCTTTTAAAATGTCATGAATTTCTTTTTCTAATAACTTTACATTTTCATTTTCTAATTGATAAACAAGCTCTATACCTGTAGGAGAAGCGTTATTTAAACTTTTTATTCTGTTGTTTAAATTTCCCGTAATACCAATTTTATAATAGTTGTCTATGTTTTTATGCTTAACCATATACAACGTATTAAATTTTTTATTTTTACTTTGATAAAAAGATTTTCTGTTATTAAAAAAAAGTAAACCTTTTTCAGTTATTTCTATAAAACGTCTTTTGTTTCTGTTTCTATCGTAATAAAAGTTTTCTATGAAAATATCTTTTTCTTTATTTTTTTTCATGATAGAATAAATAGTTTGCAATAAGTTTCCATGCTGTTTGTTTAATTCTTGAGCTAATTCAAAACTTGTTTTTATTGTTTTTTCATTAATTTCGAAAACAGTTTCCATTTCACCATTCCCTCCTATTTTTTAGTTTTATACTTTCTGTACCACTCTTCTACTACGTCTGGATCAAATACAATGATGTTCATGAACTTATTGAAAGGTAATCCTCGATTAACTCTCCAGTCGTAAACCGTTTGACGACTAACACCGTATTTAGCTTGTACATCCGCTTGAGTTAAGATATTCATATTATCACCTCTCTTCTATATCAGATTAATAGAATCTTACATCGGCGTCAATTAATAGTTTACAAATATTCTAACTTGATACTTTAGTCATAGTTTTCTAACTATTTAATCTATCAAGACCCTCAATACCAATCTCTCGCTGCACCACCTCGAAATAGTTGATCCGGTATTTATTGATATGAACTCTTGATCCTAACTCATCCTGGATAAAGAAGTCTTTCATCTCATAAACTTTTCCTGGTATTAAACCTTTTTCCCATAACATATCTGTGCCGCTGCCAATAAACTTTAACTTCATTGTTCCAATACCTCTCATCATCCGTTATTCTCCATGTAACGAGTCGCAGACTTTGGATCAACAAACTCTGCCACCTTTCTTAAACCGTGCTTAGTCGAAGCGTATACCACCCATAATTGATCCATTGAGTTGAAGAACATTTTCATAATAATTCCTCCTATAATTTAATATCGAAATTGTAAGACTTGTGTTCCATGAATAATACTGCACAAACTGGAGAGAAAAACTCTCCAACTTTACGCCCGTTTTGATATACGTCCCAATTTTGCTTTAATACGTTGAATAATATTTTCATGATAATCCTCCTAATAATCTGAAATTTAATTTCGCTCTGATTTTGTGTTATAATAGACAAGTCGAGGTTAGTCGGCTCGTATTTTTGTTGATGGGATGGCTCAAATTTGAGATGTCCTTTTTAAATAAATGAAATTTGCATATTATTATTCTCTTTCATGAATTCATCTATTACAAACTGTCTACCCAATTCAGTGAACATCATATTATAGTAAGGTTTTTCGTTTTTAATAGTTTGTTTAGTGCTAGTGTAACCTTTACCTTTATACTCCCCTTTAAATACCCACGTGCCGTTAACTTTCCATTGAATATCCTTCAATACAAGGAATGCATTTAACTTTTGAGCGCTAATACCTAATTCTCCACCTAATTCCGTCGCTGTATAAAGTTTTCCACTATGAGTTAATAATTCGATTTTCTTTTCAGCTTCGATCAACTCTTTACGTTCTTCAATCCATTTCGTAGCTCGTTGTATATGGTCTTCGATTTCATAAGATGGAAGATTCATTTCAATCAACTGTCTTTCCATTTCGTTAAAAGCTTGTGTATATTGGTATCTAAATAACATAGCTTTTTCACCTGTGAAATTACCAACTAACATTGTAAATCCGTCTCTATTCATGTAATACATTTTATATTGTTTTCCACGATTTTCATAAGTTGATTCAAAGAACATATTTGGTAGTCCATGTCTGGACTGTGAAATTTTGATGTTTTCGATATCTCTTAAAACATGTTTATGTTCCTTCTCAAAACTTTCAGCTACCACCAGACTACTTGTTACCGCTGTGCGATTTTGCATTACTACTAAATTCATATTAATTTCCTCCAGTTTTTATAGTTTAATATCGAAATTGTAAGACTTGTGTTCCATGAATAATACTGCGGCAACTGGAGAGAAAAACTCTCCAACCTTACGACCGCTTTGATATACGTCCCAGTTTTGTTTTAATGCGTTAAATAATAGTTTCATAATAATCCTCCTGGTTTATACATCTCCCCAAAAATGGGGACATCTTTTATACATCTCCTCATTTTCGAGGAGGTCTTTTTAAATTCCATATTTAATAGCTAATTCTTTTACAATGGCTACAAAAATCTGAACTAATTTATTTTCATTTTCGATAACATCTAAAATATTAAGTTTTTCAATCTTTGATTTAGACCAATTCTTCTCGGATAAGCAACGTGCTTTCATATTATTCAATCGTTGTTCTAAACGACAACCCGCTCTATCTTCTAATAAACTATAAGCGATATTTCTAATTTCACTTTGTTCCATACCTGTGTTGTAACATATTTTATTAATAATACTGTTAGTAGACTTTCTCCAATTATCATATTGAGCGCCTAAAACTTCTTTCATACTTTCATGTTCAATTTGTAAGGAATGTTGTTTCTGTTCTATCTCTTTCATTTTACGTTCTTGTTCTACCATTTGTTGCGCTTGAGCCGCAATGATTTCCATTTGAGTCATCGGTTTAACTTCTAACATTTTATAATATTCATCAACTAACATTTCATAAGCATCCCATGCTTTATCTGTATTCAAAGACTTAGCGTGAAGCCATGCGCCTTTTTCAGTCCAAAGATATAAAGTTTTTGCATTTATTGAACCATCTTGAATTTCATGACGGTTAATAAAACCTCTTTTTTCCTCACTTTCTAAAGAAAAGAAATGTTTACCTTCTTGATAACGTTCTTTGTTATAGTTGAAATTGTAACTGATTTGTTTAGCATCTGTACCATAACTCTCTGCTAACTGCCCTGTAGTTAAAACTCTACGATTATCATGTACGATTACCTGTAAGTTATTCATATTATTTACCTCCATTTAATTTTGATTTAATTTGATTTACTTTACTTGTGATAACGCCGCACTTTTCTTTGATATCCTTATTACGTTTAACCATTACACCCATATTAATAGCTTTTAATGAATTCATTTTAATTCCTCCAATTAGTTGTTTTTGTTTTGTAATTCTTTGTTAATTGCTTCTCTTACTATAGCTGATACATTAGTTTCCTTATCTAAAGCAAGTTGTTTTAAATCTTTTAATACTTCTTTATCTAACCAAACTAGTAAACTCTTTTTATCCTCTTTTGTTGTCATCCGTTTCTCAACTCCTTTCTATAAACTAATATTAACTTATATATTTAATTAAGTATATAGTATAATAGGACTATTTTATATTTTATTCCAGAAAAGAAAAAAGACTCCTAAGAGTCTACTGTTCTAGCATTAATTTAAACGCCTGTTCCATGTGTTTTAAAGCGTCTGCTGTTTTAACTTGAGCTAAGAACACATGTTGGTCTACTGTATCGTCAGGGCAGCTCATTTGTAGCTTACCTTCTAATTTTCTTAAATGTGCTGTACACTCTGCAATTTGTTTTAATAGTAATGTTGTCATTTTCATAACCTCCAATATTTGATAATATAAATATACTTTATATTTTATAGAATGTCTATATTTATTTGAAAATAAAAAAAGAACCAGTTATTTACTGGTCCATCAAAATGTTAAATGCTTTTTGCATGTGAAACAATGCGTCTCCTATTTTCATGTTTGCTACTATAAG
>Ga0233372_1001088_pt1 | contig 10635 bp, 7 predicted proteins | sample ElkDunMinimDraft_4_FD_191538 | JGI IMG/M metagenome (GOLD analysis project Ga0233372, IMG submission 191538) | Fecal eukaryotic communites from dung pellets of Tule Elk in California, USA - Elk Dung D8 | ecosystem: Host-associated > Mammals > Digestive system > Large intestine > Fecal | place... | reverse complement strand
ACACGGGCGCGCGTCCCGCGACCGCATCCCGCGCCCACGTGGCGACCGCCTCCGCCACCGCCTCGGGCGGCATCGACGACGTGTCGACGACTGTCATGCGCCAGGAGTCGTCGGCCGGACGACCGACCCACCGCTCCCAGCGCATCTCGGGCCACGCGTCGTTCGTCACCGCCTCCGGGACGTACGACGGGTCGACCGCGTGCCGTCGCATCCACGCCGCGAAGCCGAGGTTGAGCGGCAGCAGCTCGGGCGGTTCCCGACGTTCGGCGAGCCGTGCGGTCTGCGCGGCCTCATCGGCGTCGAGGAGGCAGACGGCGACGTCGATCGCGTCCGCGGACGGGGCAGCGAGCACCTCGCCCGCCGGGACAGGATCACCCGCGAGCAACAGGTGTCGCCCTTCGCGCTCAAGGGCGATCGCGCGCTGGACAGCCACCTCGGCCTGCTGCTGACGCCACGCGACGGTCGGCACAGCAGGGATGGGGCCGAGGTGCCAGAGCTCGACGGCGTCGAACGTGTCGTCCAGCAGGGCGGTGGCGCCGACACGCGCCATGGACTTGCCGACGCCGGAGGCGCCGGAGACGAGCAACAGCATGAGGACTTCTTCCTGGGAGTACGTCGGAGACGCGGCGCGCACTCGCGCGCCGCGTGGGGTTGTCGGCGTGCCTCACCTGCGCGCGGGGCGGTGCCCCTGACGCGGGAGGCGGCTCAGACGAGCCGGAAGACGTACTGCTGCATCACGGGCGACACGCTAGCCGGACGCCCCCTCGGCCGTCCACGGAATACCTCGCCCGCCGGGCGCCTTGCACCGGTCATGCCCCGCAGACCGAGGGTGCCCGGCGTGCTGCACCCGATCACCGTGCCCCCGACGCCTGGACGTGTGCGGATCCTCGTCGGTGACCAGGTCGTCGCCGACACCACGCATGCCCTGACACTTCAGGAGTCCACGTACCCGCCGGTGCAGTACGTGCCTCTGGCCGATGTCGACCCGTCTGTCCTCTCGCCGTCGCCGAGCTCGACCTACTGCCCGTACAAGGGCAGCGCGAGCTACTACTCCGTCACCACGCCGGCCGGCACGCTCGACGACGTGGGCTGGACGTACCCCGAGGCGTACGACGCGGTGGCGGGCATCCGCGGACACGTCGCCTTCTACTCCGACCGGGTCACGGTCGAGATCCTCGACGACTGACAGCCTGAGCCGCGCCGCGTCCTACGCGTGCCGGCCCTCGTGCTCCAGCACCGCCATCGCCGCGTTGTGCCCGCCGATGCCGCTGACGGCGCCGCCACGAAGCGCGCCCGACCCGCAGACGAGCACGCGCTCGTGCCCCGTCTCGACACCCCACCGCTCCGCAGGCGTGCGCCCGAGCCGCTCGACCCACGGCCAGCACAGGTCCCCGTGGAAGATGTGGCCGCCCGGCATCGCGAGATCCGCCTCGATGTCGGCAGGGGTCTTCACCTCGACGCAGAAGTCGCCGCGCTCATCGCGGGCGATGACGGACTCGATCGGATCCTCGAGGTAGCGGTCGATCGCGGTCGCGAAGGCGCGCCAGCCCCGCTCCTTCGCCTCGGCGTCGGAGGCGTCGTACGGCCAGTGGATCCCGAAGTACGTGAGGGTCTGCGCGTCGCTGTCGGCCAGCTCCGGGCCAAGGATCGAGCGGTCGCTGAGGGTGTGGCAGTAGAGTTCGCCGCACGCCCGGTCCGGCGAGGGATCCTCGTACGCCTGTGCAAGGTCGGAGTAGGTCTCGCCCAGGTGGAACGTGCCGGCGAACGCCACGGCCGGGTCGAGGCCTGAGCGCAGGCGCGGCAGCCGGTCGACGAGCAGGTTGATCTTGAGCTGCGAGCCTCGCGGTTTCGGCGGCAGCGGGTCGCCGAGGAGTCCTGCGAGCACGTACGGCGCGACGCCGGAGAGCATCCAGCGTGCCTCGACGTCCAGGCCGTCGGCGTGGACGAGGACACCGTCCGGCCCGGCCTCGACCGACGTCACCGTCGCCCCCGTACGGATGTCCGCACCAGCCTGCGTGGCGACGCGGCGCAGCTCGTCGGTGACCGCGCCCATCCCGCCGACAGGGACACGCCACTCGCCCGTGCCGTTTCCGACGAGGTGGTAGAGGAAGCAACGGTTCTGCTGGAGCGACGGGCTGCCGAGCGAGGCGTACGTGCCGATCAGGGCGTCCGTCGCGACGACGCCCCTGACGAGGTCACTGCTGAAGCGGCGCTCGAGCGCCCGTCCGAGCGGCTGGGCGACGAGGTCCCGCCAGACGCCGTCACCGACCTGCTCGCGGATCGACTCCGCGGTGGGGAGCGGCTGAAGGAGGGTCGGGGCGACGCTGAGCGCGAGCGTCTCCGCGTCGGCGTAGAACGCCCGCCACGCGTCGTACTCGGTCGCGCTCCCGGTAGCGTCCTGGAACGACGCGACCGTCCGGAGCCCTTCGTGGGTCTCGACCAGCAGGCCGCCCCCGTCGTAGGGCGTGTACGAGGCCGTGGCGCGCGAGCGCAGCTCGAGATCGAGGCCGAGCTCGCTGATCAGCTCGTGCGGCATGAGTGACACGAGGTAGGAGTAGCGCGACAGGCGTGCGTCGACGCCCGGGAACGGCCGCTCGCTGACCGCAGCGCCGCCGGTGTGGTCGAGGCGTTCGAGGAGGACCGTACGGAGGCCGCTGCGGGCGAGGAGGGTCGCGGCGACGAGACCGTTGTGGCCGCCCCCGACGATGACGACGTCGTGCGTTCCGAGAGAGTCAGCCATCGACCCAGAGTAGAACGGTCTCGATTCGTCGCCGGTTCGGCGGCATGTTTCGGTGGTTGAGGCGGCTCGCCTGTTCTCTGCTGGTCGAGTAGGCCGAGCCCGCATGTTCTCTGCTGGTCGAGCAGGCCGAGCCCTCAAGGGCGAGGGCGTATCGAGACCCTGGGTCTCGATACGGGCTCCGCTGGCGCTCCGCCCTACTCGACCGGCGACATGTTCCGGTGGTTGAGTCGGGCACGCCTGCCTGCTCTCTGCTGGTCGAGTAGGCCGAGCCCTCAAGGGCGAGGGCGTATCGAGACCCTTGGTCTCGATACGCGCTCCGCTGGCGCTCCGCCCTACTCGACCGGCGGAGTGTCGGTCTCGATACGGGCTCCGCTGGCGCTCCGCCCTACTCGACCGGCGGGTCGGCGCCTACTCGACCAGCGAGGGTTGTCGGTGGCGCCGACTGCTTGGCCGACGCGGCGGGCCCTCGCGCCAGACCACACATGTCGCTGCCGCGAAGGCCGCGCCGAGCACGCTCACCGCTCCCCAGCCACCGTGCACCCACGCGGCCGTCGCCGCCGCCGAGCCGGCCGCACCTCCGACGAAGAACGCCGTCATGAACGCCGCGTTCAGCCGGTTGCGCAGTGCGGGGTCGAGCGCGTACACGGCGTTCTGGTTCACGTTGAGGAGCATCTGCTGCGCGACCACGAGCACCAGCACGCCGAGCAGGAGCCACGCGAACCCGACGCGTCCACCGCCACCACCCAGCGCGATCGCGCCCCACGCGCAGACCAGGGCGACCGTCGCGGCGCGGGCGACCGTACGGGAGCGTCCTGCGTCGACGAGCCGCCCGGCGACCGGGGTCGCCACGACGCCCGCGATCCCCATCAGCCCGAACGCCCCGATCATCGCCTCCGACCACCCGTACGCGGTCGCGAGGAGGAACGTCGAGGCCGTCCAGAACGTGTTGAACGATGCGAGCGACAGCGCACCGACGAGAGCCCGACGACGCAGCACCGGCTGGGTGCCGAGCAGAGCGACGGTGGAGCGGATCAGTGCCGGGTACGCGATGCCGCTCGGCGTGTGGAGCGTCGGCAGGCGGAACCGCAGCGCCACCGCGACCGCCGCCACCAGCACCCCGCACACGACGTACGCCGACCGCCACCCGGCGAGCTGTGCGAGCGCTCCCGAGATCGGCCGCGACACGATGCTCCCGAGCAGGAGACCGCTCATCACGACACCGACGACCTGACCGCGGCGTGCAGGGTCGGCCAGCGTCACCGCGAAGGGAACGACCACCTGGGCAGCCACCGACGTGAGCGCCGTCAGCGAGGTCGTCACGAGAAGGACGCGGCCGCTCGGCGCGAGCGAGGACGCGATCAGCAGCACGGACGTCGCCGCGAGCAGCGAGACTGCCAGCCTGCGTCGCTCCAACAGGTCACCGAGCGGGACGACGAGGAGGAGACCGACCGCATATCCGACCTGCGCCGCCGTCACGATCGTCCCCGCGCTCGCCTCGGAGATGCCGAGGTCGCTCGCGAGGACGTCGAGCAGCGGCTGGGCCAGGTAGTTGGCCGAGACCGACAGGCCGGTCGCGAGTGCCATCAGGAGGAGGAGCGGGCGGGTCATACGTCCAGCGTCACTGTGGCCCGGCGATGAGTCCAACACATGCTTGTCACAGCACGCATGAGCGCAATCGATGGATCGTGAGAGTCTGGGCGGATGGAGCTCCAGCAACTCCGCTACGTCGTGGCGGTCGCCGAGACCCGCAGCTTCACTCGGGCGGCTCAGCAGTGCCACGTCGTGCAGTCGGCGCTCAGCCACCAGGTCGCCAAGCTCGAACGTGAGATCGGCGCCCGGCTGTTCGACCGGACGAGCCGCCGGGTCGTGCCGACCGCCGCCGGGGAGGCGTTCGTGCCGGCCGCACGTGAGGCGCTCGAGGCTGCGGAGCGTGCTCGTGCCGAAGCAGCCGCCGTCTCCGGTGTGGTGAGCGGACGGCTCCGCCTCGGTGCCATCCCGACCGTGACGGCGCTCGACCTCCCGAGCCTCCTGCGCGACTTCCGCGACGCGCACCCACGGGTGGACGTGTCGCTGCGGACCGACGGCAGCGAGGAGCTCGTCGCGCGCATCACCACCGGTTCGCTCGACGTCGCGCTGCTCGGGCTCCCGCCGGGCCGTGTGCCGCAGGGAGTGCGCAGCCGCGTCTTCGGGCGTGACGAGCACGTCGCCGTCGTCGCTCCGGACCACGCCCTGGCAGGGGAGGACCGGACGGACCTCGCGACCCTCGCCCCGTACCCTTTCGTCGACTTCACCGCGGGCACGCCCGGTCGGCTGCAGACGGACCAGGCGTTCGCCGCCGCGGGCCTCGAGCGGCACGTCGCGTTCGAGGTGACGACCGGCGACCTCGCGGCACGGCTGGTCGCGCAGCGGCTCGGGATCGCGCTGCTGCCCGGCGCGTACGCGGCGACACTCGGCGGCGTCCGTACGGTGGCGATCGACGACGCCCCGGCGCGCGAGGAGCACATCGCGTGGAGCCGGTACCGCCCGTCGCCGGCCGCGGCGGCGTTCCTGGAGCTGGTGGGTCTCGATACGCCGCTCGGCTAGCGCCTCGCGTCTACTCGACCAGCGGGTTGCTGTTTCCTCGAGCAGCGGGTTGCCGTCCGCTCGACCGGCTGTTCTGCGGTAGAAACGTGCCATGGCCGACTTCGTGGGATCTGTGGACCAGGGCACGACCAGCACCCGATTCATGATCTTCGACCACGACGGTACGGAGGTCGCGCGGCACCAGCTCGAGCACGAGCAGATCCTGCCGCGCAGCGGGTGGGTCGAGCACAACCCGCTGGAGATCTGGGAACGCACCAGCGCCGTCGTCCAGACCGCGCTCGCCAAGGCCGGTCTCACGTCGTCCGACCTCGCCGCCGTCGGCATCACCAACCAGCGCGAGACCACGGTCGTCTGGGACCGCCGCACCGGCCGCCCGTACGGGCCGGCGATCGTCTGGCAGGACACCCGCACCGACCGGCTCGCCTCGCGCCTGGAGCAGGACGGGCACGGTGACGTGATCCGCGAGAAGGCCGGCCTGCCACCGGCGACGTACTTCTCCGGAGGCAAGATCGCGTGGATCCTCGAGAACGTCCCCGGGGTGCGAGAGGCCGCGGAGCGCGGTGACGCCCTGTTCGGGACCACCGACTCGTGGGTCGTCTGGCAGCTCACCGGCGGTCGGCGCGGCGGCGTCCACGCGACCGACGTGACGAACGCGAGCCGCACGATGCTCATGAGCCTGGAGACGCTCGACTGGGACGACGAGCTGCTGGAGATCTTCGGCATCCCCCGCGCGATGCTCCCCGACATCCGGCCGTCGTCGGTCAGCGACCCGTACGGGATGACGCTGGAGAACGGCCCGTTCGCGGGCGAGGTACCGATCACCGGTGTGCTCGGCGACCAGCAGGCAGCGCTGGTGGGGCAGGTCTGCTTCGCGCCGGGCGAGGCCAAGAACACCTACGGCACCGGCAATTTCCTCCTGCTCAACACCGGCACCGACCTCGTACGGAGCAAGGCCGGGCTTCTCACCACCGTCGCGTACCAGCTCGGCGACGACGCCCCCGTGTACGCGCTGGAGGGCTCGATCGCCGTCACCGGTTCGGCCGTGCAGTGGCTGCGCGACCAGCTCGGCATCATCTCCGGCGCCGCCCAGTCGGAGGCGCTCGCGCGGCAGGTCGAGGACAACGGCGGCGTGTACTTCGTGCCCGCGTTCTCCGGCCTCTTCGCCCCGTACTGGCGCTCGGACGCCCGCGGTGCGATCGTCGGCCTGTCCCGTTACAACACCAACGCGCACCTGGCCCGGGCGACGCTGGAGGCGATCTGCTTCCAGTCGCGCGACGTCGCCGAGGCGATGCGTCAGGACTCCGGTGTCGCCGTCGACGTGCTCAAGGTCGACGGGGGAGTGACCGAGAACGAGCTCTGCATGCAGATCCAGGCCGACGTGCTCGGGACGACGGTGAGCCGTCCGGTGGTGGCCGAGACGACGGCGCTCGGGGCGGCGTACGCGGCAGGGCTGGCGGTCGGGTTCTGGGAGAGCACCGACGAGCTGCGGCGCAACTGGCAGGAGTCGAAGCGCTGGGAGCCGCAGTGGGACGACGAGCGGCGCGAGGAGGCGTACGGGCGGTGGAAGAAGGCCGTGCAACGGACCCTCGACTGGGTGGAGGTGGACTGACGTGCAGCCGCTCGCGCTGGACCACGGCGCACGCGCCGACGCACTCGCACACCTGCGGGCGAGCGCGGCAGACGGACGACCGCTCGACGTGCTCGTCGTCGGCGGGGGAGTGGTCGGCGCCGGCTGCGCCCTCGACGCCGCCACACGCGGGCTGACGACCGGGCTCGTCGAGGCGCGTGACCTCGCCTCCGGTACGTCGAGCCGCTCGTCGAAGCTGATCCACGGCGGGCTGCGCTATCTGGAGATGCTCGACTTCGGGCTCGTCGCCGAGGCGCTGGCCGAGCGGAGCCTGCTCGTCGAACGTCTCGCGCCGCACCTCGTGCACCCCGTCCCGTTCCTCTACCCGCTCACGCACCGTGGCTGGGAACGGGTTTACGCGGGCACGGGCGTGGCGATGTACGACTCGATGGCGTGGGCGTCGGGGCAGTCGCGCGGCGTGCCGCGGCACCGTCACCTCTCCCGCCGCAAGGCGCTGCGGCGCATGCCGTCGCTGCGCAAGGACGCGCTCGTCGGCGCGATCGAGTACTACGACGGCCAGGTCGACGACGCACGCCACACGATGATGCTGGCGCGCACGGCGGCCTCGTACGGCGCGCACGTCGCCACCCGTACCCGCGTCACCGGCATGCTGCGCGAGGGCGAGCGGGTGACCGGTGTCGTCGTACGCGACCTCGAGGCTGGCGAGGAGTTCGAGATCCGCGCCTCCCAGGTCGTCAACGCGACCGGCGTGTGGACCGATGAGACGCAGGCGATGGCCGCGGAGCGCGGGCAGTTCCAGGTGCGGGCGAGCAAGGGTGTGCACCTCGTGGTGCCGCGCGACCGGATCCAGGGCGAGTCGGGACTGATCCTTCGTACGGAGAAGTCGGTGCTGTTCGTGATCCCGTGGAAGCGGCACTGGATCATCGGGACCACCGACACCGACTGGTCGCTCTCCAAGGACCACCCTGCGGCCTCGCGCACCGACATCGACTACCTCCTCGCGCACGTCAACACGGTGCTCGCGACGCCGCTCACGCACGCCGACGTCGAAGGCGTCTTCGCGGGGCTGCGGCCGCTGCTGCGCGGGGAGTCCGAGGCGACGTCGACGCTGTCGCGCGAGCACGCCGTCTCGCACTCGGTGCCGGGCCTGGTGGTGGTCGCGGGCGGCAAGTACACGACGTACCGGGTGATGGCGCGCGACGCGATCGACGCCGCCGCCGACGCGCTCGGGGTGCAGCTGTCGCGGGCCATCCCGGCATGCGTGACCGAGGACGTGCCGCTGCTCGGCGCCGACGGATTCGCAGGGTTGTGGAACCGGCGCGGACTGATCGCCGCACGCAGCGGACTTCACGAGGTGCGGGTGGAGCACCTCCTGCGCCGGTACGGGGCGCTGGTCGAGGAGGTGCTCGCGCTGATCGCCGCTGACCCGACGCTCGCCGAGCCGCTCGGCGGTGCCGACGACTACCTGCGGGCCGAGGTCGTCTACGCGGTCACGCACGAGGGGGCGAGACACCTCGACGACGTCCTCACGCGCCGTACGCGGATCTCGATCGAGACGTTCGACCGAGGGACGGCATCGGCTGACGAGGTGGCGGCGCTCATGGCGGGCCCGCTCGGGTGGGGCGCGGAGCAGGTCGCGCGCGAGGTCGAGCACTACCTTGCGCGGGTCGCCGCGGAGCGCGAGAGCCAGACGATGCCGGACGACGAGACCGCCGACGCCGCGCGGATGGGCGCCCCGGACGTCGTCCCGGTCGTCGGGCTGGCCGACGAGCCCGCGTAGCCTTCCCGCCTTCCGCTGAGGACCCCAGGGGAGCCTCCGTACGATCGAGCTGTGCCTCCCCGTTCACCGCTCCCGCCGCAGGACGGCCTCAACGCCGTGTGGCTCCGGACGCCCGACCGGGGTCGTGAGGCGGTCGCGTGGACGACCATGGGGGAGTGGCTGCGGTGGCGCCTCCCGGAGAAGGTCGACGTCTCGGGGATGTTCACGGCCGAGCGCTTCGTGGACGACGACGGCACGCCGGTCGCCGACGCCGCTCCGTACCGGCCGCACACCTTCGTCTGGTTCTACCGTGACCTGCGCGAGGAGGCGCCGGTCCCCGGAGCGCTGCATGTGCTCCATCGCGACGAGCGCCTCGTGGTCGTGGACAAGCCGGCGTTCCTCGCGACGATCCCCCGGGGCCGGCACGTCCGCGAGAGCGTGGTCGTACGCCTGCGCGACCAGCTCGGGCTGCCCGAGCTCTCACCGGCCCACCGCCTCGACCGGATCACGTCCGGCGTCCTCGTCCTCACCACCGAGCGCAGGTGGCGCGGGCCGTACCAGATGCTGTTCCAACGGCGTGAGGCGCGCAAGACCTACCGCGCGCTCGCGCCGCTCGACCCGGCGCTCACCCTCCCTACGACGGTGAGCAACCACCTCGTCAAGCGACGGGGGCTGTTCCAGGTCGAGGCGGTCGCGGACGCCCCGCCGAACGCGATCACCCGCGTCGTCCTCGAAGGCCGCCACGGCGAGCACGGCGTCTACCGGCTCGAGCCCGCGACGGGGCGTACGCACCAGCTCCGCGCGCACCTGCACGGCCTCGGGATCCCGATCGTCGGCGACCCCGTCTATCCGCAGGTCCTCGACGTCGCGCTCGACGACTTCCGCCACCCGTTGCAGCTGCTCGCGAGCGAGCTGGCGTTCACCGACCCGGTCGACGGCACCGAGCGCGTCTACGCCAGCCGTCGCGCCCTGCCGCTGCACGCGGAGTGAGCGTGGCTCAGCCGAGAGAGCCGCGTGGCGTCACGGGACGCGGGCGGTCCACTCCTCGCTCTCGTACTTGCTGCGGGCGAGCGCTTCCATCGCCTCACGGGTCTCCTCGTCGAGCGCGACCCGCGTGAGGCCGTAGCTGTCCGCGAAGTGGTCGACCATCGCCCGTACGACCTCGTCGCGGGGCAGCCCGGTCTGGCTCTTGATGGGGTCGACCCGCTTGGCCGCGCTCGTGGTCCCCTTGTCGGACAGCTTCTCGCGCCCGATGCGCAAGATGTCGAGCATCTTCGCGGCGTCCATGTCGTACGACATGGTCACGTGGTGCAGCACCGCGCCGCCGGCGAGGCGCTTCTGAGCGGCGCCGCCGATCTTGCCGTGCGGGGTGGCGATGTCGTTGAGCGGCACGTACGAGGCGTCGACGCCCAGGCCGCGCAGCGCCCGCAGCACCCAGGCGTCGAGGAACGCGTACGACTCCGCGAAGCTCATGCCCTCCACGAGCGAGGCCGGTACGTACAGCGAGTACGTGATGGTGTTGCCGGGCTCCACGAACATCGCGCCGCCCCCGGACATGCGCCGTACGACCGTCGCATCGTGGCGGGCGGCCGCCTCCGGGTCGACCTCGTTGGACAGGGACTGGAACGAGCCGATGATCACGGCGTTCGACGCCCACTCCCACACGCGCAACGACGGCGGGCGGGTGCCGCGGGCGACCTGCGTGGCGATCACCTCGTCGAGCGCCATCTGCTCCGCCGGGTGGAGTGGTCCCACGTCGACGAGCTCGAACGCGTGGTCGTGCCACGACGTGGACCGTCCGAGGGCCCGGGTGACGGCGAAGCCGACCGAGCGGGGACCGAACCCGATCATCGACGCGCCCTCGAGCGACCTCTCGACGGCGTCCGCGTACGACGTGACCGACGCGTCGGCCGGCATCCCTTCCAGGGCGCCTGCGATGCGTTCGAGGGCCTCGTCGGGTTCCAG
>Ga0233372_1001085_pt1 | contig 10677 bp, 9 predicted proteins | sample ElkDunMinimDraft_4_FD_191538 | JGI IMG/M metagenome (GOLD analysis project Ga0233372, IMG submission 191538) | Fecal eukaryotic communites from dung pellets of Tule Elk in California, USA - Elk Dung D8 | ecosystem: Host-associated > Mammals > Digestive system > Large intestine > Fecal | place... | reverse complement strand
CCCGAAAGAACAGAAACCACTACCACGGTACAACTATTGGTTGCAGCGGTAATTGGTGTGCTTGTAATTGTAAAGCTTGATGCAATATTATCTTGTGGGGTGCCACTAGCGGCTAAAAACACATATTGTAGGCCCGTTTCGTAAAAAAAGCCTTCTGCTTTGAAAGTCAAACCATTAATTGTTGGTGTACTTAAGGTGTAATACCCAACATTATTTACCGTTACGGGTACTATAAGGTAATTATTATCTGTTGTCTCCTTTCCAACATGATACTTGCCTCGAACAATAATATTAGCACAATCCAAAGTATAATTTGCAGGTGTTTCTTGTACAGATACAGTAAAATTACAAATAATGTTATTATCTATAATTATTGAAAACACTTCATTCTGATTCGGAGAAATTGGCATTCCAATGGCTGATAGACTTACTGAGGTATCAGTAGGAGTAAGATATACTAGTTTAGAACTAAACGTATACCCGTTGTCAACACTCCTTTTTACTACAAAATTATATAACCCTGATACAGATACTTGTACAGGGATGGTTACCGAGGTATTGGTACTATTTATTTCAACAGCTTGCTTAAAAACACCACTAATACTAATATTACCACAGTCAGGAATAATTGTGGCTTTATTGGTAGGGCATAAACTTTTCCATTGTAATTTGATACCATCCCAAATATTATAACATTGCTCAGTTGTGTTGTAAATAATTAACCCATCATCAGTAGCCGTTAGTGCTAAAACGCCACTTATATACGTAAGATTATCTCGATCTGTTAAAGAATATTTAGGCATAAGAATTCCTTTTGTTACACCATTATCATCAGATTGTATTTGAGCACTTACTTTAGTGTCTATATTAGCATTAATATTTATACCAACTTGAGCTATTGCCAGTTGATAACTAATAAAAACAATTAAAAAAAATATTTTTTTCATAATGTAAAGTTTATTGAGTAATTGGTATTCCAAACAAGCATCTATTATTTATTTTACCGTGGCTATTCGTTGTAAGTATAAAGGTTTCTTTTTGCATATTTACTGTACCTGTCACATCTAGCTCAATAATATTTGGACCAAGAGTAGTAAACTCACCTTCTTTAGAAAATTTTATACCATTAACAGTATTTGTTTGTATTAAATATGTGCCCAAACTATATGCATCAACAACCATTTTTAATTTGTTAGAAGTTAACATAGTTGTTCCGTTAGCATACGATCCGATAAAAGTAAAGTCATGACAGCGCAATAAATAGGTTGAAACTGGCGGTTCAACAAAAAGTGATGTGAAACTACAAGGTGTTTCTATATTATTAATTTTTAAAGTTAAATTATTAGTACCACCAGCAATTGGAGTTCCATAACCTGGAACTGTTATTGTTTGGCTACCAAGTTGATTAAAAACACCTTCTGTAGAAAAATAATACCCATTATCACTAAGTAAAACAATATTATAATAGCCTGCTTTTGTTACATTTAAAGTAATAGTTATGTAATTATCAACAGAACTTAACTCAGTGTTAGCTGTATATAAACCGTATTTTACAATGTTTGAGAGATTACATGTAAATACAAAATTGCTTTTTTGGGGTAGTGGCGATACATCTGACCAATCTGTATCACTCCAATAGGTTAATTTTCTTTCTTGACTATTAAATAACAATAAACCATTATTTTCAACGTCATCCTCAGCTAGTAATTCCGTTTTTAAATCATCTAATTTTTGCTGGTTAGCAGAAGGAAAATAAAAACCTGCAAAACTTGATTGAGCATCAATTTTTTCAGAAATATGTAAGTATGAATTTTCGTTTGGAGTTGATGTGTTAAATCCTATTTGACTCCAAGCCATAAAAGGTAAAAGAATGGCTATTAGTAGATATTTCATCTCTGTTTGCTTTAGCGTTTGGTTAATAACGTTAACTTTAAATTAATATTATTTTTGTAAACTAAAAGCCAAACAAATTCGAGAAATAGCCAATTTAATCAGTCAAAAGGTAAAAATAGATCCGCTAAAAAGATGATTAATAACTTTTTATATAAATAAAAACTCCTTATTAAAATTAATAAGGAGTTTAATTTTGGACAATCTTGATTGTAGTAACATTTTACTAGGAAAACTTACTTTCAAAATAATTATTAAGTTCTTTTTAATAATGGATGATTTAACTCTCCTACTTCATTTTTAATTACACTATACTCTTCTAATTTTTCGAAAAGTTTAGATAACGAATTATAACCATACGCACGGGCATCAAAACTAGGGTCTATTTTTCTGATATTTGCTCCAACTTGCGAAATGTATGCAATATCGTTATCATTTGTAGAAATTTCGAAAGCTTTAGAAATTGTTTCGTAATCCTTCTCACTTAAAAAATTAGCTGTTTTTTTACTAATTTTAGATTTTGGTTTTGTATCTAATAATTTATTGGCAGCATCAGTTTCATTAATTTTTGGAGTAATATTTTCAGTATAGGTAAAAATATCACACGATTTTACAAAGGCTTCTGGTGTTTTTTTCTCGCCAATTCCCATTACAAAAAGGCCTTCTTCTCTAATTCTTTTTGCAAGTCCGGTATAATCACTATCGCTAGATACAATACAAAAACCTTGAACTGTTTTACCGTGCAAAATATCCATAGCATCAATAATTAAAGCACCATCGGTTGAATTTTTACCTGTTGTGTACGAAAATTTTTGGATAGGATTAATAGAATGCTGATTTATTAAATCTTTCCATGAGTTCATTACATTAGATGTCCAATCGCCATAAATACGTCTAATAGTTGCTTTGCCGTACTTAGAAACTTCTTCTATTGTTTGTTTTAATAATTTGGCTTGCGCATTATCACCATCAATCAAAATGGCTATATTAAATTTTTTTTCACTCATTTTCATACCTTTATAAAATTAAGAAGCCAAAATGAAAAAATCATTTTGACTCCTCTAAATAATAAATAACATCATTAAAACAAAAAATTAATTTATCAAGTTATTAAAAAACATATTTATATTAAATGTTTTATAAAACACTATCTATGAAAATGTTATATAACATAATAACTGATTTAATCAACTTTTATTATACTCTTTTATAATTATTTAGAGAATTGCGTTCTATATAAAATTATTCTTTTCGTTTTATAATAAAACCGTTATCTACTTTTTCAAAGCCAATTTTCGGATAATAATTCATTGCACTTGGTGCCGAAAGTAAAATTAAAGTTGTTTTTTTACCAATAGCTTCCTGCGTTAACTCTATCAGCTTAGCCCCTATTATATTTCCTTGAAATTCTTTGCTTACCGCTAAATCTGATAAATAACAACTATAACAAAAATCTGTTAAAGATCGTGATATTCCAACTAATCGATTTTCTAACCAAGCTGTAATAACTAAATTAGAATTTTTGTACATTTTTTCAATCCGATCCTCATCATTAATAGGTCGATTAATTCCAGATTCATCATAAAGTTGAATTATTTGATTTACTGGAGGAGTGACATTTGTTTTATATATTATTTGTATCATAAATTGTAATTTAAATTTGCTAAATTTAGCTAATTTGGATAAAAAAAACTAACTTGTAAATAATTACAGATTTTTTGTATCCTTTTTAAGCTCTTTAAAAATTTGCATTGTTTCGGGGGTTATTGCATCTAAATGATCAAACAAAATCAAACATTTTTTTCCATGTAATACTTTGTTCGGTTCATTCTTATAAATGGTGTAAAAAAAGTGAATAAGTTGTAAAGTTATTTCATTTTTTTTATTGAAAGATTTTATGTTTTTTTCAAATAAATCAAGATCCGTTTCTTTATATAGCTTTAATAAATCCTCATTTTCTTGAATTTTAGTCTCTAAATTATGCCAATCAATTCCTTCATTTTTTGACAAGAATTGACTTAAAATAACTGAAAGCATTTTGCCAAGTGCATTAATTTGTTGCATATAATAATCACGAATCATATTCTATTTTTTTTATACTATTCCAATATACTAATTAATTTTAATTTCTTTATAATTCTTAATTGATATAAAAATTATAAACACTTTGTTTGTATAGAAAATATTAACAACCTATTTATCAGTCATTAATCTAAATAGAAGATTAATTACCTTTAAAATAGTAAAGAAATTTTTACAAATAACACATACACAAATTGTTTATTAACTGTTTGTGTCTGCAAAATAAAACTTAGGAATTACAATAAAAAAAGAGAGAAGCATAAGTTCTCTCTTTTTTATAAATTAACGCTTTCTAGCAAAAAGTTGTGTCCAATATGCTCCCGACTTTGCAACTCCCATTTCAGCAAAATTAGGATTCATAATGTTTTTACAATGTCCCGGACTTTTAATCCAACCTTCTATAACAGCTTCTACTGTATTATATCCTCTAGCAATATTTTCACCATTTGTAGCCCACGTATAACCCGCATTGGTAATACGAATACTTGGACTAGAACCATTTGAACCTGTATGAGATAAATTACTGTTTTTACTCATATCTTCAGAGTGTAGTAATGCAGCATTTTCTAATAAATTATTCCAAGTAACAGGGGTGGTTGGTCCAAAATAGTTGTCACCACATTGGCAACCATTTTTTCTATACTTATTTACTAACTCAAGTAATTTTTCTTGATCCGTGTTAGTTACTTCTGTTTTTATTCCTTTATCATTCGAAGTGGTAACTTCTGAAGAATCATCATTACTACATGCAATAAATGATGAAATACTAAGAAATAAAATTAAATTTAAAGTTTTCATTATATGAATTTAGGGTTTACAATATCTTTAAAGTTTAAAAAAAGACTTTAAGCCAACAAATATATAGTTGATAAAACCAATCAACAACAAAAGATTGTTAAATATAACAAACAACTGTTAAAAAGTTAATTTATACCATTTTTAACCTAATCCATAAGTTCCTGCTGACGAAACATCAGTTTCATCAGAAACCCACTTAACATTTATAATTTCTATTTTACTATCAATAGCAATTTGCCTTATTGTAAGTATGGTTTGATCCAAAATTTTCATATATTTTCTTTGATCATCAAAATACACCCAAAAATATAATTCGAATGAAAAGTTATTAGCTGTTCCTATTAGTTTTACATAAAAATGAACTTCGCTAGTTGGTAAAATCTCTTTGATTTTTAAAATTTCGGCAAGTACCATTTTTTTTAAACCTGGCAAATCAGGATATTGAATAACATCGGCCTGAATTCGAATACTACGTTTTTTAAATATCGAATAATTAATAAAAACTCCACTGTAAATAAGTTGATTAGAAATATAAACCTGCTGTCCAGCACCATTTGCTATTGCTGTTGTTAACAACCCTATATTAACTGCTTTACCGTAATGACCATCTACCTGAACCCAGTCACCTTTTTTAAATGGCTTTTCTATAAACAATAATAAGCCCGAAAAAGCATTCGAAGCAATATCTTTTAATGCAAAACCCGCAATAATACCAATGATTCCGGCCCCTGCTAAAAGCTTAACAAAGTACTGCTCTAAACCTATAATTTTTAAAAATAAAAAACAGCCAATAAATACAAAAAAATAATAAATTAATGAAGATAACAAACTCTGTAAATCAGGATATTTGCTTAATACTTTTGAATTAATTTTGTAAGCAATCTTTTTAGTAATTTTACCTAAACCATAAAAAATCAAAAGTACTGCCAAACCAATTATTAGTTTTGCAAGTAATGCTTTTATATCTAACTCCCAACTTTCTAGTATATTTATTAAAGATTCTATCATTTTAAAAAAAATGTTATTTCAATTTTTATAACTAACTAAAAATAAAATTATTTTATATTGTTAAATAAAAATGATAAATATCTTACAAATAATATAATACTAAATCAAACTGAATTTTTAAAACGCTAAATTATAAGTAACTTTGCAATGTGTTCATCTTATACTGAACTCGTGTATTTTCTTAAATATTTAAAAGACTACACGCTTAAAAAAACGCCACATGCAGTTTCAAGAAATCTATAAAAATTTAGGCATTCAAACCATGAATGCAATGCAGGAAAACGCTTTTAAGTTTTCTGAAAACAATCAAGATATTATTTTATTATCTCCAACCGGATCAGGAAAGACTTTAGGTTTTTTATTTCCAGTACTTCGCGATTTACAAGTTAATTATAAAGGTGTTCAAACTTTAATTATGGTACCGTCTAGAGAATTAGCGCTCCAAATTGAAGAAGTATTTAAATCTATGAAATCTGGGTTTAAAGTAACTTGTTGCTATGGTGGTCATAATACTAAAACTGAACAAAATAATTTAATTGAAGCTCCTGCGGTTTTGGTTGGAACGCCAGGTCGTATTATTTATCATTTACGTAACGAAAACTTTGATCCGTCTACCATTAAAACATTGGTTTTAGATGAGTTTGATAAAGCGCTTGAATTTGGATTTCAGGCTGATATGTCGGTAATTATTAATCAGCTAACCGGATTAAATCATCGCATTTTGACTTCGGCAACTGAAATGAAGGAGATTCCTAAATTTACTGGATTAGAAGATCATAAAACGATCAATTTTTTAAATAATGTAGAAAGCAAACCAAATTTACAAATGAGACAAGTAAATACACTGGCTCAAGAGAAATTAAGTTCGCTATTTCAATTAATTTGCAAATATGGATCGCAACGCATGTTAATTTTTTGTAATCACAGAGACGCTGTAGATCGAATTAGTGAATTATTACACGAAAAAGGAATTGCGCGCGAAAGTTTTCATGGCGGAATGGAACAAGATGAGCGCGAACGCGCTTTACTAAAGTTTAGAAACGATTCGGTTCGTGTTTTAATAACCACAGATTTAGCCGCTCGTGGTTTAGATATTCCAGAAGTTGATACCATAATTCATTACCAATTACCACCGAAAGAAGATGCTTTTATTCATCGTAACGGACGTACAGCGCGTATGCATGCTAAAGGAACTGTTTATTTGATGATTAGTAACGAAGAAGATTTTGAGTTTGTTGATAAACAACTTGAGGTTGAAGATATTTCTGGTCCATATAAAATTCCGCAACGAACACCGTTTCAAACCATATATATTTCGGCAGGTAAAAAAGATAAAATAAACAAAGTTGATATTGTAGGTTTTCTATTTAAAAAAGGTGAATTAGAAAAAAACGATGTTGGTATTATCGAAGTAAAAGACACCAGTTCGTATGTTGCTATTAATCGTAAAAAAGTTCCAGAGTTATTAAAAAAACTAAATGGGGAAAAGATTAAGAACAAGAAAATGAAAATACAGATCGCACAATAAAAAATCATCCTAAATAAAACCTCGTTTAATTACTTTAAACGAGGTTTTATTTTTTAATAATATTTCTCCTTTTTATTTGTTAAATATAGAAACAATTATAAAAATGGAAGACAATATTAAAGCCAAAGAATTTGATGTAAAAAACTGGGTAGATGCCAATGGTAATAAAACAGCAAAAATTACATTAGCTAATTATACAGGTAAATTTAAAGTAGTTTTTTGCTTTCAGAGTTGGTGCCCAGGTTGTCATAGTAGCGGATTACCTAGTTTACAAAAGTTAGTGAAAGCGCTTGAGAATAATCCAAATGTTATTTTTATTGCAATTCAAACAGTTTTTGAGGGTTTTACCGAAAATAGTTATGAAAAAATGCTGGAAACACAGCAAAAATATTATTTAAAAATTCCTTTTGGTCATGATGCTGGTAATGATGATCAATCTATTTCTAATTTTATGAGAAATTATCAAACCGGAGGTACTCCATGGTTTGTATTTATTAATCAAAAAGATAAAATAGTATTTTCAGATTTTCAATTAAATGTTGATGCAGCAATCGATTTTTTAAAAACTATTGAATAGTTTTTTATAATATTAATTTTGTTAATTTTGTTAAAAACAAAATTAACATGAAAACTAATCTATCTGTATTAGCCTTATTCACTTTTACATCTTTATTCGCTCAACAAGAAAAATTTACTGTAAATGAATTTAAGGCTTTTGAAGAAAAAGGAAAACAAGCCTACGAAGCTAAAAATTATAGCGAAGCCCAAACTATTTTTACTAAATTAAATAAACAAGATGAAACCAACCCAACTTATAAATTGTATTTAGGTTTATTAGATATCAATTTAAACGAAGGTAAAAATGCTTGCAATTTATTTGTCAGCGCATATCAACAAAAAAACGAGAATGTTAAAAATTTAATTCGCAGATACTGTCCAGAAATTCGTAAAAACAATTTAGCTTTTTTGGATGAAGTTACCCAACAACCAACATTACGTTTTAATGACCAAACGTATGATATGTACTTTTTTAAAGAAGATGTAACTAAGTCTACTGACACCGTTTTTAGCACATATATTAATCCAGTTTTTTTTAAATTAGTCGAATACAATTATATTAAAAGTAATGACAAAATAGCAAAAAGCTATAAAAATGTAATAGTTACCTTTACTTTTATTGACAAGGAAATTAAAATACTTAGTGTAAAAAACAGAAAGACAAATCAAGAATTAGATCAAAATAGTATCGCTTTTTTTACCGAAATTTTTAATAAAAATGTTGAATATACATCAGCTATGTTTAACGACAAACCTGTTAACGTAGTTAATAAATTTTCATTACCAATAAGTATTAAATAAAACAAAGCGGAACTTTAATTAAAGTTCCGCTTTGCTTTTAGTTTTAACTACAAAAACTGCTACACTATATTTTTAATAGAAGAGTGAATCCCAGTGGCTACTGCGCAAGGAAAATGCCCAAAATATATAGATGTTAAATTTAGTTAAGCGTTTGTGAATTATTTGGAAAGAAATGTTTTAAAATAGATTGTAAAAGGTTATTTTTGTGCTTTCAACAACAACACAACTAACAACAAACATAATGATTCATTTTTTTGTGAACCAAAAGAACACTGTATATGGTGTTCAAACTACTTCAGAATTAAGTGCAGAAACGGTAACTAAGTTAAATTGGTTATTTGGTAACGCCACTAAAATTGAACAAACTACCCTAAACGATTTTTACGTTGGCCCACGTGCGGCAATGATCACTCCTTGGAGTACTAATGCGGTGGAAATTACCCAAAATATGGGAATTGACGGAATTATTAGAATTGAAGAATTTGAAAAAGTTTCTGCAGATTTCACTGATTTTGACCCAATGATTTCTCAAAAGTTTTCAGCATTAACGCAAGAAATGTTTACCATTGCAATTAATGTAGAACCAATTTTAGAGATTGAAAATATTGAAGCTTATAACCAACAAGAAGGTTTAGCTTTAAGCCCTGAAGAAGTTGAGTACTTAAATAACTTAGCAAAAAAATTAGGTCGTAAGTTAACTGACTCTGAAGTTTTTGCGTTCTCACAAGCTAACTCAGAACACTGTCGTCACAAAATATTTAACGGAACTTTTGTTATCGATGGCGTTGAACAACCTACATCCTTATTTAAATTAATTAAAAAAACATCTGAAACAAATCCTGGAGGAATTGTTTCGGCTTATAAAGATAACGTTGCTTTTGTAAAAGGACCAAAAGCAACTCAATTTGCACCGCTTTCTGCAGATAAACCAGATTTTTATGCTGAAAAAGAATTTGAATCGGTAATTTCATTAAAAGCAGAAACGCACAACTTCCCTACTACTGTTGAGCCTTTTAGTGGTGCTGCAACAGGAGCTGGAGGAGAAATTCGTGACCGTTTAGCTGGAGGTCAAGGTTCTTTACCTTTAGCAGGAACTGCTATTTACATGACGTCTTATTCGCGTTTAAACGAAGATCGTCCGTGGGAAAATGTAGTTGCTGCACGCGATTGGTTGTACCAAACACCAATGGATATTTTAGTAAAAGCATCTAACGGAGCTTCAGATTTCGGAAATAAATTTGGGCAACCATTAATTGTTGGATCAGTTTTAACTTTTGAACATGAAGAGGATGCGCGCAAAATTGGTTACGATAAAGTAATTATGCAAGCAGGTGGTATTGGATACGGAAAATTAGACCAAGCCATTAAACACAAACCAGAAGTTGGTGATAAAATTGTGATTTTAGGTGGTGAAAACTACCGTATTGGTATGGGTGGAGCTGCAGTTTCGTCTGCCGATACTGGAGCTTTTGGTTCGGGAATTGAGTTAAACGCTATCCAACGTTCTAACCCAGAAATGCAAAAACGTGCAGCGAATGCAGTGCGTGGTTTAGTAGAGTCTGACAACAACCCAATCGTTTCTATTCACGATCACGGTGCTGGTGGACACTTAAACTGTTTATCTGAATTGGTTGAAGAAATAGGTGGTTTAATTGATTTAGACGCTTTACCTGTTGGAGATCCAACGTTATCTGCTAAAGAAATTATTGGTAACGAATCTCAAGAACGTATGGGATTAGTTATTGGTGAAAAAGATATTGAAACGTTACAAAAAATCGCTGATCGTGAGCGTGCACCAATGTACACGGTTGGAGATGTAACGGGTGATCACCGTTTTACTTTCGAATCTAAAACTACAGGTGAAAAACCTATGGATTACGCTTTAGAAGATTTCTTCGGATCGTCTCCTAAAACGGTAATGACAGATAAAAAAATTGATAGAAATTACGCTGGATTAACGTACAGCACAGAAAATATTCCTACGTATTTAAACCAAATGTTACAATTAGAGG
>Ga0233372_1001082_pt1 | contig 10703 bp, 8 predicted proteins | sample ElkDunMinimDraft_4_FD_191538 | JGI IMG/M metagenome (GOLD analysis project Ga0233372, IMG submission 191538) | Fecal eukaryotic communites from dung pellets of Tule Elk in California, USA - Elk Dung D8 | ecosystem: Host-associated > Mammals > Digestive system > Large intestine > Fecal | place... | reverse complement strand
AGCCACTTGAATCTGCAATCCGAAAATGCCCCTGCTCCCTTTCCAAATGAGCAAAGCCATAACCAAAACAAAACAAAAGAAAAACAAACCAAAAAGGCAAAAACTTCATAAAAAATTCCAAAGTTCACCCGAACTCCCGCTAAAATATAGGAAAATTAAAAAGGGAGAAGTTTCTCCCTGGTTCGCACTCCGTTGCTCTCCACCCTCTCCCCTAGGGGCAAAAGCCCCTAACACCCCACAAGCGAGAGTCGCGGAAAAACAACTTGTCATGGCGAGAGGCCTTGTGCCTCGTGGCCATCTTGGTTTTTGTCATTACGAGCGTAGCGAAGTAATCCAAAATAAGTTTTGCTAGCAAGTAGATTGCTTCACTCACTACGTTTCTTCGCGAGTGACAAGAGGCGTACAACATAGGGTTCTTTAGAATTCAAATAATTTATCAGAAAAATCTCTTGAATGTCTTAGTTTTAAAATTTCTGTAAGAATTTTTGTTTCTACACCTTGTGTTGATACATAAACACTCATTGTCTTTAAGTTATTTTCAGCATCATTCTCCTGAATCAAGTGGATTGAAGTTTGCGTAAGACATTGCCTTTAAAGTTTCTCCATTGTAAGGTATTATTTGAAATTCTCGAGTATTTAAATCAATAGTTTTCATACGATTCCCATTAACTATGGTTCTTTGGTTTACTAAGTGCATTTTTAATTCAGCAAAAATTTTAGCGATTCCTTTCCTAACAAGATATACAGAGACTCCTTGAACATTTGAAATCAAGGGAGATGAAATGGTCGTTCTTATTCCCATTTCAACAGAATCAGACGCAATCATATTTTTCTTTAAATCTGCTTGAATCTGTTCAAGGGAAAGGGCATTGCATAAAACTGTAACAAACAAGATAAAAAGTAAAACATTTTTCATAACGTCTCCTTTATACAGCGGATATACTTATACCCCTGTTCTGTTTCTTTCAAATAAATGTCTGCAATTCCAAAATCTATGTAATAAAGCATAGGATGACCATTAAGCGTAAAATTCGGAGAATAAGTCTGAGTCCACCATTCTCTTCCATCAGGGTAATATCCAAATTCTAGTCCATTATGATAAGCTATACCCGATTGAGCATAAAAGGAAACATTCATACATACATCATTTTTCATATTCTCCAATCCACCTGATTTTTTTATAAGTTCTTCCCATTCTGACAATACCGGAATACGCCATCCTTTAGGGCAAGTATTTTCTACAACATCGAAATTCATGAATCCGTAGGTGCTATCCCATACACTAAAATATAGTGCCCCGTACTGCAATGCGTACAAGCGGCCATATTTATCACAATTTTCACTAACACTATCATAACAAACACTTTTGTCCATAGAAAAATTAAGATTGTCATTCATCCAGACTTGTTCACCTACAGTAATGTATCTATATTCCTGCCCATCACGTTCATCAATAAACGTTCCGCGGTTTGGCATACCATAAATATTTGTTCCTTCTGAAGGACAGACGGATGCCGCATCAAAACTATCGTCTGCATCAGTTGTGCAGCCACTTAGAACAATAGTCAGGATACTAAGTACAGTCACGACTATTATGGCTTTGTGGTTTTTAACCGATTCTGGTGTTACTGAATTCATAACATTTCCTACATCTTTGGTAATTTTTGTAGAAATGTAATTATTAAGCCCTGTTTTTTCATATGAATTTAACGATTCTTTTTTGTCAAAAAGAAGAATAAATAAACTATTTCGGTATGATTCTACGCTTCCAAAGGACTAGGAAGCCTCGAACAAAAAAAAGTAAATTATTTTTTTCATATTTTAATTCAAATTCTTTTTACAACGAACATATAAGTAAAAAAAAGCTCCTTCCTGTATATCCGCTTCAATAGAATGCGATTGAACACTAACAAAGTAAGCTGCTAAACCATCGCTCCTTAAAGTACTTGTCCAAAGTGAAGATACATACCCATCTGCTTGTGTTGCCGAACTCTTTGAGGGCAACAAGCCAAAGCCACACAAATCTTCACCTCTGGCATCCACATCTACATCTATTGAATTCCATCCACTTACGGATTTCAATTTATAAGCAGCGACATCAGTTCCTCCAACAATTTTGAATAATTCCCTCCATTCATATTCACTTGGCAAATGCCATCCATCAGGACAAACATTATATGCCGTTAACCATTTATATGCCCTCCCTTTTACTTCACAATCATCATCAGGATAGAAACACTTGTCACTGGCGGTTTCTATATCCCCATTCAAGGGATTTTTTAGATTTTCACCATTAACAACATAGTTCAAATTTTCAGCCATCCAAACCTGACCGTCTATAGTCGTATATTGATAGGTCTTGCCATCGCGCTCATCAATAAATGTTCCACGGCCACTTTCTGGGCAAACTTTTGCTGCATCAAACTCTTCACTTGCACTAGAACTATTTTCAGAGCAAGCAATAAAAACAATGGATAATACACCCATAACCAAGCACTTCAATAAAACAGAGAAAAGATTATTTTTCATTTGAAATTTCCAATAAAGCGAAAGGTAGAAAATATTTATAGAAGTACAACTTGTCATCGTGAGTAGATTGCCGCGCCGTGCATTCAGCACGTCTCGCAATGACAAGAAGCTTGTGGCAAGTGTAGGGTTGTCATGGCGAGAGGCCTTGTGCCTCGTGGCCATCTGTTAGCAACTTGTCATCGCGAACGTAGTGTGACGATCTACTAGCAAGCAGATTGCGTCAGTCACTACGTTTCTTCGCAATGACAAAAACCGAGCGCTAGTTCGAATCGCGAGTGACCAAAACCGAGCGCTAGTTCGCATCGCAATAACAAGTGGCGTGCGGCATGAGCTTTCTATCCCCCCCAAAAAAATACCGCATTTCTATGTCATCTCTTTTATTCTTTAATGGTTTTTCAAAAAACATTTCAATAATTTTTCTCGTTGTCCATAAACAACGAAAAAAATCATTTTTCCTGAAAAATCCAAAAATAATCCAATGAATGAACTAAATTCCTTCAGGTACTTTCAACATATTTGACAAGTATGAATGAGGATTGTATGGGTAAAATTTTTAGCATTCTTGCATTATTAGGAACATCGCTTACTTATGCGGCTATTCCTTTAACCGAAGTCGTTTCACTTCCATCTGAAAAAGCTTATGGTGGAGAAACATCAATAAACTCACCTTTAATTGCAGCCACTTATAATGCTGGTGAAGGGCCTGGAATATGGATAGTCGCCGATGGCGGTTATAGACTATTCCACAATGGTAATCTTCTCGCCGAAGAACACCAGGCAGGCCGCACACGTTTTATCCCTATGACATTTTTACCTGGAGAAAATGCAATTTCTGTTGTTTCCATAAACAAACAAAATGCTCCTGGTATTATGGTACAAATTGATGATTTAGACAAATCCTACTATTCAAACAGTGAATGGAAAGCAAAACCTACCGTCAGCAATGATTCTTGGAAAAATAAAGGCAGAGACCTTTCTGCCTGGGGAAACGCCACAACCCTAAACTATACAAACACAAAATTACCAAGCGGAAACACATTAACTGGTTTTGCTCCAAACACACAAGCAAAATGGATTTGGTCTGGCAGCGAAAACGATTCTATAGCCGTTCTACTCTACACTTTTTTTATTAAAGCCGAAGGTTTTGGAAACTCTACAACAGGTGGTGACGCTGGAGAAATCGTTATCGCAAGTGATTCTCTTTCTATTCGGAAACATTTACAAAGCAATTCACCTGTAACTATTCTGGTTCCTGAAGGAACTTATGATTTTAGACAAATGCGTAATGCCGTTACAGAAGCGAAAAAACAAGGCAGAACTTGGTGTAAAACCACTTGCTCAGAAAAAAATAGCATAACAGGTAAATACAACACTTTTTACCGCATCACATTCAAAGCAAATGACTGCAGTGATTTAAGCGAACCTGGGGTACAAATTGTACAAGAAAATGAAAATCTACAAGCCTGGAGTAATTGGATTACCACAAAACCTAATAAGACTCTTATAGGAATGGGACGTGGCGCAAATTTACGCGGCGCATCTATTGTAGTCCGTGCCAATGAAGGTTCAGGGAATCACATTTACAGAAACCTGGCCATTTACGACGTAAACCCTCACCTTATTGAAGGTGGCGATGGTCTTGAAACAGTCGGAAATTCTTCAAACCATGTTAAAAATTTCTGGGCCGATCACATTAGTTACAAATGGATTTCTGACGGAATGGATATGGAATTTTTAGATAACGCAACAATCAGTTACTTAGATTTTGATGGAGCGAATGATTTTAATTGCTGGGGAACAGACCCTTATATGGCTTTAGTCGAAGATGCTCATTTAACTTATGCCAATAATTATTGGCACAATACTTATGGTCGTGTTCCAAAAGTAACAGGCGAAACTCATGGTTCTCAAGTTCACCTTTACAACCAATATGTAAATTCCAATCGTTTCTTTATTGCAGGAGCAAACGGAAAAAGTGCAAATGCAAAAGCTTATGTCCGCTATGAAAACAGTTACATAGATAACGGACAAGGTTATCTTGCTGAATGGGGCGATTATGGTTATGTCTATTTCAGTGGCATTTCATTTGGGAATTCAACCAAGCAGCAACACCGCTATAATGGCTCTGTTAAAAGCGGAATTCCTCAAGCAGAGACTTTTACACCTAACTATAATTTTGAAAAAAGATCTGTTTCTGACTTACCAAAAGATATTCCTAATTTAGCAGGTGTTGGTGGCAGGTACGGAAAAATGCCCGAATACAACCAGGCTTTTGGACAAAGTAATAAAGCCGCTTCTGTTTCAATTACATCACCTAAAATGAATGACATTCTAAACGCCAATTCATCGATTTTATTAACAGCCAATGCTAGTGATAATGACGGAACCATTAAAAGTGTTTCTTTTTATTTAGGGAACACTTTAATTGGAACTGTTTCTTCTTCTCCATACCAAATTACAACTGAAAATCTGCTTTCAGGAACATATTCTGCCGTAGCTGTTGTGACAGACAATTCCGGACTTTCGTCAATGTCAGAATCAGTTGTTTTTACGGTTCAGGGAAATTCTTTCCCTGAAGTAGTAAAATGCGGCGCTGGTTCTAGTAGCCAAGCTATCAATTTAGGCGAACCTATTGTTGATTTTTGTTACACCTGGACTGGAGCCGAAACAGTTATCCCAGTAGGATTTCCAAAAGGAATTGAAACGATTGTTGACAAAATCAATCAAAAAATTTCTATTAGTGGGACTCCGACAGAAGCAGGCGTTTTTAATTTCAAAGTTTCAGCAACAAACGGAGATTCAACTTTTTCAAAAGGCGGGCGTTTAACAGTTAAAGATACGCTACTAATAGAATCTTCTAGTAGTGAAATCCAGAGCAGTTCTTCTGAAGAATCTTCTTTTATTTCACAGTCTTTTAATCTTTCTAATGAAAAAACAGCTTTTTATCGTATTTTTGACTTGCAAGGCAGGCCGCTGTTCAAAGGCAAAACAAAGCCTTTGAAACTGCCCGTTTCACGGGCAGTGGTGATAGAATTCACCACTGCGGGCAAAATAAAAAGCCGTTACATTCAAACTTCTTGGTAAGATTCAGAAAAGATTGGTTTTTCGCCAGTCTTTTCTGACAATATCCCTATTTTTTCAAAACGCTCTTGCTTTTTTTAATAAAAAAGCCTAGTTTATGCCTAAAACTTTGAACTTTTAGGAGTCTATTTATGCGCGATTTAATTGAAAAAGCTTTAAAAATGGGATTCACACTCTCTTTTTCTGAAGAAGGAGGCTTTTCTATAATTCGTCTTTTGCGTAATAACCAAGTTGTATCCAATTGTTCTCTAGGCGTTGGCAATTTTTCAGAATCTGTCGAAGAAACTTTACAAAGTATGCTTCTTGATGCAGAACGTCGTGGTCTTTAACAAATTCTGTTTATAAAATGGCCATAGCACATCATTTTTCAGAAAAAGCCCAACTTTTAGCATTTATCTTGCAAAACTCTCCTGATTGGGACTCTGATTTATTGAATGTTTTAGAAACTTCTTGGGGAAAAATCAGACATCTTGGAAAACTTTTTCCATTCAATAGAACCACTTATTATAAAAATGAAATGGGAGAAGGCTTGTTCCGAGGTGTTGTTTCTTTTGAAAGCACAATCTTTCCAGAAGGAATCACCAACGAAAAAATTCGTTCCAATGAAATAGAATTTTCTTTTTCAAAAAGTGAAAACAGAAAAGTCAATATTGATATTGGCTATATGGATTTAGATAAAGTTGTTCTCCCCTCCTTTAAGCGCGGTCCTTTCAAACTTTATGCCGGCAACGGAATCTGGTTAGATATGCTCCTCACTTATGCCAAAGGGAAATTTCACCCCACTTCTTGGGCTTTTGAAGATTTCAAATCCGGTTTTTACGAACACGATTTATTACTCATTCGTGAAAAATTCAAAAAAAATATGTAAAAGAAATCCCTTAAGCAAAAGCCTAAGGGATTTTTATTTTTGGGTAGGTAGGTTAAATTTTTAAAGAATTATTCTTCTCTTATATAAACGTAATGCGTTGCTGTCGGGTAATAAGCTTCACCTTCTCTATCTAAAGCTTTAAGAACAAGATTGATTTCTGTATCTGTCAACCCAACCGTTTCACGCATATATTTTTCAATTTTTGAAAGAGAAAACTCGCTTGTAGAAAAGAAATTGGCGCCTCGTATTCTTGAAACCATATCAAAACAAGAAACACTTGACATTTTTGCGCAAGATGATTCTGCTACATGCGCAGATAAATCACCTGATTGAAAATAATAAGAAGTTTCGCTTTTATCGGAAACACAACCGAAAAGCAAAAAAGATAAAACAACGAGCCATTTTTTCATAATTCCTCCGATTTTGCACCAAAAATAACAATATCTTATGATGAGGAACACATTTTAAACAATTTTTTGCAATGTTTTTGTAAGTTTTACATAATTTACTTACAAAATAACTTCAGATATAATACACTCATCGCTGTTTACGTTCAAATATCCTTATTTTTTACAAAAAAACTTAAATTTTTCGATTTCTCTTCCATTTTTGTAAACACCTTTCAATCTAAAAAAGAATGATTTTTCTATCTTTTGCCGCACTATGAAGAAAACGAATGAAGATTTATGGGTCGGCGTTGATGTTGGTTCTACAACTGTAAAAATAGCCGTTGTTGACCCTGCTACCTCTAAATTATTACACTACTCCTACCAAAGACACAATGCAATGCAAGCCGCTAAGGTTATGGAATTGCTTTCACAAGCTCACGCTTTATTTCCAGGTAAAACTTTTGGCGTAGCTTTTTGCGGTAGCGGTGGCCAACCTTTTGCAGAAGCAACCCGGGCTTTTTTCGTTCAAGAAGTTGTAGCAAATGCTCTTGCTGTCAGAGCAACTCACCCAGAAACTCGCGTAGCCATTGAACTTGGTGGCCAAGACGCAAAAGTTGTTTTCTTTGAAAAAGACAGAACTACTGGTAAACTTATTGCCAGTGACATGCGCATGAACGGCGTTTGCGCCGGCGGTACAGGTGCATTTATTGATCAGGTTGCTGAACTATTACGTATAAAAACAGAAAATTTTGAATCTTATGCAGCAAGAGGTCAGAAAGTTTACGAAATCTCTGGCCGTTGTGGTGTTTTTGCAAAAACCGATATCCAACCAATGCTGAACCAAGGCATTGCAAAAGAAGATATCGCTCTTTCTAGTTTCCATGCGATTGCAAAGCAAACCATTGGTGGACTTGCTCAGGGTATGGAAATCAAACCGCCAGTTATTTTTGAAGGCGGGCCTTTAACATTTAACCCAACACTTGTCCGTGTTTTTAAAGAACGTCTTGGCATATCAGAAGAACAAACCATTGTTCCGGAACGTTCTGAAGTTTTAGTTGCTTGGGGGGCAGCTCTTTCACTTGGTTCTATGTTCAATGACAAACCTTGTGATTACAGAGAAGAAGGTTCTTTAGAAGCCTTGCGTCATTTTAATGAAAAACGTCAGGCAGAACACCGCGAAAACGGGAACCCATTCTTTAAAGACGCTAATGAACGTGAAGAATTTTTAAAACGCCATCCAATGGCTCCGGCTTTTTACCCGCAACCGACTTCTGGTTCAGAGTTAAATGTTTATTTAGGTATTGATGCTGGTTCTACAACAACAAAACTTGTTTTAATGTCAGAAGACGAACAAGTTCTCGATGGTTTTTATGCAAGTAACGATGGCGAACCTTTGGCCGTTTTAAAACGCGCTTTAGTCGAACTTGCTGACAGATACGAAGAATTTGGTTGTAAATTAAATATTCTTGGCGTTGGCACAACTGGTTATGGCGAACAACTTATCGCAAAAGCCGTTCACGCTGATTACCACACGGTTGAAACAGTAGCTCACGCTAATGCCGCCCAACACCTCTGCCCTGATGTTTCTTTTATTCTTGACATCGGTGGTCAAGACATGAAAGCCATTTCGGTGCAAGATGGTATTGTCACTGGAATTATTCTGAACGAAGCTTGTTCTTCGGGCTGCGGTTCCTTTATTGAAACCTACGCACGCTCTTTAGGCATTCCAATGGAAAAAATTGCAGAGCTTGCGTTCAATGCAAAGAACCCTTCAAAACTAGGAAGCCGTTGCACCGTCTTTATGAACAGTTCTATTATTACAGAACAAAGAGATGGTAAACAACCTGAAGATATTATCGCCGGTATTTGTCGCTCTATTATCGAAAACGTTTTCACAAAAGTGATTCGCATTCGTAACCTAGATACTCTGGGTAAAAAAGTTGTTGTACAAGGCGGAACTTTCAAGAACAATGCTGTTTTAAGAGCTTTTGAGCAACACACTGGTTTAACACCTATCAGACCGGAACGCCCTGGTGAAATGGGGGCCATTGGTATAGCCCTTTTAACCAAGCGTTTTATGGAAAGCAAACGCGCTGAAAACCCAGATTACAAAACTTCATTTATCGGGCTTGATGCCGCTAGAAATTTCAGTTGGGACAATAAACCTGGGCAAATTTGCCAATATTGTACCAACCATTGCTCAAGAACTATTGTAACGTTCAGCGATGGCACAAGTTATGTAACTGGCAACCGTTGTGAACGTGGTGAAGTTACTGCAGACCCAAATGACCCAGAAACCAAAAAACTTGTTGCAGAAATCAACAGGAAAATGCTCGCCGTTCCTGATATGATTAAACGCACCAATCAACTTTTGGTCAAAGATTACGCGCCAGCAAAACTTATCCCACAAACCGGAAAAACAATTGGTATCCCGCGCGTGTTGGAATTCTGGTCAAGCATGCCTTTCTGGAAAGCGTTCTTTACTTCTATCGGTTACAATGTCGTTATCAGTAAACAAAGTGATTATGACTTGTTTGAATCAGGGCTTCATAGTGTACCATCTGATACCGTTTGCTTCCCGGCAAAATTAGTCCATGGCCACATCAAGTACTTAGCCGCCAAAAAAGTAGACCGAATTTTCTTCCCGATGATGGTTGCTGTTCCTAGTGACCACACAAAATTCTCTGCAACGGCAGTTTGTCCTGTTGTTCAGGGTTACCCTAACGTTTGTAAAAACACAGACAACCCAGAACTTAATTACAACATTCCTATGGATCAACCAGTATTCCACTGGTTTGATGCCAAACTCCGTAAAAGCCAGACTGTGACCTGGTTCCATGAAAACTGGAACTTGCCTAAAAAGATTTTAGCTAAAGCAGTTGCCGAAGGTGAAAAAGCACTCCAAACCTATCGCGATACTCTTGTAGCTGAAGGTGCAAAAATTTTAGAAGATGTTCGTAAAAACAATTCTTTTGCTGTTGTAATTGCAGGGCGTCCTTACCACGCCGACACTCTTGTCAACCACAATGTAGCAACACATTTTACAGCACTTGGCATTCCTGTTTTAACAACAGAATCTTTACCAGGCGTTTACGATCAAGACATCCCAAAAGCAACTCGCATGGAAATCAAAAATACATTCCACATGCGTATGCTTGGCGCTACAATGATTACAGCCAAGGACCCTGCTCTTGAACTCGTACAAATTGTAAGCTTTGGTTGCGGCCATGATTCCATTTTGACCGACGAAATGAGTCGCATACTGCACACTCGTTCTATAAAAGAACTCTTGATGCTAAAACTTGACGAAGGTGATGCTAGAGGTCCTGTAGGAATTCGTGTAAAAAGTTTTATTGAAACAGTGCGTTCACGTAGAGCTGCAAACTTACCAGAAAAAGAAGAATCTAAAGAACCGCTTTTCACTGTGCCTTTCGAAAAAAAAGACAAAAAATTGCGCCACATTTTGGTTCCAAACCTTTCACACCCCTTCAGTATTCTTGCATCAGAATATTTCCGCACGCTAGGATTTAAAGCAGAATGCTTGCCTTTAGCAGACGCTCGCGCCATTGAACTTGGTAAAAAATACGTTCACAACGATATTTGTTTCCCTGCTCAAGTAAACATTGGTGAAAACTTACGTTGGTTAGAAGAACACCCAGAAATTCCACAAGAAGAAGTTTCTATAGGCCTTGCTAAAAACTGTGAAAACTGTCGTGCTGTGCAATACGCTGTTCTTGCTAGAAAAGCTCTTGACGAAGCAGGTTATACAAAGGTTTCTATCATCACCACAGGAACCGATGAAAAGAACATGCACCCTGGTTTCCGCTTAGGGTTAG
>Ga0233372_1001081_pt1 | contig 10718 bp, 8 predicted proteins | sample ElkDunMinimDraft_4_FD_191538 | JGI IMG/M metagenome (GOLD analysis project Ga0233372, IMG submission 191538) | Fecal eukaryotic communites from dung pellets of Tule Elk in California, USA - Elk Dung D8 | ecosystem: Host-associated > Mammals > Digestive system > Large intestine > Fecal | place... | reverse complement strand
GACCCCAGACCGGAGCCGAGAAGCCGAAGGTGGCGAGATGAGCGCACGAGCAGCCCGTAGGGGCGCACCGCCGCGTCGGCGCGCCATCGGCGCCGCGTTCCTCGCCGTCGGGCTGGTCGCCGGCCTTGGAGGCTGTGGCGTCGTCCCGCTGGAGAAGAGCACCGGGGACGTCTCCAAGGTCGCAGCGGAGGAGCCGACGGTCCAGCGCACCTACGACAACTACGAGAAGGCCCGCGGCGCGGCGTTCGCGGCGCTCGACCCCGAGGTGCTCGCGCTGGTCGAGACCGGGCCGGTGCTCGCGGTCGACGCAGGAGCGATCGACGTCGCCAAGCGGCTGCACGGCAACGCCTCGACCGGCCGCCAGACGACACCGGCCCAGATCGAAAACGTCTACACCCCACGCCTGGACGCGTACCCGCTGTGGTTCGTCGCCACCGCCCGCGACGAGTCACGCGGGGTGCGGCGAGTGCAGGTGTTCGAGCGCGCGTCGTCGACCGAACGCTGGGAGCTGACCGCCTCCCCGGAGGCGCTCCTGAGCACCGTCCTGCCGGTGCCCCGGACGAAGGACGGCGTCCTCGAGACGGTGGACCCGGACCAGGCCGACGGTCTCGTGATCGCTCCAGGGCAGGCACTGGCGGCGTACGCGGCGACACTGGGTGATCCGAACTCACCGCGTGCCACGGACGTCGCCGCAGACTCGTTCATCACCCAGATGCGGGCGCAGGCAGCCGGGCTCGCGCAGCCGGGGACGACCTTCCGGCGCAGCTGGTCGGCCCAGCAGGTCAGGCACACGATGCGGACCGAGGACGGGGGCGCGCTCGTCTTCGGGACGCTCATGCGGCAGGACGGGTGGGTCCTGGCGCCGGGGGCGACCGTGCGGTGGCCGGAGGGCTCGGAGCAGCGGGCGTACTTCGGTGACCCGATGGCGCGCTCTGGCGTGCTGCGCTACTACCACCAGGTGCTCATGTACGTCCCGCCTCTCGGCGGCGTCGGCCAGCCGAGGGTGCTCGGGCAGTACGGGGGAGTGATCGGGTCCGAGGACACCGGACCGGTCGCCGCACCCTGACGCGGTGCAGCGGGGCGTACGGGCCGGCGGCGTCAGGCGTTCCCGCGGAACACGTGGCCGGCCTCGCGATAGCTGTCGGCCGGGTCGTCGTCCAGGCTGTCGAGCAGCTCGATCGTCGCTGCAGTCGCCCGCTCGCGGACGAGGTCGCGCTCGCACCAGTGGACGCCGGCGATCTCCGTCGGCTGGAGCACGAGCGGCGTCTCGGGATCCCACGGCTCGACGTCGAAGACGAACAGCACCGCGTCGTCCCACGCACTCCACGGCGGGAGCCAGTTGACCGTACGGAGGCCGCGGACGCGGGCATCGACACCGAGCTCCTCGCGCAGCTCACGGACGACCGCGTCGGCAGGCGACTCTCCCGGGTCGACGACGCCGCCGGGCAGGTCCCACTCGCGCTTGTACGTGAGCTCGCACAGCAGCACCCGGCCCTCCGGGTCGCAGACGAGCGCCTGGGCGATCGCGCGCTTCTTGGGCAGCGCCGCGTTGAGCATCGCGACGAACCCCTCGCGCGTCTGCGGCTGCGGGTCGTCGGCCAGCCGGGAGAGCAGCTCCTGGTCGGGCCCCTCGACGTGACGGAGCATGCCGTCGCGGCGCATGCCGGCACGGGCGGCGGCCCGTCGGTCGGCGACGGCGTCCTCGTCGATCAGGGCCTGCACACGCGTCACGCCGAGCTCGCCGAGCACGTAGGTGACGGCGAGGTTGACGGCCTGGGAGCGCAGCGGCTCCTCCGTACCGCCGAGGTCCCACGACAGCGTGGCCGTGCGGGTGTCGTCACGACGCACGCTGACCGTGCCGAGCACGGTCGAGCCCGCGTGCACCTCCAGCGAGTCGCCGTCGGGACGCAACGTGAGGTCAGCCATCGACCGGCTCCAGCCAGGTCACCGACAGCGGAGGGAGGCGCAGCGCGACCGACTGAGGTTGGCCGTGCCACGGCTCGTCGTCGGCGCGCAGCGCGGGCACGACATCGGCGCTGGACCCTCCGTACGCCTCGGCGTCGGTGCACAGCACGACCGCCCAGGCTCCCGCTGCGGGGAGGCCGACGCGGTAGGAGTCCCAGGTCGCCCCCGACATGTTCGCCACACACACGAGCGTACGACCGTCTCCACGCCGGACGAAGGCGTACACGTTGTGAGTCGCGTCGTCGGCCTCGATCCACGTGAACCCGTCCGGGGCGTGGTCGCCGGCCCAGAGCGCGGGGTTGTCCGCGTAACGGGCGTTGAGGTCGCTGACGAGCCGCTGCACCCCCGCGTGGGCCGGGTCCTCGAGGAGCTCCCAGTCGAGCGAGCGCTCGTCGGACCACTCACGCTCCTGTGCGAGCTCGGCGCCCATGAAGACGAGCTGCTTGCCGGGGTGCGCCCACTGGTACGCGAGGAGTGCGCGCAGCGTCGCGAGCCGCTGCGGGAGGTCGCCGGCCATCTTCGTGAGCAACGACCCCTTGCCGTGGACGACCTCGTCGTGGGAGAGCGGGAGGACGAAGTTCTCCGCGTGGTGGTACATCATCGCGAAGGTCAGCCGGTGGTGGTCCTGCCCGCGGAACAGCGGGTCGGTCGCGAAGTAGGCGAGCGTGTCGTGCATCCAGCCGAGGTCCCACTTGAAGCCGAACCCGAGACCACCGTGCGCCACGTCGCGCGTGACACCGTCGTACGCGGTCGACTCCTCGGCGATCATCGCGATGCCGGGGAAGCGCGCGTAGCACGAGGCGTTGAGCTCCTGGAAGAACGAGACGGCGTCGAGGTCGATGTTGCCGCCGTGTGCGTTCGGGATCCAGCCGCCCGGCCCGCGCGAGTAGTCGAGGTAGAGCATCGAGGCCACCGCGTCGACGCGGAGACCGTCCACGTGGAACTCCTCGAACCAGGAGTGCGCGTTGGCCAGGAGGAACTCCCGCACCTCGGGCTTCGTCAGGTCGAAGACGTACGTGCCCCAGTCAGGGTGCTCGCCGCGCCGCGGGTCGGGGTGCTCGTACAGGGGCGTGCCGTCGAAGCGGCCGAGCGCCCACTCGTCACGCGGGAAGTGCGCGGGCACCCAGTCGAGGATCACGCCGATCCCGGCGGCGTGGAAGGCGTCGACGAGCGCCCGGAAGTCGTCAGGATCTCCGAAGCGCGACGTCGGCGCGTAGTAGCCGGTCACCTGGTAGCCCCACGAGCCGCCGAAGGGGTGCTCCATGACCGGCATCAGCTCGACGTGGGTGAAGCCGCGCTCTGCGACGTACGGGACCAGGGTGTCGGCGAGCTCGGCGTACGAGAGGCCGCGCCGCCACGAGCCGAGGTGCACCTCGTACACGCTCATCGGCTCCGCCCACGGTCGCCGGTCGGCACGGGTCCGCATCCAGTCGTCGTCGCTCCAGACGTGGCGGGAGGTGAACACGCGTGAGGCGTTGGCGGGCGGCACCTCCGCCCACGCGGCGAAGGGGTCGGCCTTCTGGCGCCACACGCCGTCGGCGCCGTGGACGGCGTACTTGTAGAGCGCACCGTCGCCGATGCCGTCGACCCGGCCGCGCCATACGCCGTCGGCCTCGCGGACGAGCGCGTGACCGCCGCCGTCCCAGCCGTTGAAGTCGCCGAGCACCGCGACGTCGTGGGCGTGGGGTGCCCACACCGCGAAGTCCACGCCGTCGTCCTGGACATGAGCACCGAGGTCGCGCCACAGGTCTCGCGTCATGCGGGGGAGTCTCTCACGCCTCGGCGACGCCACGTCCGGAGAGCATGCGCTCCAGCGCCGCTCGCGGGATCGGGGCCCAGTCAGGACGGTGGTCGCGCTCGTAGACGTACTCGTAGAGCGCCTTGTCGATCTCGTACGCGTCGAGGACGATCCCGACGGCCTCGTCCTCGGACCCGGCGTACCCCCGCAGGAAGGCCTGCCGGTTGCGCTCGACCCACGCCTGCGCACGCGCGACCTGGTCGTCCACACCACCGCCGGTCTGGACCAGGTAGGAGTGCGCGGCATAGTCGAACGAGCGCAGCATGCCCGCGACGTCGCGCCAGACGGAGTCGAGGGCGACGCGCTCCGCGAGCGGCGCGGCGGGCTCGCCCTCGAAGTCGATGAGCTTCCAGCCTGCCGTCGTCCGCAGGGTCTGGCCGAGGTGGAGGTCACCGTGGACGCGCTGGGCGAGCACGGGCCCGTCGAGGGCGCGCACAAGGGCGTACCGTTCCTGCGCGGCTCCGACGTACGGCGCGAGGTCGGGCATCCGCTCGGCCAGCGCGTCGGCGCGCGCGTCGAGCCGGTCCGCGAGCGCGGTGAGCGCGTCGCCGTCCCACTCGGCTGTCTCGAGGCGTTCGGCCATCAGCCCGTGCACGAACCGGACGGTCGCGCCCAGCCGCTCGGACTCCGCGGCGAAGTCTCCGCCCGCCTCCTCCGGCGCCAGGTCGGGCTCCGCGAGAAGGTCTCGGACACTTGCGCGCGCGCTGTCCCAGCCGTTGCTGGCGGTACGGAGGAAGCGCTGCAGCATCGCCAGGTCGTACGACGTCCCGGCATCCGAGGTCGTGCTGATCGCGCCCCACAGCGCCGCGATCGCCTCGTCGCCCGGGCCGGCGAGGGCGTCGTGCACCTCGACGTCCGGGTTGCGCCCGGCGACGACCTTGCGGAACACCTTCAGCAGCGCGGTCTCGCCGACCACCATCGAGGTGTTGGACTGCTCGACGGCGAGCAGCACCGACTCCGAGTCCGGGCCGATCACCGGCTCGCCGTCCTCACCGACCGGCAGGAGCGACGCGTATTCCGTGTCGGCGGGGGCGTCGGCGAAGAACCCCCGCACGAGCGCCTGCCGCGCCTCCGGGTCGTGCAGGGCGTCGTACACGAAGAGCTCGTCGGCCGTCTCGCCCGGTGCCGGCGCGTACACGCCGACGAGCCCGTACGCGTTGGCCTCGACAGGCTCCTGACGGTAGGCGAGCGGCATGTTGTACGTCTGCGTGCCGCCAGGTCCCCGTACGGTCACGAGCTCGAAGCGCACCCCGAGACCCGTGCCCGGGCGCTGGAGCCACCCGCGTGGCTCGATCGCGACCAGCTCCCACCCGGCTCCCTCGCCGGCGAACCAGCGCTGGCGCACCAGGTAGTCGAGCACCTCTCGCGTGCGGTCGCCGCTCATCGGACCCCCTCGTTGTCGACCGTACGGCCCAGGCGGAACCAGTAGAAACCATGACCTGCGAGCGTGAGCAGGTACGGCAGCTCGCCGATCGCGGGGAACTCGACCCCGCCGAACGTCTCCACCGGCCGGATCCCGGCGTACGCGTGCAGGTCGAGCTCCACCGGCTGCGGGAACCGCGACAGGTTGTTGACGCACAGCATGACGTCACCGTCGTGCTCCCGGACGAACGAGAGGACCGACGGGTTGGAGCCGCCGAGGTCGCGGAACGTCCCGACGCCGAAGGCCGGGTGCTGCTTGCGGATGTGGATCATCCGGCGCGTCCAGTGCAGCAGCGAGGAGGTGTTCTCCTGCTGGGCCTCGACGTTGACCGACTGGTAGCCGAAGACCGGGTCCATGATGACCGGCAGCCCGAGCTTGCCCGGAGTCGCGACCGAGAAGCCGGCGTTGCGGTCGGGCGTCCACTGCATCGGCGTCCGGACGCCGTCGCGGTCGCCGAGCCAGATGTTGTCGCCCATGCCGATCTCGTCGCCGTAGTAGAGCACCGGCGAACCGGGCAGGCTCAGCAGCAGCGCGGTGAACAGCTCCATGCGGTTGGTGTCGTTGTCGAGCAGGGGAGCGAGCCGTCGCCGGATGCCGATGTTGGCCTTCATCCGCGGGTCGGTCGCGTACTCGCTCCACATGTAGTCGCGGTCCTCGTCGGTCACCATCTCGAGGGTGAGCTCGTCGTGGTTGCGCAGGAAGATGCCCCACTGGCAGCCGTCGGGGATGGCGGGGGTCTGCTCCATGATCTCGCTGATCGGGTAGCGCGACTCCCGCCGTACGCCCATGAACAGGCGCGGCATCACGGGGAAGTGGAAGCACATGTGGCACTCGTCGCCGCCGACCTCGGGATCGCCGAAGTAGTCCACGACGTCCGCGGGCCACTGGTTCGCCTCGGCGAGCAGCACGCGGCCCGGGTAGTTGTCGTCGACGTAGCGGCGGACCTTCTTGAGGAAGTCGTGCGTGGGCGGGAGGTTCTCGCAGTTCGTGCCTTCCTCCTCGTACAGGTAGGGCACGGCATCGAGCCGGAAGCCGTCGACACCCATCTCGAGCCAGAACGTCAGCGCGTCGATCATCGCGTCGTGGACGGCCGGGTTCTCGAAGTTGAGGTCCGGCTGGTGGCTGTAGAACCGGTGCCAGTAGTACTGGCCGCGCACCGGGTCGTGCGTCCAGTTGGACGCCTCGGTGTCGACGAAGATGATGCGCGTGTCGGAGTACGCCTCGTCGGTGTCGTGCCACACGTAGAAGTCCCCGTACGGCCCGTCGGGATCGTTGCGCGACGCCTGGAACCACGGGTGCTGATCGGACGTGTGGTTCATCACGACGTCGATGATGATGCGGATGCCGCGAGCGTGGGCGGCGTCGAGCAGGACCTTGAAGTCGTCGACGGAGCCGAGCTCGGGTGACACGGACGTGTAGTCGGCGACGTCGTACCCGCCGTCGCGCAGCGGCGAGGGGAAGAACGGGGGGAGCCAGAGGCAGTCCACCCCGAGCCACGCGAGGTAGTCGAGCTTGCTGGTCAGGCCGGCGAGGTCGCCGATGCCGTCACCGGTCGAGTCGTGGAAGGACCGTACGAGGACCTCGTAGAAGACAGCGCGCTGGAACCACAGCGGGTCGTCGTCGCGCCGGTCGGGGGGCGTCACCGGCGCGGGAGCGGGGGCGTTCATGCGCGCCACGATAACCCCCCGCCGTACGCCCGCCTCCACCGTCGGGTGCGTCGACGGCACTAGGCTTGGCGCATGGTCGTCGCCGCGTTCACCGCTCTCGTGTGCGGGATCGGCATCGGGGCTGTCGTGGTGTGGTGGGCGAGTCGTCGCGACCCTCCCGAACCCGTCACGGGGCGGGTGCTGATCCCGGTCGCACCGGAGCTCGCCGAAGCCCAGCTCCACACCCTCGGCAACCGTCCGCTCGACAACGTGACGCGCTCGGAGATCACCCGGCTCCTGCAGACCGGCCGCAAGATGGAAGCGGTCCGGCTCCTGCACGGCAGCACCGACATGTCCCTCCTCCAGGCCAAGGCACGCATCGAGGAGTGGTCGGACGCCGTCGAGCAGCGGCTGATCGCCCAGGCGTACGCCGACGCCGCCGACCTCGACCACGCCGAGGTCGACGAGGTGCTCGCGGAGGACCTGCGGGCGATGCTCGGCTTCCGGTTCGGTCGGTGGCGGGCGCTCAAGCTGCTGCGCCGGCGGACGACGATGCGGCTGATGGACGCGTTCGACTACATCGACGGCCTCCGCCGGACCGGGGTGCCCGACTGACCGCGAAACCGCCGGTCGAGTAGGGCGAATCGCGGCCTATCCCTCGCTGGTCGAGTAGGGCGAGGGACGAGCCCGTATCGAGACCCCGCCCCGTGCAGGTGGTCTCGATACGGACTCCGCTGGCGCTCCGTCCTACTCGACCACCGGAGGTGGTTCCGCTGGTCGAGTAGGGCGAGGAACGAGCCCGTATCGAGACCCGGCCCCGTGCAACGATTCGCCGTGCGCACGATGACGTGGAAGCCGGTTCTTGTCGCCCTGGTGGCGGCGCTCGCGCTGGGCATGGTCCTCGGCAACCACGTGTCGTACGGGACGAAGCGACTCAAGGTCAAGACTGGTGAGGCCTTCTTGCACAACACCGACAACTGGCTGTCGAGCTTCGACACCGGTGACCCGGACGACCAGCTGACCTTCTACGCCAACGCGGTGGACTGGTCCTCGTCCCGATTCTCCGGTGGCTCCGGGCGCCCGCCGTGCCTGGTGGAAGGGCGGGCGGTCGCCGTCCGGGTCGGCTATACCCGGGTCGCGTACGAAGGTGGTGGCGCGCGGGAGATCATCGCCTGGGTCGAGTGTCTGGGGGCTGAAGTCCCGGTGGTCGAGTAGGGCGGGTCTCGTTACGGACTCCGCTGGCGCTCCGTCCTCCTCGACCACCGGTAACCCTCCGCTGGCTCCTGCTTGACCAGCGGAACCGTGGTCCGCGCTCAGCGCAGGACGGTCAGCACGTGCGCGACGGGCGAGTCGCCGCCGAGCTTCACGTAGTCGTCCTCGCCCCACTCGAACACGTCACCGGTCAGCTCGTCACGTACGGCGAACCGCTCGCCCCAGCCGATCCCCAGTGCAGGGAGGTCGAGGTGCACGGTCGTCTCGTGCGTCACCGACGGCTCCAGGTTGGCCACCACGATGACGACGTCGTCGAGCGCGTCGTCGAGGTGGCGCCGCGAGAAGCACAGGATCTGGTCGGACTCCGTCTCGTGGACGCGCAGCCGGTGGAGCTGGCGCAGCGCCGGATGCTCGCGGCGGATCGCGTTCAGGCTCGCGATGAACGGGGCCAGCGAGTCCGGCACGTCGAAGTCGCGGTGCTTGATCTCGTACTTCTCCGAGTCGAGGTACTCCTCCGACCCGGGCCGCAGCGGCGTGTGCTCGAGGATCTCGAACCCGGAGTACATGCCCCACGTCGGCGCGCCGGTCGCCGCGAGCACCGCGCGGAGCCGGAACATCGCCGGATCCCCGGTCTGGAGGTGCGTCGGAAGGATGTCCGGGGTGTTCACCCAGAACGCCGGCCGCATCACGGTGGCCTTGCGTCCCGACACCTCCTCCAGGTACGCCTCGAGCTCCTCCTTGGTCTCGCGCCACGTGAAGTACGTGTACGACTGGTGGAAGCCGACCGTCCCGAGCGCCCGCATCATCGCCGGCCGCGTGAAGGCCTCCGCGAGGAACACGACGTCCGGGTCCGTCCGCCGCACGTCGGCGAGCAGCCGCTCCCAGAACGGCACGGGCTTCGTGTGCGGGTTGTCGACGCGGAAGATCCGGATGCCGTGCGCCATCCAGTGCCGGACGACCCGCAACACCCCCTCGTACAGGCCGTCTGGATCGGTGTCGAAGTTGAGCGGGTAGATGTCCTGGTACTTCTTCGGCGGGTTCTCCGCGTAAGCGATCGTCCCGTCGGCGCGGTGCGTGAACCACTCCGGGTGCGCGGCGACCCACGGGTGGTCGGGCGCGCACTGGAGCGCGAGGTCAAGAGCGACCTCCATGCCCCGCTCGCGGGTCGCGGCGACGAACGCGTCGAGGTCCTCGAGCGTGCCGAGGTCCGGGTGGACGGCGTCGTGCCCGCCTTCCGCGGCGCCGATCGCCCACGGGGACCCGGGGTCGCCGGGCTCGGCGACCAGCGCGTTGTTGCGCCCCTTGCGGTTCACGCGCCCGATCGGGTGGACGGGCGGCAGGTAGACGACGTCGAACCCCATCGCCGCCACCCGGTCGAGCTGGCCGATCGCGCCGCGCAGCCCTCCGTACGAGCGGGGGAACAGCTCGTACCAGGCCCCGGCGAGCGCGCGCTCGCGATCGGCGAACACCGGGTACGACGGGGTGCTGCCGAGGAGGTCGCGCACCGGGAAGCGCCCCATCACGTCGAGCACCTCGGGCGTCGTCGCCGCCTCGAGCCGCTCGGCGGGGGACCGGCGCGTGTCGCGCAGGACCTTGGCGGCGGCCCGCAGCGTCCCGCGCTCGGCGGTCCGGCCCCGGGGGAGCGCGGTCGCGGCACGTTCGAGGAGGAGCGCGCCCTCGATCGGCATCAGCTCGGCGTCGACGTCGGCGGCGACCTTGATCGGGGCGTCGTGCAGCCATGTGCCGTACGGGTCGGACCAGGTCTCGATCCGGTACGACCAGGGCCCGACCTCGTCCAGCGTCACCCAGAGCTCGTGATGATCGTTGTCGAGGTGGGGGAACGGAAGGCGAGGGCGGTCCTTGCCGTCGGGGCCGGTGAGCACCACGGCCGCACCCAGCTCGTCGTGGCCCTCACGGAAGATGCGCGCACGGATCGGGAACGGCTCTCCGACTGCGGCCTTGGCGGCGTACGCCCGGTGCTCGACGACGGGGCACACGTCCATGACGGGGATCCGGAGCATGCGCGCCACGCTATCCGACCTGCTCGGCGCCCCTTGTCCGCGGAGGTCGTCGGTTCCCCGGGACGTCATACGTTCTGCGGGCGGTGACCCTCGATTCGTATGACGTCCCGGGATCGTCCACAGGTGGCAACGCATCCAGGCTCGTACGGTCTCGTCGGACACACGTTGACGGCATGCCGCAGCAGATGACGAGAGACGACGTACGGCGTTCGCGACGCCGTCGGGTACGAGACGAGGCGCGCACGCAGGGCGGAGTCCTTTCGCGACAGCAGCTGTACGCGATAGGGCTCACCCGCTGGGAGGTCGAGGCGGAGCTGAGGGCGGAGCGGTGGAGGCGGCACGGGCGTCAGACCGTCGCCGTCCACACTGGCGACCTCGGGCCCGACGCGGTGCTGTGGCACGCGGTCATCGAGGCCGGGCCCCGTGGTGTCCTCGACGGGGTCAGCGCACTCGCTGCCGCCGGCCTCACGGGGTTCACGGTCCCCGCCGTACGGGTGTCGGTGCCCCGCGGGGCGCGGACGGTGAGGGTGGCGGGGATCGACATCCGGCAGACGAGGCGGCTGCGTCCCTCCGACCGGGTCGGCGTCGGAGTCCCGCGCGTGTGGCCCTGGATCGCCGCCGTACGTGGCGCGCTCTGGGCCCGTACGGATCGT
>Ga0233372_1001078_pt1 | contig 10746 bp, 10 predicted proteins | sample ElkDunMinimDraft_4_FD_191538 | JGI IMG/M metagenome (GOLD analysis project Ga0233372, IMG submission 191538) | Fecal eukaryotic communites from dung pellets of Tule Elk in California, USA - Elk Dung D8 | ecosystem: Host-associated > Mammals > Digestive system > Large intestine > Fecal | place... | reverse complement strand
GGTGGTACAGCGCGTTCCCGCCGGCGGCGTTGACCAGCACGTCGACGCGCTGCCGGCGTTCGACGATCTCGTCGGCCAGCCGCCGCACCTGCACCGGATCCGTCAGGTCCGCCGGCAGCGCCGCCACCCGGCCGTCCTTACCGCCGATTTCGGCGGCGGTCCTGGCCAGGACCTCGGCACGGCGGCCGACGAGGACGACCTGGTCCCCCTGGCGGGCGAACAGTTCCGCGGTGGCGCGACCGATGCCGGTGCCGCCGCCACTGACCACTACGACGCGCTCCATGCACACCTCATCCGGAGTTGCCCGGGACAACTCTGCACGGTCCTCCAATTCACGTCCACCCATTAACGGCCTGCACGCGGCCGTGCGGGTCGCGCTTGGTGAGGTTGCTGCGAGCGATCTCGGCCTCGCACCCGCCCCGGTCCCACAGGTCGGGGAGCCGATGGCCGACCTGGCGGCAATCGGCGTGCGCGGGCGCACCCCGGATCCCTAGGCTCCGGCGGTGGGATTTTTCATTCGCCTCAATGCGTTCCGCGGCGTCTCGCAGGGCGATGTCAAAGCTGCGTTGAACGACTTCTGGTCACGGCACGACCGACAGGTCGAGTCGTTGCCGCAAGACCCGCAAGTCGACGCGTTCGACCTCCACGAGCAGTGCAATGGCTGGACGGCCATGGTCTGGTCGAGAGGTTGGGAATGGAACCTCCGGCGTGCCGCCCAACTGCATGTCTCCAGGGTGCTGGACTGCGCCGGCATCCTGGTATTCGTGTACGACGGCGACGACTGGGGGTATGAGCTGTTCGACCGGGGCGTCGCGGTTGACTGGTTCATTCAGTGGCCCCGAGAGGGAAACAGCTGGTTTCCCGGTAAGGACCTCTCCGGCCGGCCGGAGGCCATTGTCGCCGCCTTCCCGGACCTTGCCCTCCAGCGCTCGGACGTCGCCCCGTACCTCGTGCAGGGCCCGGATGACGAGGAGGCCGAAAAGCTGTGGGACGTGCGCGTGCGGCCGGCCGACCGGTTCAGCCGAGGTCAGGCCGAGGTAGCGCTGGACTTCATCAACCTGCTCCGGGTCATCGACGTCACCGAAGAGGGCTTCGTATTCCCGCCGCTGTGGTGCCGCTTCCGCGTCGAGCCGCCTCCGGATTTGGAGATCTGACTGATCACCGGTCGCAGCGGGCGAACGAGCCCCGGCTGATCCATGATGGATCAGCCGGGGCTCGTCAGGGCCGGATCAGACGAGGTCGAAGCGGTCGAGCTCCATGACCTTGGTCCAGGCGGCGACGAAGTCGGTGACGAACTTCTCGCGCGCGTCGTTGCTGGCGTAAACCTCGGAGAGGGCCCGCAGCTGGGAGTTGGAGCCGAAGACGAGGTCGACCGCGGTGGCGGTCCACTTCACCTCGTCGGTGGCCAGGTCCCGGATCTCGTAGACGTGCTCGTCGTTCTCCGACGCCTTCCACCGGGTGCCCGGGGAGAGCAGGTTGGCGAAGAAGTCGTTGGTGAGCACGCCGGGGCGGTCGGTGAGCACGCCGTGCTGCGTACCGCCGTGGTTGGCGCCGAGGGCACGCAGGCCGCCGATGAGGACGGTCATCTCGGGCGCGGTCAGGTTGAGCATGTACGCGCGGTCGAGCAGCAGCGTCTCCGGCTGGGTCTTCTCGCCGGCCCGCAGGTAGTTGCGGAACCCGTCGGCGCGCGGCTCCAGGACCTTGAACGACTCGACGTCGGTCTGCTCCTGGGCGGCGTCGGTGCGACCCGGGTGGAACGGCACCGTCACCTCGACGCCGGCGTCACGCGCGGCCTTCTCGACGGCGGCCGAGCCGGCCAGCACGATCAGGTCGGCCAGCGAGATCTGCGCGCCGCCCGCGGCGTTGAAGTCGCGCTGGATGCCCTCGAGGGTCTCCAGGACCTGTGCGAGCTGCTCGGGCTGGTTGACCTCCCAGTTGCGCTGCGGCTCCAGGCGGATCCGCGCGCCGTTGGCGCCACCGCGCTTGTCGGTGGTGCGGAAGCTGGCGGCCGAGGCCCAGGCGGTGGAGATCAGCTGGGCGGTGGTCAGACCCGACTCCAGGACCTTCGCCTTGAGGGCGGTGATGTCGGCGTCACCCACGAGCTCGTGGTCGACGGCCGGCACCGGGTCCTGCCAGAGCTGGGCCTCCGGCACCCACGGGCCGAGGAAGCGGCTGACCGGACCCATGTCACGGTGCAGCAGCTTGTACCAGGCCTTGGCGAACGCCAGCGCGAACTCGTCGGGGTTCTCCAGGAAGCGACGCGAGATCTGCTCGTACGCCGGGTCGACGCGCAGCGACAGGTCGGTCGTGAGCATCGTCGGCTTGTACTTCTTCGACGGGTCGAACGGGTCCGGGATGATCTCCTCGGCGTCCTTGGCGACCCACTGCTTCGCACCGCCGGGGCTGGTGGTGAGCTCCCACTCGTAGCCGAAGAGGATCTCGAAGAAGCGGTTGCTCCACTGCGTCGGCTTGTCGGTCCAGGTCACCTCGAGACCGCTGGTGATGGTGTCCGGGCCCTTGCCGGTGCCGTGGGTGCTCAGCCAGCCCAGGCCCTGCGCCTCCAGCGGGGCGGCCTCCGGCTCGGGGCCCACGTGGTCGTCGGCGATGCCGGCGCCGTGGGTCTTGCCGAAGGTGTGGCCACCGGCGATGAGGGCGACGGTCTCCTCGTCGTTCATCGCCATCCGGGCGAAGGTCTCGCGGATGAAGTGCGCCGCCGCCAGCGGGTCCGCGTTGCCGTTCGGGCCCTCCGGGTTGACGTAGATCAGACCCATCTCGGTCGCACCGACCTCGGGCGCCATCTCCTTCTCGGAGACGTAGCGCTCGTCGCCGAGCCAGGTGTCCTCCGGACCCCAGAAGATCTCCTCCGGCTCCCAGACGTCCTCACGGCCGAAGCCGAAGCCGAAGGTCTTGAAGCCCATCGACTCCAGGGCCACGTTGCCGGCGAGCACGAGCAGGTCGGCCCAGGAGATCTGCTGGCCGTACTTCTGCTTGACCGGCCAGAGCAGGCGGCGGGCCTTGTCGAGGTTGGCGTTGTCCGGCCAGCTGTTGAGCGGGGCGAAGCGCTGGCCGCCGTCACCGGCGCCACCGCGGCCGTCGTGGATGCGGTAGGTGCCCGCGGCGTGCCAGCTCATCCGGATCATCAGGCCGCCGTAGTGGCCGAAGTCGGCCGGCCACCAGTCCTGCGAGGTGGTGAGGACCTCGGTGATGTCGCGCTTGAGGGCCTCGACGTCGAGCTTGGCGAACTCCTTGGCGTAGCTGAAGTTCTCCCCCAGCGGGTTGCCCTTGGACGAGTGGGCGTGCAGCACCGAGAGGTCGATCTGGTTGGGCCACCAGTCCCGGTTGCTGCGCGGACGACCACCGGTCTTCGGGGTCGGCGAGTCGATCGCCGGGTTCTCGCTCTCACTGCCGTGCGCGGTCACGGAGTCGTGCGCGACCGGGCAGCCGGCCGCCTCCTTCTTGTCCACGCCCTGCGCGCTGGCCGGGTAATCCTGGGTGTCGCTCATGTATTTCCTTCCGAACTGCTGGATCACTGGGAGGTGCGGTCGGTCGCGCAGCCGGGGCAGGTGCCCCAGTAGACGACCTCCGCCTCGTCGACCGTGAAACCGTGGTCGTCGGAGGCGGTGAGACAGGGAGCATGGCCGACAGCGCAGTCGACGTCGGCGATCGCACCGCAGGAGCGGCACACGACATGGTGGTGGTTGTCCCCCACCCGGGATTCGTAGCGGGCGGTCGCCCCGGCCGGCTGGATGCGGCGCACCAGACCGGCGTCGGTGAGGGCGCGCAGAACGTCGTAGACCGCCTGGTGGGAGACGGTGGGCAGGTCCCCGCGGACCAGCGTGATCACCGTCTCGGTGTCGACGTGCGGATGGTCGCGCAGCGCGGCGAGCACCGCCAGCCGGGGCCGGGTCACGCGCAGCGAGACCGCTCGCAACTGGCTCTCCGGGTCGGACGTCATGCCATGAACATAGCCGCTTTTCTGGAATTAATCATGTTTGGCCGCGATCCGCGGGCCGGATCCCGGAGCCGCCGGCGTCGACGCCGGTCCGTGGCGTGCGACAGGAACATCGACGATGATGGCGGTGACCATGAGTTGGGATGTCATCGGCGCCCCTTCGAGCGAGGCGGCGGCGCCGGCCTTCGTGGTCCACTTCGACGTCGATGTGCTCGCCTTCATTGAGGCCCCGCTGGCCGACGTGCCCGAGCCGGACGGGCTCACCCTGGCCGAGGCGGCAACCACCCTTGCCACGCTCGTGGCGAGCCCGCGCTTCGCCGGGCTCTCGGTCACCGAGATCAATCCCGATCACCTGCCGGACGCCGAACTCCTGCCCCGGTTCGCGCGGATCCTGGCCGAAGCGCTCTCTCCGCCGAAGGGCTGAGCCTCCGGCAGGGCCGGCCGGCCGCTGATCACGGCAGCGCGCGGCAGACGCCCGTGACGCCGGCACGTCCGGGCGGGCGCACCGGGTGGATCCGGCGGAGAAAGGGGAAGGCAGCCCAACGATCTGACGTACGTCGGCGCCCGGGGATCAACGAGCCGGGGCCCCGGTGAGCGGGGCGAAACGGGCGGGCCCGCCGACGGAACAGGGAGGAACGACATGGGCACGTACGCGGTGACCGGGGCCGCCTCGGGCATGGGCCGGGCCACGACCGAACGGCTGCGCGGGGACGGGCACACCGTCATCGGCGTCGACCTGCGGGACGTCGAGGTCATCGCCGACCTCGCCACGCCGCAGGGGCGCGCCACGGCGGCGCAGGAGGTGCTGGCGCGGGCCGGCGACCGGCTCGACGGCGCGGTCTGCGCCGCCGGGCTCGGCGGCATCCCGGGACGGGACCGGCTCGTGCAGCAGGTCAACTACTTCGGTGTCGTGGAGCTGCTGGAAGCATGGCGGCCCGCGCTGGCGGCGGCCGGCAACAGCAAGGTGGTGGTCATCGGCTCGAACTCCACCACGCTCACCCCGATGGTCCCGGAGAGCGCGGTGCGGGCCCTGCTCCGCGGCGACCAGGAGAAGGCGCTGCGGGTGGTGGGGCGTTTCCGCGGCCGCTCGGCGCCGTTCGCGTACGCGAGTTCGAAGCTGGCCGTGACACGGTGGGCGCGGCACGCGGCGATCTCGCCGCAGTGGTCCGGCGCGGGCATCCGGGTCAACGTCCTCGCTCCCGGCATCATCTCCACCCCACTGCTCGAGGAGCAGATCGCCCGCGGCGAGAAGGAAGCGGTCGAGGGGCTGGCCGTGCCGATCGGCGGCCGGGGCGACCCGAAGGACGTCGGCGACTGGGTGACGTTCATGCTCTCCCCGGCCGCGGATTTCCTCTGCGGATCGGTGATCTTCCTCGACGGCGGGTCTGACGCGTGGTTCCGCACCGACGACTGGCCGGTTTCGACCGGTCCCGCCGGGATACTCCGGTACATGCGACGCGCCAAGGCCTGGCGCGAGCGCCACTGACCGTTTGCCGCCGGCCCTCGGAGGAGACATGGCAGACGACCTGCAACCCGCCGGCCAGGTGACCTTCGTGGGTACGGCGACGACCCTGCTGCGGCTCGGCGGCTTCACCCTGCTCACCGACCCGAACTTCCTGCATGCCGGTGAGCACGCCTACCTGGGCTACGGTCTCTTCTCGCGCCGCCTCACCAATCCGGCGCTGCACCTCACGGAGCTGCCCGAACTCGACGCGGTGCTCCTGTCCCACCTGCACGGCGACCACTTCGACCGCCGTGCCCGCCACGGCCTGCCCCGCTCCCTGCCGATCATCACCACCCCGCAGGCGCAACGCCGCCTCAAGAGGTGGGGCTTCGGCGCGGCCGACGGCCTGGCCACGTGGGAACGGTACGAACTGCGCCGCGGCGACGAACGGCTGACGATCACGTCGGTGCCGGGTCACCACGGCCCGGGGCTGCTCGACCGGCTCCTGCCCCCGGTGATGGGCTCGATCATCGACCTGGAACGTGCCGGGCGGCGGCTGCTGCGCCTCTACGTCACCGGCGACACCCTCTACCGGCCGGAGCTGGCAGAGATCCCGGCCCGCTTCCCCGACATCGACGCGATGCTCGTGCATCTGGGCGGCACCCGCATCCTCGGCTTCCTGGTGACCATGGACGGCCGGCAGGGCGTCGACCTGATGCGCCTGGTCAACCCGAAGGTCACCCTGCCGATCCACTACGACGACTACCGGGTGTTCCGGTCTCCGCTGACGGACTTCCTCGGGGCGGCGGCCCGGCACGATCTGCGCCCCGCGATCCAGACCCTGCGCCGCGGCGACACCCGCCCACTGATCGGCGCGGCGTCCGCCGGGACGGAAACCCACGCCTGGCAGGGAGCTTCGACGGGCCTGAGCCGCCGCCGCTGATCAGGTACACCACCGTTCAGCGCTGCGGTCCGTCCCACGACCATCGCGGGATTCCAAAGCCCTCGGGTACGTCGTCAGCGGACTCGGGGTACTGCGCCATCGTCGTCGTGGTGGCCCAGGCGAAGTAGTCGTGCAGCACCTTCCGCAGTGGCCCGGCCGTGAGCCCCACGTCGGCGAGCGCCTGGTCGAAACAGGCAATTGCCCGCCGGTCCATCTCCTCGTGCGCGCCGTTGCCGCTGTGCATCCGTACGACCGACGACTCGTTGCCGTAACGGTCGGAGTAGAGGGTGGGGCCGCCGAGCGTCTCCGCCCAGTACGCGGCTAGCCGTTCGCCGTGGTCAGGGTGGAAGCCGTGGCTGAACGCGTGGGCGACGACCTCGTCTGCCATGACGCGGGCGTGCCACGCCTCGGCCAGGCGGAGCAGGCCCTGGCTGCCACCGACGGCGTCGTACACGCTCTGCATTTCGGAAGGATGCCACGCCGGCGTTGGCTCCCCCGGCTATCAACGCTGTGGCGAGCGGCGAAAGCCGACCGCCTGCCACCCGGGGCCAAGCTGGCCACCGACGCCGCCCGTAAGCCGCCCACTTCAGGAACGCTGGGCTGACGACTACGATGAATGTTAGCTATTTTCTGCCTGTGGGTGATGACAGTGCGCGCATGACATTCAGTGGTCGATTGTCCACCTATCTCGCCGCTTCCGATTGGGTTGCTCTGCGATCCACCGGCGCGCGGTGCCATCTCGATGCGGGAAGCCCTTTGTTCCGACAGGGCGACGACGGCGACTGGGTGTACGTAATACTCCAGGGAGTCGCGAAGGTCACCAGGAGCGAACCTGCCGGCAAGAGCGCAATACTGGCGATTCGGACGGCCGGCGACGTCGTGGGAGACATGGCCGCAGTCGATGGTGGACGCCGCTCGGCCACCGTCACCACATTGACACCGCTGGTCTGCCAAGTGATGGCGGGCCCCGTCTTCAGGCGCTTCATCGACCAGCCCTCTGCCGCCGCCGCGTTCGCGCGTTACACGGTGTGGCGTCTTCGCGAAGCGGATCGGCACCGCGCCGAGATCGCAGTTCTACCCGTGCGCCAACGCCTTGCCCGTGCGTTGCTACGCCTGGACGAGGCTGCCGCATCCGTAGGACATCAGCGTGCCTTCGAACTGCCTCAGCAGGACCTGGCGGACCTGATCGGCGCGTCACGCAACGCCATCGTGCTGGCCTTGGGAGTCCTCCGCGCGGAAGGGGTCATCGACACCAGCCGACGGCAGGTAACCGTGGTCGACCCCGTGGCCCTACAGCTCATCGCTGGTCAAGTCAACAGCGGCTGTTGATAGACGCATCACGGGACTCTTGCCTACTGCTGGGCAGTACGACCGGTCGATGGCCGAGACGCTTGCGGGGCCGTGCCTATCGAAGGGAAATCCCCGTGACCGAGATGCATCCATTCGAACGCTCCCGACCGCTCCCCCCCTACCGTGCTGTCCTGGCGGTCGACGCCAAAGGCTTCACCGACATGCCTGGCAGCACCCACGAGGACGTCGCTGCTCTGATTCCGCGGCTCGTCGGAGACGCCATGCGCGAAGCAGGGCTGGCTGCCGAATGGGCGGACCCCGAGTTCTACGGCCACACTGGCGACGGCTTCGCCATGGGCCTGCCCACCCGAATCTTGCCGTACCTTGTTCATCCACTTCCCGCCCTGCTGCAGCAACGTCTGGAGACCCACGGACGGGAGCATCGAGGCGCTGATCCCCTGCGGCTACGGGTGAGTCTGCACGTTGGTCCACTCCCGGCCGACTCGGCCGCGCCTGGCAATGGCGGTAACGGCCCGGCTCGCAACGAGACCCACCGCCTACTCGACTCGGATGTGGTCAAGCGGGCACTCGCCGACGCCAGCCCGCGGATCAGCCTCGTTGCCATGATCGTCTCCGACCGTGTCTTCCAAGACGTTGTCAGTGCGGGTTACTCCGGGCTGCACCCGGACCACTTCGTCGACGTGATTGCGCGGGTAGAAGGGAAACCATTCGAGCAACGTGCGTGGCTTCACCTGCCCGCACCCTCGGGGTCCGGTCTCGGCGCCGGCGGCAGTTCCGAGCCAGTCACTGAACCGGACGGCTTCGTCCAGCATTCCCCCGTACCGGTGCCGTCGGTCGGCATCAACCACGGGCAAATCGCAGGCATCGTGCACGGCGGAATGCACCAGAGCCCGAGGCGGCCGGCATGAGCGCGTCCATCGAACTGCCTGCACACCCGCACGCCTCCGCCGACCTCGAAGACGACCTTTACCAGGATGTACCCGACGTCAGCACCAACAACGGGCAGATCGCGGGCATCGTGCACGGCGGAATGCATCAGCACAAAACGATCATCGAGAACAAGTTGATGAGCGATCTCATCACCCGCCACCACCTCACCCCTGCCTATATCGGGCACGTAATGCGAGCGTTTGCACCTCGCAAATACCGCCTTGGGGACATCACCCTCGACCGGGCTCGCGCCAGCCGGCTTGTCACGACAGAGTCGTGGACAGTGCTGTGCGGGGCACCGAACTCCGGCCTGCGGACTGCCGCGGTTGCGCTACTGCACGAGCCATCCCACGGGGGACTTCGGCTCGAAGAAATCCTCATCGACGAGGAGCGCGAACGCCGCTTCACTGGTGGGGACCTCCCCGCGGAGCGGGGAGTCATCTATCTGCTCCGACTTCCTGATCAGCCAGACCGAGTCAGCCCGGACCTGGCCCGCCGACTGCACGTGCACGGGACTCACCTGGCCACGATTGACGCGCATCTGCTGGTCGTGACGACCCCCGATGTCTGGCAGATCGCTGGAGGCGGCAGGCCTACGACCTTCATCGAGGTTTCCCCTCCGGCGACCGCTGACGTGGCTCGGCAGGAGTGCGCAGATGCCGGCGCGAAAGCCGCGCAGGTCATCGAACACACGGCCATCGTGCAGGTCCTCGAGAAGGCCGCCGTTGCGGATGCGGCCAGGCTCGCCCGCATTGTCGTGACTGCCGTACGAAGAAGTCCCGAGGCTCAACTCGAGAGCCTGGTACAGGAGGTCCAAGGCGCATACCGCAACTGGGACGACGAGCTGGCCCGGTGGTTCAACGATGAGAAGAACGGTCTTCGCGCCCGCCTCTTCCTCGTCGCCGCCGCGATGCTCGAGGGCGAGCAGGCAGCGACGATTCTGAGCACCGCCAACGCACTTGGTAAGCGCCTCGGAGACCTACCGACGGCACATCCCGACGGGCTGGCCGAAGCTGGCCTTAGAACGTTAACGAAGGTCATCAACGCCGAGATCGTCGACACGCGCCTGCGGTTCCAACGCGCCTATTACGCCTCCGCGGTGCTGTCCTTCATCCACGTCGACAGATCGGCTGCCTTCAGGAAAGGACTCTGGGAGTGGGCCATTGATCTTCCGCTAGCGGAACGACGGGGCACAGCCGCCGAACGGGTCGTAGAGATGTTGGTGGCCATGGTGTTACGACACGGGGACACCCGTCCTCTCGTACGCCTTGTCGGATGGACCGGTCGCTCCGACTTGCGCCCCTATGTGGTTCAGGCGCTCACCTCGACCGCCGTGAGCGACGAAGTTGGCGTCGAGGTACGTGCCCTGCTCTACCGGTGGTCGAGATCTTCGGCCAGCGATGAGCACTCGCTATGCACAATCGCTGAAGTCTGTTCCGGCGAACTGGCGGAGCTGTACCCCAGGGTGTCGCTGACGCGGCTTGGTCATCTCGCCACCCGGGAGTCGGTTCCGGTACGGGAAGCGGTCGTCAACGCGACGCTTCGCCTATGGGAGCGGCCCAGGCTGCGTCGACGGGTCCTCGATGCACTCATCATTTGGCTAGGCGATGACAGCGACGCCAGAACCGAGACGGCCTGGCAGGCACTCACCGCTCTCGCCAGCACCGACGTACACCCAGTCAGCTATGCAGCCGTGGAAATCACAACGCGCCGGGCGCTCACTCGTGCCGCTGCGCGGCTGTTCGATCGCCCCGGCCGCGTTGATCTCACGTCCCCCTTCGGCGCCAGTCTGCTAGACGCCGCGCTCCGCTCGGCTGACCAGGAAAACCTGGTCACAGACCTTCTCCGCGATGTCGTGAGCTGCGGCGATGGCGGAAGCAAGAGGCTCGTGCGCATCTCCAGACTCGCATTCGAGTGGCAGCCGGTGAACGCCGACGAGATGCGCCCCGCCCATCGCGATCTTCGCGACCGCCTCTGCGAGGCCTTGCACCAAGCCGATCCGCTGAGCGCGGAGGTCTGAAGAGATGTGGAACTTCCTGCGTCGGGTATCCGAAACCTGGCCCTACGAGGATGCGGAACCGCAGCACCCGCCTCGTGAACGGCTGACGTCCTTCAACACGACCCTGCCCAGCGCTCTCGAGGGCGCCTTCTTCATTGCGGCAGTGA
>Ga0233372_1001076_pt1 | contig 10760 bp, 12 predicted proteins | sample ElkDunMinimDraft_4_FD_191538 | JGI IMG/M metagenome (GOLD analysis project Ga0233372, IMG submission 191538) | Fecal eukaryotic communites from dung pellets of Tule Elk in California, USA - Elk Dung D8 | ecosystem: Host-associated > Mammals > Digestive system > Large intestine > Fecal | place... | reverse complement strand
CCCGCTCCCCGGGACCGACCCCGAGGCGGCGCAGGGCCACCATCGCCCGCCGGATCTGCTCGTCGGCCTGCGCATAGGTCAGGGTGGCGCCGAGGAAGTCCAGCGCGACCCGGTCAGGCCACCGTTTCACGGCACGCTCGAAGGGGGCCGTGACGGGCTCGTCAGGGATCTCGATCCGGTCAGGCACCCCCGGCGGGTAGTGGCTCACCCACGGCCGGTCGCCGTCTGCCTCGCTCGTTTCCACGCTCTCCGTCACCTGTCTACCTTCTCACCCGGCCCTTTCTGCCGGGTCGGCGCTCACTGCTCGACGGCACCACCTCGTTGTGCCACCCGGCTCGTCGAGGAGCAAGCCACGGTCGAGGTCCAGAAGGTCCACCTTGTACGGGGTCGTGACGGGGTCACCTTCACGGGAGAGGCTGAAGGTCCGGAGAGACGAATCTCGTCCTGGCCTCTGGTGAGAAGAGACGTGCGCGCGAGTAGTAGTCGTCGAGCAGATCGGTTCGCAGGAACTGAGGGTTCTTGCGGATGAAGTCATCAAAGTCGTTTCCGGGGTCCGACTCCGTCTGGTCCCCCACCAGGCGTCCCCACGCCGTGGTGATCGTCTCGTGGTACTTCCCGGGATTGCCTGCCGCCTCGACCAGGGCCTTCAAACCGGTCTTGGCGAAGCGGATCGCGTCCTCCTTCCCGGATCGTCGTGTCTGCAGGTACACCATCCGCACGTGATCAGCGTGCGGGAAGTCGTCCAGGTCGCCAGTAGCGAATCGGTCGAGAAACTCCAGGTCGTCCATTCCGCTTCGTCCCCTCGTCGGCCATCGGTCAATTACTACGTTTTCGTAGTATATCAAGGGCAGGAGGTTCTCGGGGGGGACAATCCGGACCTCCCTGCTCACCGACGTGAAGGTCAGCGGCGGCCCGCTCATCAAGGCCGACTCAGATCGTCGAGGCCCCGGGACTCATCGCAGCCATCAGCGGTGCTGTGTACCGCGGACAGGCCGGACACTGCTTCCGTACTCCCCCCGCGTCACTCGGGCTCTGCCAGCGCTTCGAGGACCGTCTTGCAGCCGGCAACCGCCACCACCCCAGCACGCGCAACAAGCAGCAAGTCGACAGCACGAAAAGCAGGCCCTACGGCCTCGAGCTGGCGGCGGCCCGCGTGCGTCAGGTGGACGAGCCGGGATCGTCGGTCCTCGGGGTTGGACGATCGGTACACGTACTCGGCCCTCTCGAGCCGGTTGACCAGGCTGGTGGCCGTGGATGCCTGGATATGCAGCGTCGACATGACTTCCGACATCGTCAACGGTCCCGGGCCGAGGGCGGTCAACAAGACCGCCTCACCGGCACTCAGACCGCTCGCGGCAAGATGAGCCTCCAAGAGGCGAGCCGCCTGGTGCCCCGCCACAAGCAGGCTGGCGGTGAGCCCGTTCGAGTTCTCCACACCGAACCTTTCCACCCAGGTACGGTCATCCTAGCGATGACCCCCCGGATGCCTTTTCAGACGCGCTTCACGACTCGCACCGCACCCAGCGGTTGACCTACGGGGCGGTGGTCCGCCCAGCACTAGGGTGGTGCCGTGACCGGCACCACAGGATCCGCCCTTCCCGTGTCCGGCGTCGAGGTGACGGGGAAGGGTCGTGGTGGCGCTCCGGCTTTCGCGTGGCTGTGGATCGCGGGGGCGCTCCTCGCCAGCATGGCACTGGCTCTTCTGGCGACCGTGCCAGCGTTGCCGACGACCGCCGATGCCGTCGCCCTGTGGGTCGACGACGCCAGCCTCCAGCTCACGTGGGCGGGAGAAGTTCTGTTCTTCGCGACCATCGCGTGGGGAACCGGTGCCGCAGGCGCGTTCGGCGCGCGCGGTACGGGCTCGCCGCTGCGCCGCATGACCGCGCTCGTCGCACTGAGCGTGGCACTCATCGCGTTCGTGATCGTTCTGCTTGCGCTGGGCCGCCTGGTCTATCCGGTCGTGGACATCGAGCTCGAGGCGGAAACGATCGTCCTTCTCGAGAGTGTGGTCGTGGGCGCAGTTCACCTCGCACTGCTCGCCCTCGGGGTGGTGGCGTTCACGCTGCCGGTGCCGGTGAGGTCGACTCGGGCACGTCGAGCCGTCCTTGCCGTCGGCTTCGCGCTCGGCGTGGTGTTCGTCGCCGGCTCCTACCCGTGGCTGTTGCCGATGTGGCTGAATCTCGTGGTCGCCGGCGCGGTCGGGTGCTGGGGTGTGTTCGTCGGCGTGGCCGTGTTGGCACGAGAACGCGGCCAGCTCCGAGCCTAGGCAGGCACCAGGGCGCAGAGACGGCAGAGACCGCCTGCCGCCGGAGCGGGAGACGGCCTCTGAACTGCAACTTCTTCGGTCGGGCTGACAGGATTTGAACCTGCGACCCCTTGACCCCCAGTCAAGTGCGCTACCAAGCTGCGCCACAGCCCGAAGCCCGGGACGCTGTGCCCGAGCTTGCGAGTCAACCCTAGCAGCCACCTCACGCGCTCCCGACACCGGATCGGTCCCGATCTGCCCGCCGCGGAACGGGACCCGCAGCGGTTCCGCGCGGGCGCCTCGCGTCGTACGGTCGGGTCATGTCCGTCCCCGTCGTGCTCCTCCCCGCCCTCGGCGAGACCCGCGCCGACTGGGCCGAGATCGCGCCTGCGCTGGCCCGCGAGCGAGACGTCCACGCCCTGGACCTGCGTGGGCACGGCGAGGCGCCTCGGGAACACCCCTACACGTTCAGCCGCATGCGCGACGACGTCGTCCACGCCCTCGACGAGCTCGGGCTCGACGAGATCGACCTCGTCGGCCACTCGCTCGGCGGCGCGATCGCCTGCCAGATCGCCGCAGGACACCCGTCCCGCGTACGACGACTCGTGCTCGAGGACGTCGGCGCCCTCCGGCCCCGGACTCCCCGACCGCCCGAGCGCCCACCAGGGCCCCTGCTCTTCGACTGGGACATGGTGCTCGCCGTACGACGCCAGCTCGACGCGCCCGACCCGGCGTGGCGCGACGACCTCGCGCTCATCACCGCGCGGACGCTCGTCCTCGCCGGGGGCCCGGACAGCCCGGTCCCCGACGAGACGATCAGCGAACTCGTACGACGTGTACCCGACGCGCGACGAGTGACGATCCCGGTCGGCCACCTGATCCACCGTGCCGCCCCGCGGGACTGGCTCGACGCCGTCGTCCCCTTCCTGGCGGCGCCGTGAGGTCTAGCCTCGCGGCGCCCTGAGCGTCAGCGGCGCTTGCGCTTCTCCCGTACGCGCTGCTGGAGGTGGATCGGCGAGCCCTCGAACCCGTACTCCTCACGCAGCCGGCGCTCGATGAACCGCAGGTACTGGTCCTCGAGCTTGCCGGAGGTGAACAGGATGAACGTCGGCGGTGCGACGCTGGCCTGGGTCCCGAACATGACCTTCGGCTGCTTGCCGCTGCGGACGGGGTGCGGGTGCTCGGCGACCAGGCGACCGAGGAACGCGTTGAGGACACCGGTCGGCACACGGGTGTACCAGCCGTCGAGGGCGGTGTTGAGCGCCCTGACGACACGGTCGACGTGCCAGCCGGTCAGCGCCGTGATGTTGACCCGCGGCGCCCACTGCACCTGGACGAGCTCACGGGTGATCTCGCGGTCGAGGTAGTAGCGACGCTCGTCGTCGACGAGGTCCCACTTGTTGAAGGCGATGACGAGGGCGCGACCCGCCTCCTCGACCTGCCGGATGATCCGCAGGTCCTGCTCGGAGATCGGTGCGCTGGAGTCCAGGACGACGACGGCGACCTCGGCACGCTCGATCGCGGTGGTCGTACGGAGGCTCGCGTAGTACTCGTGCCCCGACGCCTCCTTGACGCGCTTGCGGATGCCGGCGGTGTCGATGAACCGCCACTCCTCTCCTCCGAGCTCGACCAGCTCGTCGACGGGATCGACCGTCGTGCCGGCGACGCTGTCGACGACGACGCGCTCCGAGCCCGCGAGCTTGTTGAGGAGGCTGGACTTGCCGGCGTTCGGCTTGCCGACGAGGGCGACCCTGTGCGGACCCTCGTCCTCGTCGTCGGTCTCGCGGGGCGCCTCGGGCAGCACCTCGAGGATGACGTCGAGCAGGTCGCCCGCGCCACGTCCGTGGAGTGCGGACACGGGGAAGGGCTCCCCCAGGCCGAGGTTCCAGAGGACCGCGGCCTCGAGCTCGCCGCGCTCGTCGTCGACCTTGTTGGCGACGAGCACGACCGGCTTCCCGGAACGTCGCAGGACCTTCACGACCTCCTCGTCCGCGTCCGTGATGCCCACCGTCGCGTCGACGACGAACATCACGGCGTCGGCGGCAGAGACCGCCACCTCGGCCTGGGCGGCGATCCGCTCGGCGAGCCCTGTCGCGTCCGGGTCCCAGCCGCCGGTGTCGACGACGGTGAACTCGCGACCGTTCCACTCCGCGTCGTACGAGACACGGTCACGGGTGACGCCGGGGACGTCTTGGACGACGGCCACGCGGCGACCCAGGATGCGGTTGACGAGCGTGGACTTGCCGACGTTGGGACGTCCGACGACGGCGAGCACGGGGACGCGCACGGCGCCCTCTTCGTTGACGGTGTCGGTCATGGGGTGGAACCTCCGAGATCGGGTACGGCCTTCGCCGCGAGGCGGACGACCTCATCGACGACCTCGTCGAGGGTCAGGTGGGTCGTGTCGAGCTCGAGGGCGTCGGCGGCCTTGGCCAGCGGCGACGCCGTGCGCGAGGAGTCGATGGCGTCGCGACGCTGCAGGGACGCGGCGGTGGCCTCGACGTGCGCGGCCTCCGAGCGTCCCTCCTCCGCGGCACGACGGGCGGCACGCGCGGCAGTGTCTGCCACGAGGTAGAGCTTGAGCGGAGCGTCTGGGGCGACGACGGTGCCGATGTCGCGACCCTCGAGGACGATCCCGTCCGAGGCGGCGATGATGTCGCGCTGCAGGTCGACGAGCCGCTGGCGTACCTCGGGGACGCGGCTCACCTGGCTCACGGCGTCGGTCACACGCTGGCTGCGGATCGGACCGGACACATCGACCCCGTCGGCCTCGATCGTCGGCGCCTGGGGATCCGTGCCGGAGACGATGACCACGTCGGCAGCCGCTGCGGCGACGGCCGCCGCGTCCTCGACGTCGACCCCGCGCTCGAGCACCGCCCACGTCATGGCGCGGTACATCGCCCCCGTGTCCAGGTACGCCAGTCCGAGACGCGTCGCCACACCTCGTGCCGTGCTCGACTTGCCCGAGCCGGACGGGCCGTCGAGGGCGATGACAGCTGGGGGCACGGGGTCAACCTCTCTCACAGGAGCTCAGCCTTCCTACAGGGCGGCGTTCTCACAGGTACGTGGTCCAGCCGCGTTCGGTGAGCGCGGAGGTGAGCTCCTCGGCACGCTCGGAACGCACCGCGATCTCGGCGACGCCCACAGGGCGGCCGAGGTCGTGATCGATGCGCAGGTCTTCGATGTTCACTCCCGATTCTCCCGCATCACGGAAGAGGCGCCCCAACTCGCCCGGCTGATCGGGCACCTGGACGAACACGGAGGTGAGCGCAGGGGTGCTCTCCTCGCCGTGCTTGCCCGGGATCAGGCGGGTTCCGGCGACTCCGCGACCGAGCACGTCCTCGATCACCTGGCCCCTCTCGATGCCGTCGAGCAGCTCGTCGAGGTCGTCGCGGACGCCGCGCAGCAGCTCGACCAGCGGCAGCCGGTTGGCGTGCAGGATCTGACGCCACAGGACGGGATCGCTGGCCGCGATCCGGGTGACGTCGCGCAGTCCCTGACCGGCGAGCGCCAGGTGGTCGGCAGGACCTCCGTGCAGCCGCGACGCGGTGAGCACCGACATCACCTGCGGCAGGTGCGACACACGCGCGACCGCCAGGTCGTGCTCGTCGGGCGGCATCTCGACGAGCGTGGCGCCCACCACCCGCGCCAGCTCGCGGACCTGGTGCAAAGCAGTGTCGGAGACGGCGGCGTGCGGGGTGACAGCCCAGGCGCGCCCCTCGAACAACGTCTCGGACGCTGCTGTCGGACCGGACCGTTCGCTGCCGGCCATCGGGTGGCTGCCGACGTAGCGCTCGAGCCCTTCGGTGCCGGCAGAGGCCAGCGCCTCCAACGGCGGCAGCTTGACGCTCGCGACGTCCGTCACGACGGCGGTCGGCCACTCGGCGAGGGCGCCCGCGACGACCTCGGCGACGAAGTCGGGCGGGACGGCGACGACGACGAGGGAGACCGACTCGGGCGGCTCCGTGGTGCCCGCTCCGAGCATCTGCGCCGTACGGGCGTGCTCGGGCTGGGCGTCACGCAGGTGGACCGCCGCGCCGACGCGGTCCAGGGCGAGACCGACGGACGTGCCGACGAGCCCGCAGCCGATGATCAGGACGGGGCCGGCGAGGGTCGGGGGCGAGGCGTCGGGGCTCACATCGCCACGCTGTCCAGCAGCACGCCGAGCTCCTCGGACGTGAGCTCGCGGAGGTCGCCGGGCTTCATGCCGCCCAGGTGGATGCCGCCGAACCCGGTACGCGTGAGGCGCACCACCGGATGACCGACCGCGTCGAGCATCCTGCGCACGATCCGGTTGCGGCCGACGTGCAGGTCGAGCTCCACGATGCTGCGGTCTGCGGCGGTCTGCTTCACGACGAACCGGTCCACCCGTACGGGCCCGTCGTCGAGCTCGATCCCGTCACGCAGCGTCCGTCCGAGCCCGCGGGCCACCTGACCCTCGACCTCGGCGACGTAGGTCTTGGTGATCTCGTACGAGGGGTGCGCCATGCGGTTGGCGAACTCGCCGTCGTTGGTGAGCAGCAGCAGCCCGCTGGTGTCCGTGTCGAGCCGGCCGACGTGGAACAGGCGCTCCGGACGGTCGGCCACGTACTCCGACAGGTCCGTACGGCCCTGCTCGTCGCTCATCGTCGAGACGACACCGCGCGGCTTGTTGAGGACCAGGTAGACGTGGTCGGACGCGGGCGGGATCCGCTTGCCGTCCACGTGGATCACGTCCGTACGAGGATCGACGCGGCGGCCCATCTGGGTCACGACCTCATCGTTGACCGACACCCGGCCACGCTCCATGAGGATCTCGCAGGCACGCCGGGAGCCGACTCCCGCCTGCGCCAGCACCTTCTGCAGGCGGATCCCCTCGGGCTGCTCGGTCACGCGTCCTCCTCCTCGTTCTTCGTCTCTGCGGGCGTCTCTGCGGGCGTCTCTGCGGGCGCCTCGGGCACCTCTGGAGCATGTGCGGCGGCCGCCTCGGGCGACCCCGTGCCCCCGAGTCCCTCCGGGTCGTCCATCTCGTCCATCTCGGGCAGGAACGGCGCGAGGTCGGGCAGCTCGTCGAGGCTCCCCATCCCCATCCGCTCCAGGAAGTACGGGGTGGTGGCGTAGAGGATCGCCCCCGTCTCGTCGTCGGTGCCGGCCTCGGCGACCAGCCCTCGGGTCACCAGCGTGCGCATGACGCCGTCGACGTTCACGCCGCGGATCGCCGACACGCGCGCACGCGAGACCGGCTGCCGGTACGCCACGACGGCCATCGTCTCGAGCGCGGCCTGGGTGAGCCGGGCCTGCTGGCCGTCCAGGACGAAGCGCTCGACCGCGCCGGCGTACGCGTCGCGGGTCGAGTAGCGCCAGCCGCCGGCGACCTGCCGCAGCTCGAAGCCGCGGTCCTCGTCGTCGTAGGAGCGTGCGAGCTCGACCAGCGCGACCTCGACCTCTGCGGGCGGATGGCCGACCGCGGAGGCGAGGACGAGATGGTCGAGCGGCTGGTCGGCGACCATGAGGACGGCCTCCAGCGCGGGGCGCAGCGGGTATGCGGGCACCTCGGTGCCGGTCGGCTCCGTCACGTCAGTCTCGTCCATCGTCATCCTCACCGGTGGCCATCACGGCCATCTCCTCGTCACCCTCGTCGAACTCCGTGCTGACCTCGACCTCGCCGTCCTCCGTGCCCGTCCAGCGGACGGTCAGCTCCCCCAACGGCGTGGCCTGGTCGAACGCGACCACGCCCTCGCGGAACAGCTCCAGGAGGGACAGGAAGCGCGCCACCTTCGTCAGCGTGTCGGGCGCGTCGGCCACCAGCGCGCGGAACGTCAGTGCCGAGCCGCGCCGCAGCCGCTCGACCACGATGACGGCCTGGTCCCGGACGCTCACCTGCGGGGCGTGCAGGTGGGCCAGCGACAGGATCTGGGGCATCTTCGGCTGCATCGCTCTCGCGGCGAGCGCGGCCAGCTCCTCCGGCCCGACGCTGATGAGCACCTCGGGCAGCAGCGTCGCGAACCGCTCCTCGAGGGCGACCGATCTCGGGAACCGCTTCGACTCCTCCTCGAGCCGCTCGCGCATCCGGGCCGCGACCAGCTTGAACGCGCGGTACTGGAGGAGCCTTGCGAACAGCAGGTCCCGCGCCTCGAGCAGCGCCAGGTCGTCCTCGTCCTCGACGTCGGCCTGCGGCAGCAGCCGCGCGGCCTTGAGGTCGAGCAGCGTCGACGCGACGAGAAGGAACTCGGTCGTCTGCTCGAGGTCACCCTCGGGACCCATCGCCTTGAGGTGGGCGATGAACTCGACGGTGACCTCCGACAGAGCGATCTCGGTGATGTCGAGCTTGTGCTTCGCGATCAGCTGGAGCAGCAGGTCGAACGGACCCTCGTACGCATCGAGGTGGACGACGAACCCTGCCGAGGACGTCTGTTCGCCGGCCTCGGGTACGGTCACGTCGCCCCGAGCCGTCGGGCGAGCTCGCTGTCGGGTCCGTGCTCGTCGAGGTCGGCCAGCGCCATGGCCACCGCCACCCGGATCAGACGACCGCGGTCGAGGGTCTGGCCGAGCTCACGGCGCAGCGAGAGGCGGGCGTGCTCGAGGTCGAGCAGCTCGTCCGAGGTCATGTAGACGGTGACCTTGCTGTCGTGCTTGACCCGACCGCTCGAGCGCCCTTGTCCGTCGGCCTCACCCGGCGTGGCGACGGGCTCGGCCGGTGCCGCCGCGGCGGGGTCGGCCGTGGACTCCGGGACCGTCGTGGGGCGGAAGAGCTCGTCGGCGCCAGGCAGTCTCACACGCCTGGGCAACGGACGAGCACCTCCCGCGCGAGCTGACGGTAGGCCTCGGCGCCCGGTGAGTCGGACGCGAACTCGGTGATGGGCTCCCCCGCGACGGTGGCGTCGGAGAACTTCACCGTACGCCGGATGACGGTGTGGAAGACCTTGTCTCCCCACCCGTCGACGAGGGTCTGCAGCACCTCGCGGCTGTGGAGCGTGCGGCTGTCGTACATGGTGCCGAGCAGGCCGATGATCGTCAGGTCGAAGTTGGTCCGCTGACGAACCTTCTCGATGGTCTCCTTGAGGAGCGCGACGCCGCGCAGGGCGAAGTACTCGCACTCCAGGGGGATCAGCACGCCGTCGCAGGCGGTCAGCGCGTTGACCGCGAGAAGCCCGAGCGAGGGCTGGCAGTCGATGAGGATGACGTCGTAGTCGTTGAGCACCGGCCGCAGCATCCGCGCCAGGGTCTGCTCGCGCCCGACCTCGTGGACGAGGTGCATCTCGGCACCGGAGAGGTCGATGCTCGAGGGGAGGAGGTGGAGGTTCTCCGTCCGGGTCTTCAGCAGGACGTCGGACACCTCGACGTCGTCATGCATCAGGAGGTGGTAGACCGTCGCGTCGAGGTCGTGCGCGGGGAAGCCGAGCCCGACGGTCATCGACGCCTGCGGGTCGAAGTCGACCAGCAGCACGCGGCGGCCGGTCTCGGCGAGCGCAGCGCCCAGGTTGATGGTCGTGGTGGTCTTGCCCACGCCGCCCTTCTGGTTGCAGAGGGCGATGACGTACGCGGGTCGTCCGCTCGGGGGTCCCGGCGGGGGGAAGTGAGGTAGGGGGCGGCCGGTCGGTCCGATCTCGGCGGGGGCCGAGGGTCCGAGGTCGCCTGGCTGATCACTGGTGTGGTTCATGCGCACTCGATCCCGTGAAGATGGCTGTCTGGACAGTACCAAGTCGACAAGTCTCCACCCCGCCGCCGCGCGGTGTGTCGAGGGTCGCATCGGGTCAGGACGGCACGGGACAGGACGAAACGGGTCATGCGAGAGCGCGCGGATGCGCCGTCGCGTAGACCTCGCGGAGCTTGTCGATCGTGACCAGGGTGTAGACCTGGGTCGTCGTCACCGAGGCATGGCCGAGCAGCTCCTGCACCACCCGGACGTCGGCGCCGCCGTCGAGCAGGTGGGTCGCAAAAGAGTGCCGCAGGGTGTGCGGCGACACCTCGACACCGATGCCGGCCCGCTGCGCCGCCTTCGCGAGCACCGCCCACGCACTCTGCCGTGAGAGCCGCCCGCCGCGGGAGTTGAGGAACACCGCACCCCCGTTGGCACGGGCACTGACCAGCCCCGGTCGTACGTCGTCCAGGTACGAACGGACGGCGTCCACCGCGAACCGACCGACCGGGACCACCCGTTGCTTGCCGCCCTTGCCCCGCAGCAGCACCTGGGAGGCGTCGAGATCGAGGTCGTCCACGTCCAGGCCGACGGCCTCGGAGATCCGTGCGCCGGTGCCGTACAGGAGCTCCAGCAGCGCACGGTCCCGGATGGCAAGCTCCGTCCCGGGCGCCCCGGCCGCGTCCAGCACCGCCTCCACGTCCTCGACAGGAAGCGCCTTCGGGAGCCGCCTGGGGGGCGCGGGAGGTTTCACCTCGGCGGCCACGTCGCGCCCGACCGCGCCCTCGCGTACGGCGAACTTGTGGAACCCGCGTGCCGCCACCAGCGTGCGCGCCGCGCTCGGCGCGGACAGCGGCACGTGGTCCTCGTCGCCCTCGCGCAGGTGCGCGAGGAAGT
>Ga0233372_1001074_pt1 | contig 10771 bp, 9 predicted proteins | sample ElkDunMinimDraft_4_FD_191538 | JGI IMG/M metagenome (GOLD analysis project Ga0233372, IMG submission 191538) | Fecal eukaryotic communites from dung pellets of Tule Elk in California, USA - Elk Dung D8 | ecosystem: Host-associated > Mammals > Digestive system > Large intestine > Fecal | place... | reverse complement strand
CCGAACAAATATAATATCGACCGCTTTGTTAGTAAAGCGACTCAATTCAGAATCTATTTCGCATTAAACTTTCTAAGTGCCGGATTGGCTTTTGTGGTTTCTTGGCGTGCTACTGTTTTTATTTCGGTTTATATTTTCTTGATTTGGTTTTATTCACATAAACTAAAGAAGTTTCCGATTATTGGTAATTTAACAGCATCTTTATTAGTTGTTTTGCCTTTTTTCGAAATATTGATGTACTTCAAGAATTTTAGTTTTGGTATTTTTGTTCATGCAGCTTTTCTTTATTTGATTATTTTGATTCGTGAAATGGTAAAAGACTTAGAAAATTTACCAGGTGATTTTGCTAATAATTATCAAACCATTCCTGTTCGTTTTGGAATTAAGACTGCCAAACGAATCATTACTTTCCTAACTATTTTGACGGTTTTTCCTTCAATGATTTTAATCCAATATTTCGAAATCGGATATATGGCTTATTATTTTTATTTCAGTTTAATCATGTTGATGATTTTCTTGGTTCAATTGTGGCAATCAAAAACAAAAAAAGCTTACCATGCGTTGCACGTAAGCTTGAAATTATTGTTGATATTAGGAATTTTATCTATTGCTCTAATCGACCCTAAAGTAATTCTTCACGGAAAACAATTAATTCAACCCTTGATTTAATTCGCTATTTTTAGTTTCTGTAGGTTTTGGTTTTACACTAAAAATAAAGAAATAGATACAATTAATAAACCATCCAAGCCAAACTAAATAACCACCCGTATGGAATTTACTGTTCATGTATTTATGGGAAGTTGTTGTAAAATCGATATACGTGAAAAACACTCCTAATAAACCAAGAATTACTAAAACTAAGTTAATTATTACAAAGTTTTTATAAAGCGAAAATCGTTTACTAACGTATAAAATGGCGATTAAAATAAGTTGAATTAAAAAAACAACTAGGGCACCTTTCCACCACGTTTTTAATAAAGTGTATTCGGTGTAAGCTACCGTAATGCCTATTTTTCCTATAAGAGACATTTTAGAAAGTAAGATTCCAGAAATTAAACTAATGATGCCTTGAAGTAAAATTAGATTCAATATTTTTTTCATAACGATTCAAAATTTTAGATGAAATTAATCAAAAAAAATGAGAGATTCTTGTTTAAAGTCAATTTTTGTTTTAGTATAATGAAATTTAAATAACTATCTTTGCAAAAATTAATTATAAATGAATACAGGAAGAGGCAAAAGTACAAGAGGTGGAAACGATAAGAAAAAACCGTCAGGACCGCCAAGAAAAACAGCTTCAAAGAAAAAAACTTCAGATAAGAAACCTTTCGCGTCTAAAAATGTTTTTAGCGGAAGTACTCCATATAAATCAGACAGAAAACCTTTCGTAAAAGGAAATCAAGAAACTCCAGAGCAACCTAAAAAGGCTGTTCTTAAAAAAGTTTCTGACAATATTCGTTTAAACAAATACATTGCAAATTCAGGTGTTTGTTCACGTCGTGATGCCGATTTATATATCCAATCGGGTAACGTAACAGTAAATGGAACGGTTGTTACAGAAATGGGATATCAAGTAAAGCCAAATGATAAAGTGGTTTTTGATGGTATTACTTTAAATCCAGAAAAGAAAGTTTATGTATTATTAAACAAACCAAAAGGATTTTCTACATCTGAAGATGATAATGTTTCGAGTGCTTATGATTTAGTTCGTAATGCATCAAAATATTTATTGAAGCCGGTTGGTCGTATGGATAAAAATACGATTGGTTTGTTATTGTACACCAACGATAACGAGATGATTCAGAAGTTTACAAACGACGCACAGCGTTCTTCTAAATTATACCAAGTGAGTTTAGATAAAAACTTGAAATTTGAAGATTTAGAGAAGATTCAAAAAGGAGTTTATATCAAAGAACACAAAGTTTGGGTAGAAGATGTAAATTACGTTGAAAACGAGCCGAAAAGTGAAGTTGGAATCAAGTTGAAGTCATCGAACGTAAAAGTGGTTCGCGCCGTTTTTGAAAGTTTAGGTTACAACGTTTTAAAACAAGATCGTGTGATGTTTGCAGGATTAACCAAATGGGGAGTTACTCGTGGACAATACCGCTATTTAACAGAACAAGAGGTGATTAACCTTAAAAATATTTAGTAAAAAGCACTTCTATTTTGAAGTGCTTTTTTTATTATTTTAACTGTTTTTATTTAATATTGTGAAAATGCTTTTTAAATTGTTATTTTTGTTTTAGAAAAAAAAATGATATGAAAAGAATATTTTTACTTTTAAGTATTTCGTTTCTTTTTGTTAGATGTGATTGGGTAAATGGTTTATTTAATAAGAATGATCAAAAACTTATTGAAACTAAGATGCCCGTTTCTGTTAAATTCAAAAAAGAATTATTGTTTACAGAGAGTTTTTTAGTAAAACAATTTTATAACCAAAATAATTATAAGACCATTTGGTTTGATCAGAAAAATCGAATTGATTTTATCTATCAAATTATAAGTTTAAGAAAAGAAGGAATTGTGTTTGATAAAACTGATGTTTCTTCTATGTTTTTTGGAAATCTTCATTATGACAAATTGACCTTCAATGAAAGAATTTCGGTCGATTTTGTTTATACAAATAATTTTTTAGTTGTAATTAAGAATCTAATAAATGGAAAAATAAATCCTAATAAATATTATTCAGATTGGGTACTACCTCAAAAAAAAATCGATTTAAATCAAATACTTATTGAAGCTACGTCAAATAATAAAGTTGACGAATTGATAATAAAGCAAATTCCGAATAATGACTATTATAACGGTTTAAAAGAAGCTATTGTTTTTTTTGAAAATTTACCTAAAGATACCTTGGTAAATATTAAGTCTTCTGATATTGCTGATATTAAAAAGAAATTGAATTATTTTCAAGATTCAAATTTCGCTGATTTTAATGATATTTGGGATGATGAAGCAAAAGAAGCATTGCAAAAATTTCAATCCAGACATGGTTTAATTCCAACCGGAAAAATCAATGAAGTAACTTTAGGTCAGTTAAACATTTCTAAAGATAAACGTTTAAAACAATTGTATGTTAATCTTGAACGGGCACGTTGGTTTTATAATGATTTAGGAGAGAATTATGTTTTGGTAAATTTACCAGAATGTAAATTGTTTTTATATGAAAATAAAATGTTGATTGATTCACATGATGTCATTATTGGCAAGAACGAAAGACGTACTCCTGTACTTTCTTCAACGTTTAGTAATTTAGTTATCAATCCAACATGGACTGTTCCTCCAACAATTTTGAAAAATGATTTAGTTCCTAATGCTTCTGTAAATCGTTCTTATTTTGCAAGTCATAGAATGACAATTTTTGATAAAAAGGGAAAAGTTGTCGATCCTTCAGACTGGAATCCTTCAGAATATAAAAAGTACAGGTATGTGCAAAAATCAGGTGCTAATAATGCACTTGGATTAATCAAGTTTGATTTTCCGAATGCACACAGTGTTTATTTACACGACACCAATAATAAGTTGTTGTTTGGTAGGGAAAAAAGAGATTTAAGTTCAGGTTGTGTTCGAGTTAAAGATCCATTTTCTTTAGCAACTCGAATTTTAGAAATAGAAGGAAGTTCTTATGATCGTATGCAATTAGATACTTTAGTTGCTCACGAAAAAACAAAGGTAATTCCTTTAAAAAACAAAGTAAATGTACATCAGCTATATTGGACAGCTTGGAAAAATGATCAAGGTGTTCAATTTAGAAATGACATTTACTCTTTAGATGAAGATTTGTATAAAAAATTGACTAATTAATTAAATTTGATTTTTTAAGGTAATCATAATTACTGTCGTGAAAAATGAATAAACAACTTTCATTCTTTATAAATTCAATAATTTCTTTATAGTTTTCAAGGGGTAAAGCAGGGCATCCATAGCTACGTCCTAAATAACCTTGTTTATTTGCAAGTTTTTCATTTGCATAATCTGCGCCATGAATCACAATTGCTCTACTTCTTGCATTGTCGTTTATTCCTTTTTCTAAACCATCGAGTCTTAACGAAAGTCCATTGGCACCCATATAAGTTTCAGCAGTTTTGTAAAAACCTAAGCTGCTTTTGTAGCTTTCTGGTTTGTTAGAAAAGTCATTTGCATATTCTTTACCACTGTTTCTACCATGTGAAACTACCGTTTGAAAAATAATTTCATTTTTAGACATATCAATTACCCACATTCTTTTTTCGGTAGAAGATTGTGTGAAATCGATTATCGTCAGGATTTCTTTGTTAATTTTACCTTCAGATTTTAGTTTGAAATAACCTTTATAAGCAGATTCGAAACTTTGTAATTTTGGTTTTTCAAAACTCTTTTCCTCTAAATCTAAATATTTAGAAAGTACTGCTTTGTTAACGTTTTCAATGTTGAATTCTTTTTTTGTTATTGCTGCAATTTCTTTACTATTTGTATTTACGGTTTCTTTTTTTGCTATAGTTTTATTTGTTGTTGTTTTTTTCTTTCCTTTTCCATTTCCATCGATATGGTTAACTGAAGGCTCCATTTGAATTGGTAACAACGTTAAAGCTCCTAATATTAGAAAAGGTAATGTTTTAAACTTTTTCACGCTAATTTATTATGTCTATGATATTTATTGAATGGTAAATCTAGGTAAATATAATTAAATGTTTTTTATAAATGTCTTAATTATGTATTTTTTCTTATTTTTTTAACAAATTATGTAATTTATTTTTTTGTAAAAATTATAAAAAATCTCTCAAACTATCTGTAAATTTGAACGAAATAACACAACTTATGAACAAGAAAGTAATCCTTATGATTTTAGATGGATGGGGAAAATCTCCTGATCCAAAAATATCAGCTGTTGATCAAGCAAAAACACCGTTTATCGATTCGTTATATCCAAAATACCCAAATACTTTATTGCGTACCGATGGTTTAAATGTAGGTCTTCCAGAAGGACAAATGGGAAATTCGGAAGTCGGACACATGAACCTTGGTGCTGGACGAATTGTTTATCAAGATTTAGCTAAAATTAATATTGAAGTTCAGAATAAAAGTATTGCTTCAAATCCCGAATTAAAAAAAGCATTTGAATATGCAAAGGCGAATAATAAAAAAGTTCATTTTCTTGGTTTAGTTTCGGACGGAGGAGTGCATTCTCATATTAATCATTTATTTGGTTTGTTAGATGCGGCTAAAGCAGAGCATGTCGATAACGTTTTTGTTCATGCTTTTACAGATGGTCGTGATGTAGATCCAAAATCAGGTATTAATCATATTGATGCTCTGTTAAATCATATGCAAGATTCGACAGGTAAATTAGCAACTGTAGTCGGTCGTTATTTTGCAATGGATCGTGATAAACGTCGGGAACGCGTAAAAAAAACGTATGATTTATTAGTTAAAGGAATTGGTATGCCTTCGCAGAATGCTTCTCTATCAATTGCCGATTCTTATCTAAATAATGTTACTGACGAATTTATTGAACCAATTTTAATGGTAGATGAACAAAACAAAGCAGTTGCAACAATCGAAGAAGATGACGTGGTTATTTTCTTTAACTTTAGAACGGATCGCGGTCGTCAATTGACTGAAGTTTTGTCACAACAGGATTTGGTTGAGTTTGGAATGGAAAAATTGAATTTGTATTATGTGACCATGACTAATTACGATGATCAATATCAAAATGTTCACGTAATGTACGATAAAGATAATATTACCGAAACTTTAGGCGAAGTGATTTCGAACGCTGGTAAAACGCAGATTCGTATGGCGGAAACTGAAAAATATCCGCACGTAACTTTCTTCTTTTCGGGTGGAAGAGAAGAGCCGTTTGAAGGTGAAAGCCGCATTTTATGTCCTTCTCCAAAAGTTGCAACTTACGATTTACAACCAGAAATGAGCGCTTACGATTTAACAAACGCGTTACTTCCTGAGTTAGAAAAAGCTGACGTTGATTTTGTTTGTTTAAATTTTGCTAATGGCGATATGGTTGGTCATACTGGAAGTATGGAAGCTGCGATTATTGCTTGTGAAACTGTTGATAAATGTGTAAAACAACTGGTAGAAAAAGCAATTGAAAAAGACTACACTGTTTTAATTTTAGCAGATCATGGAAATTGTGAAACCATGTATAATCCTGATGGATCACCAAATACGGCGCATACCACAAATCCGGTTCCGTTTATTGTTGTTGATAAAGAAATTAATGAAGTAAAACCAGATGGTGTTTTGGGAGATATTGCTCCAACCATTTTACATTTGATGGGAATTGAAAAACCAGAAGCAATGACGCGTTTTTCATTAGTGTAGAGATAAAAAACTAAAGCACTTCAATTCGAAGTGCTTTAGTTTTTTATCTCGTTAAAATGTAATATTCTTTTTCGATTTGTTCTCTATAATCCGGATGTGCAATTTCTATCATTGCTTTAGCTCGTTGTTTTAGTGTTTTTCCGTACAGGTTTGCAATTCCATATTCGGTAACAATATATTGAACGTGTGCTCGAGTAGTAACAACACCTGCACCTTGATTTAACATCGGAACAATTTTATTCACACCTTTTCCAGTAACAGACGGAAGTGCTATAATCGCTTTTCCTTCTTTACTTAATGAAGCTCCGCGAATAAAATCCATTTGTCCGCCAACTCCAGAATACATTTTAGATCCGAATGAATCGGCACAAACCTGACCTGTTAAATCTACTTCAATGGCTGAGTTTATAGCAATCATTCTGTTGTTTCTTCTGATATTTGCTGTGTCATTTACGTAAGATGATTCTTTCATAACTAAGAAAGGATTATCGTTTACGAAATCAAATAAACGTTGTGAACCCGTTAAAAAAGTAGCTAACATTCTATCTTGGTAAATTCCTTTTTCTTTTCCGTTAATCACACCAGATTCAACTAAATCAATAACTCCGTCCGAAAACATTTCGGTATGAATACCTAAGTTTTTATGGTTTTTTAATTTTGAAAGAACCGCATTCGGAATAGATCCAATTCCCATTTGTAAACAACTACCATCGTCTATTAAACCAGCAACATAATTACCAATTTTATTTTCTATTTCACTGATTTCACCAGCAATCGATTCGTGTAATGGCGTATCGTGTTCAACAGCAAAATCAATTTTAGAAATGTGAATACTTGCATCTCCAAATGTTCTTGGCATAAATTTGTTAATCTGTGCAATTACTAATTTAGCATTCATAACTGCCGATTTCGTTGCTTCTACAGAAACTCCCAACGAACAATATCCATGTGCGTCGGGTGGAGAAACTTGTATTAAAACTGCATCAAGTTTTAAAATTCCTTTTGAAAATAATAAAGGTACTTCACTTAAAAAAACAGGTGTGTAAGACCCATTTCCTGCTGCAATGGTATGTCTAACATTTGCACCAATAAAAAATGAATTTACATGAAAACTATCAATGTGTTTAATGTCCGCATATTTAGCTTCACCTTCTGTGTGAATATGACATATTTCAACATTTCTTAATTCAGATGCTCTTTCTGTTAAAGCATTTGTAAGAATTGTAGGCGTAGCTGCAGCTGCATGGACATAAACTCTATCGTTAGACTTTATATATTTTACTGCTTCTTGTGCTGTTGTGATTTTCATAGCTTTATAGTTTTTTTTGATCTACGACAAAAATACAATCTATAATCTTCATTTATGAAATTAATAGATGTTTTCTTACTATTTTTTTTTCATCTTTTTAAAAATGCGTACTTTTGTACTCTGAAAAAATCAAAATCATGATTATAATAAAAACGCGTGAAGAAATCGAATTGATGCGTGAAGCAGCTTTATTGGTTTCTAAAACATTAGGTATGTTAGCTAGGGAAATTAAACCTGGTGTAACAACTTTACAATTAGATAAATTAGCAGAACAATATATTAGAGATAACGGTGGAGTTCCCGGTTTTTTAGGGCTTTATGGTTGTCCTGCAACATTATTAACAAGTGTAAATGAGCAAATTGTTCACGGTTTACCAACCAATCGTCCGTTAGAAGATGGTGATGTGGTTTCTTGTGATTTAGGTGCGATTGTTCATGAATATTATGGAGATCATTGTTATACTTTCGAAGTTGGTGATGTAGCTCCAGAAACCAAAAAATTACTTCAAGTTACCAAAGAATCTTTATATGTTGGTATCAACGAATTTAGATTAGGAAATAGAGTAGAAGATGTAGGTCACGCGATTCAGAAATATGCCGAATCTCATAATTACGGTGTGGTTCGTGAATTAGTTGGGCACGGAATTGGTAAAAAAATGCACGAAGCGCCAGAAATGCCAAACTATGGTAAAAAAGGTCGCGGTAAAAAATTCGTCGACGGAATGGTAGTTGCTATTGAACCAATGGTTAATATGGGGACGAAAAATATTCAACAATTAAAAGACGGTTGGACTATTGCTACCCGCGATGGAAAACCATCTGCTCATTTTGAACACGATGTTGCTTTGGTTGACGGAAAACCAGAAATCTTATCTACTTTCTATTATATTTATAAAGAATTAGGTATTGTAAGTAACGAGGAAGATGCTTTTAGACAAGTTCCTTTAGTCCTTTAATCTTTCATGAAAAAAATATTTAAGATAGTTTTGAACCGCGTACCCCGACCAATTTTAATTCGGTTGAGTTACGTGGTTCGACCTGTTTTAGCTCTTTGGTTAAAAGGAAATAAATTTACCGACCCAATTGATGGTAAATCATTTCGAGCTTTTTTACCTTACGGATACGGACATCAACGAAATAACGTGCTTTCACCAAGTACACTTTCGCTAGAAAGACATCGTTTGTTGTGGTTGTATCTTCAGAACGAAACCGATTTTTTCACTAAAGATTTAAAAGTTTTGCATTTTGCACCAGAACAAGCTTTTTATAAACGTTTCAGAAATCAAAAGAATTTAAATTATACGACTACCGATTTAGAATCGCCTTTGGCAGATATTAAAGCGGATATTTGTAATTTACCTTTTGAAGATAATTCGTTCGATTTTATACTTTGTAATCATGTTTTAGAACATATTCCAGATGATAAAAAAGCCATGCAAGAATTGTATCGTATTTTAAAACCCGGCGGAATTGGTGTTTTTCAAATTCCTCAAGATTTAAATCGTGAAACAACTTTTGAAGATGATACAATTGTAGATAAAGAAGAACGCGCTCAAATTTTTGGACAATATGACCACGTTCGTGTTTACGGTAAAGATTATTTTAACAAGCTTCGTTCTGTTGGTTTTAAAGTAGATGAGGTTGATTATACCAAGACACTTACTTCGCAGCAAGTAGTAAAATATTGTTTAGCATCGGATGAAATTATTCCGATTTGTTATAAGTAAAATCCTGTTTTTCAGGATTTTTTTGTTTTTAATTTCAATGAATATTTATATCTTTAAAATCTAAATGAAATCAAATGTTTAAAAATAAAATAATTTTCTTTTTCTTGATTTGTACCATTCAAATGTTTGGTCAAAAAGTTACAGAAGTCGCTCCGCCTTACTATATTAAATCAGTTTCAATCAATCAAGGTACCGAATCTTTATATCCAATGTTTCGATTAAATGAAGGATTTAATATTGAATTTGACGATTTGTTAGCGCAAGGTTCTGATTATTATTATAAAATAAAACATTGTAATGCAGATTGGACACCATCTGATTTAAGAATTACCGAATATCTTTCAGGTTTTGATAATTTACGAATTCAAAATTTTGAAAATTCGTTTAATACACTTCAAAATTATATGCATTATAAATTGACTTTGCCTAACAGTAGTACAAAGTTTTTAATCAGCGGAAATTATATCATAGAAATTTTAGATGCTGATGGTGATGTTATGTTTTCAAGAAAAGTTATCGTTTTTCAAGAAGAAGTTACTGTCGGTGTAAAAATTAACCGTACACGTAATAACGCAACAATAGATTCAAAACAAAACGTTGCTATTACCATAGATTATAATGTAGAAGCGTATAATAATCCGCAGCAAAATTTTAAAATAGCCATTTTACAAAATGGACGTTTTGATAGTGCAATAACCAATGTGCCACCGCAATATACAATCGGAAATCAATTTATATATAATTACGATTCTGAAACACAATTTTACGGAGGTAACGAGTTTTTGTATTTTGATAATAGTGATATAACACAATTAAATAATAATATTGTAAAAGTAACTTCAACGGGGATCTATAATACCTATCTATATCCATTGCTAGTTCGTGGTTTACGACAATATTCTTATTATGAGGATATTAACGGATCTTTTTTTCCGCGTAATAAATTTAGATCAAATAATGCTACAGAAGCAGATTATTCTTGGGTTTACTTTAATTTGCCTACTGATGAGTTTGTAGGTAAAGATGTTTATGTTGTTGGGATGGTTGACAATTATTTGTTGACAGATTCGAATAAATTAGAATATGATGCATCTGAAAAAGCATACAAAAAAGCCATACTTTTAAAGCAAGGTTTTACCAGTTACTTGTTTAGTTTAGTTGATACTAAAACAGGAACGGTTGATTTTAAAGATGCTGTCGACGGTAACCATTATCAAACAGAAAACGATTATCAAGTAATTGTTTATTTTAAAGGAATAGCTGATCGTTCAGATCGTGTAATTGGTTTTGGAACCGCTAAAAGCTTAAATATTACAAATTAACAAATTTTTAAAGGTAAAATTTCTTAACTTTGAAATTCATACGACTTAAAATTATGATTTCTCAAATTACAAAAGGCATAAAAATTTCAGTAAAA
>Ga0233372_1001073_pt1 | contig 10774 bp, 8 predicted proteins | sample ElkDunMinimDraft_4_FD_191538 | JGI IMG/M metagenome (GOLD analysis project Ga0233372, IMG submission 191538) | Fecal eukaryotic communites from dung pellets of Tule Elk in California, USA - Elk Dung D8 | ecosystem: Host-associated > Mammals > Digestive system > Large intestine > Fecal | place... | reverse complement strand
CATCGACGAATGCCACGCGACCGGCTTCCTCGGCGAGACCGGCCGCGGCTCGGCGGAAGTGAAGGGCGTACTGGAGAAGATCGACATCATCACCGGCACGCTCGGCAAGGCGATGGGCGGCGCGCTTGGCGGGTTCACCACCGCCAGGGCCGAGGTCATCGAACTGCTGCGCCAGCGTTCGCGCCCCTACCTGTTCTCCAACTCCCTGCCCCCGCACGTGGTTGCGGCCGGCATCAAGGCCTTCGAGATGCTGGACGCGGCCGGCCACCTGCGCGCGCAGCTGGTCGAGAACACGCGCTATTTCCGCGAGAAGATGACCGCCGCCGGCTTCGACCTGCGTCCGGGCGTGCATCCGATCAGCCCGGTGATGCTCTACGACGCCAAGCTCGCGCAGCGCTTCGCCGAGCGCCTGCTCGAGGAAGGCATCTATGCGATCGGCTTCTTCTTCCCGGTGGTGCCGAAGGACCAGGCGCGCATCCGCACCCAGATCAGCGCCGCGCACACGCGCGCGCACCTGGACCAGGCGATCGATGCCTTCACCCGGATCGGACACGAGCTCGGCGTGCTCAAGCGCTGAGGCAAGCTCGCGCCGGGATAGCGGTTGCTGGCTGCGCGCAGACCAACGCCGTCCATCATGGCGGCCGGCATCTGTGCGATAGCGCAGCATCGCCCCGCCCTTGCCCGTCCGTCAGGACGGGGAGTCGCTCCAACCCCACGCCCGAACACACGGTTCGGGCGTGACTGTCATTCGCGCCGCAGCGGCTGCGCCTGCTCGGGACCCGGTCGCAATCCACGCATCCGACCGACTGGATGCCGTATGACCCGATCGATGCGCGGGACACAATGAGCGCATCGGGTTGCCGCATCCCGAGCGAGCGCAAGCGCCGCTTCGCGAGGCGCCGGCGGAACATGCGTTCACCCGCCATGCGACCCGGGAAGGGCGTCGACGCGCTGCTGGTCGCGCCGCTCAGTCGTTGGCTTAATCCGCAGGCGGCGCCAGAGCCCTGACTTCGTCCAGGTCCAGGGGCCGCCAGCCGCCCTTGGGCAGTTCGCCCAACGCGAGGCCGCCGACCGCAACACGCACAAGCCGCAGCACTTCGAGTCCATGGGCCGCAAGAAGACGCCGGATCTGCCGGTTCCGCCCCTCGTCGAGCACGATTTCAAGCCAGGCATTGCGTGCGCCACGCCGCAACTGCCGCGCTGACGTGGCACGCAGCCATTCGCCGGCGTCTTCCACACCGCGCGCGAGCGACGCGAGCAGCGCAGCGTCGGGCAGCCCATCAACCTGGACGTGATAGGTCTTGTGCGGGCCGGAGTCGGGATCGGTGACCCGGGCGGCCCAGGCCGGATCGCTCGAGAAGAGCAGAAGTCCTTCGCTGGCCTTGTCGAGTCGCCCGACAGGGGCGATCCAGCCCAGATCCACACCATCGAAACATCGATAGACGGTATCCCGGCCCTGTTCGTCGCGTACCGTCGTCACCAGCCCACGAGGTTTGTTGAGCATCAGGTACTGATGCGCGTCCGTGCGGGCGGAACCGCCATCGAGCTCGATCCCGGTCGCCTCGAGTGCCACGGGGAATTCCGGATCACGCACCACCCGGCCGTCGACCCGGACCCGGCCATCGCGGATCCGCCGCTCGGCTTCGCTGCGCGAGCACAGGCCCCGTTTCGACAGCACACGCGCCAGGCCGTAGCGCGGAGGGCGAGGCGTGCGCTTCATGGCTGCGGTGCCGGACATGCAAACGGCCCGCTCTCGCGGGCCGTCCGTGGGCAACCGGTGTGATCTGTCCGGATCACTCGGCCGGCGGCGCTTCACCCGGCGCCGCGGTCTCGACTACGGCGGGGGCCGGATCGACGCGACGGCTGCCGACCGTATAGCCGTTGGCCTTGACCCACGCGTCGAAATCGTCAGCGGTCATGTTCTTGCCGCCCTGCGTCATGTTGAACCGGTACGGGGCGTTGTCGAACTCCGTCCGCTTGACGTATGCGGCCGGATCGTTGGCTCGCACTGCGCCGGCGGCGGGTGTCACGACTGCCACGTTCTGGCATTTCTCGATCTCCAGCCGCCTCACCACCTGCTCTGCAGACTGGGCCTCGTCATAAGCACGCGACAGCACCGCGCCACTACCCAACCGGTAGGTCGGCGCCGCAAGCTCAGGCGACAGAGGCGCAAGCGCGGTGGTCTGCCCGGGAAGCGCGGCCTGGGTATCGAGCGTTGCGCATTCCACGGCGTGGCCGGCGAGCGGAAGGGCCAGCAGGGTCAACAGCAAGGTCATGCGCATGGGGGCCACCTGGTATCGAATTGATGTGAAGTGTAGGCGGCAAGTACCCGCCATACAAGGGGAATTTGCGCAATGCGCATTCACGGATGGCGGCGTCCACGGACTTACACGCTCCATTGTCAGGCCTCGCCAAGCTTCGGCATGGCCAGCCACCGCCCAAGAAAAAGCCCGGCACGAGGCCGGGCTTTTCTTTAGCTTGCCGGACGCCCTTAGTTCTGGGTGTTCAGCTCGGTGCGGCGATTGATCTCGCTCTTACAGGCCGGGAACGTCTGCGGGGTCTGCTCCAGCGGACGGCTCTCGCCGTAGCCGATCGGACCCACCAGGCGACCCGCGTCGATGCCGTTGCTGGTCAGGTAGTTGTACACCGTGGTGGCACGGCGCTCGGACAGGGTCATGTTGTAGGCCTCGGTGCCGCAGAGGTCGGTGAAGCCAGCCACTTCCACGCGCAGATCCGGGTAGCGCTTCAGGATCTCGACGGCTTCGTTCAGGATCTCCACCGCGTCAGGACGCAGCGTCGCCTTGTCGAAGTCGAAGTGCACGCCGTTGAGGTCGATCGTGATCGGAGCCGGAGCCGGAGCCGGGGCCGGAGCCGGCGGCGGCGGCGGCGGCGGAGCGGGCGGAGCCGGCGGCATCGGCGGCGGACCCAGCGGCACTACGATGCCGACCGAGGCCAGCACGTCACCGAAGTAGCTCTCTTCGGAGTTGTGCGGGTAACCCGCCCAATCGCGCGGACCGTTCGCGGCGTAGCTGTTGTCGTTGAAGTCGGCACGGTAGGCGACTTCAGCACGGACCGCTACGCGCTTTTCGAACGTGGTCTGCAGACCGACGCCGACCTTGGCGGCCACGTTGCCGTCCTTGATCTTGCCCGGCGAATCCGGGTTCGGGAACGCGTCGTACTCTTCTTCCGAGCGCTGGTAGCCGACGCCGAAGAGGAGGTAGGGGTTCCAGCCGCGCGCTTCATCGATGAAGTGGTAGCGGAAGTCCAGCGAGATGCCGTACTGGCTCCAGTGGAGGTCGTTGTTCGCGCCTTCGACCGAGCTGTCAAAGCTCGGGTTCTGGTAGTTCAGCTCACCGTCGAGCGACCAGTTGGGGCTGATGAACTTACCCATGCCGAGCGTGACGAACGGGGTGTCGTCCGTGCGACGGTCTTCTGCCTGGAAGTTGTAGCCGACCGAGCTGGTGAGGTACCAGCGGTCGTCGAACTCCTGGGCGCTGGCGTGACCCGCCAGACCAAGACCGCCGAGCAGAGCGGCACAGAGGAGTTTCTTATTCATGTCTTTTTAGCTCCTAAAAATGGGGAATGCGTTGGGGCATCGAATGAGGCGTCAAACGCACACGCCTTGAACATAGCCTAAAGTCAGCTGCGTGAAGGCGTTGTTAACACTAACATAACGTTGAAGCCTTCCATTTCGCGCCTCCAGTCCATTCATGCAAGCTTTGGTTTGGTCAGGAACTTCAACGGAGCGGCATTGTCGTTAAGCGCATGTGCTTGCAGCGTCAACGTTCGGCGGCCGCCTGCGAAGGTCGAAACCAGGCCCAGAACCCGCTCGCAGCCGCGCTGCAGCCGGCTCCGCAGCATCGCCATTCAAGCGGCTATATGGATTCGTGAGTGGGCCCCGCGCACGTGTCGGGAAAATCCCATCGGAAAATGTGCTCGGCCCCGCCCCGACCGGGCGCCCCGGCGCTGGCTGACGGATATCGGACGGGCCGACAATGGCGGTTCTCTCATTTCGAGCGAAGCCATGAAAGCAGTCGCCCTCACCCGCTATCTCCCGATCAACGATCCGATGTCGTTGCAGGACGTTGTCCTCGACACACCCACCGCCGGGCCCGGCGATCTGCGGGTGCGTGTCGAAGCGGTCTCGGTCAATCCCGTCGACACCAAGGTCCGCGCGCCCAAGGCACAGGTGGAGTCGGCGCCGAAGGTGCTCGGCTATGACGCAGCCGGCGTCGTGGATGCAGTCGGCAGCGACGTGGAAGGTTTCGCGGTTGGCGACGCGGTCTATTACGCGGGCGACATCACGCGTCCCGGCAGCAATGCGCAGTTCCAGCTGGTCGATGCGCGCATTGCGGCGCGCAAGCCGGCGTCGCTCGATTTCGCCGCGGCGGCCGCCCTTCCGCTGACCACGCTCACAGCCTGGGAGCTGCTGTTCGAACGCATGCCGTTCGCGTTCGAGAATGGCGGCGCGGGGAAATCGCTGCTGGTGATCGCCGGCGCCGGTGGCGTCGGCTCGATCACGATCCAGCTCGCCAAGCTCGCCGGTTTCACGGTCATCGCCACCGCCTCGCGGGAAGAAACGATCGCCTGGTGCAAGGACATGGGCGCCGACCACGTCATCGACCACCGGCACGCGCTGGCGCCGCAGCTCGAGACCCTCGGTTTCCCCAGCATCGATGCCGCGGTCAATTTCGCCGACACCGACCGGTACTGGCAGGCGCTGGGCGAACTGCTGGCGCCGCAGGGTCACGTAGGCCTGATCGTCGAGCCCGCCGGTGCGCTGGCGATCGGTGATCCCTACAAGGCCAAGTGCATCGGCATCCACTGGGAACTGATGTTCACGCGATCGCGCTTCCGCACGCCCGACATGGCCGAACAGGGACGCATCCTGACGCGGGCCGCAAGCCTGGTGGATGCCGGCAGGTTGCGCACCACGCAGACGCAGACCCTCTCGCCGATCAATGCCGAGAACCTGCGTGAGGCGCATCGGCGGCTCGAGTCGGGCCGGTCGATCGGCAAGCTCACGCTGTCGGGCTGGTAGCACGCGATAAGCGCGCGACACCGCGACGGCCCCCGGTCGCGGCGTTGCGTTGCGCGTGTGGACGCGGCACGCTGCCCGATCCATACGCAACCGTATCCGGCCATGACGCCAGCCTCCAGCCAGCCCTTCGCCCGACCCTATCCGCATCTGCTGGCGCCGCTCGACCTGGGTTTCACCACGCTGCGAAACCGCGTGCTGATGGGATCGATGCATACGGGCCTCGAAGATCGCGCCGCGGATTTCCCCAAGCTCGCGCGCTATTTCGCCGAGCGCGCCGAAGGCGGCGTGGGACTGATTGTCACCGGCGGGTTCTCTCCCGACATCGCCGGCTGGCTCAAGCCGTTCGGCGGCAAGCTGTCCTGGCGCTGGGAAACGCGCCGGCACCGGCAGGTGACCGCCGCCGTGCACGGCCACGACGCGAAGATCTGTCTGCAGCTGCTGCACGCCGGGCGCTACGGCTACCACCCGCTGCAGGTCGCGCCAAGCCGCATCAAGGCGCCGATCAATCCCTTCACTCCGCGGGCGCTTTCGGCACGCGGCGTCGAGCGCACGATCGATGCGTATGCGCATGCGGCAAAGCTCGCACGCGAGGCCGGCTACGACGGCGTCGAGATCATGGGCAGCGAGGGCTACCTGATCAACCAGTTCCTGAGCCGGCGCACCAATGCACGCGCCGACGCCTGGGGCGGCGATACCGCGCAGCGCATGCGCTTCGCGACCGAGATCGTGCGCCGGGTGCGCGAGGCTGCCGGCGACGACTTCATCATCGTCTACCGCCTGTCGATGCTGGAACTCGTCCCCGACGGCTCGGACTGGGGCGATGTCGTCATGCAGGCGCAGGCAATCGAAGCCGCAGGCGCGACGCTGATCAATACCGGTATCGGCTGGCATGAAGCGCGCGTGCCGACGATCGCGACCTCGGTGCCCCGCGCAGCGTTCGCCGGGGTTACCGCCAAGCTGCGGCCGCATGTGAGCCTGCCGCTGATCGCGACCAACCGCATCAACATGCCCGAGGTGGCCGAGCGCATCCTCGCCAGTGGCGCGGCGGACATGGTCTCCATGGCGCGGCCGCTGCTGGCCGACCCGCAGTGGGTCGCCAAGGCGCGCGCGGGCACGCCCGAGCGCATCAACACCTGCATCGCCTGCAACCAGGCCTGCCTTGACCATGTGTTCGCGAACCGTACCGCGAGCTGCCTGGTCAACCCGCGCGCCTGTGCCGAAACCGAGCTCAACTACTTTCCCGCCGCCACGCAGCTGCGCATTGCCGTGGTCGGCGCCGGGCCAGCCGGCCTGGCCTGCGCGACCGTCGCCGCGCAGCGCGGACACGCCGTGACCCTGTTCGATGCCGCCGGCGACATCGGCGGCCAGTTCAACCTGGCGCGGCGCATTCCCGGCAAGGAGGAGTTCGCGGAAACACTGCGCTACTTCCGACAGCGCCTGGTCGAGACCGGCGTCGACGTGCGCCTGTCCACCCCGGTCGCAGCGGGCGACCTCGCCGGCTTCGACGCGGTGGTCCTTGCGACCGGGGTCGTGCCACGCCGGGTCGACTTCCCCGGCCACGACCATCCGAAGGTGGTGGGCTATGTGGATGTCATCGAGGGGCGCGTGGTGCCCGGCGGGCGTGTGGCGATCATCGGCGCGGGCGGCATCGGCTTCGATGTCGGCGAGTTCCTGGTCGAACGTCCGGGCGCATCGCCCAGCCTCGACACCACGGCGTGGATGCACGAGTGGGGCATCGATCCGAGCTTCGAGCGCCCGGGGGGCCTGGTACCCGCGGCACCCGCGTCGCCGCTGCGCACGGTATGGCTGCTGCAGCGCAGCCCCGGCCGGCCCGGCGCGCGGCTCGGCAAGACCACCGGCTGGATCCACCGCAGCACGCTGAAGGCCAAGGGCGTGACGATGCTGGGGGGCGTCGAGTATCTGGGGGTGGACGACGAGGGCCTGCACATTCGCGTTGACGGCGCCGAACAGCTGCTCGACGTGGATCACGTCGTCGTCTGCGCCGGACAGGAGCCACGCCGCGACCTGCACGCCGCGCTCGAGGCCGCCGGCGCGACCGTCCATCTGGTCGGCGGGGCGGACGTTGCCGCCGAACTCGATGCCAAGCGCGCGATCGCGCAGGCGTCGCGATTGGCAGCCCGCCTATGAGCGTTTTCGCACTCCCGTTCAGCTGATGCGCCGCCCTGTTCCGCGGCCACCTCTGCCCGCGCCAGAGCCCTGATCAAGCTGAATAGGTCGCTGCGGCATCCTGCGACCAGCACAGACAGGCGCTGCGCGCCAGTGCCCCGCATTCACGTTTGATTCGAAAACCGCCCTCTACCGTGCCCCCACTTCGTCCCGCCTCCTTCGGCGGGACACCGGCCCGATCCGCGTTCTGCGGACTTCGGTGCCCGGGGCGATCAAGCGCACCACAGAGTCCGCCGCCCTCCCCAATACGCCATGCCGGTTCCGCAGTGCCTGCGTCACTCCCGTGAAGGGAGGGTCGCAGCGCGGCCCGGCGCAACGCAGCAAGGAGTCGTAGATGAAACTCGAATGGGTGATGTGGCTGGCCTCCGTGCTGCCAACCCCCGCCGCCGATTCGCTCTGCCTGAGCACGACGGTGTACCTGGAAGCCCGCGACCAGTCGGTCCGCGGGCAGGAAGCCGTCGCTGAAGTCGCCCTGCGGCGTCAGGAGAGCGGCCTGTGGGGCGATTCGATGTGCGAGGTGGTCACCGCGCGCAAGCAGTTCGCCCCGACCATCCTTTCGCCCAATACGCGTCTGGCAAACACCAATGCCTGGACCCGCGCGGTCAGCATCGCGCTGGAGTCGGAGCGCAACTGGTCGCTGCCACCGGACCAGCGCCGCCAGGTCGTGCCGGGCGCCAGCCACTTTCTGGCACATGCGATCGCGGCGCCCGCGTGGCGCAGCGCGCCCCAGGTGGCGACCATCGGCGACCACACGTTCCTGCGCGTCCAGTCGCTGCGACCGATGCGTGCGGACGCCGAGACCGATCGCGGCTGAGCCATGGCCGCGGCTTTCCCGAGTGGATGCCGCGGCGCATGATGGCCACCCTTTCGATGACCGGAACGCCCATGCCCACGCTCTACACCAAGCCCGGCGCCTGCTCGCTGGCTGACCACATCGTGCTGCGCTGGATCGGCGCGCCGTTCGAGCTTCGCGTCGTGGACGCGACGCAGATGAAGGAACCCCCGTTTCTCGCACTCAATCCGGCGGGTTCGGTGCCTGTCTACCAGGAAGGCGACTGGGTGCTGACGCAGAACGCGGCGATCCTCGGTTACCTGGCCGACGCACATCCCGAGGCCGCGCTCGGTGGCGATGGCACGCCGCGCGGCCGCGCCGAGGTCAATCGCTGGCTCGCGCTGCTCAATGCCGATCTGCACCCTGCGTTCCATCCGCTGTTCGGCAGCACGAAATATCTGGTTGATGCGGACGCCATCGATCGCACGCGCCAGCACGCCATGGGCAAGATCCGCGGGTATTACGAGCGCCTCGATGCACAGCTCGCCGGACGCGATTATCTACTTGGTGCGCGATCGATTGCCGACCCCTACCTGTTCGTGACCCTGCAGTGGGCCAGGCGCCTGAAGCTCGACCTGGGCGGCCTCGACAACCTGCACGCGTTCCATGCCCGGATGCTCGCCGACGATGCCGTGCGCCAGGCGATGATGGCCGAAGGCCTGATCTGATCGACCCGGCCGCGGGCTCTCCCTTCGGCCGCGATCGCAGAGATACATACGCGCCGCTCGACCAGTCATCGGCGGCGATCGCATGCCGGCTCACCCGGCCATACAAGCGAATCGACAACTCCGGCGCGCGCCAGTGATGGCGCCACTCATTCGCGGCGGGCGACGGACGCACTGCATGCAGCAGTGCGCAGGTCAAGTGACCGTTCGCAATGCCCTGGGAGCAGTGGCGAAATAATCGCCAGCCTTCGACACGTCCCTGCGCAGGCGGTCTCGCGGGGCTTACCCACAGACTTGTCATCGAATCATCCACAGCCGCTGTGGATGAACTGCGCGCTAGTGCGCGCGACCTCACGCGTCAAGCACGCAGGCGAGCCGAGCAGCTCAGGCCAGCACGTCGGCCGGCACGCGCACCGCGCCTTCCATCAGCACACGCGCCGAGCGCGACATGATCGCCTTGGCGACGCTCCACTGTCCGTCGACCTCGACCGCCTCGGCGCCCACGCGCAGCGTGCCCGATGGATGACCGAAGCGCACCGAGGTGCGTACGCCGCCACCGGCTGCGAGGTTCACCAGCGTGCCGGGGATCGCCGCCGCGGTAGCGATGGCCACCGCGGCCGTACCCATCATCGCGTGATGCAGCTTGCCCATCGACAGCGCGCGCACCAGCAGGTCGATGTCGGCAGCCGCGATGGCCTTGCCGCTCGACACCACGTGGTCGCGCGGCGGTGCGACGAACGCCACCTTGGGCGTGTGCTGGCGCTTCGCCGCGTCGGCGATGTCATCGATCAGGCCCATGCGGACGGCGCCGTGGGCGCGGATCGTCTCGAACATCGCGAGCGCCTTGGCGTCGCTGTTGATCGCCTCCTGCAGCTCGGCGCCGGTGTAGCCGATCGATGCGGCGTCGACGAAGATCGTCGGGATGCCGACGTTGATCATCGTCGCGCGCAAAGTGCCGACGCCCGGCACATCGAGGTCGTCGACGAGGTTGCCGGTCGGAAACATCGCCCCACCGCCCTCACCTTCGTCGGCGGGATCGACGAACTCCAGCACGATCTCCGCCGCCGGAAACGCCACGCCGTCGAGTTCGAAGTCGCCCGTTTCCTGCACCTGCCCCGCCGCGACCGGGACGTGCACGATGATGGTCTTGCCGATGTTGGCCTGCCACACACGCACCGCCACGGTGCCGTCCTGCGGGATCCGTGCCGCATCGATGAAGCCGTTGGCGATCGCGAACGGCCCGACCGCCGTGCTGAGGTTGCCGCAGTTGCCACTCCAGTCGACGAAGGCGCTGTCGATCGACACCTGGCCATAGAGATAGTCGACGTCATGATCGGGCCGCGTCGAGGGCCCGATGATCACGCACTTGCTCGTAGACGAGGTCGCCCCGCCCATGCCGTCGGTGTGCTTGCCGTAGGGGTCAGGCGAGCCGATGACGCGCATCAGCAGCGCATCGCGCGCAAGCCCGGGGACCTGTGCGGTCGCGGGCAGATCCTCGAGGCGGAAGAACACGCCCTTGGACGTGCCGCCACGCATGTAGGTGGCGGGGATGCGGAGCTGGGGATCGAAGGACATGGTCACTACCGTCGTGATGTTTGAAAGAGGCCCGCCCGATGCGTCGCATCCTGACGGGCTTTGGGTAAAGGCCGGGCCCGATCCACAGATGCGTCGGGGCAATCACCGCCGCGCACACCAGCTGGATTCACCCGGTGAACCGCTCCACACGCGGCGACCGGCGCGCCTGAGGCAGTGCGCGCTGCTCGCGAACGCCCTGCGCCATCGGAAACGGCAGGGCGCCCGCTTCGCGTGGGATCAAGCCGCCTGGGACGACGCCAGGAAATCCTGCGCGAACCGCTGCAGCACACCGCCAGCTTCGTAGATCGACACCTCTTCCGCGGTATCCAGGCGGCAGGTCACCGGCACCGCGAGCTGTGTGCCGTCCTTGCGGTGGATCGCCAGCGTCAGCATCGCACCCGGCGTGCGCTCACCGATGACGTCGAAGGTCTCGGTCCCGTCGATGCCCAGGGTCAGACGGGTGACGCCGGGCTG
>Ga0233372_1001070_pt1 | contig 10788 bp, 7 predicted proteins | sample ElkDunMinimDraft_4_FD_191538 | JGI IMG/M metagenome (GOLD analysis project Ga0233372, IMG submission 191538) | Fecal eukaryotic communites from dung pellets of Tule Elk in California, USA - Elk Dung D8 | ecosystem: Host-associated > Mammals > Digestive system > Large intestine > Fecal | place... | reverse complement strand
TGAAGACCGCCCCGGAGGAGGCTGTCGCCCGATAGGTTCCGGGCATGGAGAGTGCCGGGCGCGTCGTCGCCCTCAACCACGTAGGCATCAGCGTCGCGGACCTGGACGCGGCACGCCGCTTCTGGATCGGCGGCCTGTCGGCGCACGAGCATGGGGCCTTCGGGTGGCCGGTCGGGACGGCGCCGGCGGACGAGTCGCTCGCGACCGAGGGCACGTCGGCCGAGGTGGTCCTGCTTCGAACCGACGCGGCGTTCATGGAGCTCTTCGCGTTCGGCTCGCCGACCCCTGGCGTACGGAGTCCGGGATCGCCCGGCGTGAAGGGCCTCGTCTGGGCGGCGGTGGATCCTGACGCGACGTACGCGCAGGCGGTCGATGCAGGCGGTACCCCATCCGGCGAGCGCCGCGTACGGTGCCCGGACGGCACGCCGGTGACGGTGGTCGCCAGCGACGGGCCGACGGGCCTCGTCGGTGTCCTCGTCCAGGTCCCCGACGCCGAGGCGCACGCACTTCCGACGGTCCCCGGCCCTGTCGCCGTCGAGGTCTCGGGAGGCGCCGACGAGCCGCGGGCCCGCCCGGTCGACCTCGGCGTCAACCACCTCTGCCTCGACGTCGCGGACATCGACGGCGTACGGGAGAAGGTCGCCGGGACGACGTGGCACCACGACGTCACCGAGTCCAGCGGCGGCATCGCAGCCGTCTGCTACGGCACGACGAGCGACGGTGTCCTCGTCGAGCTCCTGGAGTCGCGCACGCCGGACGCGTTCCTGTCGCGCACCCGGCTCGCGTACCCGTAGGGCTCGCCGCCCAGCGTGGCGACCGTCAACCCGACGCAGGTGGCGACCACGAACAGTTCAGGACGACAGGTGCGCAGCGTCGCGGCGATAGAGCGCCGCGTCGTCGTGGAGGAAGGCGTCGCCCAGCCGTTCGGCTGCCGCCGCAGTGAGGTCGGCGAGCTCGAGCAGCCGTGCCGGAACCATCGCCGAGACCTCGTCCGCCTCCAGGGCCGGGTCGTACAGGCGCGCCAGCTTTTCAAGACGCCGACGCCGCTGGCGGTCGGTGAACCCATCGCCCAAGTCGGCGGTCGAGAGCGGCACGATCCGGTACGCGAGGTAGGCGAGATCCCATACCCGCGGGCCTGGCGACGCGAAGTCCCAGTCGATGGCGCCGATGGCGCGGCCCTCGTCGAACACGAGGTTGTACGGCGCGAAGTCGTTGTGGCAGATGACCTCCGCGGGTTGGCGCACGGGGGACCGCCAGGGGCCCGACCTCGGTGCGCTCGCCGACGCGTCGTGAGCCCTACGAAGGAGCTCCACCGCCGACTCGAGCGCAAGGTCCCCCCACGCCCACTCCGGCATGGGGTAGGCGGGGACGGTGCCTTCGAGGTAGGTGAGCCGTTCCCGCCCGTCGGGCATGATCTCGAGGGGCTCCGGGACCCCCGCCAGGCCGGCCGCGTTGAGTGTTCTCAGGAGCGCGTGGACCGCCTCCGACCACGCACCCGCCGGGCGGACGACCGTGCCGCCCTCCCGGGTCACGTGGCTCCTCATGACCGCAGGGTAGCCGCGCCGTCCGTACCAGCGGGGTGTCCACCCAGCGGACACTCCCTTGAACGTGGGCGCATCGCGACGAACGGTGGGAGGACCTGTTCACCACGGAAGGAGAGCTCATGCTCACCCTCACCGAGAACGCCAGCGACATCGTCACGACCCTGGTCAACAAGCAGGTCCCGTCCGAGAACGGGGGTCTCCGCATCAGCGGACCGAGTGCCGAGGGCTTCGCCATCGCCGCCGTGCTGGCGGGGGAGCCGGGTGACACGCTCGTCGAGTCGGGTGACGCCCGGGTCTACCTCGAGGACAGCGCCTCGCAGGTGCTGGACGACAAGGTCCTCGATGCCCAGGTCACCCAGGACGGCAACGTCCAGTTCCAGATCGCCGAGCAGCCTCGCTAGCTCGCTGCGGTGCACGCGGGCCGCCCCCACTCGACTCGGGTCGAGTGGGGGCGGCTTCGTTCTGCGTGGCCGGCCCAGATGGCCGCAACCGGTCACTTCTGTTGTCTCCGTCACATTCGGTGTGGTTACGTTCCCCTCGTTGAATCGTTTTAATCCTGAGGAGAATCGTGCCGAAGTCCGTGCCGGACCGTCGCCCGAGCGATCGGGGTCGCATCGGCGCGGCCCTCGTCGTCGTGCTCGCCCTGCTGTTCCCCGCGCTCAGCGCCGCACCTGCCGCCGGAGCCTCTCCGGCGAGCGCGTCGTCGAAGGGGGTGAGCCTCGTCGACCTCCAGGTCGAGAAGAAGGCCACCCCGATCGGCCTCGACGTCGAGAAGCCCCGGTTCAGCTGGGTGATCTCGACGGGGCAGCGTGACGTCACGCAGACGTCGTACCGACTCCGCCTCGCCACGACGGAGAAGGGCCTCAGCACCCACAAGACCACGTGGGACAGCGGCGTCGTCCGGTCGGAGGAGTCGGCGAACGTCGCGTACGACGGTCCGGCGCTCGACCCGGCGACCCGCTACCACTGGCGCGTCGACGTCGTCACGAGCGCAGGCAAGGCGCACAGCACGAGCACGTTCCGCACCGGCCTTCTCGAGGAGGCGGACTGGGCCGGGAGCGCGTGGATCGGCAACGAGCGGGCGGTCGAGACCGACACGCTCGACCTGCGGGGCGCCTCGTGGATCTGGACCCCTGAGGCGGCCTCGCCGGTCGCGCCGGCCGAGCCGCGTGCGTTCCGCTCGACCTGGGACGCGCCCGAGGGCAAGACCGCAGTCCGCGCCGAGATCCTCATCACCGCCGACGATCTGTTCCGCGTCTGGCTCAATGGCGACCTCCTCGGTGAGACCGCCGGAGCAGAGAACGAGTGGCAGCAGTCGCACCTCTACAAGGTCGCGCTGCGTCCCGACCGCAACGTCGTCGCCGTCCGCACCACCAACGGCGCCGGCTCGCCCGCCGGCCTGATCGCGAAGGTCCAGACCACCTGGTCCGACGGCTCCACCACCGTGTCGACGACCGGGACCACGTGGAAGGCGAGCAAGCAGGTCCCGAACGGCTTCCAGGACCCCGCGTTCGACGACAGCGCATGGGGCGCCGCAGCGGTCCAGGCCCCGTACGGCAGCGGTCCGTGGGGCAACGGCGTCCGGCCGCCCGCGAAGAAGCCCGCGCCCGCCCCTCTGCTGCGCAAGGAGTTCTCCGTCGGCAAGAACCTGACGGCGGCGACCCTCTTCGTCGCTGCCGGCGGCTACGCCGACGTGACCCTCAACGGCGCGCCGGTCAGCAAGGACGTGCTCTCGCCCGGCTTCACCGACTACGACGACCGCGCCCAGTACGTCGGCACGGACCTCACCGCCCAGCTCGAGCCGGGGAAGAACGCTCTCGGCATGGAGCTCGGGCGCGGGTTCTACGGCATGACCGGCGGCAACGTCTGGCGCTGGGAGTCGCCGCCGTGGCACGATGAGCCCGTCGCGCGCGCCGTCCTGCGGCTCGAGTACGCCGACGGCACCACGAAGAACGTCGTCACCGACGACTCGTGGACGATCCACGACGGTCCGCTCGTCTTCGACGACCTCTTCGCCGGCGAGACGTACGACGCGCGCCTCGTGCAGAAGGGCTTCGACAAGGTCGGGTTCGACGACAGCGCGTGGACTCCTGCCGTCGAGGCCGACGGTCCGAAGGGAACCCTGGTCAACCAGCGCCAGCAGCCGATCCGCGTGACCGAGTCGCTCCCGGCGCAGGAGATCACCGAGCCCGCGGACGGCGTGTACGTCGTGAAGTTCCCCCGCGTGCTCGCCGGCTGGGTGGAGCTCACCGCGAAGGGTGCTGCGGGGACGACCATCAAGGCGCAGTACGGCGAGAAGCTCAAGGCGGACGGCCGGCCCAACTTCTCCAACAACGGTGGCTTCCAGTCCGGCTTCCAGACCGACCGCTTCATCCTGGCCGGCACCGGCAAGGAGGAGTCGTGGGAGTCGAAGTTCTCCTACAAGGGCTTCCAGTACGTCGAGGTCACCGGCTGGCCCGGTGACGAGGCGCCCCCGCTGAGCGCGTTCACCGCGAAGGTCGTGCACACCGACGCCGCCGAGACCGGTGAGTTCGACAGCTCGAGCCGCGTGATGAACGACGTCCACCGTGCCGTCGTCGACACGCTCAAGAACAACATCCACGGCATCCCGACCGACACCCCGATGTTCGAGAAGAACGGGTGGACGGGCGACGCCGCCGTCGGTGGCGAGATGTTCATGATGAACCTCGACGTCCACGAGCTCTTCGCCAAGTGGACGACCGACATGAACGACACCCGCGACGCGGAGGGCGCACCCCTGGTGATCGCTCCGAGCTCCGGCGACTGGGGCGCCTGGGGCGTCGCGCCGACGTGGCACTCCGCGTACGTGATGATCCCGTGGTGGCTCTACCAGTACGGCGGTGACTCCCGCACGCTCAGCCAGTACTACGACGGCATGAAGCGGTACGTCGACCTGGAGTTCGGCCGTTCGCCCGGCGGCGTGGCGAACACCCGCCTCGCCGACTGGGTCAGCCCCGAGGCGAGTCCCGCCGGCGGGAACGCCCCGGAGGACACCCGCGTGTCCGCCACCGCGTACCTGTACATGATGCTCACGTCCATGGAGCGCTCGGCACGCTTCCTCGGCAAGGACGCCGACGCCGAGGCGTTCGCGGCGAACGCCGTCGTCGTCAAGAAGGCGTTCAACGAGCGCTTCCTCGACCGCGACGCCGGCCACTACCGAGGCAGCGGCGACCGCGGCTACCGACAGACGCACAACGTGCTGGCGCTCGCGTTCGGGCTGGCTCCCGACGAGGCGACCGAGAAGGCCGTCGCGGCGAGCATCGTCGCCGACGTCAAGGACAAGGGCATGCACCTCAACACCGGGGTGCTCGGCACGAAGTACCTCCTGCCGGTCCTCACCGACCACGGCTACGCCGACGTCGCGTACCAGCTCGCCACCCAGACGACGTACCCGAGCTGGGGCTTCATGACCGAGAACGGTGGCACCACGATGTGGGAGCACTGGGCTCTCGACGCGCGGTCACGGGGCCACTACTTCCTCGGGACGGTCGACGACTGGTTCTACCACGACGTGGCCGGCATCAGCCCGTCGGAGGAGACCGGCTACCGCAACGTGAACATCGCGCCGGCGATCACCGACCAGATGGACTGGGCGCGTGCCTCGACCCGGACGCCGTACGGCCCCGTGGCCAGCAGCTGGAAGTCCTCCGGTGACCGCCTCACGATGGACGTCGACGTGCCGGTCGGCTCGACCGCGACCGTGCGCATCCCCGCGGCGAACGTCCTGGCCGTCACCGAGGGTGGACGCTCGGTCGCGGACGTGAAGGGCGTCCACGAGGTGTCGTACGCCGACGGCCACGTGGTCGTCGAGGTCGGTTCCGGCTCGTACGCGTTCGTGTCGGAGCGGCAGGCCGGTCTCGTCGGCGACGTGGTGGACAGCATCGCGGAGCTGCGGACGGGACTGCGCGAGGTCAGCGGTGGACGTCCGGCGATGCTCGCGCTGGCACGGGTCGCGGCCTCGGCTGCCGACACCGCCACGACGACGGCGCTTGCCCAGGCTCGCAAGGACCGCGACGAGGTGGCTGCCGACGCCCTCGTGGTCGCGCACCATGCGCTGAAGCCGGTCGACGGACTCGTCGCCTCCGCAGGGCTGTCGGACGCCGACGAGTTGTCCTTGCTCGCGGCGGCCGCGGCGGTGAGGAAGGCGATGTCTGTCGCGGTCGCGGACCTGCTCCAGCTGTCGTTCCGCGCGAAGGCGTCGGAGTCGGCCGTACGACCGGGTGACGACGTCGCGGTCTCCGTGACGGCACGCAACGCAGGAGAGCGCCAGCCGACCGACGTCACGGCCGCAGCCGGAGCGCTCCCGACCGGCTGGACTGCGGGACCGCCCGTGACGATCGCGAAGAAGCTGGTGCCCGGCGACGAGAAGACCAGCGAGCTCACCGTGACCGTCGGTGAGACGCAGAAGCAGGGACCGGCCACGGCGCACGCCCGGATCGGCTTCGTCGTCGGCGGTGCGCGGCTGGAGGTCGACCGGCGCTTCTCGGTCGACGTCGCCTCCCCGGCGGCGGTCGACCAGGTCGTCGTCGCTCCCGCCGAGGCGCGGCCCGGCAGCGACGTGACCGTGTCCGCCCGCGTCCGCAACCTCGGCAAGGTCGCGGTCGACGGCACGGTCCAGATCGGTGTGCCGAAGGGCTGGACCGCGCCGGACCCGGTCGCCGTCGAGCTCGCGGCCGGCGCCGAGGAGACGGTGTCGGTGACGGTCGCCGTGCCCCGTGACGCGCAGCGTGCACGGGCCGAGCATGCGCTCGACGTGTCGTTCGTCCGTGACGGCGAACGGCTCGCCACCGGCAGTGGGACGGCGGTCGTCGTGATCGACCCGTCAGTCGCGGACGCGCTCGACCACATCGACCTCGGGGTGGCTGCCTCGGAGCAGGCGCACGGCCTGACGGCCTCGAGCTCGTCGGGAACCAGCTCCGAGGCCGGGCTGACCCGGCGGTACGCGGGGCACCTGACGCCGTTCTCGCACTTCGCGTTCGACCTCGCGGTCGAGCCGGGGAAGCCGTTCGTCCTGCGGGCGGTCGAGACGTACGACCGGGCACAGACGAAGCGCTACAAGATCTACGTGGACGGCGAGGAGGTCGTCCTCCGTACGCACCGGCGTACGGCGGGCGCCGGGACCGAGACGTACGAGCTCGTCGTCCCGGCAGAGCTGGCGGCTGCCGACGGCACGGTGCGGGTCACGTTCGAGAACCAGGACGACGCGGCGTACTACGACCCGTCGATCGCCGACGTCTGGACGCGACCGCTGCGTTAGGCGTCACGAGGGCTCGGGCGGGCCGCCGCCCGCCCGAGCCCTGCCGTCCGTCGCTCGTGAGAGATACGAGACGGATCTCTGAGTTGCCGAGGGTGCGATCTCTCGGGATGATCTCCGGCATCACAGGTCGACCGACCCCCGGAGGTACATCGTGGAACGAAAGATCCGTCGCGTCGTCGCGGCCCTCTCCCTGCTCATCGCCACCACCGTGGTCGGCGTGATCGGCACGGCGGCGCCGGCCTCCGCCGATGCCTGCTACACCTGGTCCCGCCCGTTGGCGCAGGGCGCGACGGGCGAGGACGTCCGCCAGCTCCAGATCCGCGTCTCCGGCTATCCCGGCTACGGTGCCGTGCTCTCCCTCGACGGCAGCTACGGCCCCGCGACGTCGGCCGCGGTCACCCGCTTCCAGCAGGCGTACGGTCTCACCGCGGACGGCAACGCCGGCGCACAGACGTACGCGAAGCTGTATGCGTTGCAGGACGACGACTGCACGCCCGCCAACTTCTCGTACGGCGAGCTCAACCGCTGCAACAGCACGTGGGCCGGAGGCGCGCTGTCAGCGGCCGCCGCACGGGCGAACGCGCTGGTCACGATGTGGAAGCTCCAGGCGCTCCGGCACGCGCTCGGTGACCGCCCGCTCGGTGTGAACAGCGGGTTCCGGAGCACCTCGTGCAACAGCGCCGTCGGTGGCGCCTCGAACAGCCGTCACCTGTACGGCGACGCCGCGGATCTCGCGGCGGGTTCACAGGGCTTCTGCACGATCGCGAAGCAGGCGCGCTACCACGGGTTCTCGCAGATCCTCGGTCCTGGCTACCCCGATCACGACGACCACGTCCACGTCGCCGCTCCGGCGTCGCGCTTCTGGTCGGCTCCCACCTGCGGCATCTGAGCGCGAAAACCGGTCGACCTCACTGTCGCGCCGTGCGACGGTGAGGTCGACCCGTACGACAGTCAGCGAGAGAGGCACCACGAGCATGCGAGCAGCTACCACGCCCCGGACCCTTGTTCGTCCCACCGTGGAGCTGACCCTTGACCTCGTCCTCACTCGTTCTCGGCGTCGTCGCGCATGTTGACGCCGGCAAGACCAGCCTGACCGAGCGACTCCTGTACGACGCCGGTGCTGTCGCGTCCCTCGGCAGCGTCGACGCCGGGACCACGCAGACGGACGCGTCGGACCTCGAGCGTCGGCGCGGGATCACGATCCGTGCCTCCGTCGCGACGCTCGCGCTCGGCGACGTCGCGGTGACCATCGTGGACACGCCGGGCCACCCCGACTTCGTCGCCGAGGTGGAGCGGTCGCTGGCGATCCTCAACGCGGCGGTCCTCGTCGTCTCCGCCGTCGAGGGCGTGCAACCGCAGACCGTCGTCCTGTGGCGGGCCTTGCGACGCCTCGGGGTGCCGACCCTCGTCCTCGTCAACAAGGTCGACCGATCCGGTGCGGATCTCGACCGTGCGGTCTCCCAGGTACGACGTCGGCTGACACCCGACGTCGTCGTCCTCTCGCGCGTGCGGGGAATCGGCCGGGGTGACGTCGAGGTCGAGGCGGTGCCCGGAACCGACCCGCGGCTGGTGGAGGCTGCCGCGTCGGTCGACGACGACGTCCTCGCCCGGTGGGTCGACGGAGCCACGATCACGCCGGAGGAGGTGGCGGCAGCACTGCGGGCCGGCGTACGCCGAGGAGCGCTGACGCCGGTCCTCGCCGGTTCCGCGATCACCGGCGCCGGGATCGACCAGGTACGCGACGCGATCACCGACCTGCTCGCGCCTGCGCCGGCCTCCGACGGTCCGGGGGCGGGCACCGTGTTTGCGATAGACCGGGACGAGCGAGGGCGCCGTGCGTGGGTGCGTTGGTGGTCCGGCGAGCTCCGGCTCCGAGAGAGGGTCGCGCCGGACGGGAAGCGCCCCGCACCGGTCACCGAGATCGCGGTGAGCCGGCCCGGCGGCCTGGAACGCTCGAGGGTGGTTCGGGCAGGCGAGGTCGCCGCCGTGCGCGGTCTCGACGTACGGATCGGCGACGCGCTCGGGACGGCGGCCGGACGGAGGACGTACCGGTTCCCGCCGCCGACCCTGGAGACCGTCGTGGAACCGTGCGCTGCCACCCAGCGGATCGCGATGTTCCGTGGGCTCGTCGAGCTCGCCGAGGAGGACCCGCTGATCGACCTGCGGGTGGACGAGGAGGAGGGCGAGGCGGTCGTCCGTCTCCACGGCGAGGTGCAGAAGGAGGTCCTCGCCGCCCTGCTCGACGCGCGGTACGGCGTGCCGGTCCGGTTCTCCGGGACGTCGGTGGTGTGCATCGAGCGGGTCGTCGGGACGGGCGAGGCGCTCGACGAGATCGAGGTCGACGCGAACCCGTACCTGGCGACGATCGGTCTGCGCGTCGAGCCGGGCGCCCGGGGGAGCGGTGTCGCGTTCTCGCCCGGCGTCGAGCGGGGCAACCTGCCGCCGGCGTTCATCGCGGCGACCGAGGACGGCGTACGGGCGGCACTGCGTCATGGGCTCGCCGGATGGGAGGTCACGGACTGCCTCGTGACCATGACGCGGTCGGGCTACTGTCCCCGTCAGAGCCACGCTCACGAGGCCTTCAACAAGGCGATGTCGAGTGTCGCCTCGGACTTCCGCAGTCTCGCGCCCGTCGTGCTCGCCGCGGCGCTCGAGCGTGCGGGGACGCAGGTGTGCCGCCCGATCGACCGGTTCGAGATCGACCTCCCGGAGGACACCCTCGGCGTCGTCCTGTCACTGGTGGGCCAGCTCGGCGGGAAGACGACCGGGACGCTCCCCAAGGGCGGCTTCACCGTTCTCACGGGCCACCTCCCGTCGGCTGCGGTGCCGGAGCTGGCGCAGCGCCTCCCGGACCTGACCGGTGGCGAAGCGGTCCTCGCGGCCGAGCTGGACCACTACGCCCCGGTGCCCCGGGGGACCGCGGCGCCCCGCCGCGCGCGAACCGGAGCTGACCCGCGCGACCGTACCGAGTGGTTTCGCTCCGTACGGCGGTAGGACGTGGCACGCTGCCCTCATGGACCTCCAGATCACCAGCAGGCCGGGCTACTCAGCCGCCGCCTGCACCCTCTCCGCCGGTGAGTCGGTCAAGGCCGAGGGCGGCGCGATGATGGCGATGTCGGCCAACGTCACGATCCAGACCTCGACCGGTGGCGGCATGCTCAAGGGCCTGCGACGGGCGGTGCTCGGTGGCGAGTCGTTCTTCCTCAACACGTTCACGGCAGAGGGCGGCCCGGGCAAGATCACCTTCGCGCCGGTCCTGCCCGGTGACATCGTCCCGTGGAACCTCAGCGGCGAGACGGTGTACCTCCAGTCCGGCGCGTACCTCGCCGCCGGGCCCGACATCGACGTCGACAGCAAGTGGGGCGGCGCGAGGACGTTCTTCGGCGGTGAGGGCCTGTTCATGTTGCGCTGCACGGGCACGGGCCCCCTGCTCGTCGCGAGCTACGGCGCGATCGAGACGATGGACCTTGCGCCGGGGGAGCGGTACGTCGTCGACACGGGCCACCTCGTCGGCTGGAGCGAGGGCGTCGCCTTCTCCGTACGGAAGGTCGGCGGCTGGAAGTCGACGCTGCTCAGCGGTGAGGGGTTCGTCGTCGACCTGACCGGCCCGGGGCGCGTCTACCTGCAGACGCGCAGCCAGGAGGCGTTCCTCGGCTGGCTCATCCCGAAGCTGCCACGGGACACCAGCTCGAGCTGATCAGGACGGCGGCTGACCGGAACGGTCCTTACCGTCGGGGGATGACGACCACAAAAGCCTCGGGGTCGGCAGCAGTGACCCCATTCGCGATCGACATCCCTCAAGCGCAGCTCGACGACCTCACGCAGCGCCTCGCACGGACACGGTTCACGCCCGCGCTCCCGGGCGACGACTGGGCGACGGGCGTCCCGACGTCGTACCTACGGGACCTCGTCGCGTACTGGCGTGACGACTACGACTGGCGTGCGCAAGAGCGCGAGCTCGGGGCC
>Ga0233372_1001067_pt1 | contig 10811 bp, 7 predicted proteins | sample ElkDunMinimDraft_4_FD_191538 | JGI IMG/M metagenome (GOLD analysis project Ga0233372, IMG submission 191538) | Fecal eukaryotic communites from dung pellets of Tule Elk in California, USA - Elk Dung D8 | ecosystem: Host-associated > Mammals > Digestive system > Large intestine > Fecal | place... | reverse complement strand
ACGCTGCGGCTGCGTGACTGGTTGCTCCGGGTCGGTGCCGAGGCAGGCCTCACGCCGCGCCCCGTTCCAGTGCCGGTCCCCGCACCAGGGACCGAGGACGAGGAGCCCGGGGACGACGCCGCGCTGGCGAAGGACCTGCTCGACCGGGCCGGTCCCGTGGACCGCGGTGAGCGCACCGCCGAGCAGCAGGCTTACGCGATGCTCGCGGCGGCGCTGGGCTACTACCGTCGCGAGTCCCTCCCGTTCTGGTGGGCACACTTCGACCGGCTGCGCGCTCCGGTCGACGAGTGGGCCGCCTCCCGTGACGTGTTCGTGGTCGAGAACGCGGTCGTCGTCGAAGACTGGCAGGCCGAGGGCCGCAAGCTCGCCCGTCGCACGCTCCGGCTGTCCGGCGAGTGGGGTCCCGGCACGACGATCGGCGACGGCGAGGGCGCGTTCCTGCTGTACGACCTTCCGGGGCCCGAGGGCGGCAAGACCTCCGTCGACGGAGTCCGCGCCTACACACCCACGGTCGACGGCATCACCACCGCTCCGCACGAGGGCGACGACGCGGATGATGCGGACGTCTCGGAGGCCGTGCTCGTGCGCGAGAAGGCGACGCGGGCGATCGGCCCTCACTCGTGGCTCCCGACCGCGATCACGCCCGGGCCCCCACCACCCGCGGAGTCGATCCGCGTGGCGATCGGCGAGTGCGCGGCCGCGTCCCTCGGAGGAACGGTGCTCCCCGACGGCCCCGCGTACGACGTCCTGGCCCGACGTGCGCCGCGGTTGCGGACGCTCCACGCGCTCCCGCAGACGGGTGACGTGGTCGCCGACCTGGTGACGGCGCTGCGCGACCTGGACTCCTCGTACGTGCCCGTCCAAGGCCCTCCCGGCACCGGCAAGACCTATACCGCCGCCCGGGTCATCCGACGTCTCGTCGAGGAGCACGGCTGGCGGGTCGGGGTCGTGGCCCAGTCGCACGCGGTGGTCGAGCACGTCCTCGACAAGACCGTCGAGGCCGGGCTCGACGCCTCGCGTGTCGGCAAGCCCAAGGCGAGGACGGTCGGCCCGGCGTGGAGGCGGCTTCCCGACCACGGTGTCGCTGCCTTCCTCGAGGAGTCGGAGGGCGTCGGGTGCGTCGTCGGCGGCACCGCGTGGGACTTCACGAACGCCGACCGCATCTCTCGCGGCTCGCTCGATCTCCTCGTGGTCGACGAGGCGGGACAGTTCGCCCTCGCGCCGACGATCGGCGTCTCGACGGCCGCCCAGCGGCTCCTGCTGCTGGGGGACCCGCAACAGCTGCCACAGGTCAGCCAGGGCACCCACGGTGAGCCTGTCGACACGTCGGCGCTCGGCTGGGTGATGGAGGGGCGCGCCGCGATGCCGACCGATCTCGGTTACTTCCTCGGCACGAGCTACCGCATGCATCCCGCGCTCTGCGCGGCCGTCTCGGACCTCGCGTACGCCGGCGCGCTCGGTGCGCACCCGTGCACGGCCGAACGCTTGCTCGAGGACGTCGAGCCGGGAGTCGCGACCGTCGTGGTCGAGCACCACGGCAACCGCACGGCGTCCGTGGAGGAGGCCGCACAGGTAGCCGTACGCGTCCGCAAGCTCCTCGGCACGACCTGGACGTCAGGCCGCGATACACCGTCCCGACCCCTCGGGCAGGCCGACATCCTCGTCGTCGCGCCCTTCAACGCGCAGGTGCACCTCCTCCGCCGCGTGCTCGCCGACGCCGGCGTCGAGGAGGTGCGCGTGGGGACCGTGGACAAGTTCCAGGGACAGGAGGCCCCGGTGGTGCTCGTGTCGATGGCCGCGTCCTCGCCCGAGGACGTGCCGCGCGGCATGGGTTTCCTCCTCGACCGACACCGGATCAACGTCGCCATCTCGCGCGCACAGTGGCGCGCCGAGATCCTCCGCTCGGCGGCGCTCACCGCTTACATGCCACGTACGCCCGAAGGGGTGCTCGAGCTCGGGGCCTTCTTGCGCGTGTGAGCGACCATGACGACGTCGATCGGGTCTTCGTCGTCGACCAGGAACCCGTGCGCCTCGTACAACGCTTGTGCCCGGCTGCCTCTCAGGACGTTCAGCCTGAACGGACGTTCGTCATCGGCGTGCTCGCCGAGCACGTACCCGAGCACCGCCGAGCCGATACCGCGTCCCTGGTGATCCGTGCGGAGGTAGAAGTGCTCGATCCATCGACAGTCCTCGGCGAAGCGCACCGCGATCAGCCCGACGTCCGTGCCCCTGACGACGATCACTCGGGTGCGCGCGGGCTCGAAAGCGTCCAGGAACCGACGGCGGACGCGCACGCTGTCGTAGCGCCCGAGCCGCTCCAGGTCGTCGCGCATCACCAGGGCCCTCAGCTCGGCCATCCACGGCGCGTCGTCCGCCCGGCTGTCCCGCAGAATCCAGCCTGTCGCCATGGCTCCATCGAAGCAGAGCGGCGTGTCGGGTACGGCCGACGAGGGACCCTCGGTCCACTACGGTTGACGGGTGAGTGATCAGTGGTCTGGCCCGCCCTCGAACGGCCCTCAGCCCCCGTACGGACAGCAACCGCCCCAGGGCCAACCACCCCACGGTGGACAGCCGGTCCAAGGCCCTCCGTCCGGGTACGGACAACAACCCTCAGGCCCCTACGGCCAGCCGCAGCAGCAGCCCTCAGGCCCCTACGGCCAGCCGCAGCAGCAGCCCTCAGGCCCCTACGGCCAGCCGCAGCAGCAGTACGGCCAGCCGCAGTACGGTCAGCCGCAGCATGGCTACTACCCGCAGGGGCAACCTCCGCAGGGCCCTGACTCCAAGGGCAAGGGCAAGAACAAGGGCCTCCTCTTCGGTCTCATCGGTGGTGCCGCGGTCCTGCTGATCGCCGTCGTGCTCGGTGCTGTCTTCCTCCTTGGCGGAGAAGGTGGTGGTGCGTCGACCCCCGAGGCCGCGACCGAGGAGTACATCTCGGCGCTCAAGAACCTCGACTGCGAGGCTCTCGTCGCGGTCACGACCGACGAGTTCCGCAACGGCGAGGGTGCCGAGAAGTGCAAGTCGTCGTTGAAGGGTGGCTCCGACGGCAAGGAGGGCATGGCCAAGCTCCTCGGCGATGCGACGTTCGACGTGAAGGACGCGAAGGTCGACGGTGACAAGGCCACGGTCGTCGTCGCCATGACCATGACGGGCACGTCCGCCGACCAGGAGGTCGGGCTCGTCAAGGAGGGCGGCTCCTGGAAGGTCAACTCCTTCGGCGTCGAGATGCCGGACATCGAGATGCCGGACATCGAGATGCCGGACATCGAGGTGCCGGACATCGAGGTGCCGGACATCGAGATGCCCGACCCTGACGAGATTCCCGGCGGTGGAAGCCTCGGCAATCCTCAGACGATCCCGACGCCCTGACACCCGTTGCACGCGCGCCGCAGTCCTCGGCTGCGGCGCGCGTGCAATGTCCTCGCTCCTTCGCCCGCCCGGCACGACACTGGTGCGATGAGGGCAGGTCGCGGGGTCGTGCTGCTGACGCTGGCGTCCGGCCAGTTCCTCATGACCCTCGACAGCTCCGTCATGAACGTCTCGATCGCCCAGGTGGCCGCGGACCTCGACACGACGGTGACCGGGATCCAGACCGCGATCACGCTCTACACCCTCGTCATGGCGGCCTTGATGGTGACCGGCGGCAAGATCGGGACGATGATCGGCCGCCGCCGTGCCTTCGCCATCGGGTGCGTCATCTACGGCATCGGCTCCCTCACGACAGCGCTCGCGCCGAACCTGGCCGTCCTGATCCTCGGGTGGTCGTTGCTGGAGGGACTCGGGGCGGCCCTGATCATGCCGGCCATCGTCGCCCTGGTGGCCGCCAACTTCCCACCCGAGGAGCGCCCGCGCGCCTACGGGCTGGTGGCCTCCGCAGGGGCGATCGCCGTGGCGGCCGGTCCTCTCATCGGTGGCGCGGTGACGACCTACCTCACCTGGCGGCTGGTGTTCGCCGGTGAGGTCGTGCTGGTCGTGGTGATCCTGGTGCTGACACGCCGCATCCAGGACAGTCGGCGGACCGGCAGCGTCTCGCTCGACGGGGTCGGGTCTGTCCTGTCCGCCACGGGACTCGCCCTCGCGGTGTACGGGGTTCTGCGCTCCGGGGAGTGGGGGTGGGTACGGCCGTCTCTCGAGGGGCCTTCGCTCCTCGGCTTGTCCCCGACCCTGTGGCTCATCCTCGGCGGTCTGGCCGTGCTGCGGGTCTTCTTCTGGTGGGAGGCGAGGACGGCGGCCGCCGGCAGAGAGCCGCTCATCGACGTCTCGATGCTGCGCAACGCCCAGCTCACCGGTGGTCTGACGATGTTCTTCTTCCAGTTCCTGGTGCAGGCGGGGCTGTTCTTCACCATCCCGCTGTACCTCTCGGTCGCGCTGGGCCTGAGCGCGGTCGAGACCGGGGTCCGCATCCTCCCGCTGTCGCTGACCCTTCTCGTCGCCGCGATCGGCGTGCCGCGGGTGTGGCCCCTGGCCTCGCCACGACGGGTGGTCGCCTACGGGCTCGCCGCGCTCCTCGCGGGGGTGGCGTCGCTCGTGCTCGCGCTGGAGGCCGGAGCAGGACCGGAGATCGTCACGGTGCCGCTCCTGCTGGCCGGGCTCGGTATCGGAGCCCTCTCGTCGCAGCTGGGTGCGGTGACGGTGTCGTCCGTCCCCGACCAGCTCAGCGGTGAGGTCGGAGGACTGCAGAACACCGCCACGAACCTCGGCGCCTCGCTCGGGACGGCGCTCGCGGGCTCGGTCCTCATCGGTGCGCTGAGCGCCTCCTTCCTCGCGGGGATCGCCGACAACGAGGCCGTTCCGGACGCTCTGTCGGAGCGCGCCGACGTGAGTCTCGCGAGCGGAGTGCCGTTCGTCTCCGACCGCCAGCTGGAGGACGGGCTCGCCGATGCCGGCATCCCGCAGGCGGAGGCGCAGGCCGTCGTCGACGAGAACACCGAGGCGCGGATCGCCGGCCTGCGCGCCAGCCTTCTGGTCCTCTCGGTCTTCATCATGGTGGCGCTGTTCTTCACTCGGCTCCTCCCCACCCGGCCGGTTGCCGGGGTTGACCCCGCGAGGGGACCGCCCGGCGGACGGGGGAGGGAGCAGCGGTGATCGGCCGACGGCACCACCTCGTCATCGATGCACCCGATCCGCGGGAGAGTGCCGCGTTCTGGTCTGCCGTGCTCGGGGACCCGATCTCGTACGACGACGGTGACTTCGTGGTCGTGTCCGCCGACGAGGAGACGTCGGGCATGGCCTTCCAACGGGCGCCCGGACTCGTTGCGCCGACCTGGCCCGACCCCGAGGTAGCGCAGCAGATGCACCTCGACGTCATGGTGGACGACGTCGCCGAGGCTGGGGAGGCGGTGCTCCGGCTCGGCGCCCGGGCGCTGGGCGGTGGCGTGTACGCCGACCCTGCGGGCCACCCGTTCTGCCTCATCCCACGGCCGTCGTGGGCTCCGCCTGTTCAGGGCTGACGCAGCGGGCATGGCCGCCCCTCCAGTGACCGCTCGACGATCCGCGCGACGATCCCCGGGTGGGGCGCGGACCTCGACCCGGCCGACCGGCCGTCCTTTCCTCGCGAGAAGCCTCGGCCGGACCTCTCGGGTGCGCACGGGTTCCTTCCCGCCGCGGCAGCCGGAGACGTACCCGCGGGAACGCTCGATCGAGCACGCCTTCCTGACGCCGGTGCTCGGGACGTCGTGCCCGCCACGCGGGCTTTTGGGCGCCGTCCGCCGCTTCGCGTACCCCCGCTACAGCGAGCGTCGTGCCGCTCACTGGCTCCTTCTGACGGCGGCCGACCGGATTGACACGAAGGAGCGTCATCCACCGCATGATGGACCCGTGGTCGTCGCAGGTCTGCGACGCCTTCTATCGGCTCACCGTGCGGTACCCGGCTCTGCCAGGCAATGCACCGTCTGCGTCGAAGCGAGCTCAGCCCTTCTGCGGCTCGTGACGGTCGGGGGGATCGAGACGGACACCGTCATCCCAGGGAGCGAGCTTCTGGAACATCACGTCGTCGCGCCAGCGCCCATCGATGTGGATGTGTCCTCGCGACACGCCGACTCGTCTGAAACCGTTCTTCTCCAGCACTCGACACGACCCGACGTTCTCCTCACGCGCGAAGGCGTCGACGCGGTGCAGGCCGAGAGGTCCGAAGGCGACCTGGATCGCTTGGGCGGCTGCTTCAGTGGCGAGACCCCGGCCGTTGTACGGCCGGGCGATCCAGTACCCCAGGGAGCAGCTCCGAAAGGGCCCCCGGACGATGCCGTTCAGACTCACACGTCCCACGACACAGCCGCCCTCGAGAACCACGCCGGACCACATGCGTCCGTCCGCACACTCCTGCACGGTCGCTCCGACGGCGTCGGCCTGACCACTGTCCGTGTAGAAGGCGTCGGGACGCTGCGGGTCCCAGTGCGCGAGGAAATCACGGTCACCGCGGTACAGGTCGGCGAGGCGTGGGCTGTCGTCACGACTGAGCGCACGGATCACCATGTCGGTCATGCCCACTCGCTTTTCTAGGAGTCCGTCGTTGTCGTCAGACACTGTGGCGCACCCGACCGGCATGTCATCGCCCGGGGAAGCCCGCACGCCATCGAGGCAGGGGAGGGGAGGGGAAGCGAGGCCGAACTTCCGCGGAGAGCGGGGAGCGTGCACGGTCCCCGCTCGGCACCTCAGGCCCCGGCTCAACCCAGCGCGGCTCGAGTCCGAGCGATCAAGTACCGGGGTGCTTTCGATCTCTCAAATAACAGGCCCGAGGCCACTCCAAAGGAGGGTTCGCTCCACGAGTGGAGGCCAGCGCCTTTCCTCGCGCCATACGTACCAAGGTCCTCGCGTCGAGGGCCCCGCGCTCGGCAGCGAGGTGTTTTGCCTGGTCCGACAGCCGACGCGGGTGCGGCTGCGTGATTCGGGTGGATACGCGGGCGCACGTACTGCTCCACGTGGCCCGACCGCGAGCAGAGGTCGTCGCAGCGACCGCTAACCTGATGCGACCTTTGGGAGGGGAAGACGTGTCGGAGCTGGACCTGTTCCACGTTGCGCGGTGGGAGGACGCGGAGCTGAACGCCGCCCGGTGGCTCCGCCACTGGGGGTATCACGACGCGCATGCGTCGCCCGGCGGCTCGGACGGCGGGATCGACGTGGTCGCCACCCACGCCGCCGCGCAAGTGAAGTTTCAGGCGTCGCAAGCCGGCAGGCCGGACGTTCAGCGGCTCGTCGGCGCAGTCGGTCGCGCTTCGACCGCTGACCTGTTCTTCTTCTGCGGGTCATCGTTCACGGCTCAGGCGATCAGCTACGCCGATGCGAACCATGTCGCTCTGTTCACCTACGACATCACTGGAGCGGTCCAGCCCGCGAACCGCTGGGCGGTCGAGGTCATGGAGCGCGTCATCGTTCCGGAGGCCGACGACGGGGAGGCCACGTACGTCGATGACGATGCCGGCGCGGGCTCTTCCGGCGTGAAGCTCGGGTCGTGGTTCGCGGGAGTCGTCTGCCTGTGGGTCGGTTCGTCCGCCGGCCTGGCCGGTGTGTACGGCGCGGTGGCCAGACGCGAGGGCACCTTCCTGCTTCCCCTCGTCGGACTGTTCCTCATCCCCCTGGGCATCGGCCTGATGAGCATCGCCGTCCAGACTTCGCGTACCCCTCGGATGTGGACGGCGGCCGGCTGGATCGGTCTGCCCTGCTCCGCAGCAGGGATCACGAAAGCTTTCCAGCTCGAGCCGTCGATCGCGGCGACAGCGGCCTGGGCGGTCCTGGTGGTGATCTTGGCTCTCTTCGCGTTCTCGCACATCCGACATGCTGGAGAGTCGACGCCGTGACGACCCGACCTGAGAGCACGACAGACGTGACCCCTGGTTCCTGGAGGGAGGAACCAGGGGTCACGAGTCGCACTACCGGCGCTTGACCGAGATCTTCACCGTCTTGGTCGCCGCACCGGTGGTCGCGTTGCCGAGGTAGCGGACCCGGAGGGTGGCCCTGCCTGCCTTCGACAGCTTCTTCAGTCGGACGACCGCGCTGCCGTTCTTGCGCAGCGTCGCCGTGCCGACCTTCTTGCCGCGGTAGTAGACCGCGACCCTGCCCGACGGCGTGAACCCGCTGGCCTTCACCGTCACCCGGACCTTGGCGCGCGTCTTGCCTGCGACGACCCTCTTCGTCGTCACCTTCGCAGCAACCGACGCTTTGGCCTTGCGGATCGTGAGACGGACCGTCGTCGAGGACGGCTTCGTCTTCGCGTCACCGAGGTAGCGCACGGTCAGGGTGTGCGTGCCCGGCTTCAGCGCCGTACGCGGCAGCATCACCGACGCGCGCCCCTTCGTCACGGTGGTCCGCCCCAGCAGGGTGCTGCCCTTGAGGACCTCGACACGACCGCCCGCCTTCGTCGGCGAGACGGAGACAGCCACCCGCGGCGAGACGCCGTACCGGCTCGACGGAGCCGACGCCTTGACCGACGACGTCACCGGCGCCGGGGTGTCGGGCTCGTCCACGACCGGCACCGTCCCGATCGTGAGCTCCTCACCGTCCATCGCGGTGCAGTCGAGGCCGACGGCCTTGATGAAGCCGCCGAGAACGCCGGGCGTGAGGACGGAGTTGATGAACATCTTCTTCGGCATCGAGACCTGGAGCGCGCCCGTCGTCGGTGCTGTCAGCTCGGGCAGACCGCCCTTGACCGGGATCGAGACGCCGGCAGCGGGCACCGGCAGTGACATCGGCACATCGTCGGACTGGAGGTCCGACATCGGCACCTCGTACGTCTTGCCGGTCGCGGTCTCGGTGAACACCGCCGCCGCGGTCGCCTGACCGGCAACGGCCGTCTGACCGAACCCGGTCTCCTCGAGAGGCGGGTACTCGCCGGGCAGCGCCGTGCTGAAGTCGGTGCCCGCGAGGAGCTCTGCCATCGGCTGGGCCATCTTCAGCGTGATGTCGGTGTCGGGAACGGTGAACTTCTCGCCCGGCTGCAGCAGCTCGGGCATGTGGGCCTTCAGGTCCACTCGGAACGTCGCGTCGCCACCCATGATGGCCCCGACGAGCTCGCTCAGCCCTGCGTCGATCGGAGCCGTCGGATCGGTCGTCGGCATCCCGTCGGAGCCGACGCGGATCGCGTACTCGCAACGGAATCGGACGTCGTTGAGGACGCCCGCCGCAGGCTTCGGGGGCTCGACGACCTTGATCGTCACCGTCCCCGTCGCCGACTCACCGGTCTTGTCGGTCATCGTCACCGTGAACGAGTCGGTCCCGACGAAGCCCGGATCGGGCACGTAGGTGTACTTGTGCTTGATGGCAGCGAACTGGGAGTCCGGGCTCGCCGGGTTGTCGTCGGCGGTGAAGAAGTCCTCGATCATGCCATGCTCCGGCGTCCCGTAGGTGAACCGGGTCTCGGGGGTGTTCCAGACGAACGGACCGTTGGAGTCGAGGTCACGCGCCCAGGGCCACCCGTCGAACGGCTTGTCCTTGGTCGTGGTGAACGTACGGTCCGCGACGACGGGAACGGCGTTGACGACGGTGAACCGCACGGTCGAGGTGCTCGACTGGCCGGCCTCGTCCGTCGCGGTGTACTCGAAGCTGTAGGCGCCGACCGCGGCGTCCTCCGACGGCTGGACCACGACCTCGTTGCCCGTGACCGTCAGCCCGACGTTGCTGCCGCCGTTCGGTCCGGCAACGGCGCCCACCGTGTAGGTGAGGGCGCCCTGACCGCCGCTGCCGGCCAGCGTGACCTTGGTCGACTCCGCGAACGCGCCCCGGTAGACCGGAGCCTCTCGGGTGATGTCCTCGGTCGCGACCGGTTCTCCGCTGCCGCCGACCTCCACCTGGACCGATGCGGTGGTCTCGTGGGTGCCGTCGCTGACTGTGTAGGTGAAGGAGTCGGAACCGACGTAACCCGCCGCCGGGGTGTACGTCAGGTGGGGAGCGGTTCCGCTCAGCGCGCCGTGAGCAGGCGCCGTGGTCCTGTAGGTGAGGTCGGCGCCCTCCGGGTCGGTCGCATCGAGCGTCACGGCCACCGGGGTGTCTGCGCCGGTCGTCACGGAGACGTCGTTGGCGACCGGCGGCTGGTTCACGGGGACCGCGATCGGGATCGCCCCGAGCACGTCGGACTGGCCGGCCAAGGTGCAGTCCATGGTCACCGCTCCGTCGACACCGCCGACCTTCTCGCCCTTGTCGTTGATGACAGTGGCGGCGACCGTGAAGCGGGCGGGCATGTGCAGCGTCGCGGCCTCGGCGGCGGTCGACGGGACAGTGATCGCCGGGACGTCACCCTGCGTCGGGATCGTCCAGGTGGCGCCCGGGGTGCCGGGGACCGGGGACTGCGGGGCCGACAGGTTGTTGATCGGTACGACGAGTGCCTCGGGGACGCCCGGCGCGGTGATGGAGATGGTGGCGTCGTTCGACGCGCCGCCGGCGGTGCGTCCGCTCAGCAGGCCGTACGTCGCGTTGCGCAGCGTCTCGGGGAGGTTCAGCGTGATGGTGGTGGCGCGCGACGGGATCACCCCGCCCGGCGCGACCTGGTCCGGCACCTCGACCTGAGCGCGGACACCGACGGTGTGCGTGCCGATCGGAAGACCGCCTGCCACGACGGCGCACGCGTAGTCGAAGCTCTTGTCGAGCGGCTTGTCCGCCGCGGCGGCAGGACCTGCGGTCGCCAGCGCGAAGGCGCTGAGCGTGCCGGCGACGAGCGCGCCGGCGGCAAGGGAGCCGACGACGCGGCGCCCTCGTGCCCGGGGCCCAGTAGGGGGATCAGAGTGAGTCATCGTTCTCCTTCTCCAGGTGCCGCGCCATCCGGTGCCGCGGACGCAACCGAGTGTGACAGGGTGAGATACATCACACACCCGATTTAACTCCGAGTC
>Ga0233372_1001063_pt1 | contig 10847 bp, 11 predicted proteins | sample ElkDunMinimDraft_4_FD_191538 | JGI IMG/M metagenome (GOLD analysis project Ga0233372, IMG submission 191538) | Fecal eukaryotic communites from dung pellets of Tule Elk in California, USA - Elk Dung D8 | ecosystem: Host-associated > Mammals > Digestive system > Large intestine > Fecal | place... | reverse complement strand
ACGCGGCAACAGTTATGGTGAAATTTATAATACCAATTTAATCATCAATAACAAAGGAGAAATAATTGGTAAACATCGAAAACTGGTTCCTACTTGGGCAGAAAAACTAACGTGGACTTCAGGTGATGGTTCATCACTAAAAGTTTACGATACCGAAGTTGGTCCTTTGGGAACTTTGGCTTGTGGCGAAAACACAAACACTTTAGCGAGATTTACATTGTTAGCTCAAGGCGAACTGATTCATATTGCCAATTACATTTCGTTGCCTGTTGCTCCGCCAGATTATGACATGGCAGAAGCAATTAAAATTAGAGCAGCTGCACATTCTTTCGAAGGAAAATTATTTACGATTGTTTCTTGCTCAACCATTTCTCAAGAAATCATGGATGCTTTAAAAAATGACGTTCCGAATGTTGAAGAATTACTATCAAGAAAAAGTAGCGCTTTCTCAGGTTTTATCGGACCAAACGGAGCTGTCATTGGCGAACCTTTAATCGATACCGAAGGAATGGTTTATGCCGAAATTGATTTATCAAAATGCATTCAACCGAAACAAATGCACGATATTTTAGGTCATTACAATCGTTTCGATATTTTTGATTTACGTGTGAATGTGGTTCCAACTAAGAAAATAACGTTTGTGAATTCGAACGAAGAATAAAAATCAACCAACAAAAACATAAAATTATGAACGAACAATTTTCAGATGATATTTACGGAAGAGCTCGAGTACAAGACACCCCAGAACTTGAAGCTTATTACAAAGAATTAGAAGGTTTAGGAGCAGGTGCACTTTGGACAGTAGCTAATGACATCGAACCGTGGGAACCGAAAAGTAAATCGATTCCGATGTTATGGAAATACGAATCATTACGGCATTTAGTACTGAAATCGTCCGAATTGGTTACTCCAGAACAAGCAGGTCGTCGTGTGGTTTATTTGGTTAATGATAATCGCAAAGATGTTAGTGCTGCCGTGGGTTGGTTATACACTGGAATACAAGTTACACGACCAGGAGAATTTACTTCGGCACATCGTCATAAAGCTTCTGCTTTGCGCTTTATTATGGAAGGCGAAGGCGGTTATACGGTTGTTGACGGAAATAAAATCATGCTAGAAGTAAATGATTTTGTGATTACACCAAATTCAACTTGGCACGAACACGGCGTTGACACAAACGGAAAAACGTGTATTTGGCAAGATGGTTTGGATATTCCTTTAGTGAATGCATTAGAAGCAAATGATTATGCGGTTTTAGAAGGAACTCAAGAATTGGTTGCTCCGATTAATTATTCTCCAATGACTTACGGTGGAACAGGATTAATTCCACCTGATAAAGAATGGAACAAACCCTATTCGCCATTATTCAAATATTCTTGGAAAGTGGTTTATCCTGCTTTGTTAGAAGCTGAGAAAGTTAATGAACCGAATCCGTTTGATGGAATTATTATGAAATATACCAATCCAATAAATGGCGACCACGTAATGCAAACAATGGGGGCTTCGATTCAGCTACTTCCAAAAGGATTTAAAGGAAAAGCACACAAACACACAGGTTCAATTGTTTATCAATGTGCCAAAGGAAAAGGTTATTCTATTATCAACGGAAAACGTTTTGATTGGAAAGAAAGAGATATTTTCTGCGTTCCGTCTTGGGCTTGGCACGAACATCACAACCTTTCTGAAACTGAAGATGCGTGTTTATTTTCGTTTAACGATTTACCTGTAATTGAAAAATTAGGTCTTTATCAAGAACGTATTTTTGAAGAAAATCATGGTCATCAAATAATAGAATAAAATGAAAAACAGATTTTTTTAGTTTTTTAATAATTCAGTTGGTGTTTATTACCACATTTGCGCAAAATAAATGTTATTTGATGGGAGTTTGGACAGGTAAAAAGAAATTTTTAATCTATGAATCACTAATATTAAATGAAGACAAATCTTTTATTTGGACATCAGAATATGATTTATCGTTTACAATATGTGGAACTTATGAAATCAAAAATGATGTAATTAAATTAATGCGATTTAAATCTGATACAATTGTATATTGTGAAGAACCAGATGTTATTAAAAACATATTAAATTCAGATTATAATACTGAATTATTTGAAAAATATAAAATCAAAAACAATCGAATCTATTTAATAAAAAAAAGAGAAAAAATTAAACGTCGTATCAAAGATAATTCGTTTAGAACAAATTTATTTGCTGATTTATTTGGAAAAACATATTTCTACAAAGAAATAGATTGTAAAGAATTGTATAAAATACAACAAAACTAAAAACTAAACAATGAAACTATTAACTTATTTAACTTCAGATAACGAACCAAGAGCAGCTTTTGTTCACAACAATAAAGCAGTAGATTTAGAAGATTTTGGAGAATTAACTAATTTTCCGCTTCCTGATAATTTATTGGAATTAATCGATATGGGAATCGAGGTAATTGATGAAATCCATTCGTTAATTGAAGACGTTTCTGAAAACGATTTAAATGAAATTAGCTACGATTTAAACGATATTCAAATTACAGCACCAATTCCAAAACCAAGAAAAAACATCATCGGTATTGGATTAAATTACACAGAACACGTTGCAGAAAGCGCAAGAACTTTAGATACCACAGGAAAATTACCTCAAAAACCAATCATTTTTTCAAAACCACCAACAACGGTTACAGGTCCGAATACAAACGTTTTATTAAATACCAACTTAACCCAACAATTAGATTGGGAAGTTGAATTGGCTGTTGTAATTGGTAAAAAAGGGAAATATGTAGCTAAAGAAAATGCGTTGGATTACGTTTTCGGATATACAATTATCAACGATATTTCGGCTCGAGATTGTCGTAGAGAAGGCCAATGGATTGTTTCTAAAGGGCAAGATACTTTTGCACCGATGGGACCTTTTTTAATCACTAAAGACGAGATTGAAAATCCACATAACTTAAACTTATCTTTAAAATTAAACGGAGTTGAGAAACAAAATTCGAATACGCAATTCATGTTATTTAATATTAATGATTTGATTGAAGATTTGAGCATTGTTTTTACTCTTGAACCTGGTGATATCATCGCAACAGGAACTCCAGCCGGAGTTGGTGCCGGAAGAAATCCACAAGAATGGATGAAAGATGGCGATGTGATGGAATGTTATGTTGAAGGGATTGGAACATTAATTAATACGGTAAAAGAAATCTAATTGACATTCCGAACAGCGTGAGTAAGCTAATCATTAATAAGATTCTTCTCTTCATTACATTCCGTTCAGAATGACATAATTTAAACGGAAAAGAAATATTATTGTCATTCCGAACAGCGTGAGGAAGCTAATCATTAATAAGATTCTTCACTTCATTACATTCCGTTCAGAATGACATATTTTAAACAGAACAGAAATATAACTACAACCTTGCGTTAGGGATTGAAATGGAAATCCTTAAAAAGGTTTTTCAAAAAACCTTTTTAAGATTGAAACATAAAGCCCGACCCGAAGGGTAACGCCCAAAAAATAGAAAATGAAAAAAACATATAGAATTGGTCAAATTGTGCCGTCGTCAAATGTAACAATGGAAACCGAAATTCCGGCAATCTTTAAGGCTAGAGAAACGATTTTGCCTGAAAAATTTACGTTTCATTCGAGTAGAATGCGAATGAAAAAAGTTACGAAAGAAGAATTGGAAGCGATGGATGCGATGAGTTTAAAATGTGCGACCGAATTATCAGACGCTCATGTCGATGTTATGGGATATGCCTGTTTGGTTGCGATTATGAGTATGGGGCGCGGCTATCATTGTGTTTCTGAAGTCAACTTGCATCAAGAAACGATTAAAAACGACTTCCCTACTCCAATTGTAACTTCTGCGGGTGCTTTGATTAACGGTTTAAAGGTTTTGGGAGCGAAAACTATTTCCGTAATTACACCGTATATGCGTCCTTTGACGGACATGGTTGTCGATTATATCGAACATCAAGGCATTAAAGTTAAAGAAAGTATTGCTTTAGAAATTCCGGATAATTTAGAAGTTGCTGCTCAAAATCCGATGAATCTTTTAGAGATTTACAAACAATTAGATTTAACAGGAATTGATGTTTTGGTCGTTTCGGCTTGTGTGCAAATGCCTTCGTTGGAAGCGATTGATTTAATCGAAAAAGAGATTGGAATTCCGGTTACATCGGCAGCCGTTTGTACAACTTACGAAATGATGAAAAAATTAGGCATTGAAGCTAAAGCTCCGATCGGCGGAAGTTTATTAAGCGGAAAATATTAATTCAGTTTTAATTTACAATCTTTACATAATTCTAAATTTGCGTTATCGATAGTGCTCACAGTTTCTACAGCATCTGTCATAACGCATTTTTTATTCGGACAATGAGGCAATCCTAAATTATGGCCAAATTCATGAACAGTAACTTTTTTTAATCTATCCATATAAATCGTTGCATTTTTAGTTTTCAATCTAAAAGAAGACACAATACAACTATTTCCAGGACAATAAGCCAATCCCATAATTCCCCAATCTTGATACTTATATTCAGGTTTTAAAACATTTCCGCTTTTATCTTTTTTGGAAGTAGAAATATCTTTAGAAGTTAATCCTAGAACATAGTTAATGGAATCATTAAGCGCTACTTTTTGAAATTTTATAATACTATCGGCTCTATAACGAGGCGATTTCGCATTGATAAAAGCTTTTGAATATAGTTCTTGATTTGAAGCAATTACGGTTTTTACGCCATAAACTTTTTGTAAAATCGAAGAAAGAGAATCGACTTCACTTGCATCAAATCCATTGTATTGTTTAATTAAAACCGTCGTTTCCTCAGTAATAACTTTAGATTGTTTTTTACCACAACTAATAAATAATATTCCGATTAAAATGAGAATATAAAACTTCATCAAAAATGAATTAATTCAATAATTCTTTTGCGTGTGAAATCGCAGAGTCTGTAATATTCTCACCAGAAAGCATTTGTGCAATTTCTTTAATTCGGTCTTCTTTCGAAAGTAATTTGATTTCTGAAACCGTTTGGTCTGAATTATGGTCTTTAGAAACTTTGAAATGTTGATGTCCTTTCGAAGCTACTTGAGGCAAATGCGTAATTGCCATGACTTGCATATTTTGACTCATTTCTTTCATGATTTCTCCCATTTTATTAGCAACATCACCAGAGACTCCAGTGTCAATTTCATCAAAAATAATGGTAGGAAGGTTTGAATATTTTACTAAAATTGCTTTTATCGCTAACATGATTCTCGACATTTCTCCACCCGAAGCTGTCTTTTTTAAAATTCCGAAATCCGTACCTTTGTTAGCAGAAAACAACCATTCGATATGGTCCTTTCCGTTGGATAAAAATTTATCTGTTGGAATTAATTCAAATTTAAAATTGGCATTTGGCATTCCAAGCGGATTTATAATCGCTTTAATTTCATCAATCAATGAAGGAATAATTTCCATTCGTTTTTGATGGATTTGATTCGCTAAATCAGTTAATTTAGATTCAAAAACCAATTCGGCTTGAACTAATTTTTCAATAGCTTCAGACAAGCCTTCCACTTTGAAAACTTTTGCATTTAATTCGTCTTGAATAATCAATAATTCATCGATTGAATTTACATAATGCTTTTTCTGAAGTGCATAAATTTGCTGTAATTTTCCGTTTATCAATTCTAACTGAACTGGGTCTTTAATCAATTTTTCAGTTTGGTTATCAACTTCATCTAAAACATCTTTTAACTCAATTTCTGCACTTTGAACACGTTCAAATAATTCATGATACGCTGTATCAATTGGACTAACTTTCTGTAAAGACGTTTTTAATTCTTTCAATAAATTAATAACTCCATATTGTTCGTCAGATAAAATTGCTGTAGATTTTTCGAATTGTTCGTGAACAAATTCAACATTACTTAACTTCTCTAATTCAGATTCAAGAATTTCTTGTTCACCCAACTTTAAATCAGCAGCCAACAATTCTTCCAACAAAAAAGAATTGTAATCTTGTTCTTTAGAAAGTGCTTTTTGTTCTTCTTGAAGTTCGATTAACTTTTTCTTATTTGCTTTATAATTTGCTAATTCGGTCTGATAATCTAAAATTAAATTTTGATTATTACCGATAACATCTAAAATTTGAATTTGTTGATTTTCATTCGATAAATCTTGTGTTTGATGCTGCGAATGAATATCAAGTAGAAACGTTCCTAATTCTTGCAAAACAGCTAAAGTAACCGGACTATCATTAATAAAAGCACGCGATTTTCCTGATGGTAAAATCTCTCGACGTAAAACCGTAGTTGCATCAAAATCTAAATCGTTTTCTTCAAAGAAATTGGATAGATTATAATTCGAAATTTCAAAATGAGCTTCAACTACGCATTTGTTTTCTTTATCACGCAACGCATTTAAGTCGGCTCTTTTTCCAAGAACCAATCCTAAGGCATCTAAAAGAATGGATTTTCCGGCACCTGTTTCACCAGTAATGATGGAAAGTTGGTTAGAAAAATCGATAGAAGAAAACGCAATAAGTGCGTAATTTTTTATTGATAAATGAATTAACATTTGATATGAAGATTAAATTTTGTTCCACTTACCATTATAAGCTGGATAAATTTTATTTAACAAATCGATAACTTCTTGTTTCTTAAATTCTGGACCACCAGAATAAACTGAAACAATTTCGTCAACTTTAGCGTCAAAAAATATGCGCGTAGGTAGTGCGTTAGGTCTTAATTTATGAATTTTTTCGATATCTGTAAGCGAAGTGAATAAAGTTGATTTCGCTTCTGAAGGATCAGACATCATTTTATCTAAACCATTTCTATGATAGTTATACAAAACTTCTCTATAAGGAGCGTATGAATTAGAAAGAATATCTGTAATTAAAAAATATCTATTGATCCCTTTTTCACTAGATTTCCAACCTGGACTCGTAGATTGTTGAGCTAAAACAACGAAATTATTTGCACGCTGTAAAGATGTACTTCCTGAAAACTTTTCAAAACTATCACTATCTAAACCGATAATTAGATTAGCATAAAAAGACATTACCCCAACTAAATCGCCATTAAAACTGTTTTCTGAATATACTAAAGGTTCAAACTCAATGTATCTAAATGCTACTGAATTGTCTTTGAAATTTAAAATTTGGGTGGTATAACTTGAATCGTAAACAGGTCTAGTTGACAGAACTTGTAAAGATCCTGTGATTATATTTTGGTCGTAAGATTCAACGATAAAAATCAAATTACAATCAATGCGTTCATCTCTCGAAAAGGGCAATGAAGTAAATTGTGTATTGTTCATAAAATCGGTCATAGCCGATTTTAATGTCGAAAATAATTGCTTATTTGTTTGTGCAACTTTATCTGTTATAATTTCGACTTTACAATTTAATTCTTGAGCAAAATTAAAGTGTGAAATCATAACGAATAAAAAAATATAAAACTTATTTCTCATGATATTGAACGATTTTGGAAACGATATCTTTAGCTACTTCTTCTTTAGATTTTAATTCTTGTGGAAAGATATTAAAATCTTTATCTATAAAGGTAACTTTATTTGTTGGTTTTCCAAAACCTGCACCGGCATCATTTAAAGAATTTAATACAATTAAATCTAAATTCTTTTTTATGATTTTAGCTTTAGCATGTTCAATCTCATTTTCAGTTTCAAGTGCAAAACCAATTAAATATTGCTGTTTTTTAATTTTTCCGAGCGAAGCCAAAATGTCCGGATTTTTTTCTAATTCAATCGTAAAAGTAGCGTCATTTTTTTTGATTTTTTGTGTTGCAACTACTTTCGGACGATAGTCAGCAACGGCAGCGGCAGCAACAACAGAATCAACCGATTCAAAATTCTCATGACAAAATTGATACATTTCTTGTGCAGAAAAAACACGATGAATCTTAACTTGATCGTTTTTAGGACTCAAATGACTTGGACCAGAAACAAGTAGAACTTCTGCACCTAAATTTGCGGCAGCATCTGCAATATCAAATCCCATTTTACCTGTTGAATGATTTCCAATAAATCGAACAGGATCAATTGGCTCATAAGTTGGACCGGCTGTAACAAGAATTTTTTTACCTTTTAGAGGCAAAGTTTTTTCCAAATCTTTTTCTAAAAAAGCTAAAATATTTTCAGGCTCAGCCATACGACCTTGTCCTGATAATCCAGATGCTAATTCACCAGATTCTGCAGGAATTATAATATTACCGTAACTTTCTAAGATTTTAAAATTATTAATTGTCGAAGGATGTACGTACATATCTAAATCCATTGCAGGCGCGAAATAAACTGGACATTTAGCTGACAAATAAGTTGCCATTAATAAATTATCACAACCTCCGGTAGCCATTTTAGATAATGTATCTGCAGTTGCAGGTGCGATCAACATAATATCAGCCCATAAAGCCATATCAACGTGATTATTCCAAACACCTTCTGAATTAGCTTTATTAAAAAATTGAGTATAAACAGGTCTCTTAGAAAGAGTTCCTAATGTAATGGGAGTAACAAAATCTAAAGCAGCAGGTGTCATGATCACTTGGACATGCGCACCTGCTTTTATAAAATCACGAACTAATGTTGCCGTTTTGTACGCGGCAATTCCACCAGTTATTCCTAGTACTATTTTTTTACCGCTTAAAACTGACATAGTCGTTTTATTTTAATGTTTCTTTGAAGTTTTCTTTGAAAGAAATTTCACCTGCTAACCATTCTTCCACTGCTAAAGCATGTGGTTTAGGTAATTTTTCGTAGTATTTAGAAACTTCAATTTGTTCTTTGTTTTCAAAAACTTCATCTAAGCTATCGTTGTAAGTAGCAAACTCTTCTAACTTTTCAATCAATTCTTTTTTGATTTCTGCGTTAATTTGACTAGCTCTTTTTGCGATAATAGTAATTGCTTCGTAAACGTTACCAGTTGGTGCTTCGATTAAATCTTTGTTATAAGTAACTGTGTTTACCGGAGCTGTGGTTTTCTTTAAGTCCATTTTCTTAAATATTTGAAAATTGTTTAGATTCTTTTTGTAAACGAGCTAACATTTGGTCAGCTTCTTTTTTGTATTTGGTGTCACCGTTGTAATTCATTAAACCTTCATACGCTTTGATAGCGGATTGAAGACGAACTTCCATTTTAGAATACACACTATTGATTGCTAATTTATAAGCTGAATCATATTTGTAAAAAAGAGCATCTTCTTTATAAATAGATCCTGGATAATCTAACATAAAATTATCTAAAGCTACAATTGCAGCTGAATAATCTCGTGTATATTCACCAATTGTATTGTATTGTTTTGCAGCTTCATATGATTTTTTTTCTAACTTCTGTACTAATTCAGTTCTATATTTCTTAGCGTCAGTAATAAAATCGGTATCGGGAAATCTACTAATGTAATCATCTAATTTTAGAATAGCTTCATAAGTAATATGCTGATCTAAAGAATAAACCTCAGATCTATTATATAAAGACATTGCTTCTAAATAATTAGCTTCTTCAGCAAAAGGAGAATTTACGTAAGATGCATTAAATTTTTTAAATAGAGGGGTTACTACTTCGTATTGTTTTAAATTATAATACGACTTCCCTAAATTAAAATACATCGTTTGATAAGCTGGTTTCCAACTTTCCTTTTTAGCAACTAAATCATACAGCTTAATTGCCTTACGATACTTTCCTGCCTCGTACATTTCATTACCTACAGTTTGTTGAAACTCTACATCTTCAGACTTTAATGCTTTTTGATATGTAGAACAACTACCTAAAGAAATAGCCAACAGTAAAATAACCGATAGTTTTTTCATAAATTTTATTTTTAGTCACTCGCAGAAAAAAATCACAAGCAAGTGCAAATTTAATATTATTAATTTTATGGTACAAGTGCTTTTCTTTAAAATAAAAAAAGATGTCCAAATAAAGACATCTTTTTTGTATTATTAACCCAATTTTTAGTTAAAATTAGATTGCCGTATTTTGAACTGATGGGAAATTTTTGATGTCGTTATCAAATAAATACAAACCACCTTTGTCGTCACCAATTAAATTGATTTTATCTAAAATAGTACGAGCTGTCGCCTCTTCTTCAATTTGTTCCGCAACATACCATTGTAAGAAATTATGAGTAGCATAATCTCTATCTTGTAAAGATACGTGAACCAATTCATTAATACTTTGAGACACAAAAACCTCGTGATCAAACAACTGAGTAAACAAAGTTTTGAATGATGAATGATCTAATTCTGGTTTAATAACAGCCGGAATTACAGCTTCTCCTCCACGTTGGTTGATGTATTTGATTAACTTTAACATGTGCATACGCTCTTCATCAGATTGTGCGTACATGAAAGTTGCAATACCTTCGAATCCTTGATTTTCAGCCCAAGAAGCCATTGCTAAATATATTTGAGAAGAATCACCCTCTATTTGAACTTGCTTATTTAAAGCATCTGAAATTGCCTGTGATAACATATCTTTAATTTAAATTTTAGTTTTACGAAATTACGAAATTCTTCACAAATGAATCAATTCTACCTGCTAAATCTTCGTTAACATTTACAAGTGGTAAACGCAATGTATTTTCAGACAAACCTTTTACTTTAAAAACTTCTTTAATTCCCCCAGGATTACCTTGCTCAAAAATCATATCGATAGCCGGAGCTAATACATAATGAATTTTATAAGCTTCATCTACTTTTCGGTCTAATCCTAAACGAACCATTTCTGAAAATTCGTGAGGAAAACCTTCCCCAATTACAGAAATAACTCCTGCACCACCAGCTAAAACCATCGGTAAAGTAACCATATCATCTCCAGAAATTACTAAAAAATCTTTAG
>Ga0233372_1001060_pt1 | contig 10861 bp, 7 predicted proteins | sample ElkDunMinimDraft_4_FD_191538 | JGI IMG/M metagenome (GOLD analysis project Ga0233372, IMG submission 191538) | Fecal eukaryotic communites from dung pellets of Tule Elk in California, USA - Elk Dung D8 | ecosystem: Host-associated > Mammals > Digestive system > Large intestine > Fecal | place... | reverse complement strand
TTAATTGATGGTGATAAGTTTTTTGGTAAAAATCATCAACTAGCAACCGAGAATTTAACTGCCGATATGATTGCTGACATAGAGATGCTTAAAAATTTTAAAGATTTGTCTGATTTTGAATCAACACATCTAAGTAAAACGGCTTTAAACATTAAATTAAAGGATCGTTTTAAATTGCTTTTAAAAGGTAACTTGGAGGCCGAAGCTGGGTTGGTTAATCGATACAAATTTCATAATCATTTATATAAATTTGGTGCTAGTAATAAGTTCAGTTTAGTTTTAAATTCTAATAATTTAAATTACTCTGTGATCTCCATTCAAGATTTTATTGATCAAAAAAATAATACTGGCGAAAATGTTTTTAAAGACTCAAATAGTAAAAAAATTGTTAGAAGTAGTGTAGAAGATAATTTACCTCCTTTTTTATTTGCTTCTGACCTTGTAAAAGGTAGAACGCTGAGCAATGCAACATTAAACTTTACTAGGAAAATAAGTGCGACTAAACGATTTGAATTTGTGTCGATAGCTAATGGTATTAAGCAAAAAGACTTTTCAGAATATGTAATGCAGTTTTTTGATAATAGTACTGCTACTTCTATAAATGAAGATAAGGCCACTACGAAGGGTAAATTTTGGACTAATTTTTTAGAATATGAAAATAGACTTTCGGCAACTACATATCAAAAATTTAAATCCTATTTATTGGTTAACCGCGATTCTGAAAATCAAAATCTACTAAATTCCATCCCCGATTTAAGTTCTAATACCATTTTTAATACAAGGCATAAAATTAATTCTACTCAAATAGGAGCGAATATTTTATACAAAAATCAAGTAAAAAACAATGTATTGCTTGATGCTATTTTTTTTACTGATTACAAAACGAGTTCTACTGCTAAAAATATGTTTAGCAGTTCTGGCTTTACTTGGTTTGATTATTTAGATGATCAAATTAATCAAACAACGAATGTTGATGCATTTAATTTAGGAGGTAAAACAAGTGCCGATTTAACTTTGAATGACTGGGAGATGAATTTTAAACTTCAATCCACTTTGTTTTACGAACAACTTACTAATTATAATGAATTAGAAAAAAGCTATAATTTTAATTCTGATTTTTTAAAAGCTAAGAATTTAATTTCGGGTATGGTTACGCGTAATTTTTTTAATTCTAAATTAAAACTTCAGTTTTTGCTAGATATCCAGAATGAATCTTATCAATTGAAAAATAAGTTTAACAAAACAGTGTTTGCTGTTTTACCAGGCCTTGCGTTTAAATATAGGTTTAGTAATAAACTTATTTTATCGTCGCAATACGGCTTAGAGAGTGATAGTTTTAATCCTGGTCAGTTTTTATTAGGAGGTATTTTAAAGGATTATAGAACTGTTTTATTACAAAATTCACTCACGCCAAGTTTTATTCCAAAGTATAAAAGTACATTTAACTTAGTTTACAGCGATTTTTATAAAAACCTATTGATTAGTTTGTCTTATTCGCATAGTGAACAAAATAAAGTTTTAAGTGAAGTATCTAACAATTTTAATTTTTATAGTAGTTTAAGTTATGATTATGTTGGAAAGAGAAAGTCTGACTTTATATTTTTAACGGCGTCAAAAAAATGGCAAAATTTTCCGTTAGGGATTGAAGGATATGCGAACTATAGTAAAACAGAATCTAATTTAGTAGTTAATTCGAGCTCTATACTTAATATTACGACTGATTTTTATTCGACTCTTGAATTTAGAAGTTATTTTAAATCGAGTACCCTTAATTTTAAGGGAGCTATGCAATACAGTACTACACAAACAAAAAATATCGATTCACAGTATTTTAAAAGTTCATTACAACAATTTACTCCGTTGATAAACTTTTTTGGAACGTTATATAATAAAAAAATGAATTGGGATGTATCATACAAATATCCAATTTATAAATCTTCTATTTTGTCTGATGCACAAGTTTTAGATCTAGGCTTTTCATTAAGCTACAATTTAACGCCTAAATTTAATTTATTTATTAATGGAGCTAATATTTTAAATATTTCGGATCAGGTTTTTAAAAATCAAGTACGTGCTATGCCTTACTTTGCACAACAAATACGAACAAATATTTTGCCTGGTTCTGTCACTATAGGCTTAAAATATGCCTATTAAAAAAAGGATAGTTAACTATCCTTTTTTATTTTTCACCATCCCACTCGGCATAAAATTGTTCTAAAAACGTTAACATAAATTCATGGCGTTGTTCAGCTATTTTTTTTCCACTTTCTGTATTCATTAAATTTTTTAATAGAAGTAGTTTCTCGTAAAAATGATTTATGGTTGAACCTTGGTGTTTTTTATACTCTTCCTTAGTCATGTTTAACTTCGGGTCTAAGCCAGGAACATGCATAGGATTATTTTTGTACCCTCCATAATTAAATGTGCGAGCAATACCAATGGCACCAATGGCATCTAAACGGTCGGCATCTTGAACAATTTGTAGTTCGAGAGAATTGAAATCACGTTGAAAATTACCACCTTTAAACGAAATGTTTTCAATGATTTTTATCACATGATCTATAGTTTGCTTAACTACGTTTTGTGTTTCTAAAAACGCTTGAGCCATTTTAGGCCCAATAGTTTCATCTCCGTTATGAAATTTACTATCAGCAATATCGTGTAGAAGTGCAGCTAATTGAATTACTAGCATGTCACATTTTTCGGTTTGTGCAATTAATTGTGCATTTTTATACACACGTTCTATATGATAAAAATCGTGCCCAGATTCGACATTTTCGAGTGTTTTTTTAACGAAGCTTATTGTGTTTGATATAATTGACATGGCTTTATAAAATATTAAAGGTTAGTACATTGTACCAACCTTTAAATTTACTATTTATTTTACTAATGATGGATTAACCCATTTAAAAATATGTGGTTCTTGTGGAACTACTAAACGTTCCGCCAATCTACTCATACGATCTGGTAACTTCATTAAATAATCTCTCGCTTTTTCTGCTTCATCAGTTAAACCGTTGATTTTATCAATCTCCCATCTATCAATTAGTTTACGCATAATATCTACATAATCCATTGATGTATAAACGCCTAAACGTTGTGCAGAGTCTGAAAAATTAACAAATGCAGAGCCTTTTTCTCCTCCTGATTCACGAATAAGATTTGCTGGCATAACAATTTTATTTTTCATCATGTAATGAAAAGCCAACATCATTTGAGACGGATCAACTTTAAAAATTTTATTAACAAATTCTGAATATGCATGGTGGTGACGCATTTCGTCTCCAGCTATCATTTTACAAATTTTAGCTAATTTTTTATCACCATATTGTTTCGCTATTTGCGATACACGATTGTGAGAAATATAAGTTGCTAGTTCTTGAAAACTTGTAAAAATAAAGTTTTTATACGGGTCACGGTCAGCGCCGTTATCAAAACCATCGTTTAATAAATGGTGTGTTGTAACTTCTACCTCACGCATATTAACCTTACCAGAAAGGTATAAATATCGATTTAAAAGATCGCCGTGTCGATTTTCTTCACCCGTCCAATTTCTAAACCATTTTGCCCATCCGTTTTCTCTACCGTCTTCTTCACGCTGGTTAATACCATCTAAGTCTAATAACCAAGATTCGTAGGTTGGTAAAGCTTCTTCAGTAATTGTATCACCTACTAAAACTACCCAAAAATCGTAGGGTAAATCTTTAGCTATTTCTCTTAATTCAGCAACTTCTTCAAGAAAATTTTCTGATTGAGAGTTTGGTAATAAATCTGTAGGTTGCCATATTTTTTCTACCGGAAGTAGAAACTGATCCATAAACGCATCAACGTTTTTTTCTAGAAACTGCATTACCTCTAGGCGGACATTGTGTATAGACATAATCTAATTTTTTATATCGCTGATAATTTTTTCTTTTGTGATTTCAAATATTTCAGCAAAAGGATAGTCTTTAACAGCAATAGGTTCGTGAATTTTTAATTTAATATTTGTTCCTAAACCCATAGGGAAGTTGCCGTAGCGAACCATTTTCCAAGAGTTATTAACTGTAATCGGAACTATATATGCACTTGGTGCGTATTTACATAAAATTTTTAATCCATTTTCAGAGAAGTGTTTAGGTTCTCCGTTACGACTGCGTGTTCCTTCTGGAAAAATTACTGCAGAACGTTTGTATTTTTCAATATATTCAGCCATTTTTTTAATAGCTGGTAAGGCTTGTTTTGGATCTTTCCTATCTATTAAAACACTACCTCCGTGCTTTAAATTGTATGAAACTGATGGTATTTTTTTACCAAGTTCAATTTTTGAAATAAATTTAGGATGAAATTTATTCAGAAAATGAATAATTGCTATTATATCAAATAAGGATTGATGATTTGAAACAAATATTATTGGAACATTTGTCGGGATTTTCTCAATTCCTTTAATTGAATACCAACTAAAAATTAAATATGCTGATTTTGCTAAGAAAAAATTAAGAATGTCAACACTTTTTTTATGTGCTTGGTAGCCAAAAAAGTTATAACAAATCCATTGTACAGGTTGAAATATAACTAGTACTAAAACGAGTGAAGCTATATATAGTATTGTAAAAGGATAGGATATTATTTTTCTCATTGGTGGTATTTATGAGACAAATATAATATTTATAAATAGAAAAACCACGTAAAAACGTGGCCTTCTATTCATTATTTTGTAAGTTTTAATTAACAAAATTGATTGTATGCATCTTTAAGGTTTTCTGCAATTAATTCTGCAGGGCGACCTTCAATATGGTGGCGCTCTAACATATGAACCAATTCACCGTCTTTAAACAAAGCAATTGCTGGAGATGATGGAGGAAAAGGGAACATTTTTTCACGCGCAGCATTAACAGCATCTTTATCAACACCTGCAAAAACAGTTACTGCTTGTGTAGGGCTTTTTTCATTTGTTAAGCTCATAATTGCACCTGGACGCGCATTACGAGCTGCACAACCACATACCGAGTTTACAACAACTAGTGTAGTACCTGTTTTTGTTACAGCTTCGTTAACTTGTTCTGCTGTATATAATTCTTGAAAACCAGCGTTTACTAATTCGTCACGCATTGGCTTAACCATTTCTGCTGGATACATAATTTTATTTATTTTGATTTACAAATTTACGTATAAATATGAAAATAAGTTTAATAAAAACACATCTTCTTTCATAATTTAAAAAATGTGTCTAAATAACCGCAAATTAAATTAGAATTATAAACGATTTGGTATTAAAATTTATAATTAAGTGCTAGTGCCATATTAAAAGGATCTGTTTGATTGATGTAACCACCTCTAAAATACGAGTTAAGACCTACTTGATCGGTTATGTTGTTTATAAACACTCTAACATCTACTTTTTTGTATACGTAACCTACTTGTGCATTTAACGTTGTATATGATGGCATGTTAAAAGGTTTAATTCCGCCGTAATTTCCGTGACCATCTGGTGTTAATGAATATTCATTTACCGGTCTATCTCCTACATAATATAATCCGGCACTTAAGCTTAAGCCTTTTAAGGCTGTATCACTAAATTTATATTGTGCCCAGAAGTTTGCTGTATGCTCTGGCGCATTCATTGGTGCTGATCCGCTTACATACGAAGGTGAGTTTTTGTAGCGAGCATCCAACCAAGCGTATCCTAGCATTAAGGTTATGTTTTCTGTCACACGACCGTTAATTTCAGCCTCAATACCATCTCTCACCAAATCTCCTGCTTTAAAGTAATAGCCCGTAGTAACACTTGACTCAGGTAAATATTCAGTATTTGCTAAGTTGCCTGTGTAGATATGAAAATAGGTAAAATTAAAGCGTAGTTTGTTATCCAACCAATCTGACTTAATACCTGTTTCGAACTGATTAGTTGTTGATGCACCTATTTCTTCTCCGTTAGACATTAAATTACTTGCCGAACGTAAGTTTGTTGAATTGGTATATGATGCAAAGACATTAAAGTTTTGAAACGGAGTTACAATTACTCCAACACTTGGGTTCCATGCACTTTCTCTTTTACCACTAACACCAGTTCTATCTTCTGTATTAATTACTGAATAGCGTACGCCTAACGTAGTTTTGAAGTATTTATTAAATTCGATTACGTCTTGTGCTAAAATACCAAACGTATTGTAGCTTGAAATTGCTTGACCACTTTCATTAAATTCTACATTAAATGGTTTTGTTGATCCAGCACCATCAATATATGTCATTTTATCTAAATCGTTAGGAATGTTGCCATATATATCAATTTGATCAATTTTGTTTGTTTTTACTCCGTTTACGAATGCGTCGTATGAGGTTGTATTTACATGCGAAGATCTATAATCAAAACCAATTTGACCTAAGTGTTTTATACTACCTGTGTATAGATTTTGTCCAATTAAATCGAATTGTAATGTTTTATTACTATCTTCTTTATATGAACGAGCAATGGTTCGATTTCTAATATTAAAGTCTGAATTTCTATTTGCAGCGGCTGTAGATGTTGCCATATTATCAACATTCATTGTATTACTTGCGTAGGCACCACGTAAAGTAAAGTTGTCGTTAATTTCATGATCTATACGTGCCATTACAGATTTTGAAATTGTATTATTATTATCTGACTTTAACCCTAGAAAAGAATTATGAGGTAATACATATAATGCGTTTGTACCTTGGTTTGCTGCCAAATTTAATGCCGAAGTATGAGGGGTAACGTTAGAATTTAAGTAATCACCTTCTAAAATAATTTTTGTTCTTGGCGAAGCCTGGAATGCGATAGATGGATTAAAATAAACCTTGTTAGATGTTATATCTTTTCTATAACTATCTGCAGACTCGTACGCACCGTTAACTCGAATTGCTAAAGTTTGACTTTCGTTTAATACTTGTTCAATATCAAAAGTTGGTCTAAACTGATTCCAGCTACCAACTCGAACGCCTACATTACCTCTATTATAAAAGTTTGGTGTTTTTGTTACAATATTTATAACTCCACCGGCATTGCCAATATCGGTAATAACACCTTGAGTAATTGCTGCAGAACCTTTAATTACTTGAATAGACTCTACACCTTGCATATCTACAACACCACCTGCTGATTGAAATTGTGATTCCATTCGAACACCATTTTTTAATACAGGTACTCCTCTAAAACCTCGTGTCGACATAGATTCTTTTACGCCGCCGTAACTACCAAATAAAGTAACACCTGGTACATTTCTAATTGCATCTGTTATAGTTAATGCTCCTTGTGCTTCAATTACCTTATGTGAAATGATTGAAATACTTTGTATTTGATCTGATGGTTTTAGAGGTAAGCGTGTAATTTTTTCTAGTCCTTTTGGCTTTTTATTTCTTTCACCAAACACCTCAATCTCTTCTAGTTGAGAGTTTTTTTTAATGGTGTCATTACTTACTTGTGCATTAGCAATATAAGTAGAAGCTAGCATAAGAGTAGATAAACTAAGTATTTTCATTTGTATTTATTTAGATTTATTAAAAATTATCTGACAAATTTAATTAAAAATACACATCTACAATTATTATTTAAACTAAATAAAAATAATTATTTTTATTTAGTTTAAAACGTTAATTTTTTTTATATAATTTATTATTATTTCATTTAAAACAATTTTGTTAGATTTTATATAGCTTTTTAATGTTTATTATTTATTATGTTTGAATTAAAAGGTGTAAATTTTATAAGGTGTTATACAAAAATCTAGTTTGATGTCGTGCTCGTGTATATCGGTTATTTCCTCTTCTACGTTAAAAAAACTAACACCAATTTTAATAGTATTTGTTTTGCATTGGTTTAAAAATATATCATAAAACCCTTTTCCATAACCAATCCGATTCCCTTTTTTATCAAATGTGAGCAAAGGCACAAAAACAACCTCAATGTTTTGCGTATTAATTGCTATACCGTTTGTCGGTTCTGGTATTCCATATTCATTAGTTTGGAATTTTGTATTATCTGTCAATAAGTAATGTGACATTTCGTGTGTCTCAAAATTTGATTTAGAAATAACAATGTTTTTGTCTTTACCTTGCAAAATATGCATTATAAATTCGGTATTAACTTCGTTAAGTCTCTCAATAGGTAAAAAAACATGAAAAGTATCTTTATCCCAAATTGGTAAGGTTAAGGTGTTATTGGCAATAGCAATAGATAGTTCGTCAATTTCGTTGATAGATAGTGATTTGCGTAATTCTTTATATTTTTGTCTAAGATCTTTTTTAAGCATAAGTATAATTGTATTTATATAATTAAAGGTACAACCAAATTTTTATAAAGCCAGGATTTTGTAAATTTGAAAAAAATAACTAGAAATGACTATACCTTCACTAGAACTTCAAATACAAACGCTACCTGACAATCCAGGAGTTTATCAGTATTACGATAAAGAAGGGAAAATATTATATGTTGGCAAGGCAAAAAATTTAAAAAAACGTGTTGCTTCATATTTTAATAAAGTCCATCAAGTAGCTCGTACCAATGTTTTGGTAAAAAAAATTCATACCATAAAACATATTGTTGTTCCTACAGAAACAGATGCACTTTTGTTGGAAAATAATATGATTAAAAACTTTCAGCCGCGCTATAATGTTTTGCTGAAAGATGATAAAACATATCCTTGGATTTGTATAAAAAAGGAAAGATTTCCGCGTGTTTTTTGGACCAGAAATATGATAAAAGACGGTTCTGAATATTTTGGGCCTTATACCAGTCAAAAAACAGTTCATACTTTGTTAGATTTAATTAAAGATCTTTATCCGCTTCGTACCTGTAATTTCGATTTATCTTTTCCAAATATAAATGCTGGTAAGTTTAAGGTTTGTTTAGAATATCATATCGGAAATTGTAAGGGGCCTTGCGAAGCTATATTTTCTGAAGAAGCTTACAACAAACAAATTCAAGCAATTCGTGATATATTGAAAGGGAATTTTAAGGAAAGCTTAAAGGATTTTAAAGAACACATGACGGAGCTAGCCTTGGACTTAAAATTTGAAGAAGCTCAAAAAATTAAAGATAAAATCGAAGTTTTAGAAAAGTATCAAGCAAAATCAACAATATTAAATCCAAAAATCACTAATCTAGATGTGTTTTCTATTATTTCTGATGAAGCAGCTGCATTTGTTAATTTTATTCAAATTTCTCATGGAGCAATTATTCGTTCGCACACACTAGAACTTAAGAAAAAGCTTGACGAAACAGACGAAGAGCTTTTAGAATTAGCTGTTTTTGAAATTAGAGAACGTTTTAGCTTATCATCACGCGAAATTGTTGTACCTTTTGAGATAAGTTTAGGTGAAAATATTCGAGTTACCGTTCCAAAACTTGGCGATAAAAAAGAAATTTTAGCTTTGTCTGAACGAAATGCAAAATATTATCGATTAGATCAATTAAAACAGTTAAAAATTGTTGATCCAGATCGCCATGCGAATAGGATTATGGCTCAAATGAAAGCAGATTTGCATCTCCCGTTTGAACCAAGACATATAGAATGTTTTGATAATTCTAACATTCAAGGTACTAATCCGGTGGCTGCTTGCGTTGTGTTTAAAGACGGAAAGCCTTCGAAAAAAGATTATCGTCATTTTAACATAAAAACGGTTGAAGGACCTAACGATTTTGCGTCCATGGAAGAAGTAGTTTATAGACGTTACAAGCGAATGCTTGATGAGAACGAGTCGTTACCCCAACTTATTATTATTGATGGAGGAAAAGGTCAACTTTCATCGGCTTTAAAATCGATTGACGATTTGGGATTGCGTGGCAAAATATCGATAATTGGTATTGCCAAACGATTAGAAGAAATTTTTTTCCCGGGGGATAATTTTCCACTATATTTAGATAAAAAGTCTGAAACGTTAAAAGTTATCCAGCATGCCAGAAATGAAGCGCATAGATTTGGAATTACTTTTCATCGTAATAAAAGATCATCGGCTGCGATTACTAGCGAAATAGATTCTATTCCTGGAATAGGTGAAAAAACAATGATTTCTTTATTAAATCATTTTAAATCAGTAAAAAAAATAAAAAGTGCATCTTTAGATGAATTAAAAGCTATTGTAGGACTATCAAGGGCTCAAAAAATAATCCACCATTTTAATTCCAATTAATTAATGATTCGATTTGTTATAACTAGTTTTTTTATTTGCTATTGTTTTATTGTACAAGCACAAGATACTTTGTCTGTAGAAAATCAAAAAACAAAAATTGGTTTAGTACTTAGCGGTGGTGGAGCAAAAGGCTTAGCGCATATTGGCGTTTTAAAAGTATTAGAAGAACAAGGTGTTGAAATATCTTACATAACAGGAACCAGTATGGGTGCCATTATTGGAGGTTTATATGCATCAGGATATAATGCCACTCAATTAGATTCTATTTTTAAAGTGGTTGACTCAAGAGCTTTGGTCCAAGATTATGTTCCACGAAAAGCCAAAGGTTTTTACGAACGCCGTGATGACGAAATTTATGCTCTCCAACTTCCGTTTGATGATTTTAAAATTGGTATTCCACAATCTCTATCTAAAGGGATGTACAATTATAATTTATTAAGTAGATTAACTTATCACGTTCGTGATGTAAAGGATTTTTCTAAATTACCAATCCCTTTTGCTTGTATTGCAACCGAAGTTTCTACTGGAAATGAAGTGATTTTGGATAAAGGCGACTTAGTAGAAAGTATTATTGCTAGTGGTGCTTTTCCATCGCTTTTTAGTCCTGTAGAAATCGATGGGAAATTTTTAATAGATGGTGGAGTTGTCAACAATTATCCAGTTCAATTGGTTCGTGATATGGGAGCTGATGTTGTTATTGGGGTTGACGTTCAAGACGATTTAAAACCAG
>Ga0233372_1001059_pt1 | contig 10872 bp, 9 predicted proteins | sample ElkDunMinimDraft_4_FD_191538 | JGI IMG/M metagenome (GOLD analysis project Ga0233372, IMG submission 191538) | Fecal eukaryotic communites from dung pellets of Tule Elk in California, USA - Elk Dung D8 | ecosystem: Host-associated > Mammals > Digestive system > Large intestine > Fecal | place... | reverse complement strand
AGGTGGAAATGTAGATTTTGCTAAACAATTAGCAAGTTTAGGTACTATTTATGTAAACGATGCGTTTGGAACTGCACATAGAGCACATGCCTCAACTACTATAATTGCACAGTTTTTTCCAGAGAAAAAATGTTTTGGCGCTTTATTGGCAAAAGAAATAGAAAGTATAAATAAAGTATTAAACGATTCTGAAAAGCCTGTAACAGCGGTATTAGGCGGAAGTAAAATTTCTTCTAAAATTACTGTAATCGAAAATATTTTAGACAAAATTGATCACATGATTATTGGTGGTGGTATGACTTTTACTTTTGTAAAAGCCTTAGGTGGTTCGATAGGTAATTCGCTAGTTGAAGACGATAAATTAGAGTTAGCTTTAGCAATTATTGAGCAAGCAAAAGCTAAAAATGTTCAAATTCATTTACCAGTGGATGTTATTGCTGCTGATAGTTTTAGTAACGAAGCGAATACACAAATTGTTGATGTAAACAAAATTCCTGACGGATGGCAAGGTTTGGATGTTGGTCCTAAAACACTAGAATTATTAGAGCCAGTAATTAAAAATTCGAAAACGATATTATGGAATGGCCCGTTAGGTGTTTTTGAAATGGATAAATTTGCCACTGGAACTATTGAATTGGGAAAATTTATTGCTGAAGCAACAGAAAAGGGTTCATTTTCTTTAGTTGGTGGTGGTGATTCAGTTGCTGCCGTAAAACAATTTGGTTTAGAACCTAAAGTTAGTTACGTATCTACAGGAGGTGGAGCCATGTTAGAAATGCTGGAAGGAAGAGTTTTGCCTGGTATTGAGGCTATTTCAAAATGTTAATTAACATTTTTTTATTTAAAAATTAGTCTCCACCATTTATTTTTGTTAAATTTCTTATAAAAATTTATTTAATAGATATGATTTAAACTCAAGATAATGAATAATTTAAAACTTTTTTCGATCGGATTATTTACTTTGAGTACAACTTTTAGTTTTGGTCAAAACTCAGTAAGTTCTCAACCATTCGGAAAACCCTCTCCTACAACATACCTTGATTCATTGAAACAGACTTTTATTACTTATGAACAAAGTAATAAAATAGATCAGTTATGGATGGACGAACTTACAAATCAAGATTTGTTTAATGATATGCAAGCTGATGTTACAGCGGCAGATTCTGAACAAGTAGTGTCATATGATTTATCTACAGAGCTTTTAAAAGAAAGATTAGCACTTTTAGATCAAAAATCGCCATTTAATGTTGTGTATAACAAAACATTAGAAAATGTAATAAAGTCTTTTTTAAAAAATAGATCTAGATCTTATGAGCGATTAATGGCACTTTCTGAGTATTATTTTCCAATGTTTGAAGAACATTTAGAAAAGTACGATTTGCCTTTAGAAATTAAGTATTTATCAATAGTAGAATCAGCTTTAAATCCACATGCTAAATCTTATGTTGGTGCATCTGGTTTATGGCAGTTTATGTATGCAACAGGAAAGCAGTATAAACTGGAAGTAAATTCGTATGTAGATGAGCGCTATGATCCGCTTAAAGCAACCGATGCTGCCTGCCAATATTTTACCAATATGTATAAAATTTTTGGCGATTGGGATTTGGTTTTAGCTTCATACAACACCGGGCCTGGAAATGTGAGTAAAGCTATAAGACGCTCTGGAGGAAAAAAGAATTATTGGAATTTACGTCCGTATTTACATAAAGAAACTCAAGGTTATTTGCCTGCTTTTTATGCAACCATGTATATTTACGAATATCATAAAGAGCACGGTATAAATCCTAAAAAAGCTCCCGTATCATTTTTTGAAACTGATACCGTAATGGTTAAGCAAAAAATGAATTTTAATCAAATTTCTGATTTATTAGATATTCCTGTAGACCGTATAAAGTTTTTAAATCCAATTTATAAAGTAGATGTAATACCTTATGTAACGGATAAACCACATTATTTACGTTTACCTAAAGATAAGTTAGCCGTTTTTCATTCCAATGAAGAAAAAATATATGCTTATATTGATTATTTAGATTCAAAAAGAGAAAAACCATTCGAGTCAACACTTTTAGCTTCGAATCAAGGAACTGAGGTTGTTACTCATACTAAGGTTCATAAGGTCAGAAGAGGAGAAACTTTAGGAGGAATTGCAAATAAAAATAAGGTTTCTATAGCAAATTTACGTCGTTGGAATAATATTAAAGGTAATACTATTAGAGCGGGTCAAAATTTAAAAATTCAAAGTTCATCTCGTGTTGCTGTTGCAAAAACTACAGTTAAGCAAAAGGATGTAGCACCAATTCAGTCTGAGAAAGAAGCTGTAGCTACTACAAAATTAGCTCAAGTTCCTGACTCGATTTCAGCTAATTTGATTAGTCATAAAATTAAACCTGGTGAGACTTTAGATATTATTGCTGAAAAATACAACGTTAATGTTGATGATTTACGAGCAGTAAATAAGATTTCAGGTAATAAAATATTTTCGGGTAAAAACCTGCTTATAAATCAATCTGTTGCAAATATTTCCGACGTAAATGAGGCGGTAGTTGCTAAAAAACAAAATCAACTTTACAAGCAAGTAAAAGCAAAAGAACAAAAGTATACCGTCAAAAAAGGAGATACTTTATCAGAAATTGCAGATAAAAATGGGTTAACAACTGCTCAATTAAAAAAAGTAAACAATTTAAAATCAGAACGGTTAAAACCGGGGCAAGTTTTAAAAATATAATATAAAATTAGTAAATTCGCTTTTCAAACATACTATGTGAGAAAAGCGAATTTTTTTTATATCCAACTTCTTATTTTGGTTTTCATTACTTGTATAAACTGTACAGGTAAATCTCCTAATTTAGTCTCTTCAGAAGGAGGACTGAATGAAGTAGCAATTGTAATAGATAATGATTTATGGAAAGGAGAGATTGGAGACAGCTTACGCGAAAAATTAGCATATCCGTTAGATGGTCTTTCAACCGAAGAAACTGCTTTGCTACTAAAGCAATTCTCGCCTAAATTAACTAATAATGTTTTTAGGTACATGCGTAATATTGTTGTAATTGAAACAAGCAACGAAACCGAATTTATACATGTTGAAAATGAGTTTGCAACCCCACAAAATGTTTTTTATTTTCGAGGAAAAAATGTTCAAGATATTTTAGAATTAATAACGTTACATGGTGAATTTGTTGAAAGTTCAATACGTTTTTACGAACTTTTAGAAATTCAATCTAAAATAGCTATGGCGCCATTTAACGATAAGCATATAAAAGATAAGTTTCATATTTCTATGCTAATACCAGATAAATACAATTACGCCTTAATTTCAAATAATTTTATTTGGTTGAAAAGAGATACTTCGGTTGGTAGTAATTCAATTATGGTTTACGAAGTTCCAATTTCTAGATTTGAAAATTCTAAAGCTTTAATTAATAATTTTGTTGAGGTACGCGATTCTATTACCCAGAAATACATCAAAGGATCAGAATTAAATTCGTTTATGCACGTTAATCATAGTTATTCTCCATTGGTAAAAAAGGTGTTTTTTGAAGAAGGAATGGATTCGTATGAATTTAGGGGCAATTGGGATTTAACAAATAATTACATGGAAGGACCGTATTTGTGCTACGTTTTTAAAGACAATAGAAACGATAGGTATTTATTTGTCGACGGTTTTGTTTACAACCCAACCCAACCCAATCGAGATTACATTTTTGAAATAGAAGCTATTATTAAAAGTATATTTTTTAATTAAATGGAATTTAAAATAAAACGTTTTAACGAACTTTCCGTAAGCGAGTTATATTTTGTATTAAAGCTTAGGTCAGAGATCTTCGTAGTCGAACAAAACTGCGTTTATTTAGACGCTGATGGAAAAGATAACAGCGCTTTACATCTACTTGGTTATATTGATGATAAATTAATTGCCTACGCACGTATTTTTGAACCCGGAATTTATTTTGATAACGCATCAATTGGTAGAGTAGTAGTTGATGTAAATTATAGACGCGGAGGAAATGGTTTTACATTGGTCAAAAAAGCTATCGAAGTTTCTAAAAGCCTTTCTAATACTCCAATAACTATTTCTGCGCAGCAGTATTTAGAAAAGTTTTATCAAGCTTTAGGATTTGTAACTGTTTCTGAAATGTATTTAGAAGATGATATTCCGCATATCGAAATGCTACTAATTTAACTGTTGAGTTTAATTTATTTTCCATGTTATATTTACAATATTAACTTTATATCAGTACAAAAAAATCCAGAACTAATGTTCTGGATTTTCTTTTATAATTAGAGTTTCCTTTATTTTTATTTCTTTAATTAACTTAACAATTTCCTCTTTTTTCTTTTCGTTGTATATTTTAGGAGAAGCGTAATTTGGCTCTACTGGTTGATAGGCATCAATAAATAAAATATAGTCCGATTTAAATATTAAGGCTTGTACCATATTTACATTAACATTAGTTTTACGCTTGTTAATATAAATTTCTTCTTTATAACTATAATGTTGTAAATATTCTGGAACATTACCATTTAAAAAAGTTTCGTTAGTTATGTTTTTTACATCGGTTAAATCCTTTCTGTTTTGATTAAAAAAAGCAGTTACCATATTTGGATAATCACCGATTGGCGTTACGTTTGGAAAAATATAAAAAGTAACATTTGGAATTAACGATTTGTTTGATTCTGGATGATATTGGTAAAATTCATATATTTTTACCGGTTCATTATTTTTAGTGATAAAAGTTTTTACACTTTCAGCATTTTTAAATAAATCCTCGGGGTTTATATTACTTTTAATAAATTCCCATTCTTTTAATTCTTGAGGCAATAAAACGCCAATGTTTTCTAATGAATTTTGTGCTGTTATAATTTGAGTTGAAAGAAAAAGCAGCATGTAAAATAAATTTTTTTTCATGTTATGATAAATTATTTATTAAAATAACGTACAAATATTTATTTTATTCTACAATATAGTTCATTTTATTTAAGAACGAGTTATTAAAAACTCAACACGCTTATCTAAACTAGGATCTAAACCTAAAGGATAAAAATTGCCATAACCTTTAAATTTCATTCTTTTTGGATCAATCTTCTTTTTTTCTAAATATTTGTAAACTGCCTTTGCTCTATTGTTAGAAAGTTCTTCTTTTCCGGTGTCTATATCAACCGCCTCTTTACTACCTGAGGTGCAACAAATATGCCCTTGAATTTCAATATTTAGGTTTTTATATTTTGTAAGTTGCATGGCTAATTTATCCAACTCTTTAATAGTTTGTGGCGTTAAAACACTTTTATCTAAGGGAAACTCAATGTTTCTTAAATAGATTCGATCTCCACGTTTTGTGTTTTCATTAATAGTATAGCTTACCCCCGGAATATTTATTTGTTTTGCTCCTTTTAAATTCGAAATAATATCAACCCGTCTATTTTTTTGTCTTACATAAAATAGATTTTTATCGGCATCCTCATCCGTTAGCTCAACACTTCCTTTTCCTTTAATTTCTACAAGAATTTTTAATTTTATCCCCGAGTTATTTACTATTTTTTTAATCTCATTGGCTCTTTTTTGAGAGAGTTGTAAGTTGTATTGGTAAGAGCCTCTATCGTCACAATATCCTAAAATAGAAATAGATTCTACTTTAGTTGTATCAACATTTTGAATAAAATTTATTAATTGAGTTTTTTTATCCTCAGCAACGTCGTATTTACTCACATCAAAATAAACAGAATGTGTTAGTGTGGTTTGAGCATATAACCAAACGTTACTCATTAATAAAAAGGCAAATAAAATTTTCATGGTGTAAATTTTAACTGTTTATCTTTTTAAGATTTACATTGGTAATTGGTCTAATGGTAATAGGAAATTTTTCTGTTTTAACAGATGCACTATCTAAACCAAAAATCTTTTCTTCATTAATAACCCACTTTTTAATGAAATAATAGCTGTCTAATACAATTTTTTCGTGCCAGCGAATATTACTACTTGTAGATAGATATTTTTCTTGAACAACAAATTTAAAATCTGCGGTAATTTTATGTTTTTCTAACGATGGGTATTTGCTTATAATACTAATTTGGTTTTCATCAACCATATTTTGAACTACGTTTCTATAAAATAAATCTACTTTTTGAGGTACTTTAAATCCTAAGTAAAAATCGATTCTATAAAATGAGTTTTCTTGAATGGTTGTTACTGTATAATTTTTATCAAACGGATTGTTGGTTACATTAACATGTAATAACCAGTAAACATCGGCTCTTTTTGGTCGTTTAAATAAGATTGATTGTATAATTCTATTTTCAATTGTATTTTGATTAACCGACGTTGTCAAATATACCAAATGCGAGGCGTACTTTGTTAAAGAGGTATCTTTACTTAAGTCTGAAATTATATTTTTATAATTGGCTACAGAAACAAATTCTGTATAATTTTTTGTTATTTTTTTAGCTTGATACCAAATAACCATAATTGATGCCAAAACAATTGATATAGTTAAAGTTACAAAACCTCCTTCAGAAAATTTACTAACATTGGCAATAAAAAATGATATTTCTAAACTGTAAAATACTAACGAAATAATTACTATTGAAAGTATACTAAATTTTTTTAAATGCATGAAATAAATTAGCAAAGTTGTTGTCATTAACATACAAAGTACAATTGCTAATCCATAGGCAGCCTCCATATTTGCAGATTCTTGAAAATAGAGCACAATTCCCACGCAACCTATAAACATTAACCAGTTAATTGCCGGAATATACATTTGTCCTTTATGTATCGAAGGATATGCAATGCGAATTCTTGGCCAAAGGTTTAATCGAATCGCTTCTGAGATTAAGGTAAATGATCCTGAAATTAAAGCCTGAGAAGCAATTACAGCTGCTAAGGTTGCTACACCAATTCCTATAGGAATAAACCATTCTGGCATCATTGCAAAAAAAGGATTTAGAAGTGTACTGCTATCTGGCGAAATTTTAGGTAAAGTTTGCCCTTTAATACCGATTAAATAAGCTCCTTGGCCAAAATAATTAAGTAAAAGTGTAAGTTTTACAAATCCCCAGCTTAAACGTACATTTTTTACGCCACAATGTCCTAAGTCACTATATAAAGCTTCGGCACCGGTGGTACATAAAAATACAAAACCAAGAACATAAAATCCTTCATGATGCTGTTGTAATAGCAATAAAGCATAATAAGGGTTAATGGCTTTAAAAACACTAACATTATTTATTATTTGTAAAAAACCTAAAGTCCCTATCATTACAAACCATACCAACATAGATGGTCCAAAAAATTTACCAATTAAATGGGTGCCAAATTGCTGTATAAAAAAGAGAAAGAAGAGAATTGTAATTACAATGGCTATTGTATTTATTTCTGGATTATAAAGTCTTAATCCTTCTATAGCAGAGGCAACCGAAATTGGAGGAGTTATAATACCATCTGCTAATAAAGCACTTCCACCAATAATTGCGGGTAAAACAAGCCATTTTTTATTTAATTTTTTTACAAGCGAGTACAATGAAAAAATTCCACCTTCTCCGTTATTATCGGCTTGTAAAGTCAAAATTACATACTTTAATGTAGTTTGTAAAGTTAGGGTCCAAAAAATACAAGAAAGCGCGCCCAAAACTAAATTTTCTTGTATGGGTAGCTCACCCATTATGGCTTTCATTACGTATAAAGGAGAGGTACCAATATCTCCATAAATTATTCCTAAAGTTAGAAGTAAAGACGCTGCGGAAACCTTGTTAGAATTTGAGTTTCCATGTAAAATTTGTTCCACAATAATTTGAATTGTTATTTAATATTCAGTGTTTTATTATATAGATTTTTATCATTTAAAACTTGAGTGGCTTTTTTAACAGTCGCATCATTCTGAGTGTAAAAAGTATATAACCCATTTTGGTATTCGTATCGTTTAATCAATTCCGTTAAAATTAAACGTTTAATTTCATCCTTATTTTGTTCTATTTCTTGTTGTTGACTGTTTTTAATTGACGTTTGTAATGCTGATACTTGTGCTTGAATTTGGGGGTTTAATTTTTCTTTTTGTATAATATCTTCTAAATTCTTTAGTGCTTTTTCAGTTTCAGTTTGTAAATCTATATTTTGAGCTTTGCTAAACTGTTTAAACTCTTCAAAATCAGTATTTGTTATTTCGTTGATTTTGGTTGCATTTGGGTGTTCGTTGTAATATTTTGTTGCGAAATTAAAAATTATTCGATTTTCTTCTAACAATTTAGCAATATTACTTTGTTTAGTTTCAGATAATGAAAAATCGGGATTTATACCCCCGCCATCGTAAACAAATCGACCAGATTTGGTTTTAAAAACATTAAAATCTTTTTCATCTATTTTAACAGCTTTTCCCTCTTTATCTTTATGCGTATAATCTAAAGCTTGTATGCAACGCCCTGATGGTGTGTAATATTTAGAAATGGTAACTTTTACTTGCGTTCCGTAGGGTAAATCAATTGGACGTTGTACCAAACCTTTTCCAAAACTCCGATTTCCTAGTATAACCGCACGATCTAAATCTTGCAAAGCACCGGCAACAATTTCTGATGCAGACGCACTTTTTTCATTAATTAAAATTGCTAATGGAATTTGGGTGTCAATAGGTTCGTGTTGAGTACGAAGAGTTAAATTTGATTTTTCATTTTTAGATTTTGTAGTAACAATTAACTCATTTTTGTTTACGAATAGATTACATAAATTAAGAGCTTCTTGAAGTAAGCCTCCAGGATTGTTTTGTAAGTCTAAAATAATTTGTGTAGCCCCTTGTTTTTTTAAAGCAAGTAAAGCTTCTTTAACTTCGGTAGCCGTTTTAGCGTTGAATTGGGATAAAGCTATGTATCCTGTTTTTTTATCATTTAGTAATTGATAGAAAGGAACTGCTTTTATCTCAACATCATCTAAAGTAATTTTAGTTGTTTTAGTTTTTCCGTTACGTTTGTAAACAACATCTATAACTGTATTTTTTGATCCGCGAAGCAGTAGCGACACATCATCTTTAAAATCGACTAATTTTACATCATCAATCTGAATAATTTCATCACCCGCTTTTAATCCTGCTTTATCTGCTGCATAATTTTGTAAAGGTTCTACAACAAATAAATGTCCATCTTTTCTATATAAATTAGCACCAATACCTGTGTATTCGCCAATAGTATTGGTTTTAAAGCGTATAACATCTTGTTCATTAAAATACACGGTATATGGATCTAAATTGGTAAGCATGTTTTTAATAGCATGATCCATTAATTCTGCCGAATTAGTTTCTTCTACATAATTTTGATTTACCACTTTGTATAAAGACGAAAATATTTCGAGTTGTTTAGCAATTTCAAAAAAATCATTTTTATACGTAAATGCTGTTGCAGTTGTTAAAATTACAGCCGCAACTATAGGTAACAAAATTTTACTTCTCTTTTTCATGTTTGCTTATTTACGGAGTAAACTTAGCTTTTATTTTTTTTGGTACGATATTTTTTAAGGCCAAAAATAAGGACGCTAAAAATTATTAGAAATGGCCAAATTGTTAATAATCCGATAAAGAAATCTTTTATTAAAGTAAGTCCTTCCGAAAGTGCTTCGAAAGATTGATAAAAAAATCCTCGGGAATTATCTTCCGTACCTATTTTATTAACCATAACGGTAACCAAATTATAATCTTGCATTTTATTATAATAAGCCATTAAATCGTTATGATTACGTTGTTCGAGTTCTAAATTTTCAATGCGTTCGTAAATGGTTAAAACATCTTCGATAACAGTGCTTTTTTTAAGTAACTCTTGATATTTAGCAACCAAAATTGCATCAGAATTTAATTGATTTTTTAAGGCATAGTATTCTTTTGTGATATTGGTAATATGAGTTGACTTGCTATCAAGAACATCAAAAGTCTCTTCGTTAAAAGCATTGACTACTGTTTCATAATTTTTTCTTGGAACATAGAATTTCATGTTTATAGTATTGTTGGAAGAAGTCTCTTCGCTTATTTCAGCCTTAGATTCACGAATTATTTTATCGATTTGAATTTTTGATTTTGCTATATTTTCAACCGAAATTTGTATATCTGTAGTAATTATTTTTTTTGTTGATATGGTCTCATCATTCGTTGGATTAGCTACATCTGGCATATCAATAGCAGCCATATCTAACGTAACAACGTCTTCCTCTGTGACAACATTTCCATTTTCACTACAGCCTAGTAATAGAAAAGAAAGTAGAGCAATACTTATATTTTTCATAAGATAAATTTTATATTAAAAGTACTACATTAATATATATTTCCGGATTGTGAACGTTAAATATTTAGTTTTTAGTACTAAATATGATTTTATAAAAAAATAAGGTTTCGAGAATACTCGAAACCTTATGAAGTTAAGTTATTTTGAAGCGCTGAATTTTATAAATAATTCAATAGCTTTTTGTTCAATTTCTTGATAAGATAAAGTCTCTTTGGTTTGATAAAATAGCATAATTGCATAAGATTTATCTCCAATAGCTTCGTAAATAAGTCCTTTATTTTTTCGATAAACTTCACGTAGTACGCGTTTAAAGTAATTGCGTTTATTGGCGCGTTTAAAGTATTTTTTAGAAACAGAAACGCCAATATGTAATCCTGTATCGAAAGCTTCATCTAATGGGGTGTAAACCAAACGAAGTGGGTATTTAGAAACCGATTTTCCTTGAGAAAATAATAAGTCAATTTGTTTTTGTGCTTTTAGTTTTTCTGATTTGGGGTAATTCTGTTTCATTACTTCATTTACTGATTCTTTGCAAAAATACAATTTTAACTTATATGGTTTTTATTTAAATTTTGATGAGGTTAGAAATACAAAAGACCGCTTTTTAAAGCGGTCTTTTGT
>Ga0233372_1001056_pt1 | contig 10895 bp, 12 predicted proteins | sample ElkDunMinimDraft_4_FD_191538 | JGI IMG/M metagenome (GOLD analysis project Ga0233372, IMG submission 191538) | Fecal eukaryotic communites from dung pellets of Tule Elk in California, USA - Elk Dung D8 | ecosystem: Host-associated > Mammals > Digestive system > Large intestine > Fecal | place... | reverse complement strand
AGAAAAAAGCAACTAAATAATAAGTAGTATGGCTAAAGCAAATACAAAAAAACGTAAAGTTATAGTTGAGTCTACTGGAGAAGCTCATATTAGCGCAACATTTAATAACATCATCATTTCGTTAACTAACAAAAAAGGTGAAGTTATTTCTTGGTCATCTGCAGGTAAAATGGGATTCCGTGGTTCTAAAAAGAACACGCCTTATGCAGCTCAAATGGCAGCAGAAGATTGTGGTAAAGTAGCGTTAGAAGCTGGACTTAAAAAAGTGAAAGTTTACGTTAAAGGGCCAGGAAATGGTAGAGAATCTGCTATCCGTTCAATCCACAACAGTGGAATTGAAGTGACAGAGATCATCGATATCACTCCAATCCCTCACAATGGATGTCGTCCTCCAAAAAGAAGAAGAGTTTAATTAATAGTATAACCTAAGGTAGGAATAAGATTATCGGAGGATGAGACCTGAATTCATAATCCCTACCTTTTTTTTAATTTTCAGAAATGGCAAGATATACTGGTCCACAAACTAAGATTGCACGTAAATTCGGTGAAGCAATCTTCGGTGATGACAAATCATTTGAAAAAAGAAATTACCCTCCAGGACAACATGGACAAGCGAAAAGAAGAGGTAAAAAATCTGAGTACGCTATCCAGTTAATGGAAAAACAAAAAGCTAAATACTCTTACGGTATCTTAGAAAAACAATTCCGTAACTTATTTAAAAAAGCTGCTGCTTCTAAAGGAGTAACAGGTGAAGTTTTAATTCAGTTATGTGAATCTAGATTAGACAACGTTGTTTACAGAATGGGTATTGCTCCTTCTCGTAGAGCTGCACGTCAAATTGTTTCTCACAGACATATTACTGTAAATGGAGAGTTAGTAAACATCCCATCTTACCAATTAAAAGCTGGTGATAAAGTAGCTGTTCGTGAAAAATCTAAGTCTCTTGAAGCTATAGAGCTTTCGTTATCTAATTCTAGCGCTGTTTATGAATGGATTACTTGGAATAATGATATTAAAGAGGGAACTTTCGTTTCTGTTCCTGCTAGACTTCAAGTTCCAGAAAACATCAAAGAACAGTTAATCGTAGAGTTGTACAACAAATAATAATTGACATTCAGTCGAATTTAATATGGCAATATTTAATTTTCAAAAGCCCGATAAAGTAATCATGATTGATTCAACCGAGTTTAAAGGTAAATTTGAATTTAGACCTTTAGAACCTGGTTACGGATTGACCATTGGTAACGCACTTAGAAGAGTACTTCTGTCATCACTTGAAGGATTTGCAATTACGTCAGTTCGTATTGAAGGTGTTGATCATGAGTTTTCTACTATCGCTGGTGTAGTTGAAGATGTAACTGAAATTATCTTAAATCTAAAACAAGTACGTTTTAAACGTCAAATTGAAGATATCGATAATGAATCAGTTAGTATCTCATTTACTGGTAAGGAACAATTAACAGCTGGTGATTTCCAAAAATTCGTTTCTGGATTCCAAGTTTTAAACCCTGAATTAGTTATCTGTAATTTAGAAAGTGATATCACTATCAATATGGAGTTAACTATCGAAAAAGGGCGTGGTTATGTACCTGCAGAAGAAAACAAAAAATCAAACGCTCCAATAGGAACTATTTTTACAGACTCTATTTATACGCCTGTAAAAAACGTTAAATATGCTATTGAGAACTACCGTGTTGAACAAAAAACTGATTATGAAAAATTAGTTTTTGATATCGTTACAGATGGTTCTATTCATCCTAAAGATGCATTGACTGAAGCAGCTAAAACGTTGATTCACCATTTCATGTTATTTTCAGATGAAAGAATAACTCTTGAGGCCGATGAAATTGCTCAAACTGAAACATATGATGAGGAGTCATTACATATGAGACAGCTTCTAAAAACGAAATTGGTAGATTTAGACCTTTCAGTAAGAGCGTTAAATTGTTTAAAAGCGGCTGAAGTTGACACATTAGGCGATTTAGTTTCTTATAACAAAAACGATTTAATGAAATTTAGAAATTTCGGTAAGAAATCTTTAACTGAATTAGAAGAACTAGTTCAAGTGAAAAGTTTATCTTTCGGAATGGATCTATCAAAATACAAATTAGATAAAGAATAATCTAGACTCAAAAAGTCTAAATTCTAGAAAGCAATGAGACACGGAAAAAAAATAAATCACTTAAGCCGCCAATCTGCACACAGAAAAGCGATGTTGGCTAATATGGCTTGTTCTTTAATTGAGCACAAGCGTATTAACACTACAGTTGCTAAAGCTAAAGCTTTGAAACAATATATCGAGCCTTTAGTAACTAAATCTAAAACAGACGACACTCATAACCGTCGTATTGTTTTCTCTTACTTAAAAGATAAGTATGCTGTAACTGAATTATTCAGAGAGGTTGCTGCTAAAGTTGGAGACCGTCCAGGTGGATACACTCGTATTATTAAATTAGGTAATCGTTTAGGAGATAACGCTGATATGGCGATGATCGAATTAGTGGATTTCAACGAAATTTATAATGCTGGTACTAAAGAAGTGAAAAAAGCTACTACTCGTAGAGGTAGAAAAAAAGCTGATGCTGCTCCTGCAACTGAAGCTACTGCTGAAACTTCAACAGAAACTAATGAATAATTTTTTTTATTCATATTAAATATATTAAAAAGGACATGCTTTTATAGTTTGTCCTTTTTTTTATTTTCTTTTTTTTATCTGCAAAATTTATTTGTAATTTTGCAAAGTTTATAACAACTCAACAATGAAATATACTTCAAGAGATAAAGCAATTATCTTATTAAGCGATGGAACCATTTTCTACGGTAAATCTATCGGAATTAAAGGTACAACTACTGGTGAAATTTGTTTCAATACTGGTGTTACTGGTTATCAAGAAATTTTTACAGACCCTTCTTATTTCGGTCAAATTATGTTGTCAACGAATGCTCATATCGGGAACTATGGGGTACATGAAGATGAAGTTGATTCTGACGGAATTAAGATTTCAGGTTTGGTTTGTAAAAATTTTAGTTTTAATTATTCACGTCCTGCAGCATCAGGATCTTTGTATGATTATTTCGAAAAGAAAAATTTAGTTGTCGTTTCAGATGTTGATACACGTGCTTTAGTGAGTTATATTCGTGATAACGGAGCTATGAATGCTGTGATTTCAACTGATGGTAAATCTATTGAAGAATTAAAAGCAATTTTAAATGACGTTCCAAACATGAATGGTTTAGAGTTGGCTTCTAAAGTTTCTACGAAAGAACCTTATTTTTATGGAAATCCTGACGCACCTTTTAAAGTTGCAGCTTTAGATTTGGGAATCAAAACGAATATTTTAAGATGTTTTAATGAGCGCGATGTTTATGTGAAGGTTTTTCCTTACAACACACCATTTGCTGATTTAAACGCTTTTAATCCCGATGGATATTTCTTATCTAACGGTCCTGGTGATCCACAACCTTTAACAGGTGTGATTGAAGTTGCGAAAGAAATGATTGCTTCTGACAAACCTGTTTTTGGAATTTGTCTTGGTCATCAATTAATCGCGCTTTCTCAAGGAGTTTCGACTTATAAAATGTTTAATGGTCACCGAGGAATTAATCATCCGATCATGAACGCAATCTCAGGTAAAGGTGAAATAACTTCTCAAAATCACGGTTTTGCTGTTTCTAGAGAAGATGTTGAAGCTAATCCGAATGTAGAAATTACACATTATCATTTAAATGACAATACAGTAGCTGGTATTCGTTTAAAAGATAAACAAGTATTCTCGGTACAATATCACCCAGAATCATCACCTGGACCAAACGATTCAAAGTATTTATTTGACGAGTTTGTTCGGAATATGAAAACATATAAAGAAGCTTAGGCTTCTTTTTTTGTAATTTTTATTTCTGTTAAGTATAAAAATTCTTTTTTAAAAATCAAATACTTACATTTGCACAACAAAAAACACAACACAATTAAATAATTATGAGTACAATCGTAAAAATTCATGCACGTCAGATTTTAGATTCACGTGGAAATCCAACAGTAGAAGTTGATGTAGTTACAGAAAATGGTATTTTAGGTAGAGCAGCAGTTCCTTCAGGAGCTTCTACAGGAGAACATGAAGCTGTTGAATTACGTGACGGAGGTAAAACTTGGATGGGTAAAGGAGTTTTAAAAGCTGTTGAAAATGTAAATACTACTATTGCTGAAAATATCATCGGATTTGACGTTTTTGAACAAAATGCTATCGATCAAGCAATGATTGAATTAGACGGAACTTCAAATAAATCTAATTTAGGAGCTAATGCTATTTTAGGCGTTTCTTTGGCTGTTGCTAAGGCTGCTGCTAACGAATTAGGTTTGCCTTTATATCGCTATATTGGTGGTGTTTCTGCGAATACATTACCTGTTCCAATGATGAATATTATTAACGGTGGTTCACATTCAGATGCGCCAATTGCATTTCAAGAGTTTATGATTATGCCTGTTTTGGCTAAGAATTTCACTGAAGCAATGCAAATGGGAACTGAAATTTTCCATAATTTAAAGAAAGTTTTACACGATAGAAATTTATCTACAGCTGTTGGAGACGAAGGTGGTTTTGCACCAAATTTAGCAGGCGGAACTGAAGATGCTTTAGATTCAATAAAGTTAGCAGTTGAAAATGCAGGATATGTTTTTGGAAAAGATATTATGATTGCTTTGGATTGTGCAGCTTCTGAATTCTATGTAAACGGAAAATACGATTATACAAAATTTGAAGGTGATAAAGGAGTGGTTAGAACTTCTGAAGAGCAAGCAGATTATTTAGCTGAATTAGCTTCAAAATACCCAATTATTTCTATTGAAGATGGTATGTATGAAGATGATTGGGCTGGTTGGAAATATTTGACAGAGAAAATCGGTGATAAAGTTCAATTAGTTGGGGATGATTTATTTGTAACTAATGTTGAGCGTTTATCTAGAGGAGTTGAAGAAAATATTGCAAATTCAATTTTGATTAAAGTTAACCAAATTGGAACTTTAACAGAAACAATTGCAGCGGTTAATATGGCGCATAATGCAGGGTTTACTTCAGTAATGTCTCACCGTTCTGGTGAAACAGAAGATAATACAATTGCAGATTTGGCTGTGGCATTAAATTGTGGTCAAATTAAAACGGGATCGGCTTCACGTTCAGACCGTATGTCAAAATATAATCAGTTATTAAGAATTGAAGAAGAGTTAGATTCGGTTGCTTACTATCCTCAAATGAAAGCATTTAAGGTTAAGTAATTGTTATGAAAATTATATTTTTAAGCATCTTGGAAACAAGATGCTTTTTTTATGTTATTTAGCAATATTTAGCTATTAAAAAGTAAATTAATCAATATTGAAATTATTTTGATTCTTATAATGATAAAAGTGTAGTTTTTTCTTAAAATTACTAAGTTTAATTTTGTGAAATATCGATTTTTACTGATGATTTCTAAAAAATTTAAAGACTTTTTTAGCTTTTATTTTCATTTTTTTTTGGTTTCAATTCAAAGAAAATGCGTAAATTCGCTGTTAGCAAATAAAAAAACAAATATTAAATAATATGTCAAAAAATGCAACTTTAGAGATAGATGGCAAAAAAGTTGATCTACCTTTAATTGTTGGTAGTGAAAACGAAGTTGCTATCGACATAGAAAAGCTACGTGCTTTAACAGGGGCAATTACTTTAGATCCAGGTTATAAAAATTCTGGTTCATGTAAAAGTGCAATTACTTTCTTAGATGGTGAAGAAGGAATTTTACGTTACAGAGGTTATTCAATTGAAGAATTAGCTGAAAATTCTAACTTTTTAGAAGTAGCGTACTTAATCATCTTTGGTGAATTACCAACTCAAGCTCAAATCGAAAAATTCGAAACCGATATCCGCAAGCATACATTAGTTAACGAAGAGATGAAAAACATCATTGATGGTTTTCCTAAAAATGCGCATCCAATGGGTGTCTTATCTTCATTAACTTGTGCTTTAACTGCTTTTAATCCAGGAGTAGTTAACGTTGATAACGAAGAAAAAATGTATGAAGCAATTTGCAAAACTATGGGTAAATTCCTAGTAATTGCAACTTGGACTTATAGAAAAGCTAAAGGTTATCCTTTAAACTATTACGATAATACTAAACCATATGTTGATAATTTCTTACGTTTAATGTTCGAATTACCAACAGGACCTTACACAATCAATAAAACGGTTTTAAACGCTATTGATAAACTATTCATCTTACACGCAGATCATGAACAAAACTGTTCAACTTCTACAGTAAGAATGGTAGGTTCTTCTCATGCAGGATTATTCGCTTCAATTTCTTCAGGTGTTTCAGCTCTTTGGGGACCATTACATGGTGGTGCAAACCAAGCGGTTTTAGAAATGTTAGAAGAAATTCAAAACGATGGTGGTGACGCAGATAAATTCTTAGCGAAAGCGAAAGATAAAAACGATCCATTCCGTTTGATGGGATTCGGACACAGAGTTTACAAAAACTTCGATCCACGTGCTCGTATTATTAAAAAAGCTGCTGACGAAGTTTTAGCTGAATTAGGTGTTAATGATCCAATCTTAAGAATCGCTAAAGATTTAGAAGAAAAAGCATTAAAAGATGAGTATTTCGTAGCTAGAAATTTATATCCAAACGTAGATTTCTATTCAGGAATTATTTACCGTGCTTTAGGTATTCCAACTGAAATGTTTACTGTAATGTTCGCTATCGGACGTTTACCAGGTTGGATTGCTCAATGGAAAGAAATGCGTGTTAACAAAGAACCAATCGGACGTCCACGTCAAGTATATGTGGGTGAACCATTACGTTCTTTCAAAAAAATGAACGAACGATAAACAGATACAATTTTTATTTATAAACTCTTCAAAAGCCAGACTTATCATCTGGCTTTTGTTGTTTATGTAATTGATATAATTTAATAAATGCTTTGAATTTTGTTTTCATTTTATATATTTGTGAAAAAACACGCGTTATGTTGCAGTTAAATGTAAAAAATGAATCTTCAAGGTTAAGAGCGGTAGTTTTAGGAACCGCAATTAGTAATGGTCCTACACCTACAATTGAAGAAGCTTACGATCCTAAATCATTAGAGCATATCAAAGCCGGAACATATCCAACTGAAGATGATATGATTCTAGAAATGGAAGCTTTTAATCAGGTTTTTCAAAAATATGATGTTAAAGTTTATCGTCCAGAAATAATTCAAAATTGCAATCAAATTTTTACTCGTGATATCGGTTTTGTGATTGATGATGTTTTTATTAAGGCAAATATCCTTCCTGACAGAGAAAATGAATTAGATGCCATCAATTATGTCATTGATATGATGGACGTCAAAAAAGTTGTTCGTCCTCCAGAAGAAGTTCATATCGAAGGTGGCGATGTCATGCTTTGGAACGATTGTATTTTTATTGGAACTTACAAAGGTGCTGATTATAAAGATTATATTACAGCTCGTACAAATATGCAAGGTGTTGCATATATCAAGAATTTGTTTCCTCATAAAATAGTAAAAGAATTCAACTTAAGTAAGTCGAGAACCGAACCTAGAGATAACGCGTTGCATTTAGATTGTTGCTTTCAACCTGTTGGAGATTCTAAAGCAATCATTCATAGAGAAGGTTTTTTAGATGAAGCAGATTATCAATATTTGGTTGATTTGTTTGGAGCTGAAAATTTATTTCATATCGAAAAAGAAGAAATGTATCATATGTTCTCAAATGTTTTTTCAATCGATAAAAATGTTGTAGTTTCGGAAAAGAACTTTACCCGTTTAAATAATTGGCTTCGTGAAAATGGTTTTGTTGTTGAAGAGATTCCGTATGCAGAAATTTCTAAACAAGAAGGATTATTACGTTGTTCAACTTTACCCTTAATTAGAGATTAAAATGAGCCAGATTACCAATTCTGTTTTAATGATTCGCCCAGTTGCTTTTCGTATGAATGAGCAAACTGCCGTAAATAACTATTACCAAAAAGTATTAGAAAATACAACGCCTGCAACTGTAAACGCTAAAGCACAACAAGAGTTTGATGCTTTTGTTGAAAAATTACGTTCGGTTGGTGTCAATGTTGTTGTTGTTGACGATACTTTAGAACCTAATACGCCAGATAGTATTTTTCCAAATAACTGGATTTCTTTTCACGATAATGGAGATGTAGTTTTGTATCCGATGTTTGCTGAAAATCGTAGACAAGAGCGTCGTGAAGATATTTTGGATATGTTGGAGGAGAAAGGATTCAAAATCGATAATATCATTGATTATACTTCGGCCGAAGAAGATAATATTTTCTTAGAAGGAACAGGAAGTATGATTCTAGATCGTGAGAATGAAAAAGTATATGCAGCTTTATCTCCACGTGCAGACGAAGAATTGATTATCGAATTTTGTGAGGAATTCTATTCGGATCCTGTGATTTTCGAAGCTTATCAAGATACACCAGATGGTAGGAAATTAATTTACCATACTAATGTAATGATGTGTGTTGCTGATGCATTTGCTGTGATTTGCGCAGATTGTATTGATGATAAACAAGAGCGCAAAATTGTTTTAGATCACTTAAAAAAATCTGGAAAAGAAGTTATTTATATTACCGAAGATCAAGTTAATAATTTTGCTGGTAATATGCTTCAGGTTTTAGGTGCCGATGATAAAAAATATTTAGTTATGAGTACGCAAGCGTACAATAGTTTAACTAAAGGTCAGATTAATACGATTGAAAAACATTGTAAAATCTTGCACGCATCATTAGATACGATTGAAGCTTGTGGTGGTGGAAGTGCTCGTTGTATGTTAGCTGAAATTTTCTTACCTCAAGAATAATAAATTAAAAAGGTTTCTGATTTCAGAAACCTTTTTTAATTATATTTTGAATATAGTAACAAGTGAATTTACGATGTATTGGACTCCGATTGCTAATACCAAGAAACCTATGATTCTCGAAATAGCTACAATTCCAGAAGCACCTAGAAATTTAGATAAAAAGTTAGCACTTCGTAATGTCAAAAATACAGTTAAAGACAAAGCTAAGATCGATCCAACAATAATGGCTTTATCTGAATATTCAGGATAATCTTGGTACATGGCAATTAATAAGGACATTGAACCAGGACCGGCCATCATCGGTATTGCTAAAGGTGTTAAAGCTATATCACTTCGATGTTGTGCATCATCAGTTACTTTTTTACTCACTCCGCGTTTTTTACTAAAAGTTCCAGAAAGCAATCCAAAACCAGAAGTACAAATCACGATTCCTCCGGCAATTCGTAATACATCAATACTAATTCCGAAGAATTTTAAAACATATTCACCAATAAAAAAGGAGATGATTAAAATGATACAAACATTAATTGCTGCCCAAAGTGCTGTATTGTTTTTTGATTCTTTAGAATCGTCTTGTGTTAAACCTAAAAAAATGGGAACACTTCCTAATGGATTAATTACCGAAAATAAAGCTGCGAATGTTAGTAAAAATAAATCCATGATTTATATTATAGTTTGTTTAAAAGTAGCAAAAATCAAACATATCTACAACTCGAATTTAATTTTATATCAGAAATTTTTAAGAAAACATTTTAAATTAATTACTTTATAAAGTTTACATTTATTAAAAAACTAAGATGATTAAATATTCTTTTTTAGATTTAGCTTATGTCACTGAAGATACAACTATTGCAGAAACTTTTGATAAGACATTAGAATCTGCTAAACACGCAGAGCAATTAGGTTTTGAAAGATTTTGGTTGGCAGAGCATCATAATATGGATGGGGTTGCAAGTTCTGCAACGTCTATTTTAATTGGTTTTGTTGCTGGAAATACATCATCTATACGAGTTGGATCCGGAGGATTGATGTTGCCTAATCATTCACCTTTAGTAGTTGCAGAACAATTTGGTACTTTAGCGACTTTGTATCCCAACCGAATTGATCTTGGTTTAGGACGAGCTCCAGGAACGGATCAGTTGACCGCATCGTATATCAGGCCCGATTTTTATGAAGGCGCGCAAAACTTCCCAAAAAATGTTTCACTACTTCAACAGTTTCTTTCTCTGGAAAATAAAAATTCTAAAGTTCGTGCCATTCCAGGAGAAGGTGTTGATATTCCCATTTGGATTTTAGGTTCAAGTACCGAAAGTTCTGTTTTAGCAGCTTCTTACGGATTGCCTTACGCTTTTGCAAGTCATTTTGCACCAGCTCAAATTAAAGCTGCTTTTGATTTCTATAAAAATAATTTTCAAGCAAATGATGATTTGCAAGCTCCGTATAATTTAGCGTGTGTGAATGTTATTATTGCAGATTCTTTAATAGAAGCACAACGTTTGGCTACATCTTTTTATTTGATGTTTTTGGGAATTATCAGAAATGAACGTAAAAAGATGCAACCTCCAATTGAAACGATGGATGATGTTTGGAATGTGAATGAAGAAGCTATGGTTCGTCAAATGTTGACTTGCTCGTTTATTGGAACAAAAGAAATTGTTAAACGAGAATTATCAAATTTCTTAAACAAAGTTCCTTGTAATGAAGTAATGATGAGTTGTCCGGTTTATGATTTAGAATCAAGAAAAAAATCAATGACTTTATTTTCCGAGATTATGTCAGAAATTAATGTATAAAAAAACTTCCGATTTTTATCGGAAGTTTTTTATTAAAGTGTATTTAAAAAAGTTGCCAATTTAATTAAGTCAGCATCATTTTTAAAGTTGATTTTATTTGATTTAAAATATTCTTTGATTTCTGCGTCTTTACCTGGGAACATTTTAATATATTCTTTTTGTCTGGTTGGTAACTCAGAAACTTTGTCTCCAACTTTAATAAAGAAAGAATCTGAGGCTCTTTTGTATTCTGCAGGAGAAGAAGTGTCATAAGAAT
>Ga0233372_1001053_pt1 | contig 10905 bp, 10 predicted proteins | sample ElkDunMinimDraft_4_FD_191538 | JGI IMG/M metagenome (GOLD analysis project Ga0233372, IMG submission 191538) | Fecal eukaryotic communites from dung pellets of Tule Elk in California, USA - Elk Dung D8 | ecosystem: Host-associated > Mammals > Digestive system > Large intestine > Fecal | place... | reverse complement strand
GACTGCGGCCGATCCCCTATCGGATCCCGCGCGGCTGCATCGCGGCCTACTACCCGGAGTGCAATCCGCTGATCCCGGTTTCGCATCATGCGATCGATAGTCATGTGCCTGCTGGCAAGTCGGTACCGGTGCGCATCCGCCGTGGCGCGGGCGCGCCGATTCCGCCGGGCCCTGCGCCCGAGTGATCCGAACGGGCGGCCCGCAATCGTGCGGGTCGCTCGTCTGCCTGGGTGGCAACCGCATCGGGCGCGACCGTCCGGCTCTTGCGTCCTTGCCAGCGTATCGGCGCCTCGTCTGCGCCGGGGCAGCACGTTGGGGGCGCTCGAGCGAGCGGAAACGCTCGCCGGTCGCGATCAGTATCGTGGAATGCCGATCGGCGACCGGGGGTGTCCGCTCAGAGCATCGCGAGTTCCACGTTGGTCAATGTGCGACCGTAATGCTCGCGCAGACGCAGCTTGCGTTCCAGGTCGTCGATGATGTGCCCGGAGAAATCCAGCCCGGTCAGTTCCTCGACCATGTTGATGCCGCCCGGCGTGTCGACGTTCACCTCCATCAGCTTGTCGCCGACAATGTCGAGACCGACGAAGTACATGCCGTCACGGATCAGCTTCGGAGCCACCAGTTCGGCCAGCCGCAACGCGTCCGCGTCGGGCACCGCCATCTCGTACTTGCCGCCGGCGCTGATGTTGCTGCGCGCATCGCCGCTGTCGTTGTAGCGACGGATGCAGGCGTAGGTGCCGTCGACTTCGAGCGGGCGACCATTGAGCATCAGCAGGCGCAGGTCGCCGTCCTTGGCCTTGGGCAGGTATTCCTGGGCGATCGCGTAGCCATCGCGGATCACCGCGTCGATCATCTGGTTGAGGTTGCCGCCGCTGTCGGGGGTGATCACGAACACGCCCTGGCCGCCCGAGCCCTGCAGGGGCTTGACGACCCCATACCCATCGCGATCGGTGATGAACTTCTTGATCTCCTCGGGGTCCCGGCTGATGCAGGTGACCGGCCGGACCTCTTCCGGAAAGTGCTGGAAATAGGTCTTGTTCGAGGCGTCGGTGAGATGCGAAGGATCGTTGAGCACCAGGGCGCGGCGCAGCCCGGCCAACTGCGCGAACAGCAGGCCGCTGGACGGCGCCCACGGCCGTTCCGCCATCTCGACTGCGGGGTCGCTCCGCAGCATCAGCACATCGAGGTCGTCCACCGACACCTGCACCGTCTCGCAGTCGCTCGACTGGATGTCGGCGAGCAGCGCGGCGTCGTCGGTGTAGTCGGGGCCGCAGGGCACATAGGCCTTGGCCCGTACCGTGCCGCTCGGGTCGTAGGTGAAATCCCCCAGCCCGATCAGCGAGACCTGGTGCCCGCGGGCCACGGCCGTACGCGCGAGCCGGATGGTGGTGTAGTTGTCCTGTTCGGTGGCGACGTCATTGACGACGAAGCCGAGGCGCATGCTGCGCGTCTCGCTCATGCGGTGTGCTCCTGGGGGCGTTGCGACTGGTAGAGGCGTTCGACCGGCGTCTGCCGACACGCGGCAAGCCGATCACGGAAATCGGGGTCGGTGGTGTAGCGGGGCAGCAGGGCCGGCGGCACGATCCATCCGTCATCGACCAGCGCCTCGAGCAGCTCGAGTTGCGGCAGGGCGAACTTGCCAAGGAACAGCGTGTCGAACTCGCCGCCCGCTTCGAGATAGGCGAGCAGGTCGCGCAGGCCGCGCAGGTACACCGCATCCTTGGTCAAGCCGCCGCCGCGGCGCGCGCGCACCGCCACATCGAAGGCTTCGTCGGTCGGCATCCCGTGGGTTTCGTGCAGGCAGGCGAAGATCGCCGGCAGTTGCGCGCCCGAGGCCGCCATGGCCGTGGCCACGACGCGCGCGGCGAGGATGCGCAGCCGCGCGCCCGGCAGGTAGCCGGACAGGTATTCGCCCAGCACGCCGAGGCCCTCCTGGGTCGGGTCGTACTGGGCCAGTCCGACCTCGAGCTGTCGCAGTGCCTGCTGGCGGCCGTTGTGCCGGGTCACGACGTGGGTGCCGATCTCGTGCTGGATCAGCGGACGCACCCGTGCCCTCGGCAGCCGGATGTTGCCGTCGATGTAGAACGTGCCGTGGGACACCATCAACGAGGAACTGATGTCGGTGTCGATGATGACTTCGATGTGGAAATCGGGGGCCTGGGCCCGGTACCACGCGATCTCGTCCTCGACCTGGCTGCGCACTTCGTCGATGCCGCAATCGGCCGGCAGGGGTTCGCCGGGGGAAACGGTCGCGAGGATGCGGTCGGCCAGCTCGATCAGTTCCGGTTCCACCGCGCCGAACAGGGCGACACTGGCCTCGATGAAATCCGGCCGGTCGCGTTGCTCGACCAGGTCGATCATGCGGGAGAGTTCATTCTGCTTTTCGACCAGCAGCGCCTGCAGTGCGGGAGGCTGCACCTCGGTCATGGGCAGCGCCGCGAGCTCGCGGCGGATCGCACCGAAATCGATCTCCAGGTCCACGTAGCGCAGCACGGGCTCGGAGATGCGGCCGCTGCCGTCGAAGGCGTTCCACAGGCCCGGGGTGTCGATCGGCGACAGGGCCAGCAACCAGTCCAGGCGGGCGTCGAGTCTCGACAGCGTGGCGTCGATCTGCGCCGCAAGCTCCGGCAGTGGCCGCGCCACCGGCCGCTTCACCGCCGCGCTCACGCCAGGAACTCTGGGCGAACGGCATCCACCGCGTGCTCGAGACCGTCGCGCAGTGCATACAGCGCCGGTATGTCGGCCTTGCCGGTCCACTCGTCCATGAAGATCTTCTTGTACTCGGGCGAAATCGTGCAGACCTTGTCGCCCCAGTGCGCATAGACCCATTCCGGGAAGTGGCCCCCGGTCGGAAAGCGGATATTGCAGCGCACGTCGGGCAGCGCGCCGCGGACCGGGTGGCGGCGCAGCACGTTGGCGAAGCGTCGGGCCGTGTCGCCCCAGCGGTCGGCATCAAGCGTAGTGATGCCCAGTTCGATGTCGGGATTGGCGTCCTGCGCGGCAGGCGCGGCATCGGGTCCGTCACGCCGATGGTTGTAGCTGTGGATGTCGATCAGCAGGGCGCTGCCCCAGCGGGCAACGGTGCGGTCGATCAGCTCGCCGATCATGTCGTAGAAGCGGTCGTGCAGGGCGAGCGAGGCCTGGAGTTCTGCCTCGTCGAGCGGCGCCTTCCATACATCGAGGCCCCAGCACGCCTCCGGCGTGGCGTAGACCGCCTCGGCGCGCGGCCGGTTGAGGTCCACCTCGAAACGCGACTGGCGCACACGCAGGCGCGTATCGCCGACCTGGGTCAGCAGACTGGTGAGGGGGTCCTCCTCGCGCCAGCGCGCCTCGTCGTCGAGGGCAACGCGCGTGCGCAGCGATTCACGCAGGGCATGGCCGTCGTGGATCGCGGTCGCGATGACCGGACCGTCGGTGACGACGAGATCCCATGCGGCGCAGGGTTCCCGCAGGGCGGGTGGCGTGGTGTCGGAGAAGAACGGCGTGGGGAAAGATCGGCGTGCATCTGGCATGAGATGCATGCTCGCAGGGGGTGGATCACGACGTCGTGACTGGGCGGCATGCGGGCCTTGACGCGTGATTCACCTACAATCCGCGCCTTCGCTTCGTGCAGGGTTCTACCGATGTCGCCCAAGGCCACCGTCTACAAAGCCGAGCTGCAGGTCAGCGACATGGACCGGCATTACTACGCCTCCCACGATCTGGTGCTCGCGCAGCATCCGTCGGAGACCGACGCGCGCCTGATGGTCCGCCTGATCGCGTTCGCGCTGTTCGCCGACGAGCGCCTGGAATTCGGTCGCGGACTGAGCAACGAAGACGAACCTGATCTGTGGCGCCGCGACTACACCGGCGATATCGAGCAGTGGATCGATCTGGGTCAGCCGGACGAAAGCCGCATCCGCAAGGCAAGCGCGCGCGCCCGCCAGCTGGCGATCATCAACTACAGCGGCAACGCCGCCGCGATCTGGTGGGACCGGATCGCCAACTCGCTGACCCGGCTGAAGAACCTCACCGTCATCGACCTGGATCCCGCCTCGGTCGAGGCGAGCACGCGTCTGCTGCAGCGGAGCATGCGCCTGACCGCGATGATCCAGGACGGCGAACTGCAGCTGATGAGCGATGTCGAGACCATCGCGATGACGCCGACCTACCGGGTCCGTCCCGCCGACTGAGGCGCAGCGTGGCCCTGACGTGACCTGTGGCCGTTGCTGCGGGGCGTTCTGCTGGCTAAGGTCGCGGGCTGTTCTCCTGCCCGGTTGTCGCCATGCCCGTCCGTCGTCCCGCCGTTGCTGCCCTTGCGGCCGGCCTTCTCCTCTCCGCGATCGCCCATGCCGACGAGGGCATGTGGATGCCGACCCAACTGCCCGAGCTGGCGAAGCCGATGCGCGCCGCCGGTTTCCGCGGTGATCCGCGTGCGCTGGCCGATGTCACCGCACCGCCGCTCAGCGCGGTGGTCAAGGTCGGGGGCGGAACCGGTGCGTTCGTGTCCGGCGAGGGGCTGCTGCTGACCAACCACCATGTGGCCTACGGGGTCATCCAGTACAACAGCACCCCCGAGCGCGACATCATCGAAGGCGGTTTCATCGCCGAGGGGCGCGGCGATGAGCGCCCTTCGAACCCGGATTTCCGCGTACTGGTCACGATCGGTTTCGACAAGGTCACCGACCAGGTGCTCGAGCATGCGCGCGGCACCACCGGCCGTGCGTACTTCGACGCCGTCGATGCCGCCAGCAAGCGCATCGTCGCCGAGTGCGAACAGGCGGGGAATGTGCGCTGCAGCGTCGCCAACATGTATTACGGCACCGATTTCTACCGCATCACCCAGCTCGAGCTGCGCGACGTCCGCCTGGTCTACGCACCGCCTCGCGCGATCGGCAACTACGGCGACGAGATCGACAACTTCATGTGGCCGCGGCACAGCGGGGACTTCACCCTGCTGCGCGCCTATGTGGGGCGCGACGGCAAGCCTGCCGACTACAGCGCCGACAACGTGCCCTATCAGCCGCCGGCGCACCTGCAGGTGGCGCGCGAGGGGCTGCAGGCGGGCGACTACGCGATGCTCGCCGGCTATCCGGGCACGACCTTCCGCCACCGTACCGCGGCCGAGTTCGCGCACCAGGTGCAGGCGACACTGCCGCAGCGCGTGTCGGTGTTCGACGCGCTGATCGACGCGCTCGAGTCTGCAGGCGCTGACGATGCCGACGTGCGCACGCGCTATGCCTCGCAGCTGCAGTCGCTGAAGAACAACCGGAAGCGCGCCGCGGGCGAACTCGAAGGGCTGCAGCGCAGCCGCGCGGTCGACCAGCGCAGTGCCGACGAGGCCGCGATGCTGGCCCGGACCACGGGCGACGACCTTGCCGCGATCACGCAACTGCAGGCGATCCTTGCCGACGCCGCAGGTCAGGGTGAGCGCGATCTGCTGCTCGGCCTGGTCGCCTCGCAGACCCAGCTGATGCGCTCGGCGCTGCTGCTGGAACGTCTGCGGGTCGAATCCGCCAAGCCCGATGCGATGCGCGAGTCGGGCTACCAGCAGCGCGACCAGGCATTGCTCGAGGGCGTGCTGAAGCAGGTGCAGCGGCGGTATGCCCCGGAGGCGGAGAAGGCGCTGCTCACGGTGCTGCTCGGGCGCTACCAGCAGCTTCCCGACGCGCAGCGCGTGCCTGCCTTCGATGCCGCGTTCGGCCGCACGCCGGAAGCCCTCGCGCGCGTGCTCGACCGCGTCTATGCGGCGACGTCGCTGGGCGAGGAGCCGGCGCGGCTGTCGCGCTTCGCCGCCGCGCGCGACGGTCGCCCGATGGCCGACGACCCGCTGCTGGCGCTCGCCGCGCCGCTGGTGGCCGCGCAGCTGGAACTCGAGGATGCGCGCAAGACCCGCGACGGCGAGCAGTTGCGGTTGCGGCCGGCCTACATGCATGCCCTGTTCGACTGGCGCGCTTCGCAGGGGCGGGCGGTCTATCCCGATGCCAACGGCACGCTGCGCATCAGCTACGGCCGCGTCGAGCCGCTGTCGCCGCGCGACGCGGTCGCGTTCTCGCCGGTGACCACCGTCGCCGGTATCGTCGAGAAGCACACCGGCCAGGCCCCGTTCGATGCGCCCGCACCGTTGCTGGAGGCGATCGCGGCCGGGGATTTCGCCGGCACCGCCGATCCCGCGCTCCGGACCCAGCCGGTGAACTTCCTGACCAACCTCGACACCACCGGCGGCAATTCCGGCTCGCCGGTCCTCGATGCACGCGGGCAGGTGGTCGGCCTGAACTTCGACAGCAACTGGGAGTCGGTCAGTGCCAGCTGGTGGTTCGATCCGCGCACCAAGCGCGCGATCCATGTCGACATGCGCTATATGCGCTGGCTGATGGGGAAGGTCTATCCGGCGCCGGCGCTGCTCGAGGAAATGGGGTTGCCGACGCCCTGAGCGGGGCGCCGCAGTCGGGTGCCGTTCGGGTGACGGCGCCGGTTTGGCCGCACAATACGCGGCCATACCGGAAGCCATCGGCCCCATGAAGATCCCGCAGGGACTGCAGCCACTGATCGAGGACGGCATCATCGACGCCGTGCTGCGTCCGCTCAAGAGCGGCAAGGAGGCCTCGGTGTACGTCGTCGAGGCTGGCGGCGAGGTGCGCTGCGCGAAGGTCTACAAGGACATGGCGCAGCGCAGTTTCCAGGCCCGCGTGCAGTACCAGGAGGGCCGCAAGGTCCGTGGCAGCCGCGAGCAGCGGGCGATGGGCAAGGCGACGAAGTTCGGCCGGCGCGAGCAGGAAGCTGCCTGGAAGACCACCGAGGTCGATGCGCTGTATGCGCTGGCCGACGCGGGCGTGCGCGTGCCGCAGCCGCACGGCTTCTTCCATGGCGTGCTGATCATGGACCTGGTGACCGATGGCGATGGCTTCAGCGCGCCGCGCCTGGCGGAAGTGGAGCTTGAGCCCGAACAGGCGCGCGAATGGCACGAGATGCTGGTGCGCGACGTGGTGCGGATGCTGGTGCTGGGCATGATCCACGGCGACCTGTCGGAGTACAACGTGCTGGCGACACCGGATGGCCCGGTGCTGATCGATTTTCCGCAGGTCGTCAGTGCCGCCGGCAACAACGCCGCGCGCGAGATGCTGCTGCGCGATGTGCACAACATCCGCGAAACCCTGGCTCGCTTCGCGCCCGAGCTCGCCGATACGCACTACGGCGAGGAAATGTGGGCGTTGTTCGAAGCCGGTGAGCTGCGCGCCGATTCGCCGCTGACGGGCAGTTTCGTCTTCGATACCCGCAAGGCCGACACCGAGTCGATCCTGTGGTCGATCGAGGATGCACGCCAGGAGGCGGTGATCCGCCAGCAGGGGCGTGAAGAGGCCGATGCCGCCGACTGAACGCCGGCGATGAGCCGACCCGCGTTTCCGCCGCGGGACGGAGTGCCGGCCAGCCGGCTGCAGCTTCCGCCCGGCCCATGGACGACGGTGCTCGAGGCACTCGTCGCGAAGTTTCCCCGGGTCGGCGATGCCGCGTGGCGCGATCGCATCGCGCGCGGCCTGGTCCTGGCCGCCGACGGCGAACCGGTCACGCTGGACACGCCGGCGCGCGTCGGCGCCGAGATCGGCTATTACCGCGAGGTGATCGATGAGCGCGCGATCGCGGCCCGCGAAACCATCCTGCACGTCGACGATCACCTGGTCGTCGCCGACAAGCCGCACGGACTGCCGGTCGCTCCGACCGGGGGCTTCGTGACCCAGACCCTGCTGACGCGGCTGATGGCGAAGCTGGACAACCCCGCGCTGGTCCCCCTGCACCGGATCGACCGCGAGACCGCAGGGCTGGTGCTGTTCTCCGCATCGCGGGGATCGCGCGGCGCCTACCAGGCGCTGTTCCGCCAATCCCGGATCGCCAAGACCTACGAAGCGCTCGCGCCCGCGTTGCCGGCGGTCCGTTTTCCGGTGGTGCGCCGGAGCCGGATCGAAGCTGGCGAACCGTTCTTCCGCATGCGCGAGGCCGACGGTACGGCCAACAGCGAAACCCGCATCGATGTGCTCGAGCGCGGCGAGCCTCACTGGCGCTATCGCCTGTCGCCGGTGAGCGGGCGCAAGCACCAGCTGCGCGTGCACATGGCCGCGCTCGGCGCGCCGATCCTGCACGACCCCTGGTATCCGGTGCTGCGCGAGGCCGACGAAGCCGCGCGCCCACCGTTGCAGCTGCTCGCGCGTGCACTCGCGTTCGATGATCCGATCGATGGGCGCAGCCGCGTTTTCGAGTCCGGGCTGGAACTGGACGCGGGATCCGGGCCAGCCCTCTGAGACTACGCAGGCGCAGGGTCCGCTTCGGATGGAACTGGCCGCGTACCGGTCGCGGCGGTGTCGACAGGCGGTGGCGCGGTGTGCAGCCGGCCAGCGCGACGCGCGGCTATGCGTGGCCGGCGCGCCCCCGCAACCAGGCGAGCACGCCGTCAGCGGCCACCGCGGCGCTCGCATAACAGGCGGTCAGCAGATAGCCGCCGGTCGGCGCTTCCCAGTCGAGCATCTCACCGGCGACGAACACGCCGGGCAGAGCCTTCAGCATCAGATCGTCGGTGACGGCTTCGAGGCGCACGCCACCGGCGCTGCTGATCGCTTCTTCGATCGGGCGCGCGCCGCGCAGTCGTAGCGGCAGGCGCTTGATCGCGGCCGCGATGCGCGCAGGGTCCTCCAGCGCCGGACGATCGAGGTGCTCGAACAGCAGCGCGGTCTTGGCCGCATCCAGCCCGGTCGCGCGCCGCAGGTGCTCGCCGATGCTGCGCCGGCCGCGCGGCCGCGCGAGGTCCTGCGTGAGCCGGGCGAGGTCACGGCCGGGCGCCAGGTCGATCTCCAGCAGCGCGCTGCCGTCGCGGGCGATCGTGTCGCGCAGGACGGAGGAGATCGCGTAGATCGCGCTGCCCTCGATGCCGGTCGCGGTCAGCACGCATTCCCCCTGCAGGCTGCAGGGCTGGCCGTCCAGGCCGGTCCAGTGCAGCACCACGGGTTTGAGCGGCGCGCCGGCGTGGCGCTCGGCGAGATGCGCGCTCCAGCCGATGTCGAACCCGCAGTTGGCCGGCACCAGCGGCGCGACATCGACACCGCGCGCCGCAAGCACTGCCTGCCATCGGCCGTCGGACCCGAGCTGCGGCCAGCTCGCGCCGCCAAGTGCCAGCAGGCTGGCGTCGGCGACGTGCGCAACCGGGCCGTCGGGTGTTTCAAAGCTCAGTGCGCCGGCGGCGTCCCAGCCCGTCCAGCGATGCTGCACATGGAAGCGCACGCCGTCCTCGCGCAATGAGCGGACCCAGCCGCGCAGCAATGGCGCGGCCTTCAGATCCTCCGGGAACACGCGGCCGGAACTGCCGACGAAGGTGGGCACGCCGCGGGCCGCGGCCCAGTCGCGCAGGGCGCGCGCATCGAAACGTTCGAGCCAGCGGCCGACGTGCGGCGTGCGAGCGCCATAGCGCGCATCGAATTCCGGGCGCGGCTCGGAATGGGTGAGGTTGAGACCGCCCTTGCCGGCGATCAGGAACTTGCGACCCACCGAGCCCTTGCCTTCGAACAGGTCGACCTGCAAGCCGGCGGCGCGCGCGCGCTCGGCGGCGAACAGGCCGGCCGGCCCGCCACCGACGATGGCGAGCCGCGGGGGGAGGACTCCAGACACCTCAGCTGCCCTGCTGGAACGCCAGCACGTATCCGTTGCAGTCGAGGATCGCGAACTCGCGGGTCCCGTACGGCATGTCCTGCAGGGGCCAGGCAAGCTGGGCGGCGCCCTGCATGCGGGCGAAGCACGACTCGACGTCGTCGACAGTGAAATAGAGCGTGCCGGTCAGCGTCGGGGCGCGATTCCACAGGTCGGCGCCCGTGAACACCAGACGCGCGCCGTGGCCGGTGACAGTGACGGTCTCGCCGGCCGAATGGGTGACGGTGAAGCCGGGCAGGGCGTCGTAGAACGCGCGGGTGCGCACGGGATCGGCGCAACGCAGCAGCAGGGTCAGCGACATATCGGTCCTCGCAGTTCGGTCGCACGCATTATGGACCGCCGCGACGGCTCATCCGGTCGCGACGGCGTACTTGCTAGGGTCTCCAGCAGTCGTTGCGACATTCGAGGAGTCGGTCATGGCCACGGGCTGGGCGGGTGATGGCGCGGTGCAGGACCAGATCGATGCCACGGTGAAGGATGCGATCGAACGCGCCCGCAGCCAGCTGCGCAGCGGGCCCGGACTTGCCCATTGCGAGGAATGCGATGCGCCGATTCCCGAGGCGCGGCGCAATGCGGTGCCCGGCGTGCGCCTCTGCGTGGACTGCCAGGCCGCGCACGACAGCGACGCCGCGCACAGCAGCTTCAACCGGCGCGGCAGCAAGGACAGCCAGCTGCGCTGAGGCGAACCTGCACCGCGCATCGACGCGACGCATGGGATAACGACGCCCGCCGTCGCCCGACGGTTCGTGCCGCAGAGGGAGTCGTGGATGCCGTCGTCGCAGGATCTTGGTCCGTTCACCCGCAAGGTCCTGATCGTCCTCGCGCTCGTCAGCGTGCTGGTGCTGGCATGGGCGCTGCTGCCGGTGTTCATGCTGGTGTTCGGCGCGGTCGTCGTCGCCGCATTGTTCCTGTCGCTGGCGCATGTGCTGCAGCGGGCGGTGCCCGTCGGTGACGGCCTGGCGCTGAGCATCGTGCTGGTGCTGCTTGGGGGCGGGCTCGCGGTGCTGCTGTGGCTGTTCGGTGCACAGGTATCGGGCGAGATGTCCAAGCTCACCGAAGCCTTGCCCGGCGCCTACGCGCAGTTCCAGAGTTGGCTCGACGGGACCAGCCTTGGCGCTGTCGTGAGCGACCAGCTCGAGACCCTGCGCGACAACATGGGCCGTATCGCCAGCAGCGCCGGCGCCATCGCGATCACCTTGTCCGGTGGCCTGGTCGACATGTTCCTGGTGCTGGTCG
>Ga0233372_1001052_pt1 | contig 10911 bp, 10 predicted proteins | sample ElkDunMinimDraft_4_FD_191538 | JGI IMG/M metagenome (GOLD analysis project Ga0233372, IMG submission 191538) | Fecal eukaryotic communites from dung pellets of Tule Elk in California, USA - Elk Dung D8 | ecosystem: Host-associated > Mammals > Digestive system > Large intestine > Fecal | place... | reverse complement strand
CCTGGCGTTGCGCCGCCGCAGGGCTGGCCGTGACGCTGCACGATCCGCAGCCCGGTTCGGGAGCCGGGGCGGTCGCCGCCGGGATGCTCTCCCCGGTCGCCGAGGCGTACTTCGGCGAGGAGGAGCTGACCGGGCTGCTGGTGGCCTCGGCGGCCCGCTGGCCCGCGTTCGCCGCCGAACTGACCGCCGCCAGCGGCATCGACCTCGGACATCGCGGGGAGGGGACCCTCGTCGTCGGGCTCACCCGTGACGACGCCGCCGCGGCCCGCCGGCTCTGGACGTACCAGCGTCAGCTGGGGCTGGCCCTCACCCCGCTCGACGCGGCAGCGCTGCGCGCCGCCGAGCCGTCGCTGACCCCGCGCATCGGCGCGGGCGCGCTGCTCCCCGACGACCACCAGGTCGACCCGCGCCGGCTGGTGACGGCGCTGCGCGAGGCCGCCGTCCGGGCCGGGGTACGTCTCGTCCCCTCCGCCGTGACCGACCTCGACACGATTGGTGCGGGCACCACGGTGGTCGCCGCCGGCTGGGCGAGCGGGGCGCTGACGGGCCTGCCGGTACGCCCGGTCAAGGGGGAGATCCTGCGGCTGCGCGCACCCGTCGGTGCGGCGCCCGCGCTGCGGCACGTGATCCGGGGGCAGGCCGACGGTGAACCGGTCTACCTGGTGCCCCGCGCCGACGGCGAGGTGGTCGTCGGCGCGACGGTCGAGGAGCACGCGGACACCCGGGTCAGCGCCGGGGCGGTGCTGCGGCTGCTGCGCGCCGCCACCGCCCTGGTGCCGGAGCTGGCCGAGTACGACCTGGTCGAGACCGCGGCGGGGCTGCGTCCCGGCACACCGGACAACCGCCCGCTCATCGGCGAGCTGCCCGGCCGCCCCGGGGTGCTGGTCGCCACCGGCCACTACCGGCACGGCATCGTGCTGACCCCGCTCACCGCCGAGCTGATCCGGGACCGGATCACCGTCGGCGCCGCTCTGCCCGACAGCGTGACGCCCGGCCGGTTCGCGGCGTCGCAGACCCGAAAGGCGCAGTCATGGACGTGACGGTCAACGGCGACCCGCGGGAGGTCACCGGCGGGAGCACCGTCGCCGACCTGGTCGAGGAGCTCTCCGCCGGCCACCGGGGGGTGGCGGTGGCGGTCAACGGCGAGGTGGTGCCCCGTACCGGCTGGCCGGCCGTCACCCTGCGGGCCGGCGACCGCGTCGAGGTGCTCAGCGCCGCGCAGGGCGGGTGAGCCGGATGCCCTTGGTGATCGGCGGTGAGAAGCTCACCTCCCGGCTGATCCTCGGCACCGGTGGCACGACGAACCTCCAGCTGCTGGAGGAGGCGATCCGGGCCAGCGGCACCGAACTCGTCACCGTGGCGCTGCGCCGGGTCGGCGCCACCCCCGGCGGGCTGCTCGACCTGCTCGACCGCTGCGGTGTGCGGGTGCTGCCGAACACTGCCGGCTGCTACACCGCCGCCGACGCGGTCCGGACCGCCCGGATGGCCCGGGAGGCGTTCGGCACCGACTGGATCAAGCTCGAGGTGATCGGCGACGAGCGGACACTGCTGCCCGACGGCGCCGAACTCCTGATCGCCGCCGGTGAACTCGTCGCCGCCGGGTTCACGGTGCTGCCGTACACCAGCGACGACCCGGTGCTGGCCCGCCGCCTGGCCGATCTGGGCTGCGCCGCGGTGATGCCGGCCGGCGCGCCGATCGGCTCCGGCCTCGGCATCGGCAACCCGCACCACATCCGGCTGATCCGCGACGCCGTCGACGTCCCGGTGATCCTCGACGCGGGCATCGGCACCGCCTCCGACGCCGCGCTGGCGATGGAGCTCGGCTGCGACGCGGTGCTGCTCGCCAGTGCCGTCACCCGGGCCGCCGACCCGGTGCGGATGGCCACCGCCATGCGGTACGCCGTGGAGGCGGGCCGGCTCGCCGCCGGCGCCGGCCGGATCGCCCGCCGCCACCACGCCCTCGCCTCCACCGGCGACGAAGGGCTGGCGCAGTGGTGACGCCGGCGCCGCTGCTGGTGCTCACCGATCGGCACCAGGCCCGGCGGCCGCTGCCGGCGGTGATCGCCGCCGCGGTGGCGGGCGGTGTGCGGTGGGTGCTGCTGCGGGAACGGGACCTGCCGGCGGCGGCCCGCGCGCGGCTCGCCGCCGAACTGCGTGAGCTGCTCGCCGGGGTCGGCGGCACCCTCAGCGTCGCCGGGGCGGACCCGCTCGGCGGTGCGGCCGTGCACCTGCCCGCCGCCGCCGCTGCACCGCCGCCGGGGCTCGCCCTGGTCGGGCGCTCCTGTCACGACCGGACCGAACTCGCCGGGATCACCGGCGAGGACTACGTCACCGTCTCGCCGGTCTGGCCCAGCGCGAGCAAACCCGGGTACGGCCCGCCGCTTCGCCTGCGCGGACTGCGTGACCTTGTCCGGTTCAGCCCGGTGCCGGTGCTCGCCCTCGGCGGCGTCGAGTCGGCGTTCCAGGTCCGGGCCGTCCGGGCCGCCGGCGCCGTGGGGGTCGCCGTGCTCGGCGCGGTGATGCGCGCACCCGACCCGGCCGCTGTCGTGGCCGACCTGCTCGCCGCTGCCACCGCACCGCCCCAGCCTCAGGAGGAGCCGGTATGACCCCGCCCGTCGTGCTGACCGTGGCCGGCTCCGACTCCGGCTGCGGCGCCGGGATCCAGGCCGACCTGAAGACCTTCGCCGCGCTCGGCGCGTACGGCACCTGCGCGATCACGGCGGTGACGGCGCAGAACACCCTCGGCGTGGACGATGTCCACCCGCTGCCGCCGGAGATCGTCACGGCGCAGGTGGTGTCGGTGACCGCCGACTTCGGGGTGCGGGCGGTCAAGACCGGCATGCTCGGTTCACCGAAGATCGCCGACTCGATCGCCGGGGCGGCCGCCGCCGGACTGCTGCCGAACCTCGTCGTCGACCCCGTGCTGGTCGCCACCAGCGGGCACCGGCTCGGGGTGGTCGAGGCGGTGACCCGGCTGCTGCCGTACGCGCTCGTGGCCACCCCGAACGTCGCCGAGGCCGCCGAGATCCTCGGCAGCCCGGTCGGCACCGTTGACGAGATGGCACGGGCGGCGGCGCAGCTGGCGGCTGCCGGACCGGCGTACGTGGTCGTCACCGGCGGGGATCTGCCCGGCGAACCGGACGCGGTCGACGTGCTGCACGGGCCGCACGGGACGACCGTCCTGCGGGGAGCGCGGGTGCCGACCCGGCACACGCACGGCACCGGGTGTTCGTTCTCGGCGGCGATCGCGGTACGCCTGGCGCGGGGCGACTCCGTACCCGAGGCGGTCGCGCTGGCCAAGCGGTACGTCGCCGCCGGTCTGACCGCCGGGCGGGACTGGGCACTCGGTGCCGGCAGGGGGCCGCTGAACCACTTCGTCCGGGTGTCCTGACGGCGCTGCTGCGTCCTCGCACGGTGCTCGCCCGCGGCGCGGCGGTCCCGTACAGTCACCCGTCATGATCGACTCTGAGGATTCCGCGCCCGGCTGGGATGCCATCGCCGCGCAGCTCGACGCGCTCTATCCGGGCGTCGAACCGCACCACTACGGCACGCTGGTCAAGTGGCGGCTGGGCGGCAACGACCCGCTCGACGGCATCAGCGCCTATCCGCGCGCCGGCCACTGGCACATCGTCACGTTCGGCCTGTCGGAGCTGTACTCCAAGGAGTCGGAGGACCTGGAGGAGTCGGGCTGGGGGTTCGAGCTGACGTTCCGGCTGGCCCGTGCCGACGACGAGGACGAGCCGCCGATGTGGGCGATGGGGTTCCTGCAGAACATCGCCCGGTACGTCTTCACCACCGGCAACGCCTTCGCCCCCGGCCATCACCTGGACATCAACGGCCCGATCTGCCAGGAAGCGCCCGGCACCGCGATCCGCGCCATCGCCTTCGTCGACGATCCCGAACTCGACCCGATCGACACCCCCCACGGCCGGCTGCGGTTCCTGCAGGTGGTCGGGCTGACAACCGACGAGTACGCCGTGGTGGAGCGCTGGAACAGCCAGCGGCTGCTCGCCGCCATGACCCCGTACCTGCCGTTGCTCGTCACCGACCTCGACCGGGACGGACTGACGCGGCACCCGCAGGTCGCGGCGGCGATCGAGGAGGGGATCCGGCGGGACGGCTCCTCCACCGGCTTCCTCTTCGTCGAGCAGGCGCGCTGGCGCGTCGAACGGGACACGGCCGGGCAGCCGCGGACGACGCTGACGCTCGACGCGATCCCGGCGCCGCGGATCGGGCGGGTCCTCGCCGCCCGGCTGCCCTTCGGCCGCGGGCTGCTGCTGCGTTCCCAGGAGAGCGGGATCGGTCTGCGCTGCGGCGAACGGTTCACGGTCACCGAGGAGGGCAACGCCATCCTCGCGGTCGAGCTCCCGCCTGCGGCGCTCGCCGAACTGACCGAGGCGCTGGAGTCGGCCGCCGGGACCTACCCGCTGGCCGCCGCGCCGGGCCTGACCGTGGAGATCGTCGGCGAGCAGCCGCGTGATCAGGCCGGCGAGGTGGTCTCCGAGGTGGGCTGAAGGTCCGCGATGTGCGGGAGGACCTCGGTGGCGATCAGTTCAAGCTGGTCGAGGTCGGTGAGGTCGCTCAGGCGCAGGTGCACCCGAGCGGCGCCGATCCCGGCGAACTCGGCGATGCGATCCACCAGCAGGCCGGGGGAGCCCACCACCGGCTCCTCCGGCGGCAGGGCGCTCTTGGCGTGCAGGGGCGCTGCCCGCCGTGCCGCCTCGGCGTCGGTGCGGCCGATGGCCACCACGATGCCGGCCGACAGGACCAGCGGGTCCCGTCCGGAAGCGGCCCGCCCGGACTGGGCGCTGACGGCGCGGACCCGCTCGAACGCCCGGGCCGTCTCGGTCACGCTCCGGAAGGGCATGTTGAACTCGGTCGCGTAGCGGGCGGCCAGCTCCGGCGTACGCCGGGCGCCCTTGCCGCCGACGATGAGCGGTGGCCCGGGCTGCTGGAGCGGCTTGGGCAGTGCCGGCGCGCCGGTCAGGGTCCAGTACCGGCCCTGGTGGTCGAAGGTCTGCCCGACGGGGGTGGACCAGAGGCCGGTGAGGATGGCGAGCTGCTCCTCGAGCCGGTCGAAACGCTCGGCGGTCGGGGGGAACGGCAGGCCGTAGGAGAGGTGTTCGCGCTCGTACCAGCCGGCGCCGATGCCCAGGTCCAGCCGTCCGCCGCTCATCTGGTCGACCTGGGCGGCCATGATGGCCAGCGGGCCGGGAGGCCGGAAGGTGGCCGAGGTGACCAGGGTGCCGAGGCGGATCCGGGAGGTCTCCCGGGACAGCGCGGCCAGGGTCAGCCAGGCGTCCGTCGGGCCGGGCAGGCCGTCGACGTCCCCCATGGACTGGTAGTGGTCGGCGCGCAGCAGCCCTTCGAAGCCCAGCGCCTCGACGGCGCGGGCGAGGCGGAGCTGGTCGTCGTAGCTGGCACCGCGGTGCGGCTCGACGAAGATGGATGTACGCACGTTCGCCTCCTGGCGGTCAGGCCGTCGCCACCGGGTCCGGCGATTCCTTGGTCATCAGCAGCTCGTGCAGGTCGGCGCTGACCTGGGCCACCTGCGCCAGGTGGTCGTTGCGGCCCAGGGTGCGGGGCCGCGGGATGTCGATCGAGCGCATTTCGCGGATGCGGCCGGGGCGGGGGCTGAGCACCACCACCCGGTCGGCCAGCAGCACCGCCTCGTCGATCGAGTGGGTCACGAAGACGACGGTCGCGCCGTTGTCCATGTGGATGCGCTGCAGTTCGCCGGCGAGCTCGGAGCGGGTCAGCGCGTCGAGGGCGGAGAAGGGCTCGTCCATCAGCATCACGCGGGGGTTGCCGATCAGCGACCGGCAGAGCGACACCCGCTGCTGCATGCCGCCGGAGAGTTCGTGCGGGCGCCGGTTCTCGAAGCCGGCCAGCCCGGCCATCTCCAGCAGCTGCCGGGCGCGTACGCGCTGCTCCTTGCGCTTCCAGCCGAAGATCTCGGTCGGCAGGAGGACGTTGTCCAGCACCGACCGCCAGGGCAGCAGTGCGGGACGCTGGAAGAGCATGGCGATGTCGCGCCGGGCTCCGGTGACCGGGGTGCCGTCGACGGTGATCTGACCGGCGCTGACCGGCAGCAACCCGGCGATCAGCCGCAGCAGCGTGGACTTGCCGCAGCCGGAGCGGCCGAGGATGGCGACGAACTCGCCCTCGGCCACATCGAGGTTGATGTCGCGGAGCGCTTCGAGGGTGCCGTGGCGGCCGGTGAAGGTCCGGGAGACGCCGGAGAGCCTGATCATGTGCTTGGTCCGCTCAGAGAAAGATCATTCGCATTTCCCAGGCTATCCGTATCGTGCCCCGCAATGCCAGTCCAGGCGAAGAGTCCCCTTCCTGCCCGGATGTGAATCCCCACAGGCCGGGCTCGCCGGGCTTCCCCTACTCTGTCGCCGACGACCGATCAACCCCCCGGGGGGCCGTGCCTGTTCCGAAACGCAGCACCCCCCTGCTGAAAGGAAAGCGTTGATGAAGAGGATCACGCGCACACTGACGGTGGCGCTGCTGGCCACCGCAATGGGCCTCGCGAGCGCCTGCACCAGCAGCGACTCGAAGACCGGTGGCGATGGCGAGGGCCTGCGCAAGGTCACGTACCTGACCTCCTTCGGCAACTTCGGGCGCGACGCCTACGCCTGGTTGGCCAAGGAGAAGGGTTACTTCGCCGAGGCCGGCCTCGATGTGGAGATCAAGCAGGGCCAGGGCACCGGCGGGGTCATCCAGACCGTCGTGGGCGGACAGGCCGACTTCGGCCCCATCGACCTCACCGGCGGCCTGCTGCAGATGGGTGGCGGCCAGGCCAAGGACTTCACCGTGGTCGCCGCGATCCAGCAGCGCACCATGGCCGCCATCTTCACCACCGAGGACAAGGGCATCACCCGCCCGCAGGACCTGGAGGGCAAGAAGCTCGCCGACACCCCCGGGTCGGTCGTGCGCAACCTCTTCCCGACGTACGCCAAGATGGCCGGCATCGACGCGACGAAGGTCACCTGGGTCAACGGCGAGGCTCAGACCCTGATGGGCACCCTCGCCAACGGCTCGGTGGACGGCATCGGCCAGTTCGTCGTCGGCAAGCCCACCGTCGAGGCGGTGACCAAGAAGAAGGCCGTCATGTTCCCGTACGGCGACGTGATGACCGACCTCTACGGCAACGTGCTGATCACCTCCACCAAGATCGCCAAGGAAGACCCGGAGATGGTCAAGGCGTTCAGCGGCGCGCTGCTCAAGGGGCTGGAGTACAGCCTGGAGAACCCGCGCGAGGCCGCCGAGATCCTGGCCGAGAACGGCGAGGCGGTCAACGTCGACTCGGCCACCGCCGAGCTCGAGCTGATGGCCTCGTACGTACGGGCCAGCAACGCCGGCGTCACGCTCGGCTCGCTGGACGCGCAGCGGGTGGCGCGCAGCATCGCCATCCTGCAGGGCTCCGGGGCGATCCCGGACGGCATGACGCCCGAGCAGATCATCAGCTTCGATCTGGCTCCGAAGTCCTGACCTGATTCACCAGCGGCGGGTGCGCGGACCGGTTGCCGGTCTGCGCACCCGCCGTCGTCTCGCGCCTGTTCTCGAGGAGGACGCCATGACTCAGATCCGGTCCGCACCGCCGGCCGAGGCCGCGCGGCGGCGGCTCGTACCGCCCCTGCTCGCCGCACTGCGCGCGGCCGGCCTGCCGATCCTCGGTGTGCTGATCGCGCTGGGCGCCTGGTGGCTGGCCACCAGCCTGCAACTGATCCATCCGCTGGTGCTGCCGCCGCCGGGTGATGTCTGGACCGAGTTCGGAAAGTCGGCCGACCGGCTGCTGGAGCACGCCGCGGTCACCACCCAGGAGGTGGTGCTCGGCTTCCTGCTCTCCGCCGCGTTCGGCACCCTGATCGGGCTCGGACTCGCCGCCTCCCACGTGCTGGAGCGCATGTTCATGCCGCTGCTGGTGGCGGTGAACGCCGTTCCGAAGATCACCATCGGGCCGCTGCTCGTGGTCGCCATGGGGTGGGGGCAGGCCCCGATCCTGACGATGGTCTTCCTGCTCTGCTTCTTTCCGATCGTCCTGGCCACCGCGACCGGCCTCGCCGGCACCCCCGCCGACCTCGCCGAGCTGGCCCGCTCGCTGGATGCGTCCCGCTGGCAGACCTTCCGCAAGGTGCGCCTGCCGGCGGCCGTGCCGCAGATCTTCGTGGGCCTGAAGGTGGGGATGCCGCTCGCCGCGATCGGCGCGGTGATCGGCGAGTTCCAGGCCGGTGAGGGTGGCCTCGGCTATCTCATCCAGGCGGCGGCCGGCGTGGGGCAGAGCACCCTCGTCTGGGCCGCGATCCTGCTGATCGGCATCATCAGCATCGTGCTCTATTTCCTGCTGGTGGTCGTCGAGCGGCTGGCCCTGCCCTGGGTGCGGGAGACGACCTCCGCCCGCTGATCCTCGCCCGGATTCGGGTGCGGCCGCAGCTCAGAGCCGCACCGGGCGTCGGGTGCGGCCGCAGCGGCCGCACCCGACGCCGCGGCTGTCAGCCGAAGGCCAGACGCCAGCGACCGCCACGGACCGAGAGCAGGGTCAGCGACTGCGGCATCAGCGCCGAGTGGTTCTCCGGCGTCAGCCGCAGCGACCCGGAGAATCCGTCGGCCTGCGAGGTCTCGAGCGCCCTGCGGACCTCTTCCCGGTCCGGCGCGGTGTCGTCGACCTCGGACCGTACGACAGCCTCGGTGAGCAGGGTCAGCGCGTCGGCGCCGTACGAGGCGAGCCCCGAGTAGTCGCCGAACCGGGTGCTGTAGTCGCGGAACCACTGCAGCCGCATCGCCTTGGCCGGGGTGGTGGCGACGATATCGTCGATCACCATCGTCTGGCTGAAGGCGATCGTCGTGCCGTCGGTGCCGGCGGGCTGGAAGAGGCTGCCGCCCGCGACCGGATCCAGCACGATCTCACCGCGGTAGCCGGCGCCGCGTGCCTCGGTGACGATGGCTGCCGCCTGCTGGGCGGAGGCGATCACCACCAGCGCGCCGGGGTTGCCCTGCAGGACCCTGCCGACCGGTCCGGAGAGGTCCTTCTCGTCCGGTGCCAGTTTGACGACCTGGCCCATGCCCATCCGGGCCCGTCCGGCAGCCTCCCGCAGAGCCCGCTGCCCCTCCGCGCCGTACGTGTCGTCGATGCGGATCATGCTGAATGAGCGAACCCGCTTCATCGCCAGGGCGCCGAGGAGCGCCCCGGCGTTCTCGCGCGGGCTGGTGGCGATCTTGAATGCGAAGGGCCGGTCGGCGAGCGGGCTGGTGATGGCGTCGCTGCCGGCGAGCGCGAGGAGCGGAATCCGCTGCTCACCGGCGGCGGCCGCAGCCTTGATCGCGCATTCGTTGCAGCCGCCGGTGATGATGCCGGCGACCGACCTGTCCGCGGCGAGGTCGACGATGTTGCGCTCGGACTCTGTGGGGTCGGAGCGGTTGTCGCGGATGCGCAGCTCCACCGGGCGGCCCAGGCCGCCCTGCTCGTTGAGCTGCTCGACCCGGAGGGTGAGCGCCTGCTCATAGGCGCGCCCGGCCTCCGATCCGCTGCCGGAGAGCTCCAGGTCGACGCCGACGACAATCGGTGCCGCGTCCCCCGAACCCGTACCGAGCTGGCAGCCGGTGAGCAGTGTGGTTACCGCCAGCGATGCGACGAGGGTGAATTTTATGGTGCGGATGGGGCTCAACTGGATCCTCCAATGCGCGGCCCCCGGCGTTTGCCGGCGGCCGATGACGGCAGCAGCGTCCTCAGTAGAGAAAAGACCGCGGTTTGCCGTACGGTGTGCGCGAAGCGAGCAAATCCTTGCAATGGCCGGTACCGCGGTCAAGCGCGGGAACCCCCGAACCTGAGACGAACGGTCCCACATCTTGGCAGATCGTGAACCGTACGGAACGTGCACCTGGCGGGTCCGAATCCGTACGACCGCAACGAACTGCCTGATCAGCATCGTGTGGAAATGAAGGAATTCCTTGCCGGGAGTAACTGATGCCGTCGCTGCGGCCCTTTTCGGCCCTGTCGCGGCTTCCCAAAATGACGAGGTTCTGGTGAAATCGCGGCCGTGCCGCGTGTGGCGCGGTCCGCTGCACAAGGCGCGGGTTGGCGGGTCACGCGTGGGAGAGGCGACGGAGGCGATGTCGTGAGCGCCGGACCTACGACGCGGTCTGACCGCACAGGATCAAAGGGCAAGTGGGGTGGACTCCTGCCTCGGTTCGGTGACGTCCGGATCAGATCGAAGCTCACCCTGATCCTCATCGTCCCGGTACTCGCCGTGCTCGGTCTGGCGACGGTCCGGCTCGTCGATGTCGGCCAGGAGGCCGCGGGCGCCACCCAGATCCGCACCCTGACCAGTCTCGGCCACAACGCCTCCGCGCTGGCCCAGGATGTCCACAAGGAACGGATGGCCGCTGCCGCGTTCCTCGCCCAGCCACGGGCCAAGGCCGACCCCTACAACCAGCGCATCCGCGACACCGATCGCCGGATCGAGGATTACGAGGCCGCGCGCGCCGAGATCGGCGACGTGCCGGCGCTGGTGCAGGCGCGCTTGACGGTCATCGACGAGAACCTCGAGGCGCTGACCTCCCTGCGGCAGCAGATCCTGGACAACCGGCAGATGTCGGTCTCCCAGGTGATTCTCCGCTACGGCATGCTCTTCAACTCGCTCATCTCCTACAACGAAGGGCTCTCCCAGCTGCCCGGCGTTGACGAGCTCTCCGAGAGCCGCCGGGCGCTGGCGTCATTCGCCCTCGCCAAGGCGGCGGTCGCCGAGGAGGAGGTGACGATCTACATCGCGCTCTCCGCGCAGGGCGGCAGCTACGAGCAGTTCTCCACCTTCATGGCCACCCTGACCGGGCAGCAGGAGGCGATGCTGGACTTCACCCGCTCCGCCGATCCCGAACAGCGCGCGCTGGTCAGCGCCACCGTCGCCG
>Ga0233372_1001050_pt1 | contig 10935 bp, 10 predicted proteins | sample ElkDunMinimDraft_4_FD_191538 | JGI IMG/M metagenome (GOLD analysis project Ga0233372, IMG submission 191538) | Fecal eukaryotic communites from dung pellets of Tule Elk in California, USA - Elk Dung D8 | ecosystem: Host-associated > Mammals > Digestive system > Large intestine > Fecal | place... | reverse complement strand
ACCAGCGCGTAGGTCAGCCACGAGGCCCGCGAGCCGGCGAACAGGATCACGATGCCGATCGCCGCGCTGGAGACCAGCCAGCCGGTCGCGCCGAAGCGGCGCCCGGCCCAGTACAGCGCGAACGGCGACAGGCTGGCGAGGACGATGCCGAGCTTGAGATTGCAGGGGCCGAGCACGCCGCCGAGACGGTCGGCGGCAGCGAGCTGCTCGACGCTGCACATGGGGCGGTTGCTGATCAGCTGCTTGAGCTGGTCGATGCCGAAGAACAAGGGACTGGTCCCGAACACCACCTCGCACAGTCCGTCGATCGTCCACACCGCGACGATCGCGGCCAGGCCACCGAGCGTGATCCGGCGGCCGCGCGGCGTGGCCACGGCGGACGCCACCAGCCACAGGAACGGCAGGTAGCGCAGATCCACCACGGCCTCGCGCAATGCGCGTCCGACATCGACCGAATCCACCGCCGAGATCAGCTGCGGCAGCCAGTAGGCGAAGAACAGCACGCTGGTCAGCGCCCACGCAGGCGCGCTGAGCAGGGCGGCCCCGCCACGGAAACGCGCCGCGACCAGGTGGATGAGCGCCGCCAGCGCGCCCAGCACCATCACGCCTTCGGCATAACCGGGCGCGGGCCACAGGATCACGAACGCCAGGACCCAGTGCGGCGCCCAGCGCCAGCCTACGGTGCGCGGTGCGCGCGGATCGCGCACGGAATCAGTTGTCGTCGAACTCGTCATAGACCGCGAGGGTCGCCTCCTGCATCGCACGCAGCGTGTCGGGCATCGTAACGGCTCGCGGCGGTCGCGTGACCAGCGCGCGCGCGGTCTCCGCCAACGCGGCCAGGTCGAACGGGGCCACCGCGCCTTCGGGCTGCAGCTGCGCGAGCAGTTCACCGACGCCGCCATGCGCCCAGCCCACCACCGGACGTGCGCACGACAGCGCTTCGAGCACGGTGCGGCCGAAGGCCTCGGGCTTGCGCGAAAGCTGCAGCACCAGATCGCTGGCCGCGTAGGCGCGGGCGATCGCATCGGTGGGTTCGGTCATCGCCAGCGCGTCGCTGCAACCGGCGGCCTCTGCCGCGCGCGTGAGTTCGGTGAGGTAGGCCTCGCGCCCCGCTTCGCGTGCACCGGGCATCCACAGGCGGGCGTCGAGGCCGCTGCTGCGCAGGTCCGCGAGCAGTGCGATCGCGTCGTGGTGGCCCTTGAGCCGCGTGCCGCGCCCGGGAAGCAGCATCAGCGGGCCGTCGCCACCGAGCGCGGGCCAGCGCGATGCGACCTCGGCCCGAGCGACGGCGTCGGGACGCGGCGCTGGCGGAAACTTCGCCGGATCGATGCCGCGCGGGATCACCCGCAGGCGGTCGCGCGATGTGCCCGGATAGTGCCGCAGCAGGTAATCGCGCACGGTTTCCGATACGCAGATCACCCGCTCGCCGCGGGCCATGATCGCGCTGTAGCGCGATGGCGAGTTCAGGCCGTGCATCGTGGTGACGAAACGGGGGCGACGCCCTGCAGGCATGCCACGCAGCGCCCACCAGCCGATCCACGCCGGCAGGCGCGAACGTGCATGGACGATGTCGGCGCCGGTTTCCGCGAACAGCCGGCGCAGGGCGCGCACATGGCGCAGCACGCGCAGCGATTTGGCACCGATGTCGAGCGTGACGTGGGTTGCGCCGGTCGCCTCGAGCGCCGGCACCAACCGCCCGCCGGCGGAGACGACGATGGCGCGATGGCCGGCATCGACCAGCGCCTGCGCGATCTCGATGGTGGACCGCTCGACGCCGCCCGACGACAGCGCCGGCAGCAGCTGGACCACGGTCAGCGGACGACGCATGCGACCGCCCCGCGAAGCGTCAGTCGACGAGGACGAAATGCGCGCCGCAATAGGGGCAGACGGACTCGCCGTTCTCCGCTTCGATCGGCAGGTACACGCGCGGATGCGAATTCCACAGCGCCATGGACGGCAGCGGGCAGCTCAGCGGCAGGTCGGCGCGGCGCACTTCGTAACGGTTGGCGGCGTTGGCTTGCGTCGGCTGGACGGGGGCTGCGGTCATGGCGGCGACATTCATCGAGTGGAGGCGGCCATTCTAGCGCGCCGTCATGGAGACGGACTCAGCGTGGCAGCGTGAACAGCAGGAGCGAGGCGCCATCGACACCCGCGACGATCGAATCTGCGGCGCTCTCGTTCGCCCACGCGACGCCGTCACCGGCACTCAAGGCCAGGCCATCGACCGTGGCCGCGCCCTGCAACAACTGCAGCCAGTAGCGATGCGAGGGCACGAGCGAGAGTTCCAGGCGCGCGCCCGGGGACAGTCGCGCATGCCGCAGCCAGGCCTGCTGGCGCAGCGGCAGGCTGTCCGCCGCTGCGTCGCCCCCCGCCAGCAATGTCCAGGCATCGACGGGCGCGCCGGGATCCGCATCGCGGATCGCTGCCGCGGGCGGCAGGTTGACGCGCTCGGGCTGCAGCGCGATGCGCAGCACGCGGGCACCATCCGCGCCGCCCGTCTCCACCGGCGTGTCGCTGGCATGCCCGGCGCCGGTCCAGGCCAGCGCCCCGGGGCCGAGGGCCAGGCCATCGCGAAGCAGCACGCCGTCGAGCACCAGTGTCAGCAGCTCCATGTTCGCCACGCGCTGCGAGGGGACGGTAGCGCCCGGCGGCAGGAATTCCTCATTGAGCTGGCGCAGCGCGCCCCAGCCCATCCAGTCGGCCTCGTGGTAATCGCCGCTGGAGAAGGTGCACAGGCGCGTGCGGTCGCCGTACGTGGTGCGGCCGCGCTGATCGGCGGGACGATGGACTTTCATGACGGCGGGAATCCGGAACGCGAAAACGGAAACGCCGGCGCAGGGAAACCCTGCACCGGCGTCCTGACCGCGGATTTTACTGCGCGGCGGGTGCCGCGGGCGCATCGCCTTCGGCGGCGACGGCCTCGGTGGTGATGCGCAGCTCGACCTCGTCGCTGACGTTGGGCGCGGCCATGCCCATGCCGAAATCGCTGCGCTTGATCTGGGTGACGGCATCGAAGCCGGCGGCGGGGCGCTTGGCCATCGGCTGCTCGCCGAACTTGTTGATCGTGACGTCGAGCACCACCGGCTTGGTGATGTCCTTGATCGTCAGGTCACCGGTGACCTTGAGCTTGTTGGGACCGGCGCTTTCGACCGAGGTGCTCTTGAACGTGGCGTTGGGGTACTTGGCGGCGTCGAAGAAGTCGGCGCTGCGCAGGTGGTCGTCGAAGTCGCCGACGTGCGAATTCAAGCCCGAGAGCGGCAGCGTGACCTCGACCGAAGACGCGCCGACGTTGTCGGCGTCGTAGACGATCTGGCCGGACACCTCGCCGAAGTGCGCGATCGGGTTGGAGAAGCCGAAGTGGCTCCACTGCGCGATCACATCGGTGTGGTTGGGATCGAGCACGTAGGTGCCCGAGACACCGGTGATGGCTTCGGCGGTCGGCTCGGTTTCGGCCATGGCCTCGGACGGCGAAGCGGTCTGGGTGGTCTGGGCGGTCTGCGCCGATGCGGGCGCAGCGACGTCCGTCGACGCCGGATCCTGCTGGGCGCAGGCGGCAAGGGCGATGGCGGCGGCGAGCGGGAGCAGCAGGTGGGCGGTACGCATGACGGAATCCTCGATCACATGGGCGGCAATGACACCGCGCCGGAAGGCGCGGCGGAAGAACGGGCCGGTCAGACGATGCGTGCGGCTTCGTCGAACGGCAGGCGGGGCGAGCGCGGGAAGATCGTCGCGGGATCGCCCTTGCCCAGATTGACCAGGAAATTGGACTTGATCGACGTGCCGGCGAAGAAGGCTTCATCCACCTTGGCATTGTCGAAGCCCGACATCGCACCGGTGTCGAGACCGAGCGCGCGCGCGGCCATGATCAGGTACGCGCCCTGCAGCGTGCCGTTGCGGAACGCGGGCACTTCGCGGTTCTCGCGCGGACCATCGAACCAGCTCTTCGCATCGGTATGGGGAAACAGGAACGGCAGCTTTTCGTGGAAGTCCTCGTCATGGGCGACGATCACGGTCACCGGCGCGGACATCGTCTTGTCGTAGTTGCCTTCCGACAGCGCCGGACCGAGCTTGGCCTTGGCTTCGGCGGATTTCACGAACACGAAACGCGCGGGCGACGCATTGGCCGAGGTCGGCGCGAACTTCAGCAGCTCGTAGAGCTGGTGCAGGGTCTCGTCGCTGATCTCGCCGCTGAAACCGTTGTAGGTGCGTGCGGTACGGAACAGCTGGTCGAGCGCGGCATCGGGCAGTGTGTCGGTCATCGGCATCTCGATAGGAACGGGGCAGGAACAGGGCCGCAGTGTAGAGTCCTGCGGCGACGCGCCGCGTGGTCGGCGCAGAACGGATGATCACATACGTGGAACGCGCGTCCGCCAGCGACCGGGATCTGGAACATGTCTGGGCCGTCAGCGACGGCCGTGCCGGCAACGCCCGCCAGGCCGAAGCGCTGGCTCACTGCCTGTCGCCCCGCGCCGAGCCGCTGCAGCTGACGCCCCGTGCCCCATGGCGCTGGGCCTCGCCCCACCGGCTGCCCGGGGCGCGACTGGCGTTCGGCGACGCGTTCGCGGCGCGGCTGTCGAAACCACCTGCGCTGGCGATCGGCTGCGGCCGCCAGGCCGCGCTGGCAACCCGGCTCGCCGGCGCGGGCGGCGCGCGTACGGTGCAGATCCTCGACCCCCGCATATCGCCACGCCATTGGGATCTGGTGGTCGTACCCGAACACGACATGCTGCGCGGCGACAACGTGCTGGTCATGCGCGGGAGCCTGCACCCGGTCGACGACGCGTGGCTGGCGCGCGCACGTGCGGCGCATCCGCGGTTCGGTGCCCTGCCCGGCCCGCGCATCGCCGTGCTGCTTGGCGGCGATTCGCGGCACGGACGCTTCGATGTCGCCGCGTTCACTGCCCTCGCCGACCGTCTCGATGCATGCATTGCGCGTGATGGCGGCAGCCTGCTGTTGACCGGTTCCCGGCGCACATCGCCGGCCGTGCGCGCGGCGCTGCGCGCCCGCTACACAGGCCGCGCGGCCTGCGTCTGGGCCGAGGCAGGCGACGGCGAGAATCCCTATGCAGGCATGCTCGCCTGGGCCGATCGCATCGTCTGTTCGGCCGACTCGGTGAACATGCTGTCGGAAGCCTGCGCCACGCGCGCGCCGGTCTTCGTGTTCGCGCCGGGGCCGCTCGACGGCGCACCGCAGCAGTTCGTCGACAGCATGATCGCGGACCGCCGCGCGCGCCGCTTCGAAGGTGCCCTGCCCGCGTTCGATGTGGTGCCGCTGCGCGAAACCGCACGGGTCGCCGCCGAAGTACGGGCGCGGCTCGGGGACTGATGTTCCCTGGCCACGTGCCTGCGGCGAGAACACGGCGCTGCAAAGCGCCGCCGCGCGCCTAACGACACGCGGCCCAGACCCTCAGCGCAGGTCGAGCAGCTGGTCGAAGCGGTCGATCACCGCGAGCGCGCCGCAGCCATAGAGATCGAAATCGCGCCGGTAGCCATAGGCCACCAGTACCAGCGGCGCCCCGGCAGCGATCGCCGCGCCCGCATCGGTGGCCGAATCGCCGACCATCAGGCACTGGCCGATGTCGACCCCGAATTCCCTGGCCAGATGCAGCAGCGGCAGCGGATGCGGCTTGCGCTCGGGCAGCACACCGGCACCGAGCACCGCGTCGAAGAAGCCATCGATACCCAGCGCCTCGAGCAGCGGCGACACGTACTGCGCCGGCTTGTTGGTGCACACCGCCATGCGTACCCCGGCAGTGCGCAGCGCCTCCAGCGTCGTCTCCACGCCCGGATACAGCCGCGGATCGAGCAGCAGGCAATCGCCGTAATGGACCATGAAACGCGGCATCACCGTCTCGACGTCCCGTGTGTCGCCGGCGTGGCGCAGCGCCTGGGTGACCAGCTGGCGCACGCCATCACCGATCCAGCTGCGTACCGTGGCCTCGTCGACGGCGTGGTGTCCGAGTTCGGTCAACAGCCGGTTGACCGCGGCCGCGATATCGGACGCGCTGTCGACCAGGGTGCCGTCCAGATCGAACAGCACCACCGGCCAGGGAAACGCGCGCGGCAGGGCGGAAGCATCCATGGGTGACCTTGTAGCGACAGTGGGCCGCACAGTGTGCGGCATCCGCCACGCGAGGGCCGCTGCAACGGTTTCCTGGCCGGCGGGGGTTCACGGCACCCGCATGCCCGCCTATGCTCGCGGCCGCGGCGACGGCGCCGCCCCCCGCTGGAGTCCACGATGTCGATCACCACCACCACGACCACGGCGTCCAACGACGCTCCCCGCCTGCTGCGCACCCTGTGCAACCACTGGCGGCACAAGTTCGAAATCACCCGTGACGACGAGGACAGCCACGCCTTCATCCCGTTCCAGGGAGAGGACGACGGCGCCGACTTCTTCGTCGAGGGCGACACGTTGCGCATCGTGCTGACCCAGCCCGACGCGGACGACATAGAGCGCTACCAGCGAGTCATCGAGAACCACCTGCAGCGCTTCGCCCGCGAGGAAACCCTCACTTTCGACTGGCAGCCGGGCTGAGACCTTTCCTTCGCACGGGCGGGAACCGGAAGCACGTCGCGTCCTGGCGCGACATGGGCACAGAGCGTAGCGACGCGACAGTCGGGTAGGCGCAGATGAAGTCGGCGCCCGCCCGCGGCATGATCCACGGGCAGTCCGTGCTGTGCCGGTACGCGCCCGGGCTTCCTCAGCGGTTACGCGCTTCCATCAGGTCCAGCTCGCGCACCAGCTTGCGCGCGATGGCGTCGGAGATTTCGCGGTTGCGCGCGAGTTCGTAGATGCGCGCACGCTCGGCCTGCACACCCGCGAGGCGCAGCGCGCGCTCGGCGTCATCCGCGCGCCGCAATGCATCCGCATCGATACCCTTGACGGGATCGCGGCGCAGGCGGTCCTCGTACAAGGACATCACCCGCAGCGCGGCGCTCGCGTAGAGGTCTGGATGGTTGCGGGCCTCGGGCAGGTCATGTTGTGCGCGCTCGACCGCGGCGACTGCGGCGACGGCGGCCTCGTGCCGGGCGTGGTCTACGGCGCGTTCTTCCTCGCCGGCTTCCGGCACTTCGAGGCCGCGCAGCAGGCGCGGCAGGACGAAGCTGCCCAGCAGCAGCGACAGGATGATCACCGCGGCGGCGAGGAAGATCGCGAGATCCCGGGTCGGGAAGGGACTGCCATCGGCGAGCAGCAACGGCAGGGTCAGCACGCCGGCAAGCGTCAGCGCGCCCCGGACGCCGGCCAGCGACATCGCAGCGACCAGCCGCCGGCTCGGGCGTTGCGCTTCAAATCCTCCCCGGTACAGGCCGAAGCGCAGCGATGTCCACACCCAGCCGAAGCGCAGCGCGAACAGGCCGCCATAGATCGCGACCACGTAGACCACCAGCCACCAGGTCTGTACATGCCCGGCCTCGAGTACCGAGCGCATCGCACGCTGGACGATCCATGGCAGCTGCTCGCCCAGCAGTACGAAGATGATGCCATTGAGCGAGAACTGCACCGTGTCCCAGACCGCGGTCCGTTGCACGCGGGTGGTCGCCAGCGCGCGGCCACTGAGTTCGACATAACTCATGGTGATGCCGGCGGCGACTGCGGCCAGGATGCCCGATGCCCCGATCTGCTCGGCCAGCAGGTACGCACCGAACGGCGTCAGCAGGCTGATCAGGATCGGGGTGCCGGCCGCCTCGCCGAAGAGCCGCGACACCATCGCGTGACCCAGATTGATGGCGAATGTCACAGCCACACCGACCGCGAGGCCGCCGATCGCCAACCACAGGAAGGTCAGAGATGCCGACACCAGTGAGAAGCTGCCGGTCAGCGCAGCCGCGATCGCGAAGCGGAAGCACACCAGGCCCGTCGCATCATTGAGCAGCGATTCGCCCTCGAGGATATGCATGACCCGGCGGGGTATCGGGCTGCGCGCGGCGATGGAGGAGACCGCGACCGGATCGGTGGGCGACAGGATGGCGGCGAGGGCGAACGCCACCGCCAATGGCATTGCCGGAATCATCCAGTGGATCAGCAGCCCGATGCCGACCACCGTGAACACCACCAGTCCCAGCGCGAGTTGCAACACCAGACCCCTGTCACGCAACAGCCCATCCTTGGGAATGCGCCAGCCATCGAGGAACAGCAGCGGCGGCAGGAACAGCACGAAGAACACATGCGGATCCAGGGTCACGCCGCGTCCGAAGGCGCCAGCGATCGTCGCACCCAGCGCGATCTGCACCAGCGGCAGCGGCAGCGGCAGCACGCGGGTGAGGTAGCCGCTGACCACGACGGCCAGCAACATCACCAGAACGACTTCGATCGAATGCATCGGCGTGATGCGTCAGGGCGACGAAGGAACCCGGACAATAGCGCTTGCGCGCTCGGGTTTTGTGACATGCGTCGCTCACATCGCCTGCGCAGCAGGCTTCCTACCGTGGCAGGCCTCACCCGGGTTTTCCGCATGGCCACGCGCCCATCCGCGACGCATCGCACGCCTGACGCCGCACGCCACGAGCCGCGTTCAGGCGGGTCGGCGGGCAGCGCGGGGCACCGCCAGCCGGCTCGCGATGTGGGCGCCGGTCTCGCCGGCGCGCCCGCTGGTGTGCCCGGTAAGGGTCCCCACCTGCTCCAGGCACCCAGCGCTGGCGTGCGCCGCGCGGCAGGGCAGCCACCGTGCGACCAGCCGATGCCCGGCAGCGGTTGACCCGGCGGCGTATGGCACCACTTCATGGAAACGCCGCGCCGCTTCCCTTTGCCACCCGGAGTTCCCTTGAACCACGACAACCCACTGCTCGACTTTTCCGGCCTGCCCCGCTTCGACGAAATCCAACCCGGGCACGTCCAGCCGGCAATCGACGCGCTGGTCACCGAAGCCGAGACCGCGCTGGCCCTGGCCGGACACGCGCCGGTCGGCTGGGACAGCATCGTGACCCCGCTCGAGGACGCCACCGAACGCCTGGGCCGCGCCTGGAACCAGGTCGGTCATCTCAACGCGGTGGTCAACACGCCTGCGCTGCGTGAGGCGTACAACGCCGCCTTGCCCGAAGTGACCCGCTTCTACAGCCGGCTCGGCCAGGATCAGGCGCTGTATGCGCAGTACCGGGCGCTTGCCGACCAGGCGGATGCGCTGGGACTCGATGCGCTGCAGCGGCGCGTGCTCGCCCATGCCCTGCGTGATTTCCGGCTGGGTGGCGCCGCGCTGGACGAGGCGGAGCGCGCCCGCTTCTCCGAGATCCAGCAGGAACTGGCGAAACTGTCGTCCGAGTTCTCCGAGCACGTGCTCGATGCCACCGATGCATTCGCGCTGTATATCGAGGACGCTGCCGAACTCGATGGCTTGCCGGACGACGTGCTGGCCGCGGCGCGCGACTCGGCCCAGCGCGACGGCCACAGCGGCTGGAAGCTCACGCTGCAGATGCCCTGCTATCTGCCGGTGCAGACCTATGCGACCAACCGCGCACTGCGCGAGCGTCTCTATCGCGCGTACGGCCTGCGCGCATCGGAGTCCGGTCCCGCGGCGCTCGACAACGGGCCCCTGATCGCTCGCATTCTCGCGCTGCGCGCGGAGCAGGCACGGCTGCTCGGACATGCGAATTACGCGGAATTGTCGCTGACGACCAAGATGGCGGCCGTGCCCGACGCGGTGCTGACCTTCCTGCGCGACCTCGCCGCGCGGGCCCGCCCGCACGCGCAGCGCGACCGCGCCGAACTCGAAGCCTTCGCCCGCGAAGCGCTTGGGATCGCCACCCTCGAACCCTGGGACATCGCGTTCGCCAGCGACCGCCTGCGGCAATCGCGATATGCCTATTCCGCGCAGGAGGTGAAGCGCTATTTCACCGTGGACCGCGTTCTCGGTGGCCTGTTCGAGGTCATCGAATCGCTGTACGGACTGCGCGTGCAACGCGACCAGGCGCCGGTCTGGCACGAGGACGCGCGCTTCTACCGTCTCGTCGACCGCGACGGCGCACTGGTCGGGCAGTTCTATCTCGATCTCTATGCGCGCGAAGGCAAGCGCGGTGGCGCGTGGATGGACGACTGCCGCAACCGCCGCGCCACTGCGGAGGGCACGCAGACGCCGCTGGTGTACCTGGTCTGCAACTTCGGCCGCGGCAGCGACGGTCGCCCCGCGACCCTGAGTCATGGCGAGGTCATCACCCTGTTCCACGAGATGGGCCATGGGCTGCACCAGCTGCTGACGCGCGTCGATGCGTTGCCGGTCGCCGGCATCAATGGCGTGGAATGGGATGCGGTTGAACTTCCGAGCCAGTTCATGGAGAACTTCTGCTGGGAATGGGACCGGGTGCAGGCAATGACCGCCCATGTCGATACCGGCGAGCCGCTGCCGCGGGCGCTGTTCGACCGCATGCTCGCCGCGCGCAATTTCCAGAGCGGCCTGCAGACGCTGCGCCAGGTCGAGTTCGCGCTGTTCGACATGCTGCTGCACGCCGGTTTCGACCCGATGCAGGACGATGTGCTCGCGCTGCTCGAGCGGGTGCGCGACGAGGTCGCGGTCAATCGCACCCCGGCCTGGCACCGTTTTCCGCACCAGTTCTCGCACATCTTCGCCGGCGGTTATGCCGCCGGGTACTACAGCTACAAGTGGGCCGAGGTACTCAGCGCCGACGCCTACGCGGCGTTCGAGGAAGCGCCCGAACGGGTGGCCGACACCGGCGCGCGCTTCCGCAAAGAGGTCCTCTCGCGCGGCGGCAGCCGGGACGCGATCGAGAACTTCCGCGCCTTCCGCGGCCGCGATCCGGACATCGCGGCCTTGCTGCGGCATAGCGGCATGTAGATCGTCGGACCCCGGTGTCTCCTCCATGCTCCCGCTCAAACGGGGCATGGAGGAGGCTGGCGGCGCAGGGTGTCAGGGCGGGCGCGCCCGGCGCCGGCAGGCATCGCGAAGCGATCGCTGCCACGCCGCTGACGACGCCGAAGGCGCT
>Ga0233372_1001048_pt1 | contig 10943 bp, 7 predicted proteins | sample ElkDunMinimDraft_4_FD_191538 | JGI IMG/M metagenome (GOLD analysis project Ga0233372, IMG submission 191538) | Fecal eukaryotic communites from dung pellets of Tule Elk in California, USA - Elk Dung D8 | ecosystem: Host-associated > Mammals > Digestive system > Large intestine > Fecal | place... | reverse complement strand
GTTCCTAATAGATTTGCTGACACAACATTATCCATACGTAATTCAACACGATCAAAAGAAGCACCAATACCTTCTAAAGTCAATACATATTTATTTGAAGCTTGGTCTGCAATTAACTTTAATAAATCTAATTTTATTAATGAAAAATCATCTTTTGTAACTACATCGCCAATTGGTGTTTCACCTAAGTAACGTTGAACTGTAAAGTTTGATAATAAATTTAAATCTAAAACTGGCGCACCTTCTGCACTCATTGTAATTCTAACCTTATCACCTGGACGAGCAATATCTTTAAACTTAACCGTTAAAGTTTGTCTATTTAACGCTCCTACTGAAGTATTAAAAATAGCTGCCGTTTCGAAATTAGGTGTACCGTTTAATGGATTATTTACGTTTACAGTATCTTCAATTGCATCGGCTGCAAGATAAGCATAAGCAACACCAGATAGTGCAGTTGCTACACCTAAACCAGCATCTTGAACACCATATAAAACATCATCAGTTGATGTATTTAATAATAGATGCGCATCTAAATTACCCGGTATCTCAGCACCGTTTATTTCGATATTAGAATCACACACACCAGCTTGGTTAATTGGAATACGTTTGTCAATATAAGCTCCAAAAACTTTAGTTGAAGTTGCAACTCCTAATAATCCACCACTAATGATTCTTACACCACCGTAACCTTCGGTTGGAACGCCATCTTCAGGTATATAGGTAAATTCAAAAACATTGTCACCTACTAAAACATTCAACAAATCAAGTTCTCCTAAAGAAATCAAGTTCCCGATAGGTTGTCCATTTTTATCTAATGTTTGTATTGTTGTTCCTCCGACTAACTGTAAAAGACTATATTCTTGACCTAATTTTATTGATATAGGCGTTCCTTTTGGAATTGGATTAGTTGCTACATCGTCAAAAGTTAAATCAATCCAAGCAGAACCAATTCCAGCTAAATTTAACAGATTAAAAATAGTACCATGAGTTGATAAGTCGTCATCTGCTGCTTTAGCACTATCAGATGTCCCACCTGTTAAAACTTGTCCTGTTGTAGAATTTCTTGCTAAAGTTTGTACATATCTGTACTCACATTCTTCTTGATCATAAACATAAACTGTGATTCTTTTTATGATATCGCAAGTAACATCAGTATCATTAGCGGCATTGACAGATTTTGCATAATAATTATAGCTGCCTATTGCTGGAAAATTGATTGTCTGATCTGTTACATCAACATTTGTTAACTCATCGTAAATACGAACACCCGTGTTATCTGGTAAATCAGAACTATATAACGACGAAGTAAATGTAAAAGAAGCATCTAGCACATTATCATTATTATTATCTAAAGGTAAACTTACAGCACTTTTACCTGTAATTGAATATTGTTTGTCTTGTTCAGCAATAAAGCTTTCGTATTGATTTGAACAATACCCAATTTCATTAACTCCTTTTACATAATATGTACCTAACGGTTGCCATTTAACACTTTCAACTGTAGGATAAGTTGCAGTACTTAGTTGGTCTATGATAACATTTTGATTTTGATCAACAATTAAATATCTATTCGTTGCATTAAAATTTGGAATGAGATGTCTGATATCAAACTTACGTTCGCGAATATTATTAGTAATAAATTCTCTAGAACATACTTTTTTAACCTCTGGTTTAATATCAACAAAAGCTACATCGTAAATTCTTAAATCACCAGTAACATTTAACAATCCTACACTAACTGGCTTTTTTACACTGATTGAAACCTTATCAAAACTTAATCTATTTCCAGCAGTATCGGTCGGCGGCGTTGCTAGAAAACTAAATGGAACATTATTTCCTGCATTAATTAAACCTAATACATCTGCACCTATTACAGATGAATCAACCATTTGAGAACTTATTTTTGTAGAACCATTATAAAAATTAACTTCGATACCTGAAGCAACGGAAACATTAAGCAAGCTTGCTGGCATCTGCATCTTAATTCGCACTAACTTATTATTAGAAGGATCAGGTAATTGGAAAAATTGCTCCATACTCACCCCTAAACCTAAATTTAATAAAGATTGATTTCCAAAGCTTGAATAAGTTTCTAGATTAATATCAATAGCATTCTGTGGATTATTTATACCAGTATTATTTCCTAATAATGTTAATAAATCGTCAGCAACCTCTGTATATGTTAAAAATTCTGGACAAGTTATTTCGTTATTATAATAATAAGTATCAAAAACTCTAACCCAACGAGCTGGAGTTGTTATAAGACCTCCAACTTGAGAGTTAATTTTAATTTCATCAAAAGTCTGCCCTAAAGAAAATTTAAAGTACGAGTTACCAAAACCATCACGTAACAAACGCATTTTGCTAACATCTGTTCTTGAATAATTATGGGTTGATCCAGTAAAAACAGTACTTCCTGAATTTGTAAATACAAAATAGTTTTCAGGAATACCTCCTAAAAGACCACTAACCACATTATTTAAAACACCACCGACATATCCTCCTGCGATTTTATCTAAAATTTGCCCATCACTTAAAGATACCTTCATATAAAAGTCTTCATTAGCAGGGACAACTTGAGGATATTTCAAGTTAAGAAATGGAGAATAGGCAACAAATAAAGAAAATTCCGAAGTTCTAACTTCAGTGTATGTATCAACATTTGTGTCATAAGCTTTAGCCTGATCAGCGGCGCTAATTGTTGGTCCTAACGCATATCCTGCTGTAGAAGAAGAAGTTGTAGGTCTTACTTTTTGAGCAAGTGCATTTGTTCCTATTGTCAAAAAAGACAATAGGAACATACTTTTTAATATGTTCATTTTTTTCATCATTTTCTAAGTTTAAAAGTTAAACAACTATTTCACTACGAAAACAATGTTCACAAAAGAATAATCCGTACCTGAACCAATTACATCATACGTTAAAACGCCATTTGCATCGATAGATAAATTATCTAGGGCTGTTTTGTCGTAATCTGTTATATAATAATAAAGACCTGTTGCTGATGGAATATTAGGAATTAATGCAGGTGCATTATCGCTTTTAATAAAATCTGGATTTGGAATAAATTGAGAATTTACAGCATCGTAAATTTGACCTGTAAACTGACCATAATATTCTTTATACAAATCGCGTGTTAAACCTGTACCATTTGTACCAGTATTTATCACAATCGATGGCATGTAAAAAAACTTTGGCATCGACGAAACCTCTGAACCTACTGCAACCCAAGTTCCGTTATCTGTTCCGCTTACAACATTCGCTTTCCAGTAATAAAAACCTGTTGGTAAAACAGTTCCATTATTATAAATTAATAATGAATTGGCATTATCTATATTGGTTTGTAATTTTTGAGTACCTGAAGTTAATCCAATACGAGGTACAAGCATCCCTTTATTTGTAGATTGGATTTCAATTTCTGCAGATTGATTAGGTGTTGCAGTACCAAAACCAACTTGAGCTTGAGCATAAGATGCTAACATTAAGCACAATGTAATATATATTTTTTTCATAATGGGCGATTATTTTTTTGATTTATAATAGATCTTTGCTTATGTAATAAAACCAAGATAATTTACAATTATCTTGGTTTTATATTAACACTTAATTATTAATTGATTACTGGACTTACATCAGAAGCAAACTCAACAATAACTTTAGCATTTACATTTGAAGTTCCTAAAACTTGATACATATTACCAGTTCCTATATTAAAAGCAACCGTTTTATTATCAGTACCGCCAGTTACCAAATTAGTAACATTTGCTGAGATACCTCCAGCATACGTTAAATTCATCGATAATATTTTAATTACTTTTTTATCTAAAGTAATTCCTGTTGTTACAGCTGTGTTAGCAGTTACAGAAGTATCAAATTCACCTTTATAAATATAATAAACAGTTCCATTGATATTGATAGTGTTACCTGTAAAAACAGAAGTATTATTTACAATCTTATCCCCTAAAATATTTTTAACTGTTACTGAGTTATTCGTAATTGCTGTTATAACAGTACCAGAGATATCAATTGGAGTTTTAACATCATTTCCGTTAACTTTCTTAATAATATAAAGAGTTTTAGCAGGAACTAATGTACCATTATTATCAGCAGCTGCAATTTCTGTTTCTGTATAATAAACTGAACCACCAGAATTCAAGATATTTTGAATTGCATTTCTGATTTCAGTGTTACCTTCAATCAAAGTTTTTAAATCAGCATTAACATCTATTATTTGTTGCGCAGCACCTGTAGTTAATGGCTGTGCTTCGTTAAAATATTTATAATCGATTTTAAGATCTCCAGCAACAGCAGTCCCAGTAGTATTTTTTGTAATTTGAGTATCAGTTTCATTATCTGTTACAATTGTAGAAAATGCAGAATTATTTACAGCAACCCAAGCAGTTCCATTCCATTGTTGTAAAGAAGCTTTTCCTGTAGTTGCATCAATTACAATCTTAGTATCTTCATTTAATTGAGAATTTTGAGAAAGAAATTCAATATATTCTTTTACAGTATAAAAACCTCCACCTGGCTTAGTAATATTTGTAACAGTAGTAGAAATTTCTTGGAAATTTTTAGTTACCCCATTTACAAAGTCAACTTTATAAATACCACTTGCAGCAGTATTAGCAGCTGTTTCAAATTCTGCAGCAGTAGTTGGCTCTGTTCCAACAAAACTTTCAGAAATATAGTATGTATTACCACCAATATTAACAATTTTAGTCTTAGTTTCGTTGCCTTTTATTAAATCAATTAATTGAGAAGTAACATCAACTTTAACATATCCACCTGCATTTCCATTTGCTGCCGGATCCCATTTCACATACTCTACAACCGGAGCAATATAACCTGCTTGACCAAATGTTCCTGTAGCTGGCGTGTAAACCATACCACCATGAGTTCCTGTAGTAGGGTTAGCTCCTAAATTATTAGCTCCATAAGCAGCATCTAATAGAGCTTTAATTTTATCGATATCTGCTTGATGGTTAGTAAGATTATTTATTGCTGTATCTAAATCTGTTTGATTAACAATTCTAGTCCATTTTCCGATTTCACTTGGAGTGGCTCCAGTGTTTGTCCAATAATAAAAGCCTATCTTAACTTCTTTACCAGTAACATTTTTAGCTTCAGTATTATAAACTAATAAACTGTTTTCTTGAGCGACACCACTAACCAAAACGGTTTCTGAATCTGCCAAACTAACACGTGGAATTAAAACCCCTTTATTAGTTGCACTAACATCTAACATTGCCGAAGCACTTGGTGTAGGTGTTCCGATTCCTACTTGGGCGTTTGCGAAATAAGCTGAACCTAACAAGGCAGCAATCAAAGTAATTTTTTTCATTTTCTAGTATATTAAACCTTAGAAAACCTCAATACATAAATGTTTTTTTTGGACAAAAAAATTTAATTTTTATTTTTGAAATCATTGTTTATTCAAGACAAACAACACTAATCAACTCAAAAATAAGCACTTTTAAATATTGGTGATTTCTATATTTTGTTAAAGCAAAAATACAAAAAAAACTACATGATTAACACAAGACCAATTTTTTTTAACAAATTTTGACCAAAAACAAAAAACAATTAAGCAAAACACCAATTAAATAAACATTATTTTTAACACCAAATAAAACAAAAAAGCAACAAAGCCAAAAAACACCTAGAAAAACAATATTTATATTAAGAAAAAAAAGATTTTACTTCACATAAAAAACAATATTTAAATTCGATTTAATAATTTTACATTTACACTTTTCATAATCTCAACTTAATTTAGAACGAAAATCCATCTAACATCCCAAAAAATGCTTTACTCAGAAAAAATCAACACAACAGTAAAAAATAAAATCGCAACAATAAGTTTTTATCATCCTGCAAGTAATTCGTTTCCTAGTTCACAACTAGCCGAATTAACCAAAACAATCAATGATTTAAATACTACTACTGATATCAATTTGATCATTCTAAAAAGCGAAGGCGAAAAAGCATTTTGTGCTGGTGCATCATTTGACGAACTTTTACAAATTTCAGATATCGAAACCGGAACATCATTTTTTAGTGGTTTTGCAAATGTGATTAACGCCATGAGAAAATCTAATAAATTAATTATTGGACGCATACAAGGCAAAACAGTTGGTGGCGGTGTAGGTTTAGCAGCAGCATGTGATTATTGTTTTGCTACAGAAAACGCTTCAATTAAATTATCTGAATTAGCAATTGGTATCGGACCGTTTGTTATTGAACCTGCAGTTACTAGAAAAATTGGATTTCCGGCTATGAGCGAAATGACTTTAGAAGCAGAAACCTGGAAATCGGCACAATGGGCAAAAGAGCATAAATTATATACGCAAGTTTTCGAATCTATTGTAGAAATGGACGAGGCATTGCAGATATTCGCAGAACGATTATCAAGCTACAATCCAGAAGCTCTTTACGAAATGAAAAAAGTTTTATGGAAAGACACAGATCATTGGGATGTTTTATTAAAAGAACGTGCAGCAATTTCAGGAAAATTAGTATTATCTGATTTTACAATTAACGCCCTTAACGCATTTAAAACTAAATAAATCCAAAAGCACTTTTAACAGAAGTGCTTTTTTACTTACTATTAAGAATTTGTTCGGCATATTTTACTAATTTTGCATAAATTTTACAAAATGAGCAACATCAGAATTACCAAACAATTTACGTTTGAAACAGGACATGCATTATATGGTTACGACGGAAAGTGCAGAAATGTGCACGGACACAGCTATAAACTTTCGGTTACAGTTATAGGATCTCCAATTAAAGATTCGAATAATGTAAAATTTGGGATGGTGATTGACTTCAGTGATCTAAAAAAAATAGTTCGTGAAGAAGTTGTTGATGTTTTTGATCACGCAACTGTTTTTAATAAAAACACGCCACATGTTGATCTAGCCAAAGAACTAGAACAGCGTGGACATCATGTTATTTTAGTGGATTATCAACCAACAAGTGAAAATATGGTTATTGATTTTGCTCAGAAAATAAAAGACCGTCTACCAGCAAACATCAAATTATTCTCGTTACGATTACAAGAAACAGAAAGTTCTTACGCAGAATGGTATCAATCTGATAATTTATAAAATTGAAATTAGACATCCCTACAAATAAAAAAGTATATTTTACTTCTGATCATCATTTCGGAGCACCAACTCATGAACAGAGTTTACCACGCGAAAAGAAGTTTTTAAAATGGTTGCAACTTATCGAAAAAGATGCAGCTGCTTTATTTATTGTAGGTGATTTATTTGATTTTTGGTTTGAATATAAAACCGTTGTTCCAAAAGGTTTTGTTCGAGTTTTAGGAAAATTAGCCGAAATGCGTGACAACGGTATTGAAATTTTCTTTTTTGTTGGTAATCATGATTTATGGATGGAAGATTATTTCATGACTGAATTAAATATTCCTGTTTATCACGAACCTAAAGAATTTGAGTTCTTTGGGAAGAAAATTTTTATTGGACATGGTGACGGATTGGGACCTGGAGATTTCGGTTACAAAAGAATGAAAAAAGTTTTCACTAATCCGTTTTCTAAATGGTTATTTCGTTGGCTTCATCCCGATTTAGGAGTTAAACTAGCTCAGTATCTTTCTGTTAAAAACAAATTGATTTCTGGTGACGAAGATGCTAAATACTTAGGCGAAGATAAAGAATGGTTAATTCTTTATGCAAAGAAAAAAATGCAAACAAATCCAAACGATTATTTCATTTTCGGACACCGCCATTTACCGATGACACTTGATATTGGTAACAATTCAAAATACATAAATTTAGGCGATTGGATTCAATACTACACTTATGGTGTAATGACTTTTAATACAGGATTTGAATTGATGTCTTTTACAGACGATTCTTCATCTGAAGTGTTTGAAAGTAAAATCCAATTATGATGTTTAAAATGGCTCCACTTAACTTCTGTTAAATCTACATTAGGATCTATTAATTGCTGACTTGGTTTTCCGTTTATAGAAACTAGTATCAAATTAGCAAACACACTTACATCTTTACCTTCTTTAGCAAACTCTTGTTTTATATATTGAGCGGCTTGCCAAATCATATCTGGAGTATTAATTCTAGAACTTTGCTTTTTACTATAAAAATCTTTCGTATTAAAAGCAATCTCAGCTCCATTAGCTTTGTCAACAACCTTAAATTTTGCAAAACCAGAGCGGTTTCGTAGCATCATACGCCAACTTAATCGATGACCTTCTTCTGTCCAAAGCACATCTCCTTTTATAAACCAATGACGTATCGGAAGTAAAATTTGAATAATTAAATAAGGTATAAAAAAGTATTGAAATATTTTTTTTGATTCAAGATCTAAAGCTGGTGTAGCATCGTCTAAAGGTTGTTTTTTCTTAAAAAAGACACGTCTGATTTGATCTGGCGGAAAAAAGAAAACACATAAAGCCAATGCAAAATAAGGAAAAACACCAATTTCTAAGGTAATAGAATTGCTTATATGAAAGATTAAAGACAGTAAAACTGCAAAGACTCTGGTTCGTTTCCATAATAAAGCAGGCACTATTAATCCATCAAAAAGGATTCCTGTATAAGCAATAAATAAATGAAAATTGCGATTCTGAAACAACTCTGAAAATGCAGGGAATTTTTTCATTCCACGATACATATTTCCAGTCACAGTACCATCTAACCAATCTGGGTAAAACTTTGCCACAGTTGCATAAAAATACACACAACTAATTTGAATAATAAATACTAATAATATCCAATAAGGCATGTAATTTTTCTTTATCGAAGGATTTTGTTTTGCATCTATTGAAGCATATTTATGCGCAGGTAAAAAGCTCATTATTAAACCAACCAACATCATTAAATAATAGTGATTATTGTACGATGTTTTTTGCATAAAATATACAGCAGCCCACATAATGGTCATGGTAATAATGCTAAAACGATATTTATAACCAAAGGTAACTCCAAAGGCAAGAATTCCCATAATTGCAAAGTGCACATACATATAATTACCCATAAGATTTGTTAGAAATTCAAATCCTATAAAAGTAAAATTTGTTCTTGGATCGACTAAATTATTAGTAACCCAACCGGTGGCAATTGCACCAAAACTCTCAAAAACAAAAACAAGTCCAAAGAAAATTCTAAACAAAATTAACGGAGCATTATCTACTGATTTGAAAAGTTTTTGAGTCATCTTATTTAGATATTAATTTTTGTGTGATCATTTTGTCATTCGATAAAGCATTTTTTAATTCGTCAAGGGAATTAAATTTTTGCTGATCTCGAATTTTATCAATAAAACCGATTGTTATTTTTTTGTTATAAATATTTTTATTAAAATCGAAAATATTAATTTCGATGGTTAGTGGATTTTCACCAATTGTGGGATTTGTTCCAATATTAACCATTCCAAAATATTTTTCGTCATCAATAATTGCAAAAGCTGCGTAAACACCTATTGCAGGAATTAATTTAAAATTTTCATCAACTTGAATATTTGCAGTCGGATATCCAATTGTTCTACCCAATTGACGCCCTTTTACAACTGTTCCGTTTAAAAAATATTGATAACCTAAATAATCATTAGCTAACGAAATATTACCTGCTTGCAAAGCCAATCTAATTTTAGTAGAACTAATAGAAACATCATTAATTTCTTCTGCTGAAATTTGTTCGACTTCGAAATTATACTTTTGACCAAAAGCAATTAAATCATTAATATCTGCAGCTCTATTTTTACCAAAACGATGATCGTACCCGATAATTATTTTTTTAACATTAAAGATATCAACTAAAATTTGTTTAACAAAATCTTCGGGAGCTAATTGTGAAAACGAATTATCAAATTTTTGAATCACCAAATGATCTATCCCCAATTTATACAACAAACTAGCTTTCTCTTCAATTGTATTTAAAAGTTTAATATCCGAATCTTGTTCAAGTATCATTCTTGGATGAGGAAAAAAAGTTAAAACCAAACTTTCTTCATCTTCATTAGAAGCCGCCTCAATTATTTTTTTTAAAATAGATTGATGTCCTAAGTGAACACCGTCAAAAGTACCTAAGGTTAAGACTGTTTTTTTATTAGACTTGAAGTCCAAGATAGAATTAAAAATTTTCAAAATAAATAGGTTTTGTGCAAATTTAATTCTTTTGATTTTAAAAAAAATTTGCATTTAAAGATATATTTAATTAAACAATAATTTAAAATATCTAAAAAAAAATCTATTTTTACAAAATAGAACTCAACAATACATATCAAATGATAAACAAATCTCAATTTACAGCAGTTTTGCTTATATTTTTTACAACATTCACCTTCTTCGCTCAAGGAAATCAGTGGAAAATAACAAATGAAAACAAACTTTCTGGCATTGAAAAAATGCAAAGAGAAAATCACCCAACTTCATCTATTCTTTTTGAAGTAAATTTAGGGAATTTAACAAATCAATTATTAGAAGCTCCTGTAGACGAAACTGGAGAAACTTCTAATACTTTTGTCGATTTTCCTGATGCGAATGGAAACATCAGTAGTTTTGAAATTTACAATTCTCCGATGATGGAACCAGAATTAGCTGCTCAAAATCCCGATATTCATAACTTTACCGCAATCAATAAAAAAGATCCATCGAATGTTATTAAAATAAGTATCACTCCAGCTTTTGGAATGCACATCATGGGTTATGACGGTGAAGGAACAACATATTATATCGACACCTATACTACAGATTTTAATTCATATATCTTTTACAAAAGAAATGACATTGAGAATTCGAATCCGAACTTTAGTTGCTTAGTAGATTCAAATGAAACTAACATCACGGAAAATCAAATTCTTTCAGAAAATCAAATTTTAAGTGTTGATAATAAATTTAGAAGATATCGTTTAGCAATGGCTTGTACTGTTGAATATGCAACATTTCATGTAAATTC
>Ga0233372_1001046_pt1 | contig 10979 bp, 9 predicted proteins | sample ElkDunMinimDraft_4_FD_191538 | JGI IMG/M metagenome (GOLD analysis project Ga0233372, IMG submission 191538) | Fecal eukaryotic communites from dung pellets of Tule Elk in California, USA - Elk Dung D8 | ecosystem: Host-associated > Mammals > Digestive system > Large intestine > Fecal | place... | reverse complement strand
AAATGTAAAAGATGGTGATAGTGGTTTATTACATGCAATGAATAAATTAAATAATATTGATGGTGTTGGTATAGTTAAATTTGAAGATAAAGATATTGTAAGAAATGATATATTATTAGAAATATATAATAAATGGAAGGCTGATTAATTAATCAGCCTTTTTATTTCAGATATTAATTCATCTTCATTTGTGTATATTTTATCAATATATTCATTTGGCAAATCTCTTTTATCATTAGTAAAATATAATAATTTTATACCTAGTTTTTTACACATTTCATATTTTTCAGCATCTAATTCTTTTGTTTTATTAAATTTATTAATATTATTATATAAATTAATGAAATGATGTCTACCTTGGTATTCAATTGCTATATTATATTCTGGTATAAAAATGTCCAATTCTTGTTTATGTTTACTTTTTTTATTAATTAACCATTCTGGTCTTAAATTATATTCTATTTTAGTGTTAAAAGTATTTGTTATTAGTTTTTTTAATTTTTCTTCATAATAATAGTTTTCAGATGCACATTTAGGACATCCGTGTATATTATGCATCATTTTATAATAGTTAGTTTTAAAATCACCATGTTTAGGACAAGTTATAATTGAATCATTTTTTTGAAAATATTCAAATTTATCATATATAAAAAAATCACCATATTTTTTTTTAAACTCATTAATACATTTTTCAGTTGTTCTAGGTTGTCTATTAGTACATTTTGGACACATACAAAATACACTTCTAAATATAGATGTTGGTGTTGCTTTATATTCACCATGAATATTTCCATATTTATCTTTTTTATAACAATATAATATAACTTCTTTATCATTTCCATTATATATTGCTTTTGAAATATCTATATGGTTTGGTTTATTTTTTTTAAAATTAATCCATTTTTCACTTTCTTTTATTTTTTTATTTTGTTTTGAACAAAACGGACAACCTTTTGTTGTTAAATGTGTTTTAGGTAATCTTTTAATTATTTTACCACATTTATTACATTTAAATGTTATATTTTTTTCCCAAGTAGTATATACTGTTTCACTAAAATCAAAAGCATCTTCACCGAATTTTTCAAAAGACATTTTTTTAAAATCATCAAAATTATATCTTACTAATGTACATTTACCGCATTTTTGTTTACCATTAATATGATTATCTAAAGTCATTTTAAATTTTCCATGTATAGGACATACTATAATATTTTTTTCTTTAACTGATTTAGTTAAATCAACTAATGAATAATCGTATCTATTATTATGGATTTTTTTTGCTTTTTCTAGTAATAGTTTTATATATTCAATATGTTTTTCTTTTTTATTAATATCATAACATATTTTACAACCACGCTTTAATTTTATATGGTTAAAGTATGTTTCATAGAAGTAACCATGTTCTTTACATTTTATCCTAAAACGACTTTTTTTATCTTTATTGTAATAATCTTCTTCATTATATTCATATTTATCACCATGAATTTCTTTTGCTTCTTTAAGGAATTGTTCGTAAGTTATTTTCTTCTTCATATTACTTATGTTTATATATAAATATTATTTAAAGAATAAAAAAGTTAAATAAAAAAATAAAATTTTACGATAATGCATTAATTTTGATAAATGAAGCTGAAAACTACTCCAAAGAGGAAATGCTACTAATATTAACACGAATAGGTGAAAATAGTAGAATAATAATTACTGGAGATTTAGAACAATTGGATAGGAAGGATATAAAGAAAAATAATACAACTTGTGGATTAGAATATGCATTAGAAAAACTTAAAAATATGGATGAGGTTGCTAGTATTGAATTTGAACAAGATGATATTGTTAGAAATCCAATCATTACAAAAATAATTGATAATTGGAAAAAATAAAAAGGTGGTAATTACTTACCACCTTTTTTTGTATTCATATTTTTTATAAACGTTAGTTTTGCCTCATATAAATCACCATTACTTGTAATAAATGAAAATTTATCCCCTATTTTCATCGCTTGTAACGTTCCAATATTTTCATTGATTTTACTTTCAGATAAAATTGATTTTTTTAATGCCGATGTGTATTTTCTCATACAATCTTCAACAATCATTTTTATCATTGAATAATCAATATTAGACTGAACTATTGGCTGTGTGTTTGTGGGTTGTTCTACAGTTATATGTTTTTCCTCAGAAAATATTTTCCCACCACTAGCTTGTTGAACCATATCTAACACACTTCCTTGGTAATCCGTTGGTGATGGTTGTTTTTTAAATGATTCAATAATTTCTGCTGGTAATTTAGATTTTGATTTAATATTTGATGGAATCGCACTGTTGTTGTTTTGTGCTCGATATTCTTCAATATTTTGTGTAACAACCTCACCATTTGGTGAATATGACATTTTACCTTCAGATATTGCTTTTTGTTTAATTTGACCCAAAGTTCCATTTGTGTCCATTTGTATCAATTTTCTAGCCCTATCTTTAGCCATTATAAAAGAATTAATATTACTATCTAATTGTTCTTGCATAACTTAACATTTATTTATTTTTATTATTTAATGAAAAACCTCTTTTTTCTTTTTCTTTTCGTGTAATGTCTAGGTTTCGTTTAAGCATATCTTGAAATTTTTGGTCTTCATTATCTTGTGCATCAGTTGTCTGATTATTAATTATCGGACCACTAGAATTGTTATTGTTTAATGAAAAACCTCTTTTTTCTTTTTCTTTTCGTGTAATGTCTAGGTTTCTTTGTAACATTTGTTTAAATTCTGGACTATTTTGATTTTCAATATTTTTTGTGACTTTATTATTAACTGGTCCAGAATTATTATTTGACATTTGATTAATTGTAATAGGGTTAGATTGTTTTATATTATCAGTGCGTTTTCTAATTTTATATAAATCACTTCCTATCTGATAAGGATTATTTGAGCTATCATCATAGTTTAATGATACTTGATTTAACACTGTTGCCATACTACCATCACCATTTGAATTATAGTCTTCTGCATTCCAACCCCTTTCTTTTGGTTCGGCATTAAAATGTGAATCTGTTTTTGTCCAAGAAGTGACTCTATCTAATCTGAAAAGTTTCCATTTAGGTTTACCTCTAAAAGTATCACCATCATATTGATATGCTCTAAACACACTATTTCCAGCTTTCGATAAACCATATACATATGGTTCTATTAAGCGTTTTTTAGGTGCTCTATTTTTATCATCGCTATATGTAATTATAACTTGATATTTATTTTTTATAGCATCTACAACATCTGTTGGCGAAACGCTTTCAGCTAATATTTCTTGCAGTATGTCATATAAATTTAGCATAATTTATTAATTGGTTTGATATTGCCCTTGTCGTAAATTAATTTCAGTATTTACCAAGTTGGCACTATATTGTTTTTCATGATTATACAATGATGAGTTGATTGCTTTTTTTCTACCACCAACATCATTTCTACCTTCAATATCATATAAACCACCACCGTTAAGTGTATCAAAATTACTATAATCTATTGTTGATGTTGGTTTATTACAATCTGGTAAATAGTGCGTGTGACCACCATGTCCCGTACCTTTACCATGAATATCACCATTGCTTAAAGCATCAACATGTGATGAACCATATTGGTTTTCAATATTATAGTCACTTCTAACTATTTCGACACTTCTTTCTTCAATGCCTCTTTTTTCTAAACAGCTTTGCATGTTATGTATAAAATTTATAATATTATTTTTATTAATAAATAGTTAAATTATTTATTTTTTTTATGCTTTAACTATTATTGTATTTTGTAATGGAAATTTTTTTCCGTTTGTAGTTATAACAGAAAATATTTCAATTGGTTCTCCTTTTTTAATCTGTATTTCCCTTTCTTCGGCTAATGAATACGCTTGTTTTGAAATTGTTTCATCCCAATCAATTGATTTTGGGTCAACATATCCCATTAGTTTAATTTTTTGTCCATCAGAATATCCTCCACCACAATAGGCATCACCCTCTAACCAAGACCAATATACACCAACACCATTGCTGTATAATTGCATTAAGTGTTTATAGTAATCATTACCATTATCATATGTATGATTGAAATCTTTTTTTAATATATTTGGCATTGTTATAACTCTTTCAACATAAATTAAACCACGCTCATTTTGTTTTACACCATATGGAAATCCAAAAGAATTAATATCATCTTCAAATACTTGAAACATATAATCTTTCCATTTTTTTTCACCATATTCAGACAAGTAATAGTTCATTAAATCTTCAAGACCATCTTCATCTTCTAAGTATTCACGATAATATTGTATTTTAAATAATTTTGGTAAATCTTTTTGATTATTATCAATAAATTCAATAAACTTAGGTAATAACCCTTCGTCAGTGTAATCAAAACTATCAATGTAGTTTAGGAATGCACTTTGTATGTTTTTATTTACATAATTTTCAATATTTGGGTCTTGTGTTTGTTCCAAGTTACCATATTTACCAATTTCTTCTAAATAATCAACAAAGTGTTCATAATTATATTTACCTTCTCCATCAAACGGTAATGTTAATTGATTTCTATATTCATTAAGTATGTTTATCTGACTTTCTTTAATATAAATTTTTTTGTTTGATTCATGTACTTGAGCCGATAAATTACCAACTGATATTGTTGATGGTTCGCTTATAGACGGTTTTAATTTATTTTTTTCTAAACTTTTTACTTTTTCTTGTTTGAGTGTTGGTTCTACTTTTGTTCTTTCTTTACTAAGTGTATCATGTACGAATTTAGCCATTTTATCACCACCATTCATCTGTCTTTGTATATCATGGGGATTTTGATTCATATGCCTAAAATCATGGTCTATTCTTTTTAAATCTGAAAATGAAATATGTTTTTTATTTGAGTGTAATCTATCTTCTTTATCAGACCTTTTATTATACTTTGGATTAACCAATGTATTTAATCTTTTATAACCCTTATTTTGATGGTAATCACTAAATTTAGATAATGTGTTTTTAAGATGAACTTCCAAGTCTTTTGGTATTTCATACATATTATCTTTAAGGGCATTATTTTCTTTTAAAAATATTGGCATAATGAGTTGTTTTTTTATTTATTAAATTACATTGGTCTAGTACCACGTCTTCCGTTAGCCCAAAAGTTTTGTAATGCTAACATATCTTGTACTTCGTCTGATGTTGGTTGTTTTCCATACTCAATATCACCATCAGCATTATGGATATTTGACGTAGTTGTTACTTGACTTCCTGGAAATTCACAAATATCACCATTATCAAAACTAGGTGCACTCACACCTTTTGTTTCAATAAGTTTAAATAATTGCTTTTCATTTAATTTTATTGTTTTCATATTGTGAATGTTTTATTTATTATAAATATTTATTTGTATAAATAAAATGCGAACATGTCAAACATAAAAAATAATAATTTTCAATTTTTAAAGTTAAAAACCAATAATGATGAGTATTGGGATTTTTTCTTAGATAATGAATCATATGACACATATTCATTTTATAATGGTGTAATGTATGATGGGTGTTTGCGTGCATATATTGACGTATCTCAATATGATTGTGTGGATGAAGGTACAATTAATAGTTTAGAACAATACCAATGGGAGTATGCAAATTCCATAAAACACACATTATATAATATTGGTTATACTGGATTTGATAATGGGTTATTACATTTTAGAAAAGACAGAATATTAAATAAAGATTTTATTGAGTTATATAAAAATAGTAAATATCTTATTGATGGGAATAAATCTTTAAAATTACATATAGTAACTGGTTCTACATTAGTTTATGAATACCCATTAACAGTTGAAGACTTTCAGATTAAATTAAATGGTGGGTTTTATCAAGGTTTTTTTAAAACAGAATGCGATAAATATCAAGTTTTACCATCGGTATTAGAGCAAGGCGATACGTGGGCATATGAGTTTGTGCTTAAAAAAACTGAGCATGAAAAAGAATCAACTAAAACATTAAATGATAAATATCCAGAAAATAAAGGTATTTTCTTTTATATTGGAACTCGTGCAGAAAACAAGTGGATTTATCTTTATGATGAAAATTATGTTGACAATTGTTTTACGTTATCTTATGATGACTATATTGAAGGTGGCGAGTTAGATGTAAAAACATATAAATTAAATTCTTTTTTGGACATGTCTATGGATGATTTGGAAGATTGGGAAGATAGTGCAATAGATGATTATATAACAAATAATTACTATAGTCCGTTGCTATATAAACCATCACAATTTGATAAAATTGTAACTATTGACGAAATTAATAATTTACACCAATCAATACAACATTGCGATATTCCAAATAAACTATCTAAGTGTGATTTTTTTGGGGATGATTATTTAAGTGATATTTCTGAATTTAATGGTGATTGCCTTGATAATTATCTTAGTGATGATATTGATATATCAGATTTTGTATATGAAACATATGATTCGTTTACAATAGGTAAATATGAGGAATATCTAGATACTGATAATAAATTTTTATTGTTCGATAGAACTTGCAATGGTTTTAATGTAAAAAATTGGGAAGATGACATCAGTGTTAGATATATAAAAGAAAAAAACACATTTAATGAAAATTTATTTTTATTAATGAATAGAACATGTACTGGTTATAATGTTAACACAATTCACGAATTAAAAAAACAGTACAAGAAAGAATATAATTTATATGGTGATTTATATAATAATGCATTAGCATTTAGAATAACAGATGATGGTGCAATAGGATACAAGTATTTGATACAAGATTGTGATTCCGATACGCCATATAAAATAAAAGAAGGTTACTCGAAAAATAATATAATTCCAAATGATAAGTGGTGTGTTATACACGTTAAAATTTATGCTCAATACGAAACTATGCAGCTACGTTTTTACGTAAATGGTAACTTGGTTTTTGTGACAGACCCCATGCCAAAACTAAATTTAAGAGTGTTAAATGATGTTATGGAAAAACAAGAAACCGTACCATTTAACATATCAATTGGAGGTGGAACACAAGGATTATGTGATGTCATATTGCCAAATTACATGATAGAACCATATAGGGTATATCCATTAGAAAAACATTTTGCTGGAACATTTATTGGTTACTTTAAATCATTTAAGTTTTATGATTGTGATATAGAACATATGAATATTGTAAACAATTTTAAGTTTGAAATGGGTAATTTGGATTTAAATTAATATTTATAATTAAATAAAACAATAAATATGAAAGGATTATATTTTTATAAGTTAGTCTCTCCATATTCTGAAGACGTAACAAAAGATTGCAAGTTGACAGTTAATGAAATCGACCACAACTTTTTGACGTTAAAAACGTTAAAAGATGCCGATATAAGAGATTTTTATATTGACAACGAAAATGGGTTCTTAGTATTAGAAACAAATAACGGTGAAAAGTTCAAAGCAGATATTTCTCATTTCTCAAAAAATGTTTGTGTGGAATTTGATAAAGATGCTGGTACAATTGCAATTCATCATGATGGTGTTGTTGATGTTATTGATGAATTAATAACAAAGTCTAACATTTCTGCTGAGATTGAAACAAACATCATGACAGATGAAACATTAAATGGAAATGGTGGGAACAATAACCCATTAGGGTTAACAAATGTTGAAAAAACTAGTTCATATAAATCAGTAATCAAAGTTATTGACAAAACACAAGGTTGCCATTTACCATGTGGTGACAGAAACAAACTTGGTGACAGATACTTAACATATGAAGAGTATAACGAGCATGGTTATCTTTATAACTATCATTCAGCACAAAGATTCGTTCAAGAACTACATAGTGATTGGAGAATACCCACTAAAGCAGATTGGGATAATATGCTTAATGCTATTGAGGTGTGTGATGAGGATAAAAATCACGATGTTTCTAGCTGCAATAACGTACTAGGTAAATTGGCTGGCAAGTACCTTAAATCACAAGACAAATGGGTTAAGGTAAACAATTGTCATGCCCCAATGCATAATCCATGTAACTGTCATTGTGGTTGTAATGATTCAGATATAAGTAATGAAGGTGATGATATTTTCATTGAGGATGAGTGTGCACCAAAACCAAAACCAGTAACACCATATGGTGTTGATGCATATGGTATGAGAATATTACCAAGTGGATATGGTGACGGTGGAATGATGATGGATTATTTTGGTAGACGTGCTAAATTCTGGACATCAACAGACATTGGTGTAACAAACATGTATGTAAAAAGATTTGATTATGACAGAAGTGGTGTTTCACAATATGCCGAAAATCCTCGTTCATTAGCAAGTTTGCGTTTGGTTAAAGATTATGACGGTGATAATTTTAACGCTATTGAAACAATTAATGGTGTTAATTATAAAGCCGTGCTAATGCCAGCAGAAAATACAAAACATGGATTTTCAATATGGTTAGCAAGCAATATAGCTGCAAGTCAAAAGAAATATTGTCCAGTATTACCAAATAATGGTGAATTGTTAAGTGATAAGAAAATATTCTTCATAAACGAATGGAATGGGTTTGATTGGGATAAAAAAGAATTGCAAGAAGGTGATTCATTAATGATTAAATTCGGTCCAGATTGCGATAAAGATGCTGAATATCGTTTGGTAAATGGTGAATTAATCAATATTAAGAAAGACATTATCTCTACCGTTGAAAATAAATATGACAATGATATTGATGATTTACAATCTCGTGTCAATGTTATTGAAGAGGAAATTGGTGAAATTAAGCAATCTATTGCAGTTATTAATGATAAAATAGTTGAATTAGATGCTAAAGACAAGAGCTTAGATGAAAAAATCGATGCCGAAATAGAAGAGCGCAAGGAAGTTGACGCACAACTATTTGGAAATATAGAAGAACTTAAAGAAGCTGATGTACAAATATTGGCAAGCTTAAGCGCTGAAACAGAAGAGCGCAAGGAAGTTGATGCCAAGTTGGAAGAAGCAATAAACACCGAATCTGAAGAGCGTAAGGAATTTGATATGCAAATATCAGAATCTTTAAGTGCTGAAACAGAAGAGCGCAAGGAAGTTGATACCCAAATATTGGCAAGTTTAAGCGCTGAAACAGAAGAGCGCAAGGAAGTTGATGCCAAGTTGAGAGAAGACATAGACGCTGAAAAAGAACGTTCAGCAGCAATGGACGAATACTTAAAGGGCAGACTTATTAGTCAAAGTGGTTCTACATATAATTTTGCGGAAGGTTTTCTTATGCTTGTTACAGATGACCCAAACAATACAATCAGAATTGACTTGGATAGCAATTATGGAACATTTTAATAATATTGAAAAAAAAAAATAATTAAAAATGGGAAATTATAAAAATAGATTACAGTTTGTTCATCATGACTACATATTTCCTACAAGAGAAAAAGCAATGGAATATGTGAACGGTCAGTTAATCAACATTGACCGTCCAGCATTGTATGCCGAACCAATGGTATTAGGATATGGTGATGAAGCAGAACCAAACATTATATTAGCTATCGGCTCACATGGCAACGGTGTAGACAAGCTTGAAACAAATAGAGTGTTTTTCATAGACATTGCAAACATTGAAGAAAGCATCGAAAAACTAAAGGAACAAGTTGACATAAACAGTGAAGAGAAAGAAAATGTTATAGGAATTGTTTCTGAAATAATTGCTTCTTGTGGTTTAAATGAAGATGGGACATACTCAAAAGATTTAGATGACGATATTCTAAAATCTGCCGAAAATTTAAAAATAGCTGACGCTTTGTTGTCTAGTGCATTGCAAGATGAAATCGCTAGAGCAAAAGCTGAAGAAATGAAATTGATATTACATCCACAAGAATCAGATACAATTTCATTTGAACTTGACAAGCAAGAAAGCGGTACATCATTGACTGCTGATGTTAAATTGGCTGAAAAGAAAACTTTCGATAATGTAAATTGGTCAAATATAATCGTTAAAGATGAAAATGGTCTATTTGCAAATGTTGATGTCAAGTATGAAGAAGACCAATTGGTTGTCACAATTAATGGTGAAACAAAGGCATATGACTTACCAAAAGAAACTTATATTGAAAGTGGATATTACGACAAAGAGACAGAAAGCATTATTTTGGAATTAAATAATGGTGGAGAAGTTTATGTCGAAATGACAGATTTAATAGAAGAGTGGGGTGTTTCTTCAATTCAAACAAGTCCAATCATGTTAAAGAAAGAACATGTTAAATATGATTCACAATTGCATGATGAACCACTTTGGAGAGACATATTGTCTGCTGACGTTAGATTAAAGGATGGTGATAATAATATTTTAGAAAAAGTATTAGTTTCAGATGAAGATGGTACTTTTGCTTTATATGTTAATGGTGTTGCGTCAAACATAAAATGCCGTGTTGGTGCAACAGAAACAACAGTTCAAGATGCGTTGGATAATATTAAACACCCAATATCAACAAACGACAATAATATTATTGTTGAAAGAGTTGATGGTTTATATGCCACTGTTGCATTAAATTACGACAAAGCATCAAATGTGTTGACATTCGATGATGGTATACATCAAGCAAAAGCAATTGAACTAAATTCGGCTTCAGTTTTGGAAAAAGCTTATTATGAATCTGGTGAGTTGGTTCTTCGTTTTAGAATGACAGACAACACAACAAATGAAGTTAGAATTCCAATTTCTGAAATTGTAAAGGATTTTGAGTTTGACAATGACAACAGCACTGTCAAATTGGAGAGAAATCAAAAGAATGGTCAGTATTACATGAGTGCTAATGTTAATGTATCAAAAGAAGCGGACAATATATTGCAAGAAAATAACAGTACTTTATATGTTAAAGGTGTAGCAAGCAACATTAAATACAAGAGCGAAGTTTCTGTAGCTGACGAATTGGATAAATTAAATGGTCCTGAAGAAGTTGTAGGCTCAATTAAGTATGAAGTTGCTAAA
>Ga0233372_1001037_pt1 | contig 11050 bp, 21 predicted proteins | sample ElkDunMinimDraft_4_FD_191538 | JGI IMG/M metagenome (GOLD analysis project Ga0233372, IMG submission 191538) | Fecal eukaryotic communites from dung pellets of Tule Elk in California, USA - Elk Dung D8 | ecosystem: Host-associated > Mammals > Digestive system > Large intestine > Fecal | place... | reverse complement strand
TAACTGGAGTACAACTAGGTCAAGATTCAAAGAACGGTTCACGTTCTAAAGAAGAGGTTGCTTTGGATATGTTCAATGATTTAATAAATGCCGATTTATCAAGAATTGAACAGGAATGGAACACTAAACTGATTCCGAGCTTGGTTAAACAAGGCATTTTACCTGAAGGAACAAAATATATTTATCCTCCAGTTGAAGATACAGAAGAGCTTTTTAAGAGAACACATTTAGCCTTACAACACTTTGATGTTGATTTAGATTGGTATAAAGAAAAATTTGGCGTACAGGTTACCGAAAAAAAACAAACAACACCAATACAACAACAAGAATTACAGCTTGGAAATGATTTTTTCGTGTAAGCCCCAAAGCTTATTTTGGGGCTTTACATAGCCGATTAAACTTTTTATATAGTTGTGATTGTATCGATTGTAAAACAACACAGTTAAACGCATCTGAAGATGATTATTCCATTTTTAAAGACGTTTTAAATGCGGGTAAAAAGGCTTTTAAACACCTTTTAAATAAGGGAAATTATAATGTTGATGATTTAAAAGATAAACCTTATCAGAACTTAATTGACGAAACTAACAAAGTGTTTTTAAAAGTAGTTTCTGACAATATAATTTCTGATACTTTAAAATCTGCATTAAATAACGATGCCGTAATTTTTGGAACATTAAGAACCCATGCACAACTTTTCGAAGCAAACAGTTTGCTGCTAAATAGTGATGGTAAAATTAAATCGCTTTCACAATTAGAGCATGAACTTGATAAATTGAATATCACTTACAACAACAATTATATTGAAGCCGAAAGACAATTTGCGATTAGCTCATCAATTAGTGCAGATAGATGGTCCAAAGTTTCTGACCGTTACAATTTACAATATAGAACCGTAAATGATGATAAAGTACGTGATGAGCATCGTGTTTTACATGATATCGTTTTACCTGTTGAAGATGAATTTTGGAAGCAGTATTATCCGCCTAACGGGTGGCGTTGTCGTTGTGTAGCGGTACAAGTTAGAAAAGGTAAATATCCTGTCAGTAATTCGGAAAAAGCAATCGAAGCTGGAGAGAAGGCTACTACACAAATTGGTAAAAACGGAAAGAATAATCTAGAAATTTTTAGATTTAATCCTGGTACTTCATTGAAGTTAATGCCACCTGAACATCCTTATAATAAAGTAAAAGATGCTAAAAAAGTAATTGATAATTTTGAAAGTACATCAGCTATTGACTTAAAAAAACTGATTAAAAAAGATGTTCCAACAAATGCAGAAATAAAAAATATTTTAAAAACGTATGCAGATCAATTTCCTGATGACTTTAGAAACGGTTTAAGCGAAATTAAAGTTCAAAAATCAAGAAGCTATATGATGCAACACTCAATGTCATATTCTCCAAGAACTGGTGAGTGGAATGGTGGTTCAACAATCACACTTAGTAGTAATACGTTTTCAATAAAAGGTCAAGCATTTAATCCATTAGAAGAATTACGAGGTGCATTTGGCGCCATTAAAAAAGGTACTGATTTATCTTTCAATCAAGAATATGCAGTTGAATCTTTATGGCACGAAATTTTACACGCAAAAACAAAATCAAAACCTCACAGATTGTCAAGCTTTCAAGTGCAAAATATGGAAACCATCAATCAGTTTATAGCTCGACACAGTTATAATGATTTTTTATCAAGGTTTGGTGCAAAGGCAATAAATAAAGCTGAAATATTAGATCGCGGATATGGTTATAGCAGTTGGGTAACTAATTTCAGAAACGAAATAAAAAAACAAGGATTAGATGAGGATAAGGCAGTTGAATTTTTCACGCCGCATTTAATGCAAGATTATTCAACTTTGGGTACTAAAATAAGGGAATTTTTAATTAAGAAATAACTTCGTTATCAAAACCTAAAATGTATTCTTGATACAAATCAGGAATCAAATCACGATAAGTTTTTGCTGATATTTCATCATTACGCATTTCAAACAATAGAACAATATCAAGCAGGCTGTGCTCTTTAGTGCACATCCAATTAGATAAATACTCTTGTTTTGTTTTAGCATCTGTTAAGGATGCTAATTCAACTTGAGTTGGATTATGTTCAAATATTGTTTCCATAGTTAAACAAAGATATAAAAAAAATGTTATATGCAACCAAATCAAATAATTGAATTCTTTATACAAGATGTTTCGGTTGAATTAAATGATGAGTTTGATAGAAATTTTGAACGTAAAGCTTTCTTTAACGAAGCTTGGCCTGCAGAAAAAATAAAGAACTCAAAAGGTAGTCAATTAACTAGATCAGGAACTTTAAGAGCTTCAATTCATCAAACCGTTTTAGATAACATCATCACTTGGCAAAGTTCATTGCCTTATGCAAGTATTCATAATACAGGAGGCGAAATTACCATAACACGTAATATGCAAAAATTCTTTTGGGCTATGTTTTATAAAAATGGAGGAAAGCAATTAAAAGAAAGTGAACTAAGCGAAGAAGCTAAACAATGGAAATATTTAGCAATGGCAAAAGTGGGAACTATTTTCAAAATTCCTAAACGCCAATTTATAGGTGAACACCCTGAGGTTCATCGAGTAATTCAAAATGTTTTTAACGATATGGAAAACGATTTAAACGAATATGTGATTAACCATTTAAAAAGATAATATGCACACTATTATAAATACCATTCAAAATAAATTAGCTGATGTACCAGCTTTAAAATATATTAGTGAAGATTGGGGACAACTAAACTATTATGATAAAGATTGCCCTGTGCAATGGCCTTGTTGTTTATTAGATATTAATTCGGGTACATTTTCTGAAACATCAACAACACAACAAGGGACTTTACAAATTGCATTGAATATTGCGGATATTAGGCTAAGCCCAAACTCACTAAAAGCTTCAAGTAAACAGAAAAATGATAGTTGGGAAGTTCTGCAAATTGTCTCAGATGTACATCACTTAATAAACCGTTTCCGCCCAAACCAGCAACACGGTCGTTTAATAAGAACAAGTATTCGAAAAATTAAAAGACAAGATGCAATAAAGCAATATGAAGTTATTTACACCTTAGCTGTAAACAATGTTTAAAATAGCTTTATTTGGCTATTTTCAATTTCTTGTATTTCTTTTAGTTGTTTTTTTACGGGAGTTGAAAGAATCTCATATAAGGTAGTTCGGCTAATTGGGTAAACAGGAAAAATATATTTACGCCAAACCACAGTTGTAGGTATATCCTCAGTTTTGTACTTATTGTACAACTCAAGAATTAACTGATAACGAAGTAGTTTGTTTCGTTGTATGCCTAAAGAACGTGGATTCATATCTACAAAGATAAACTTTTTTCTTATTGTTAATAATACAAAAAAAGGATACTTTATAGAATTTCTTCTAAAATTTTATAAACTTATTTCATAGGTAAATATATTAAATAAAACATTCGTCAAGTAGGGCATTTTATAGATAATAGAACCTAATTATTATCAAATATGGCTAGTAAATTTTTATTACTAGCCATAAAACTACTTTTTGTTTGGTGTTGGTTTTGGTGGTGTTGGTGTTGGTGTTTTTGTAATCGTACCAGGATCTACTTTAGGTACATGACCTTCTCTTACAAGCCTAGGCGGGTTGTTTGGAGGAGGAGGAGGTAAAAAATCATCTTTAGCCATAGAGTTAATAATTTTTACAATTTGAACTTCATCCTTTGGATTATTAATAAAATTAAAAATATAAAATAAACTTGAAATAAATAAACTTATTATTGAGATAAAAAGGCAAAGTTTAGATTTATATATGTACCCTGATTTACGATCATTTAAGTTTACATTTATTGCTATCGATTGTTTAATTTGATTTTCGATACTGTCCTGTAATAAGATATCAATGGTAATGCCTTTTGCCTCTAGTTGCTCTTTATATTGATCATAATATGGTTTGATTTTTTTATATTCGTCATCAATAAAATAAGGATTTGAAAAATAGGCATATTGATAAGCATGATAAGCAAACATTAAGAAGATAATTGAAATTATCCATGAAACCGAAGAAATAATCAGTATTCCAATATAAAAACATTTTATACACTTTTCTGTGTCAAAATTATATTTTGTACTTAAGAAATATATACCCGCAACTATAATCGATAAAATTCCAATTTGAATATTTATATTGTTATTTAAAGCCTCTTTCCTTTCTTCTTCTTTATAATACCATTCTTTAAGAATTTCAAATTTGTTCATTTAAACTAATTTTAATTTTTTCAATTATATTATTTAGGTCATAAAACATATGTTCTAAATCATACATGCTAGAACTAGTTGTAAATGAAAAATCATATTCAGAAAGTTTAAATTTTTTAAACAACTCACTTACTTTTACCTTTATTTCAAAATAAGTATCTTCTTTTTCTGCCTTTTTGTTAGCATTATCATGTTTCATTTTTAGAATTCTCAATTGTCTAAATTCCTCCTCCAAGACTTTTAATTCGTTTGCATTCATAATTTTATATTTTAGTTATTTAACAAACATAATAAAAAAAGAGTCAACTGCTATTTAGTAGTTAACCCTAATTATTTTTCTTAACCTAGTTTGCTCCAAGTTGTAGAATGGGGAATGCCCTTTTGGTCACATTTTGGAAAGGTCTCCCCCTCGTGAACAATTTTTTCTACATAAATATGCATACTACAAACGTATGTTCCTGTTTCTATACATTCACTACCAGTTTTCCAATCTTTATTTTCCTCTATTGGGGTTCCTTTTTTAAAATCACTCATAATTGTTTTTTTTAATTGTTAAACAAACATAATAAAAAAAGAGTTAACGGTATTACACCGCTAACTCTTTTACAATATTTTTCCATCTATTAATAGATAAATTATTTAATTTCTCCCATCGTTCTAATCCGATGTTTTTAAGCAATAGTACACTATCCGTAATTTTCTTACGGCTATCAGGCATTAAGGTTATTTTCTGTTGAATAACACTCATCTGCTGAAAGGCTTTGGTATCTTCGATTTTAATATTCATTTTCAAAATATCTTCCGTTTATATATCTACTTAAGTGCGCTTTGGCAATTTTACTTTTGAGTAAATAATCTTCATAGGCTTTTAAGCCTAAAAAACACTTTATTACATCAGCTTCATTCAGCTTTTTAAAGCTTTTTTCGGCGTCTGCTTTACTCACCTTCAAATTGTATAAATTCCAAAGGTTATCAAAACTTAAATCGGCTGGCATTTTCGTTACAACAAACTTCTTTCTTAAATCGGTAATCCAAAGTTTCATCAAAGCTTCTGTTTCAGGAAACCTACTACTATACAACCATAACCGTTGAGCCTCATCTAAAGCTTGGTTCTTTTTAAATTCTATTAAATCGCCGTTTAAATCGTATTTAAATATAAATTCCAAGCCTAATTCTTTTCCTTTTACATTATAAACTACTAACATAACTTCTGATCTAATTGATTAATTAATTGATGTACCTGGTTCTTTTCAAAATCATTTTCACTTTCAGGCAAACTCAAAAGAAAATTCGCTAAATAAAAAGCTTGTGAATACTTTAAAATCAAACTAACTTTCTTCTTAGTATCAAATAACGATTGTTTGCGTTGCAAGTCTTTTGCTTTGCTTTCAATCTTATCTACAACATCCATAAGCACACATTTAACCACTTTTTCAAGTTTAATTTGTGGCTCTGAATTATAAACACCTTGCAATACATTTTTTAAGGTGATAACTCCATCAGGGGTGGTTTTAAGTTCTATTTTCATACTCAATATTGTAAATAAATTTAATTAAGGTTTGTAAATCATGTAAACCTACTTTAACACCTTTTAAAACATTATTTTCAAATTCAACATAAGAATGCACAATCTCTTTTAAATGATTAAATTCAAAGGTGATTTCTAACATTGTGCCCTTTTCAAAAAAGGAATAACTTTCGTAATAACTCCCGTCAGTATCTAAATCTCCAGCATCAACTAAACTAAATCCTAATAACTTTATATCTTCAATTATCTTTTTGTCCATTATAATTTATTTAAAGAGTTCCAAATTTTACTACAATATCTTATTTGATGAATACAATCATCGAGAGCATTATGTCTAGTTCCATAAAAAGGCATCTCTTCCTTTACTTTAGGAAGGAAACTAACTAAAGTACGAACACATCTTTCGTTCTTAAAATTCCACGGTAATTCTATACCCATTACCTCAAAGGCGTTAGACAAAATACCTAAATCAAACCTTGCTGAATTTCCCCAAACTTCATAGTCACCATATTTAAAAAACTTTTTAAACATCTTTAATCCATTTAAAAGAGGTTCTTTATATTTTTCTAAAGCTTCTTTTGCCTCCAATGATTGATTATGCCACCATTCAATAGTATCATCATCTGTTTTTAGTCCAGCTTTTAAACAACTATCTATATCAATATTAACATAAAATGTATTTCCAAAACATCCTGTTTCTAAATCAAATTCTACGGCTCCAATTGATAGTATGGCAGAATAAGATTTAGTTCCCATCGTTTCAATATCAATCATAATATGTTTAAATCTTTCTGGCTTATTTTCTATTTCCATGCACTTTTAACAACACCTTCTAAGGCTTTAATGGTTTTACTTAATTCTGTTGGAGTTTGTTGTTTGAGAGGTTTTTTAACTGGAGCTCTGGTTTGTAACCATTTCGAAAGTCTATCAAGGTCGGCGACTTCTCTACCTTTGTAGTTAGTTACCCATTGGGCTTGATGTAAACAAGAAAGTATGGCTTTATGTTTGATGTTATAAGGATCAAAATAACCCCATTTTTCGCCCTTGTGTGGTTTATCGCCTTGGTGAACAAGGATTTTATTAGCTTCATCAAATGTAAGGCTGTTAAGACTTGTTTGATTGTTATCATCTTTCACCCATTGCACCAATTCACATTTAACATCCTCGTTAAAACCGCAATTTCTTCGTATGGCTAGCTTTTGGTCTTTCGTTGCTTGCATATTTATTAATTTGTATTAGAATAATAACCGCATAAATCAATGTAAATAAGGCTAACAAAGTGGCTATTATAGTTATAATTAGGATAGTATTCATTTATAAGACATTTAAAAAACTCCTTACTCATTAAAAACTTTCAGGAGTTCAACAACACAACTATTTTGTTCCTTCAGGTAATAAATAACTTAAATCAAAACCCTTCGGGAATTCGGCAGCAGATAAGGTTAATGGTAAACCAACTTCAATACCCATTTCATTTTTTACCGAAGCTTTAATAAACCAACTTGAACGCTTTGGTCGGTAAGCATCTTCAATAATTTGTACTCCTTCAATCAAATTAGCGTCATTATATTCATTGGCCATTTGTCTAAGTTCCATGATACGCTTCGGGTCTAGGTTACCATCTTTATTAATTTTTAAAAGACGATTAATCTGATTAACTAATTTGGCAGTCACTTCATCTTTTACCTGGGCACCAATAAACTCACGTACCTTAGCAATTCCCATGAAAACAGTATCATCATAACCAGCATTTACATTATAGCCAATAGTAACAGAACATTCATCGTTTGAAAACGTGTGCGATTGTTGGTCACTCTTAACATCGTAGGCATCGTACTTTAATTCAACCAAAGCTTTCAAATCCATATAGGTTTCGGCTTTCACTTTGCTTATCGCATCACTTAAAACTTTAAGTTTGGAAAACACATCGGGAAGTGATGCAGTAACTAAATTTTTATACTCTTCTTTTTTTGTTTCTTGTGCTTTGGCACGTTTAGCTAATTCTTCTTTTAACTGTTTTGCGGATAACTTTCCTAAATCTATGGTACTCATCTTATCTAAGTTTTTTTAATTCTATTAATATTTCATGTTTGTATTCAGATACGTGTTTCCAATCTTCAACAGCTTTAAAATAAAACAATCGGTCTTGATTATATCTTGTTTCAGGTGATTGTCATTTAAGCTCTTCAATAACAATTAAAGCTTTTTGCATTTTAGGTGTTAGCTCTTTTTGTTCGCTACCTAGCATTCTTTTTATGGCAATAATACGCTCGTGTTGGTTCAAAAAATTGTGAATTGAGTCCAGAGCTAATAAGTTTTTATATTCAAAATCCATCACACTTCTATCATTTTAAATCCGTTAGTTTCCAATTTTATTAACTTGTCAACATAATAATTTCTGGCGTGTTCTTTTTGGCTTCGCTCTGCATGAATGGGGTTCTCAAATAACCAATTGTTCAATTCATAAATACGTCGGTCTAACCAATCTTTGTTTACAATCTTTGTTTTTGGGGTAAAAGGCTTAGTTGTATTCATAGTTGATTTTTTGTTTTGTGGTTATTATTGGTTTTAATGCTTTTGGAAAAAATATTTTAAACCTATTTAGATAATCAAAGTATAAATCAAGCTTTTGTTGTGGAGTTAAAGGCTTTTTAAATAGTTGTAAATGCGTTACAAATCGAATATTGATGCTTGACAATTCAGCCATAAAATATTTTTGCAAGGCCTGATTTGTTAAACTCAACTGTGCCTCTTTAGGTGTTTTAGTATTGTTGTTAATCCAATCAATGAATGTGTTGAACTTTATTTCTTCGTAATGGAAGTAGTCTATTCCTATGATGTTAAATGTTTTCATATTATTCTGCTTTAATGTCTAACCAATATTTTGTTGCGCCTTCATCCCAAATAATATATTCTTCATTTGCTTCGTATCTACTTGTTGGGATTGCTTTAAAACCTTCTACCCAAATTTTAACATCAGCATGATAAAGTATCTTTTTTGCAACAGATCCCGCAGGGACCTTTCCGTCTGCGTGACTTATTATGATGAAAAGTTTATCGGGAAACTCGTTGATTAATTTGTGAAATTGAGAAAGATTATACCCTGTGTACTGCCAGCTGTTAATTAAAATGTATTTTGCCGATTTATGTTTTTTCAAGCGTATTTTTAAGTCATCTAAAGGTTCCTTATCAAGTACTAAAAAATTGCGTTTCACTTTTACATCGTCTTCTAATCCAGCTCGCACAACATTTTTCTTTAATGATAACCGAACACCCTCTTCTAAATCGTTATAAAGCACTTTACCGTGCTGGCACAACTCTTTTACCATTTGCATTACGTAGCTTGACTTTCCATTTCCACTATGCCCATATATAAACCAAACTCCACTTGCCTCAGGTATTCCTATATGCTTTGCCCATTTGTTTGACAATGGTATTTCTTTATGTTTTTTAGTAACAATGTTACTTATATTGTATGCTCTTTTACTCTTCGGTTGTGTCATTATTGCGTTGCTTTATAGCGTGGATTTTTCTTTTTACACGTCTTAAGTCTTGTTCAGAATCTTCCCATATTAACTTAATCGTTTTTGCATCTGTAATTCCATTTGCATGGCTTATTTGGGTAACATCGGTAAAGTTTACACCTTTCAGTTCTATGAACTTTCTACCTATACGGCTATATATTTCTTTGTAACCTTTTTTATTAATTTTCAAACCTCGTTCAATACGCTTCTTTAAGTGGTCCGTTGCTATTAAAACAATACCTGCATTATCTTCTAGTTTGTTGTACAATGTGATAAAGAAATAAAGTACTTGATCTGTTAATTTATCTGCCTCATCTAAGATGATTAATGGATTTTCTTTTTTCAGAATTTGACTAATTGCCTCATACATCATTTCTGCTACAGTAAGCCCTGAGAAATCTCTACCCATAGTTTGTAACAACTCTTGAAGGAAAAACTTTTTATTCCAAAATTCTGAGCAACTTAAAGCAAACACGTTTTCATTTTCGGCAGAATAAACTTCAATAGCTTTGCTTTTTCCACTTCCAGCATCACCGACAATTCCAAACACATTAGCGTGCTCTTTAGAATCTTTAAATAACCTTTTAAGCCTTTTAAAATCTGTAGTTTCAACAACTTGCCAATTGTTAGAGTTTCCTTTTAATTGGCTTTCAATATTTCGCCACATCTCATCGGCAATAAGCTCTGTTTTGTTGTTTAATATCTGACTAATAGTGGCAGAACTTACACCCTTTAAAGCATTAGCTGCTTTGTTTTGGCTGCCTTTTTGTTCGCAAAAAGCCTTTAGTAATTCGGTGATTTGTTGTTTTTGTTCAGTATTCATAACTTTGTCTTGTTTTTAGCTGGCTATTGCAGTAGCCAAATAGTTAATTACATATCATTATAGATGTCGTCATCGTCATCTACTAAAACCGCATTGGATAATTTCTTTTGAGTTTGTCCAATGTCGGTTTTTTGTTTTTTACGGCTTGTTTCAAGTCCTTTTATTCTAGTTTCGTTTAATCCGTAATCTTCGGCACTCATACCATGAAGCTTCATATTTGCTAAACCTTTATCTCGTAATTCAATACGCTTTTCAGCAATACGTTTTTCAACTTTTCGTAAGAAACCAGCTTCCCAATCTTCTTGTTCTTGAGCATTTCTATGAACTTCAATTTTTGTTTCAGCCATACACACTTTACGTAAACCAAGCGGTGTATCTTCATATAATTGAATCATACTCATATCATCAGGATCATAACTTACAATGAACTTCTTGTTAATATTTTCTGCCAACCAATCAATATCAGGTAACCTTTCATCATCGTGTACCATATAATTGTAATCCACTTTGTTCTTTTGAAACTTAATACCGTATGGTGTGCAAGTGATGGGCTTTTCGTGTTTAATCCAAAACATATCCATCATATCCCAAATTTCAACAGCAGGCGTGGCAGGGTTTACACTTTCTAAATACACCTCTAATCTAGATTTATCTACTTTGGGATGTTTCGCCTCATTCCATTCTCTACGTCTTTGAGCATAAACCTGTTTAATTTCCGCAAGCGTTGGTAAATTCTTCTTGTTTTCTAAAATGAATTCCATATTTGCTTTACTTTCGGTTTTCTTGGTTTGGATATTCATCCCTGTAAAAAACCAATCGCGTTTTAAATATTCCGCCTGAAAGCGTCCAAAAGCATTTTCTATCGTTTTAGATTTACCGTTGTATGGCGCTGTATTTCTACATAGTTTTGAAATTTTACCTAAGAAACTCT
>Ga0233372_1001035_pt1 | contig 11089 bp, 19 predicted proteins | sample ElkDunMinimDraft_4_FD_191538 | JGI IMG/M metagenome (GOLD analysis project Ga0233372, IMG submission 191538) | Fecal eukaryotic communites from dung pellets of Tule Elk in California, USA - Elk Dung D8 | ecosystem: Host-associated > Mammals > Digestive system > Large intestine > Fecal | place... | reverse complement strand
ATCAATTTTATAATCTTCAATCCATATATTAAAGAAAAGATCATTAGATTCACTGTCTAAAAGAAATGTTGTATCTGAATATTCTAAAGTATCATTATGTTTAGGATTAAGTAATTCATAAATTGAATCACTTCGTTTAACAATAATACCCTTTAATACATTTCTATACTTAAGTTCTTTATTAATAATTTCTTTTAATTTTGATTTAGCTTTTTTAAAATCATAAGTAAGATATTCTATATCATGTTGTGCATCACCATGATAACAACATTCTGATTTAATTATATAAACTTTTGTTTGCATAATTTATTCTTGATGAATTTTAATACCTATTTTCTCATAATAATCTATTTCATGTTTTTGAACATATAATCTACCAGTTGTACCTATACGAATATAGTATTTAGGTTCATTATTATGTTCAATATGAACTCGTCTTTCTCGTGTAGTAACTTCTTCACGATGTTGATTATAATTATAATTATTATCACGATTATAACCTTGACATCTTATTGATTTAATTCTATCTCTCATAGTTATTTCTTTTTACGATGATCACCACCATTTAATTTTCTACCATCGAATTTAATAGTAATTTCAACACTATCATAATTCAATAATGCTTCTTCAAAAGCAATATAAATTGGAGATATACCAGCTTTACGCATATCTTCAATAGCTAGTTTTTTAATATGTCCACTCATACTATTTCATGAAGAATTAAATTGTTAGTTATGACATCTCGTTTTACTTCAAATAGTTTAACATCTTCTATATGAAAATCTTGCATATATGCTTCACTATTTACAAATCTTTTGAACTCTTGAGCTACATCAAGTGTATTAAATGATTTCCATTCGTTAGTGGTATTATCACCATAAGCTAACATTACTACATAATTTTTAAGCATAGTTGTTAATGTTTTAAATTGTTTATTAATAATAGTGGATCTTACCGGACTTGAACCGATAACCTACTGATTATGAGTCAGTTGCTCTAACCATTGAGCTAAAGATCCATTAAAATCATTATTCCGTGTATTATTACTGGCTGTTTAATTTTTAGCACTCATTAGTCTATCATAAACAGGGTTTCCATATGCCCACTTTCGGCTTTTGAATAATGATTTGTTATAGTGATTCCAGAGGGACTCGAACCCTCGACCCCAACATTAAAAGTGTTGTGCTCTACCGACTGAGCTATAGAATCTCCGATAAAATCTATCTTTCCGATAGAAGTTTAATGTTTTCTATATGATTTAAACCATTTAACAAATGCTTCGTTAGCTTCTTGAGCTTGTTCTTGAGTTTGGAAACAATTACCAATTTCCAATCTCATTCTATCAGCTATATCTTCTTCAACATATATTGTTTGATTAATAGAACCTGATGATGTGATATAATAATAATTATCAAGAATAGCTGGTTTCCAAATATCTTTATATATCTCAATATCATTACGATTATAAATGTAACCTTTTTCTTTAAGCTCAGTCATAATTATTTTATAATAAGCTTCAGATAAAGGTAAAAATTCACAATCTTTTTTAGAAATATATTTTGTAGATATAGTAAGATTATCAAAATCTGGTATATTAGGATTGCAATAAACTTCAATGGTCTTATCATCTTCTAATAAATAAATAACATTGATTTCACAATCATCATTGTTTTTATTTTTATATTTAAGACCAACGATTTCACCTTTTGATGGTATATAATTACCATTAAATGAAATACCATTTCTGTTTATACTTAAATTTTCAATATTTTCAAATTGAAGTACAGCTGTATTTGGTTGAATTAAAGTAAGACTACAACCATCATAATACTCTATTCGACCATTTTCAAATTGATATAGCATAACTTTAGTGTTTTAATAAAGAGATTTAACAGGTTCTAGTTTAAATATTGGACTTTGTATTTTAACAAAATATTGATATTTTGCTCCAATAGTATCAAATGTATTTTTAATAGTAGTTATAACTACGTGGGATATATCTTTTGGATAATATCCCACCAGTTTACCATTAACTTCAATAGAATCACAAGTTCTATTGGTATTTTTAATTAGTGTAATATCGTGTACCATTATTTCTCGACTTTTGTTTCATCAACATATAGTTCAAATGAACTTAAATCCATACCAGCTTTTAGTTGATGATGGCAAAATATACGAAGAAGTCCACAAGGTAGACAATCAATTCTAAAAGCAGCATTAAATGTAACATTTTCTGTTCTACGAATAAATAGTTTTTTACTATCATTTCCTCCGAAACAATTAAAACCATCAAGTCCAAGAAGATGAATTACATCTGAACCTCCGCCCATACGACATACAGGTTTTTCACCTTTAACGGCAACAAATTCCATACAACGATAACCGCTATCATGTTTTCGTCTTGTAGGTAATATTATAAGTGAATCAAAATTACCTACATCTTCACCAAATTGTCGTTTAGGTAAATTACGAAATTCAGTAATAGTATATTGAGTTAAATCTTTCATAATTTTATAAGTTTATTTATTCTAAACTGAGAATAAAAAGTTCGTAATCTGGTACTAATTCTGATAGTTCTACTAATGATTTCATAGTTAGTGTTTTTAGGTGTTATCTATTGTATTTGCTATTATTAAGTATACTACTAATATTATTACTAGTAGTATACATTTTGTTAGAATAGACATATTTATTATTCGTAAAAATCTTCAAATGGTCTATATTGTAATACTGTTTTATTCATAGGTGCTAATACACCTGTGATTGTTTTACCTTCTAATCTAATAGATATTTCTGTAATTACTTTAGTATCATTTATCAATATAGTAAAAGATTGATTATCTAATCTTTCTTTTAAATAATGAAAATTTAATACTTTTGTTCCTACTTCTATTGTCTTATGATCTACAAAATGAAATCGGAATTCTTGAAGTCCAAAATGATTTGTTTCAAGGAGAATGTGTTGTTTGATTGCTGAAGATGCCATAATTGTTGTTTTTAATGTTGTTAGAACTCATACAATTTATCAAGATTGTATGAATTAAATTATTGATCTATAATCTCTATTGTATAATGATTTATCTTTTAATGATAATCTACATACAATATCGTTAGGATTTATACCTCTTATTTGAGCTACATATATTGCTAATGCAATCCATGTATAATCAGATATTTCAGGTATTTTTTCTACATTTTCATCAGATTTAGATGATGAAAATCTCACAAATAATGTTATTATTAAGACTATTAATATAGGACTTAATAATGTTAGAATTAATCCAATCATAGATAAAATTAATAAAGAATTAGATGTTATAGTAAATGTAGTTATGAATAGAATATTTATAACTACTAACACTATTATAAATAATTTTAATAGTCAATGTGTTTTTCATAGTTTTATTAGATATTTAAATATAAGTAAAACTAATAATGAATTAAATAATAAATATAGTCTTCCAACTTATAATGGATTGTGTATTACTCATGGTCTTGAATAACAGAGCAATCTTGATAGTGTAAATTTCCCTGGTCTTATCACTAGTCAAATCAAACTATCATAAAATACTAGTGATTGAGAATGTAATAATAACAATATAGAATTATTAATATGTTTTTATAATAAATATAATACTAATGATTCTAATTGTTTTCGTAGTGATGGAAATACCTCCAAATCTCCTACCATTCACAATAATTATTTATATCTTTCTATTGGTCTTAAACCAAATAAACCAAATAAAGCATTTATAATAGCAAAAACTAACGATAATGTTAGTGATTACTATTTCAAAAACGATTGAATCCACTTCTAAAAAGAAATAAATTATTGGTAATGAACCAAGTGCTGTCCAAAATACCATTCGTGCTATCAATAGTGATAACATAAATAATACTTCGAATAAATCTTTTAAACTTTCCATAGTTACTAGTGTTGATTAAGTTGTTAGTGTTGATAAAAATAGTCAAGATATTACTAAAATAATAATTATAATAGCAACATCTTGACTATAAAGTGTTGAACAAAAGTTTTATGTAAAACTATTTACAAGTGTTGGTCAAATATTACTTGTAAAATAAAAACTAATACTACCGACAATATTACTATCATCGGTAGTACTATTATATGCTACAACGAACGGAGAATCGAGAGATAAATCTCTTTATCCTCTGGTGTTGCATTAGTAGCATTATAAGCCTTACCTTGCATCATCTCGAAGATTTCAGCAACAGCTTGAAGTTTCTCTGTTCTCTCAGAAGCAACCTCAATAGCAGTTTGGAGAAGGTAAGTTTCAGTTTTACGATAAGGCTTCCAATTACCATCTTTGTCCTGATATTCTGCACCTTCAGGAATCCAAAGAAGTGTAACATCGTATGTACGACAACGATGAGGTTCGTTGCTAAAATTCAGTACAATGTTACCCTTATCGTTAGGATAAGCGTTTACATCAACGCAAAGATGCTCGAGTTTACGAAGTTCAGCACCACGATGAGGTATAAAGATACCCTGTGTGAGAACTTCACCTGTCGCAACATCTTTTGCGTTGATAAGTGTGAACGGAGAATCAACTTTCGTTTTCTTACCGTTTACCTCAACGGTTTCACTAAGTTCCTTACCTCCAAGTTCACGATAAAGAGTTTTACCAAAGACGATAACTCGTTTAGTAACAACTTGTTTAGCCTCGATGTGGCTTGTAGAAATAGCATTAGTTTCCATAATGTGATTAGTTTAATGATTAATATTAAAGGTTGAATTTTCCCTCAACCTCAATTATAGTCGGGGGGCTTCGCAAACCTGAAGAGTCGGTGGGGCAGTTTGATAGGTACTTCCCTAACCTATACACACAATAGTAAAACATATAGTATCACTATTACAAACACTCATAAAATCATTTTCATTTTTATTATTTTTAATAATTTCTTTATCAATATTAAATTCTTCTATAAAACATTTATTAAAACATTCTTTACTTATAATATTTTTATTATTTTTATCTTTACTTTTAAAATCTTTAAAATTTTCATTATTAATTTTATTTTTTTTATCATTATCATTTTTAATTTCTTTTTCTTCTTTTTTAATATTTATATTTTCTTTATTAATTTTATGATTATTTTCATTAATTTTTAAATTTTTATTAATATTATTAAAAACACTTTTAAAATCTTTAGTATTAAAATGAATATAATTATGAATAAATGAATGACTAATAAATTGTATAATTGAAATAATATTGGCGACAGTAGTTGGACTTTTTGTATATATTATATATAATATAGATATAATATATTTATATATTATAGATATATTATTATGATATATATTTTTTAATATAAAATAGGTATGGCAAAAATTATGCTTAAAAATTTGGATATATCGAATATAATACCTATATTTGCACTGATGACACTAATGTTTAATTTAATAAAATATTTAATATGAAAAGTCAAGCACAAACTTGTATTCCTTTTACTCCTAGACCTTATCAAGTAGTAATTGAATGTACATTTGAAGTATCTATTCTTAATATCGCTAATCCAGATGTTATTAGTCAGTTACAACCTAAGAAAACTCGTATAGTTGCAGTTGGCGAAGGTATTTCTGATTTAGAGATTAATGATGATGTTCTTGTTGCATCAACACAGGCTTTAAATTTAGTTAATTTTAGTTGGAATAATCAAGCTCTTAAAATAAAACAAAATATCCATGCTAAAGGTACAGGAATTATTGGTAGCGGTGCAATAACTGTTAAAGAATACTTTATTACAAACGATAGTAATATTCTTGGAGTTCATAATCCTTTGGATGTTTGTAATCCTAGTGTAAATAAATGTAATTAATCTATGCTTCAACCTATACATTATAAAGACATAGTTGAGGATATAGACGAACATTTAAAACAACATTATATTACTGTTTTTAAATCTAGAAAACGACAACATATGATTAATTATAATCTATGGAGTAATTTAGATCAAGAACAGAAAGAAGAACTTATAGAATTTATAGAGAAAGAACTAGCTAATTCAATAGCTACACAAATGATGAAAGGTGCTGATAGAATACCTGTTCCTTGTCTTGGTGCTTTTCATTATAGTCCAGCTAAGGAATTTCGTAGAACAAATAAACGCAAAGAAGATGAATCTGAAGAAGAATATCTTGAAAAACTTTTTGCGTTTATTCTAGCTCGTAAGTATAAACCTAGAAGAATGAGATCAAATGAGAACGCAGAAAGTTTCGCAAAAAATCTTGCAAAAAGGAAGAAGCATCTTCTTTAATGAAGAGGCTCATAAATATACCGATGATCTTGGTAATGGATATATATCTGTAACTACACTTATAGGTAAATATACTGAAGATTTTAAGAAAGAAGCTATAGCAGAAGCTTGTGAGAGAATAGGTAAAAATCCTAGACATCCTAAGTATGCTAGATATGCTGGCAAAACTAAGAAACAACTTCTTCGGGAATGGGCAGAGGAAACTCGTAAAGCTTGTGAAAAAGGAAGTATTAAGCATAACTTTCTTGAATTAGCTGTTAAAGAATCTAATGGTTATAAGAAAAATGCTAAAGGTTTTATAGATGACAAGATTTATACTATTGACGACATTGTTGCTCGCCATAATTATGGAAGATTAAAATTAGAATATTTTGATCAAAAAGGTGTTAAAGAAAAATATCCTACTATATATGAACTTATAAAAGGTTTAACTTTAGCAGGATATAAGATTTATTCTGAAATAGGAGTTTATGATAGTGATAATCTTATTTCCGGTCTTATTGATATTCTACTTGTAAAAGGTGATGAATTTATTATATTAGATTGGAAAACTAATAAAGCTCCTATTAGATTTGAAAGTGGATATTATGAAAAAGATACTCTAGGTAAATTAAAACTAGATTCTTTTGTTTATAAGAATGATGTTTTTGCAGAGCCGTTGGATAACCTGGCTGATAGCGTTGGTAATCACTATGCTATGCAATTATCTACTTATGCAAATTTAGTTGAAAATTGGGGATTCAAATGTAAAGGTCTTATCTTATGTCATATAAGAACAATTGAAGATGCCAAAGATGAAAATGGTAATGATGTTGAAGTTGTTGAAATATATGATATGCCTTATTTAAAGAATGACTCTATAAATATGATTTCTCATTATTCAAGTAAAAATATACATAAAACTAGTAAAACTTTATTTTAAGCTAATGAATATAGTGGTAGGTTTGATAGAGATATTGAACCTACCATTTGGCATTAAAGTGGGCGTCTAACCTCCCTTCCTACTGGCAATGCTGAGCGAAGCGAAGCCATACAAGTTAAAACAAATTAAACTATGAAACAAACTTTATTAACTCGTAATGAACTTTACAAAAGTTTAATTGAGTTAGATGATGATACTATAATTCAAATGTTATTTAAAGTATCAAGTAAATATAAATATCCTATATTTAGATCTAACTCAGCATATCCTATTAATTTAAATATATGGGGTATTAGAAGTAATGACGAAAGAACAGAATATTTCAATGATGTTATATTGACATTTTATGATAATGCGTTGGGTCAATGGCATATTGATATTTATGAAGCTACTACCGATCCTAGTAATTTGAATCTTATGAATCCTGTTAATGAAAAAGGTTGTGCTATTTTATTAACTGGTTATCATAAAGGTTTATGGAAACTTGGAAAACATAAAGGTCGATATGATGCGTTAGTTCAAGCTAGACCTTGCGATATATATCGTGATGCTAATGAAGATGATTATATTAATTTTCATGATGATATGAAAGTTGAAACAGGTATGTTTGGTATTAATCTTCATAGAGCTAGTATTAATCAGAAATCAGATGAAATAGGTTTGTATTCAGCAGGTTGTCAAGTTCTTAAAAATACTAATGAATTTAATGATCTAATGAATTTATGTAAGAAAGTTCTTAAACCTAATGGTACTCAGAGTTATGTACTAATTCATGAAGATTGTTTAGATTATTAAAATGTAATTATGGATTTAAGACAAATGGTAATTGGTGGTTTTATTGGAACATTAATTTTACTTTTTAGTTTAATAGGAGTTACACAATGTACCGATAGAAATACTATTGAAGATCAATCTCAAGAAATTGAATCTTTAAGAAAAGAAGTTGAAACTTATAAATTTAAACTAGATTCAACTAAATCATATTATAATAAACATATAGATAGTTTAGTTCAATCTAAAAATAAAACTATTGTTATATATGAACAAGTTGAAAAAGATTTTAGTGATCATCGTATTGTTAGCGATGATTCCATACTCGTCTATATCGCAAGTCAAATACAAGATTGATGGTGATACTATTATCGGGTTTACTCCTAAACAAACTCGTAAGTTAGCTATTAAACTTAAAGAAGGTGAAAAATATAAAAATCTTTATTTTACAGATGAAGAAATTATTAAATATAAAGACTCTATTATTCATACTCAAAATCATACTATACTCATATGTGATAGTCTTTTGGTTGTGCATAGTAATACACTTGCTGATTACAGCAATAAAGTTATAAGTTACGAAGAAGATATTAAACAAGAACGAAAAAAGAAACGACAATGGGTATGGACTGCTGTTGGTTCTATTATATTAAATCTTGTACTTATAGGTGGTATAATTACTAAATAAAATAATATGAATAAGATAAAAAATTGTATTCCGAAAAGATGTACATTAGGTGGTGTTGAATTTACTACCAAATTTATTGAGAATGCCGCTAATGGTGGAAAACTAGGTGATTCTTGTACAACAGATGGAAGTATAAATATTCAAAAAATTAATTACGGATTAACTCAAATTCATACACAAATTCAAAATACATATTTTCATGAATTAGCTCATAATATATTTGGTATGCTAGGTCGTATAGATCTTAGTGATGATGAAGTTCTAGTTCAAGGAGTTGGTAATATGATATTTGAATTTCTAAGAACTTGCGATTGGATTCGTATTGAAGAACTTAAACACAATAATGAATCTGAAGCTACATTTAGTTTTCAAACTCTTAATCAAAGTCAATTGAAATAAGTATGATACATGCTCTTAAAATTGAAAATGATCGTATAGTACTTGATGTAGAAGAGATATTACAATATCCTATACTTCAACAAATATACGCAAGAGATGATTCTAAAAATAAAGATTTTGCTTATAAAGAATTTAGATTTATTCATTTTTTAAGTGATAGAAAAGGTTATATAACTAAAGCTGGATTATCTAAAGTGGATGCATATAAATATGCTATTGAAAATAGTAATCTTCCTCCAAGTTATAGACCAGATAAAGTAGTAATCGAAGCTATTGAGTTTGTTACTAAAAATATGAATATTACACCTGTTGAGGATTTAATTAATTCTACAATTAAAGCTTTAAATCTATCGGGTCGTGTAGTTAAAGCTCTCACAGATGGAATTGAAACTTTAACATCAGGTGATATTAAACTAGAGGATTTACAAGCTTGTGAAGAATCTCTTAAACAAATAATTAAAATATCAAACGAAATACCAGATCGAGTTGAGAAACTTACTGAACTTAAAGATAAGTGGGATAAGATAGAAAAAGGTGTTACTTCAATTCGTGGTGGTGGTGAATATAGAGATAGTTATGACGGAGTTGATGAAAGAACATCTGATGCTACTGACGAAGTCGAAGTTCTCAGGTAATGATAACCAATATAACTATAAGAGTGGCGATAGTCCGTTTATTGACTATATAACCGAAATTAAGACTGATTACAAGCCGTTGTGTGAGTTTATTTGTCCGATGACAGGTAAGCATTGGGTTGATAAAGATAATGACTTTTTAATGGGTTTAAACGAGGGTATTTTAATGAAAATAGATTTTGTTTTCGTTAATACTCAAGTTTTTAGTCAAGTTGCTGATTTCTATGAAAAACATGGAGTTTATACACTTGCTCCAGAAGATAGTCCTGCTTATAAAAAGTTTTGGCAAAGAGAGATGAATCGTAGACTTAAAGGTGTACAAGCTTATTGTAAACTTTATATTAAAGATATATCTGCATATCTTGAAGCTAAAACTGAAGAAGAGCGTCAAGCTTTATTACATCCAGTTCGTATTACCGGTGATCATTATAATTATCTTAATTATGGTCGTATAGAACGAGCACCAAATGCCCAAGAATTGGAAACTTTTAAGAAACAAGGTCGTGATAAAGTTAAGACTGTTGAAGGTTTTCCTCGTTTTTGGGATGGTGATTATTGGAATTTTAAAATAGATGAACTTATAGCTAATAATGAATATAATCTTTGTAAAGCTAAAGCTCGTCGTAAAGGTTTCTCTTATAAACGAGGTAGTCAAGCAGCTAATACACTTAATGCCAATAAGAATGTTACTGTAATTCTTGCAGCTGACATTATGGATTATCTTACTGAGAAAGGTGCTACTTCTTATATGGTTAAAGTTAATCTTGACTGGTATGAAAATAATACTTATTGGAAACGAGGTTATCTTAGTGAGAATTTTGAAAAGGGTATTGAACTTGGTTATAAGAAAAGTAAAGAAGGTCAGAAAGCATTTGGTTTTAGAAGTAAACTATTAAGTGTTGCTATTGGAAAGAATGAATCTGCAGCAGTAGGTAAAAAGGCTATTGAAACAGACTTTGAAGAGGCTGGTAAATGTCCAAATCTTCAGAAAGCTCTTAATGTGATTCGTAGTAATGCTGAGTCAGGAGGTACTCGTATCGGTACTATTCGAGTTTATGGTACAGGTGGTACTAAAGGTGCTAACTGGGAAGCTTTTAGTGAAGCATTTTATAATCCTTATAAGAATGAAATGCTACCTATGGAAAATATTTGGGATAGAGATAGTCGTCATACTAATTGTGGTTTTTTCTTTCCTCAAATATGGTGTTATGAACCTTATATTGAAGATGGTAATAGTCTAGTATTTGCTGCTTGGCGACATGATTCTGATCGTAAGAAATATTCTGAAGAACATTCAGATTCAAGCGATCATAATGTATTTGTTGGACAGCGTGCTAATAGTCCTAACGAAGCTTTTACTAATACTCAAGAAAATATATTCCATAGTGCTGA
>Ga0233372_1001034_pt1 | contig 11090 bp, 8 predicted proteins | sample ElkDunMinimDraft_4_FD_191538 | JGI IMG/M metagenome (GOLD analysis project Ga0233372, IMG submission 191538) | Fecal eukaryotic communites from dung pellets of Tule Elk in California, USA - Elk Dung D8 | ecosystem: Host-associated > Mammals > Digestive system > Large intestine > Fecal | place... | reverse complement strand
CGGCGAGCAGTGCCCGCCCGGTGTGCGCGGCGTCGACCTGGGCAGCGGCACCGGTGCCGACGAGCACGGGGGCGACGGCGGCGGGCAGCGTGCGGGGGCGTGCACCGGCGAGCCAGTCGGAGGCGGTGGCCATCGTGCTCCTGTTCGTGGGACGGGTGCGGGGCGGGTGACGCGGCGGCAGGACCGGTCGCGCGTGCGGGCGTCGGTCGGTGCGGATCAGGTGGTGCGGTGCTCGGACATGCGCCGGGCCGCGAGGCGGGCGACGGCCCGCCGGTCGGGCTTGCCGGGGCCGCGCAGGGGCAGCTCGTCGACCACCAGGACCTGGCGCGGCGCGCTCGCCGGGCCCAGCGCCGACGCGACGGCCGTGCGCAGCGCCGTCAGGGGCGGGACGGCGCCGTCGTGGGTGACGACGACCGCCACGACCGACTCGCCCCAGTGCTGGTCGGGCACGCCGACCACGCAGACCTCCCGGACCCCGGGCAGACCGGCGACGACCTCCTCGACGGCCAGGGGGTCGACCTTGACGCCGCCCGTGACCAGCACGTCGTCGAGCCGGCCGAGGACGTGCAGCACGCCGTCGTCCAGCCGTCCCCGGTCGGCCGTGCGCAGCCAGCGCCGGTCGCGCGTGGTGACGAAGGTCGTCGCGTCCAGGTCCGGGCGGTGCAGGTACCCCGTGGCCAGCACCGGCCCGGCCAGCGACACCCGCTGCTCGGCGTCGACCGCCACGGACACGCCGTCGAGCGGGCGCCCGTCGTACACGCAGCCCCCGCAGGTCTCCGTCATGCCGTAGGTCGTGACCACGCGCAGCCCGGCGGCGCGCGCGCGGGCGAGCAGCGGGGGAGGGCACGCGGCGCCGCCCACGAGGATCGCGTCGAAGGCCAGCGCGGCGGCGGTGGCCTCCGGGTGGTCGAGGACCCGGACGAGCTGCGTGGGGACCAGCGACGTGTAGTGCGGTCCCGGCCCGTCGGTGGCCGCACGCGCCGCGCGTGTGAAGACGGGGGCACGGAACGGCCCGTCGGGCAGCGTGGCGAGGCCGCGGCCGGCCAGCACGGAGCGCAGCACCACCTGCAGGCCGGCGACGTGGTGCACGGGCAGCGCCAGGAGCCAGCTGCCCGGGCCGCCGAGTCGTGCCGCGGTGGCGTCGGCGGAGGCCCGCAGGGCCGCGGCCGACAGCATCACGTCGCGCGGCCGACCGGTCGAGCCCGAGGTGCGCACGACCACCGCCACGTCCGCGGGCACGTGCGCGCCGGCGCGGGGGGTCGGTCCGGCGTCGTCGAGCGCCCGCACCGCGGGGCCCGTGCCCTCGATCGCCGCGGTCAGTGCAGGGACGACGTCCCGCGCCTGCGCGGGCACGTCGCGCAGCGGCCGGTCCACCTGCACAGCGTAGGTGGTCGGGCGGCCGACCGTGCGCCGCGCCGTCACCGGGCTCCGGGACCACCGCCTCACCGGCCCACCGAGGTGCGCGTCGTAGAGTGTCCCGCGGTCCGACCGCGGCGGTCGGGCCGGGGCGCGACCGGCACCCGGTGCGCACGGGCGCACGCCGGGTCGCGCCGGTGGGGAACAGGAGACGGACGCATGGCATCGACGGTGGGACGCACGCGCACGACGCGCAGGTGGCGGGCACGGTCCGGCGCACTGGTCGCGATCGGCGCCCTCGCTCTCGCTGCCTGCGGGTCGCCGGCCGCCGAGCCCGCGCCCACGGTGACGGAGCGCGCCGAGGTCGTCGCCGACAAGCAGGCCGTCCCCGCACCGGACGTCCCGCCGACGTGGCCGCTGACGGGTGTCGCCGGCGTCCCCGACCCGCGGCCCGCCATCGCGGTGAAGGTGGAGAACACCTCCGCCGCGCGCCCGCAGGCGGGGCTCGAGCAGGCCGACGTGGTCTGGGAGACGATCGTCGAGTTCGAGGTGTCGCGGTTCGTCGCCGTGTTCCACTCGCAGGCCCCCGAGGAGGTCGGGCCGATCCGCTCCGTGCGGCCGATGGACCCCCTGATCGTGGCGCCCCTGCACGGGCTGTTCGCGTTCTCGGGCGGGCAGGGCGGCATCCTCGACCTGGTGAACGCGTCCGGCGTGCAGGTCGTGTCCCACGACGCCGGTGCGCCGGGCCTGTACCGGGTGAGCGCCCGGCGCGCGCCCCACAACGTCTACGGGTCGCTCAGCACGTGGTGGGGGACCGCCGAGGCCGGCCGCACGGCGCCGCCCGAGCAGTTCGCGTTCGCCCGCACGGCCGAGCAGGCCGCCGCCGCGACGGCCGGCACGCCGGCCGGCACGCTCGACCTGCGCCTCTCCGGGCAGTCGCACCCGGTGTGGACGTGGGACGCCGCGACCGGCACCTGGCTGCGTTCCGAGGGCGCCGAGCCGGCGGTCGCGGCCGGCGGCGCCCGGCTCTCCGCGGTCAACGTCGTCATGATCACCGCGGCCCACCCCGACACCGGGTTCGGTGCGCAGGGTGGTGCACCGGTCCCGACGTACGAGCTGGTCGGCTCCGGGGACGCGGTCGTGGCGACCGGCGGCCGGACCGTGCCCGTGCGCTGGCAGAAGGACGCGCAGGACCAGCCGCTGCGGCTGCTGATGCCCGACGGGTCGGACGCGACGCTCGCGCCCGGCAACACGTGGGTCGAGCTGGTGCCGGCCGGCAGCGGGTCGCTCACCGTCTCCTGACGCGACCCGGCCGCCTGCGCCGGGCGCCGGCGCGGGCCCCGCACCACGCGGCCGGCGGGGAGCCGTGCACCCCGGGGTGGACCCCGCGGGAGCCCGCCTCGTCCCTGCGGGGGACCGGCGGCACCCGCGGGGACGAGAGGACCGCGCCGTTGCGCGGTCCTGCAGGCCGACGCGGTGGCGGCCGGTGCCCGGCCAGGCTTGTCGCATGGCCACCGAGACCTCGCTCCCCGTCACCGTCCGTCCGGCGCGTGCGCCCCGTCCCGCCGTGGAGGACCGCTCCCTGCGGTCGGCCGTCGCGGTCGTCGCCTCGGGCCTCGTGCTCGTCGCCCTGCTCGTGGGTGGTGGCGCGATGGTCGCCACGCTCGTCGACCTCGCCTCGTGGGTCGGCGGCGCCTGACGCGTCACCGCGCCCGGCGCACCCTCACCGCACGAGAGTCAGTACGCGTACGGGAAGCCTGACCAGTCCGGCTCCCGACGCTGCAGGAACGCGTCGCGGCCCTCGACCGCCTCGTCGGTCATGTAGGCCAGACGCGTGGCCTCGCCCGCGAACACCTGCTGCCCGGCCAGGCCGTCGTCCGCCAGGTTGAACGCGAACTTCAGCATCCGCACCGCCTGCGGCGACTTGGTCGCCACGATCCGCGCGTACTCCAGCCCGGCGTCCTCCAGGTCCGCGTGGTCGACCACGTCGTTGACCGCACCCCACGCGTACGCGTCGTCCGCCGAGTACTCGCGGGCCAGGAAGAAGATCTCCCGGGCGCGCTTCTGCCCCACCTGCCGCGCGAGCAGCGCGGAGCCGTACCCGCCGTCGAACGACCCGACGTTCGCGTCGGTCTGCATGAACCGCGCGTGCTCCCGGCTCGCGATCGTCAGGTCGGCCACCACGTGCAGGGAGTGCCCCCCGCCGGCCGCCCAGCCGTTCACCAGCGCGACGACGACCTTCGGCATCGTCCGGATCAGCCGCTGCACCTCGAGGACGTGCAGGCGTCCCGCGCGCGCCGGGTCGACAGCGGCGGCCGTGTCACCGTCCGCGTACCGGTAGCCGTCCCGGCCGCGGATGCGCTGGTCGCCGCCGGAGCAGAACGCCCACCCGCCGTCCTTGGGCGAGGGGCCGTTGCCCGTGAGCAGCACGGTGCCCACGTCGGACGTGGTCCGGGCGTGGTCGAGCACCGCGTACAGCTCGTCGACCGTGTGGGGCCGGAACGCGTTGCGCACCTCGGGCCGGTGGAAGGCGATGCGTACCACCGGGAGGTCCCGCTCGGCGGCGCCCGCGGCGACCTGCTCGCGGGTCGGGCGGGCGCGCCCCCGGTGGTACGTCACGTCCGTGAGGTGCTCGAACCCCTCGACGTCGCGCCAGCGGGTCGGGTCGAACGTCTCGGAGACGCGCACGGGCAGGGGGGCAGGGGTGCCGCTGTCGTTCACCGGCCCACCCTAACGAGCGCCGTAGCCTGGAGCCGTGAGCGCGCAGCCGGAGGCCGTGGTGTGGGACGTGCCGTTGCGCACCCGGTTCCGCGGGCTGACGCGCCGCGACGGCGTCCTGGTGCGGGGTGACGCCGGCTGGGGGGAGTTCAGCCCGTTCCGCGACTACGACGACGTGGCCGCGACCCGCTGGTGGCGGGCGGCGCGCGAGGCCGCGGACGAGGGCTGGCCGGCGCCGGTGCGGACGCACGTCCCGGTGAACGTCACGGTCCCCGCCGTCGACCCCGGGCTCGCGCACCGCATCGTCAGCGGCTCGGGTGGCTGCCGCACCGCGAAGGTCAAGGTGGCCGAGCCGGGGCAGCCGGCCGGTGCCGACGAGGCCCGGCTCGAGGCGGTGCGTGACGCGCTGGGTCCCGACGGTGCCGTGCGCGTCGACGCCAACGCGGCGTGGGACGTCGACACGGCCGTGGTGCGCCTCGCCGCGCTCGACCGGGCGGCCGGCGGGCTGGAGTACGCCGAGCAGCCCGTGCCGGGCGTCGAGGACCTCGCCGCCCTGCGCCGTCGCACGCACGTGCCGCTCGCGGCCGACGAGGCCGTGCGTCGCTCGGACGACCCCCTCGCGGTCGCGCGGCTGCAGGCCGCCGACGTCGTCGTGCTCAAGGTGCAGCCGCTCGGGGGCGTGCGCGCGTGCCTGGAGCTGGCGGAGCGGCTGGCCCTGCCCGTGGTCGTGTCGTCCGCGCTCGAGTCCTCGGTCGGGCTGGCCGCCGGTCTGGCGCTCGCTGCCGCCCTGCCCGACCTGCCGCACGCCTGCGGGCTCGCCACCGCCGCCCTGCTGGCCGAGGACCTGGTCGAGGACCCGCTGCTGCCCCGCGACGGGATGATCGAGGTCCGTCGGCCCGAGCCGGCACCGCGGCTGCTGGCGGCGGCCGCCGCGCCACCGGCGGTCGTCGCGCACTGGCAGGCGCGTCTCGCCGCCGTGACGGGTCGGGCATGATGACCGGCGTGACCCCCGACGACCCGTCCGCACCGCGCCGCCGGCGCCGGGCCCCGGCCGCCGCGACGCCGGGCGACCCGGCCGTGCCGGCCCCCGCGGTCGCCGCCGCACGGGTGCTGGTGCAGGCGCTGGCGGCGCTGGGCGTGCGCGACGTCGTCCTCGCGCCGGGGTCCCGCAGCGCGCCGCTGGCCTACGCGCTGGCCGACGCCGCGCGTCCCGACGACGAGCGGCCCGCGGGTGCGCCCGCGCTGCGGCTGCACGTGCGGATCGACGAGCGGGACGCGGGCTTCCTCGCCCTGGGGCTGAGCAAGGCGTCGGCCCACGTCGGCGACCGCGGCCCCGTGCCGGCGCGGCCGGTGGCGGTCGTGACGACCTCCGGCACCGCGGTCGCCAACCTGCACCCCGCGGTGCTCGAGGCCCACCACGCGGGGCTGCCCCTGGTCGTCCTCACCGCCGACCGCCCGCACGAGCTGCGCGGCACGGGCGCCAACCAGACGACCGAGCAGGTGGGGATCTTCGGCGCGGCGGTGCGGTTGGCCGTCGACGTGCCCGCCCCCGTGGGACGCCCCGGCGAGGACCGCGACCTGCGGCGCACGGTGTCCCGCGCGGTGGCCGCCGCGACCGGTGCGCGGACCCAGGACCCCGGGCCGGTGCACCTGGACCTGGCCTTCCGCGACCCGCTCGTGCCCGGCGACGAGCCGTGGCCCGCGCCGTCCGACGCGGGCCTGACCCACGTGGCCGCACGGGCGCTGCCCGCCGAGCCCGCCGGGCTGCTCACCGGGACGGTGCCCGTCGTGGTCGACGTCCTCGACCAGCCGGCCGACGCCGGACGCCCGTCGCGGCGTGCGCGCGGACCGGTGCCGACCGTCGTCGTCGCCGGTGACGGAGCCGGCCCTGCGGCGACCCGCCTCGCGGAGGCCAACGGCTGGCCGCTGCTGGCCGAGCCGTCCTCGGGCGCGCGGCAGGGCCCCACCGCGATCGGTGCGTACCGCCTGCTGCTCGCCGACGAGCGCCTCGGCGGGCGCACGGGGCGTGTCGTGGTGCTCGGCCGCCCCACGCTGACGCGGCCCGTCCAGGCGCTGCTGGCGCGCCCCGACGTGGACGTCCTCGTGGTCGCGCCCCGCGGCGCGGACTGGCCCGACGCGGCCCGCAACGCCTCCCAGGTGCTGCTCGACGTGCCCGCGCGCATGCGCCAGGGCCGGGTCGGGGCCCCGGCCGGGTGGCTCGACGCCTGGCGCACGGCCGACGCGGCGGCGCAGGACGTGCTCGCCGGTGCGCTCGACGCCCCGGAGGACGGCCGTCGCTCCCGCAGCGGCCCGCGCGTCAGCGGCTGGGCGCTCGCGCGGGCGGTCGCGCGCGCCAGCGCGCCGGACGACGTCCTCGTCGTCGGGTCCTCCAGCCCCGTGCGGGACCTCGACCTCGTCGCACGCTGGGACCTCGCGCCGCTGGTGCTCGCGAACCGGGGGCTGGCAGGCATCGACGGCACGGTCGCGACCGCCACCGGTGTCGCGCTCGCCCTGCCGCGGCGCCGGGTGCGGGCGTACCTGGGCGACCTGACCTTCCTGCACGACGTGGGCGGCCTGCTGCGCGGGCCCGCCGAGCCGGCGGTCGACCTGCAGATCGTCGTCGCGAACGACGACGGCGGCTCGGTGTTCACGACCCTGGAGCACGGTGCGCCCGAGCGTGCCGACGTCTTCGAGCGCGTGTTCGCCACCCCGCACGGCGTGGACGTCGCCGCGCTGTGCGCCGCCTACGGCGTGCGGCACACCCGCGTGGTCGACACCGACGGCCTGCTGCCGGCGCTCGCGTCGCCCGGCACCGGGACGAGCGTCGTCGAGGTCCGCGTCGACCGCACGCAGCGTCGCAACCTGGCCGAGCGCCTCGCCGCCGAGGTCGCGGCGGCGGTGGACAAGGCCCTGTCACCGGGCGCCTGAGCCGGCGCCCGCATCCCTCCTGGCGGGCCCACAGGAAGTTCCCAGCCGCCTGGGAGGCCGATCCCAGGACGACGCGGTGTGATGGATGTCGAGAAGGAGGCAGCCATGACCACCACGCCCGAGCCGCAGCCCGGCAGCCACCCCCAGAACCAGCCGACCACCCCCGTCCCGCCGCAGGGTGCCGTCCCCTCGCACGGTGCCGTCCCCCCGCACGGTTCGGTGCCGCCGCACGGTGCCGTCCCCCCGCAGGGCACCGCGCGGCTGTCGCCCGCGCAGGAGTGGGCACGCTACGAGGCCGCGCAGCGCGCGCAGGCCGGCGGTGCCCCGACCACGTCCGGGAACGCCCCGACCGCGACGGCCACGGCCGCTCCCGCGCACGACCCGTGGGCCACGCCGGCGCCGGCGTCGGCGCCGGGTGAGGCACCCGGCGAGAAGCCGCGCCGCCGCTCGCGTGCCTGGCTGTGGATCGCGTCGGCCGCCGTCGTCGGCCTCGTGGTGGGTGGCGGCTCCGTCGCCGCCGCCGGTCTGCTGGACCAGGGCGGGTCGTCGTCGCGGTCCGCCTCGCTGGCCGACGTGGGCCGTTCCTCGACCGACCAGGTGCCGGTCACGGGCTCCAGCGCCGCGGACCCGGACTGGCAGGCCGTCGCGGCCGCCGTGCAGGCCTCGGTCGTCGCGATCGAGGTCCAGACGGAGTCCGGCGGTGGCCAGGGCTCCGGCGTCATCATCGACGACGAGGGCCACGTGCTGACCAACAGCCACGTCGTGTCCGGTGCGCAGGGCAACGTGCAGGTGACGCTGACCGACGGCCGGATCCTCGAGGGTGAGGTCGTCGGCACCGACCCCAGCACCGACCTGGCCGTCGTGCAGCTGCTCGACGCCCCCGACGACCTGCAGCCGGCCGCGTTCGGCAACTCCGACGAGGTCCGGGTCGGCGAGCCGGTCATGGCGGTGGGCAACCCGCTGGGCCTGGCCAACACCGTGACCACCGGCATCGTCTCGGCCGTCGACCGCCCGGTCTCCACGGTGGAGGACGGCGGGGCCGAGGCGGCGGTGACCAACGCGATCCAGATCGACGCGGCCGTCAACCCCGGCAACTCCGGCGGGCCGCTGTTCGACGCGACGGGCCGGGTCATCGGCATCACGTCCTCGATCGCCACGCTCAGCGCGCAGTCCGGCTCGATCGGTCTCGGGTTCGCGATCCCGTCGGACCTCGCCCGCGACGTCGCCGCGCAGCTCATCGAGGACGGCCAGGCCGAGCACGCGTTCCTCGGGGTCACGCTGTCCGCCGGCGTCGCGACGGCCGACGGCGTCACGCGCCGCGGTGCCGTCGTCGAGTCCGTCAACGAGGGCTCCCCGGCCGCCGCGGCCGGTCTGCAGGCCGGTGACGTCATCGTCGCCATCGACGACGACCCGGTGGGGGGCGCCGAGGCGCTCACGGCCTTCGTGCGGTCCCTGTCGTCGGGCGACGACGTGACCCTCACGGTCGTGCGCGACGGCCAGACGCGCGAGCTCGACGTCACGCTCGCCACGCGCCCCGACGACCTCGGCTCGGCCCAGCCGCGCCAGGACCAGGGTCAGGGCGGCCAGGGCGGCCAGGGTCAGGACGACCAGTCCCTGCCCGGCGGTCTCACCCCCGAGCAGCTCTGGGAGTGGCTGCAGCAGCAGCAGGGCCAGGGCTGACGGTCCCGCCCCACGCCGTCCACCGCACGACCGGGCCCGCCGCGATCCCCCTCTCGCGGCGGGCCCTCGGCGTCCCTGCGGGCGCGGCGCGTGTCAGGACGACGCGTGTCAGGACGACGCGTGTCAGGACAGCGCGTACCGCATCGGGTCGAGCTTCGCGCGCGACTCGGCGAGCTCGGCCGCCGGGTCGGAGGCCGCGACGACGCCGCAGCCGGCGAACAGCCGCAGGCGGTGCGGGTCGTGCCGGTCCACCTCGGCGGAGCGCAGGGCGATGCCCCACTCGCCGTCGCCGTCGGCACCGAACCAGCCCACGGGTCCGGCGTACCGGCCGCGGTCCATGCCCTCGATGCGGGTGATGAGCGCGCGCGCCGCCTGCGTCGGGGTGCCGCACACCGCGGCGGTGGGGTGCAGGGCCGCGGCCAGCGCCAGCGACGAGGGGTGCGCGCCGTCGCCCTGCGGGGCGGCGAGCACACCCGTCACGTCGGACGCGAGGTGCAGCACGTTGGGCAGCGACAGCACGAACGGCACGTCGGGCACGTTCGACGACGAGCAGAAGGGCGCGAGCGCGCGGGCGACCGACGTGACCGCGTACTCGTGCTCCTCGAGGTCCTTGGAGGAGTGCGCGAGGATCGCGGCCCGTGCCATGTCGCCGTCGTCGTCGCCGGTGCGCCGGATCGTGCCGGCCAGCACCCGTGACGTCACGAGCCCGCGCTCGGAGCGCACCAGCAGCTCGGGCGTCGCGCCGATCATGCCGTCGACGCTGAAGGTCCAGCACGACCGGTACCGGTCCGCGAGCCGCTGCAGCGCCCACCGCACGTCGAGCGGGTGCTCGGTGCGGGCGCGCACGTCGCGCGCGAGCACGACCTTCTCGACCTCGCCCGACCGGATCGCGGCGACGCCGCGCGCCACCACGTCCATCCAGTCGTCCGCGGTCACGGCGCCGTCCGAGTAGGTGACGTCGCCCGGTGCGCGGGGCTCGGTGCGCGGCGGCAGGACGTCCGCCAGGCGGGGCGCGGCGCCCAGCTCGCCCGCGGTGCTCACGGTCGTGAGCCACGTCCGGCCGTCGCGCCGGCCCACCACCACGCGCGGGACCACGACGACGCCACCGGCGGGGGAGTCGTCGTCGAAGGCGAAGGAGCCGAAGGCGACCGGCCCGGTGCCGGGCAGGCGCACCTCGTCCCGGACGATCGCGCGCGCGAGGACCTCGTGCCACGCGCGCTCGGCGGCCGCGAACCGGTCGGCGCCGTGCACCTCGACGCGCACGGCCTCGCCCCAGGCCACCAGGCCGTCGCCGCGGCGCACCCAGGCCAGCGGGGCCTGCGGGCCCAGCAGGTCGAGCAGGTCCGCCGGGTCGGCCGACCCGTCCGCGGGCAGGTCGTGGCACTCGACGGTGCGGACCACGAGAGGGTGCGGGACGCCCCCGGTGACGGGGGAGCTGGGCGACGTGCTCATCGCGTTCAGGGTAGGCCCTCACCGCCGCGGGCTCGCCCCGGGGCGGTGCGACCTGCGTCTCAGCGCGGCTTGCGGGCCACCACCACGTCGCGCTCGATCGCCTGGTCGACGCGGTGCGACAGGTCGAGGAACGGCTCGCCGTCCAGCGGCTCGAGGCCCGCGTCGACGAGCATCGCGACGAGGTCCCGGCGCGGCAGCACCTTGGTGTTCCACGACAGCCCGAGCGCGCCGCCGCGGCGCAGCACCGTGACCCAGCCGGGGAGGGCGTCGGCGAGCAGCTCGCCCGGCGCCCGCGACGGGGTGCGCGGTCCGGTGACCGACCCGTGCTGGATGCCGTACGGCGCGTCGGCCACGACCACGTCGAAGAACCCGGCGCGGTACGTGCGGTCGACGTCGAGCGTGTCACCCTGCGTGATCTCGAGCGTCTGCACGTCGCCGGCCCGGAACAGGTCCTTGTCGGCGGCGAGCGTGAACGTGGTGCGCCGCCCCAGGGTCTTCCCGGCGATGCGCAGCCGCGTCGACGCCGAGCGGTGCTTGAGCCGCTTGTCCTGCAGCCAGCGGGTGGCGAACGCGGTGTACGCCTCGACGTCGCGCCGGTCGACGTCGACGCCGTACGCGTCCCACCCGTACATGAGCGCCTGGTTCAGCGTGGTGCCGCGCCCGCACATGGGGTCGAGCACCCGCAGCCGGGACCCGAGGAGCTCCTCGCGGGTCGTGGCGGCCGCGGCCGTCAGGTTCAGCAGGAGCCGGGTGAGCTGCTCGTTGGTCTTGCCGACGTACTTGAGGATCGTCAGCAGGTCGTCGTCGTAGCGGTCGAGCCGCTCGACGTCGAGCGGGACGAGCGCGCCGTCGTCGCGCAGCTCGAACAGCGCGAACAGGGAGGAGAGGTTCGCCAGGACCCGCAGGTCCTCGGGCTCCGGGTCCGCGACGGGGACGACGAGGTACGGGACGCCGCC
>Ga0233372_1001033_pt1 | contig 11096 bp, 10 predicted proteins | sample ElkDunMinimDraft_4_FD_191538 | JGI IMG/M metagenome (GOLD analysis project Ga0233372, IMG submission 191538) | Fecal eukaryotic communites from dung pellets of Tule Elk in California, USA - Elk Dung D8 | ecosystem: Host-associated > Mammals > Digestive system > Large intestine > Fecal | place... | reverse complement strand
CTTCCACCACAGGTCGCCTGTATCTCGGATTCGCATGCCCCTTGCCTACCGGTCGGAGCAGACGTTCGCAGGTCAGAGACGCAGATCGACCCACACCAGCCGGTGGTCGCTGCTCGGGAACGGGAATACTCCGGTGAGCCGTGACAGCGGGTCGGCCTGGACGGGCCAGAACACTCCGGCGTTGCGAACGCGCAGGTCACGGGACGGCAGCACGTAGTCCGCGCGCAGGTTCCCCGGTGCGCCGTCGGCGAAGTCCGCGGTGTCGAGCGCGGGGTTCCCGAGATGTGTGTCGTTCGCCTGGCCCTGGAGCTCGGCCGCCTCGACCGCACCCGCCGACGTCGGCATCGGGTCGGAGATGCGCCGGTGGTCGAGGAGCTGCTCGATCGCGGCGTCGACCGAGTCACCGTCCAGCGGGTCGGCGTTCTGGTCGCCGACCACGACGAAGCTCGCGCCGGGCTTGAGGCCCCCGCGGCGGCCGTCGTCGTCGTAGATGTAGCGGGACGCCGCGCCGGGCGTCACGTAGTCGGCCCAGAACCGGATCTCGTCGTGGTTGCGGCGGCCGTTGCGGTCCTCCGGCCCGTCGAAGGTGGGCGGCGTGGGGTGCGACGCGAGGACGTGGAGCGTCTCGCGCCCCACGCGGACGGGCACGTCCCAGTGCGACTTGCTCGACAGCCGCACGACGTCGAGCTCCGCGGGCGAGTACCAGTCGGCCGGCGCGGGCGTGGCGGGGTCGTCGGGGAGCAGCGCGCCGGGCATGTCCTTCCACCGGAAGGTCTGGAAGGTGCGCACGGACCGGGTGTCGATGGGGTGCTTCGACAGCACGGCCATGCCGTACTGGCCCTCGAACAGGCCGAACCCGAACGCGTCGTCCCCACCGCCGACCGTGCCGTCGTTGTTGAGGTCGAAGCCGCTCGGGACGCCCGTGTTGGACGGCGCGACGTACGCGTAGGGGTAGCGCACCGGGTCGGCGCCACCCTGGGCCACCTCGAGGTAGTTCTCCCGGAAGAGGTCGACGGCCGCGTGCGCGGCGTCGTAGTCGAACTCGTTGAGCAGCACGACGTCGGGGTCGGTGCGCTGGATGATCTCGGCGACCGTGCGCGCCTGCGCGTCGTCGGGCGTCGACAGGTCCGTCACGAGCTCGCCCGCCGTGCCCCGGTTGAGCGAGAGGTTGAAGGTCGCGGCACGCAGCGTCGCGTGCTTGTGGTTCCGGTCTCCCTGCCTGCCGCCCTGCTCCGTGCCGTGCGCGTGGGCGCTCGTGGCGAGGGGGACGACGGCGGTGGTCACGGCGAGCGCGAGCACCGCCGCGGCGGTGAGCGACCGGCGTCGGCCGAGGTGGCGGGAGGTCATGACGCCACCGTAGGGAGCCGCGGGAGTTCTGGGAAGGGGCGCCGGCAGACCTGTGGATCGAACGCCCCGTCCGTGACCGGGCGTCTGTCGGTGCTGCGGGGCAGCATGGAGGCACGCGACCGCCGGGAGGGCGTCATGACCGACAACCCACGCACGTACCCGCACGGTGTTCCGTGCTGGATCGACCTCGAGACCCCGGACATGGACGCGTCGCTCGCGTTCTACGAGCAGCTCTTCGGCTGGAGCCTCGCCTCGAGGACTCCGCCCGAGTCGCCCGGCCGGTATGTCGTCGCCTCGACCGACGGCACCGATGCCACGGCCGTCGCGGCGATCGCGACGCCGGGAGACGGCGCGGCGTCCCCGGGCGCCGAGGCGGTGTGGAACACGTACCTCGCGGTCGACGACGTCGACGCGGCGGCCGCCAGGGTCGCTGAGCTCGGCGGCACGGCGGAGCCCGCCGAGACGGTGGGTCCGCCCGGCGCGGCGGCCGGCCGCATGGCCCGGATCCGGGACCCGCACGGAGCGGAGAGCCGGTTGTGGCAGGCGGGTACGCGGCTCGGCGCGCAGCGGGTCAACGGCCCGGGCACGTGGAACTTCAGCAACCTGAACACGCCGGACGTCGACGCGTCGCTGCGGTTCTACGGACCGCTGCTCGGCTGGGAGGTCGACCCGCAGCGTGCGGCGGGGATGGCGCGCGTGCCCGGCTACGGGGACCACCTCGCCCGGACGTCCGACCCCGGCATCTACGAGCGCCAGGCGGGCTTCGCCCCGGAGGGGTTCGCCGACGCGGTCGCCGGGATCGGGTTCGCGGACGGCCCCGCCTCGTGGTCGGTGGTGTTCGCCGTCGCGGACCGGGACGCCGCGGCGGAGGCCGCGAGGGACGCGGGCGGGGCCGTCGTGGCGACGGCCGAGAACGACTGGGCGCGTGGAGCGGTCCTGCGTGACCCGCAGGGCGCCGAGTTCGAGATCTCGCAGTTCGCGCCTCGGGGGAGCCGGTGAGCGCACATCCCGGTCCGGGGTGAGACTGGGTGTCAAGATGCGCTCCGGGCGAGGCCCGTCCGGGGACGCGCTGCAGGTGCTGGAAACCCGGCTCCTTGAACTGATACTGGGTCTCATGCATACTCGCTCGTGTCCGCGCGAGGGCTAGGGTCAGCGCACAGGACATGCGAGCAGGCGAACGACGGAGATCGCGAATGGGCGACAGGTGACGGGCTGAACGCCTCCACGGCGACGACCGCCGGTGGACCAACCGAGCCCGAGAGCTCCGTCGAAGCAGTTCTCACAACCTGACCGGTCATCTCGAGCCGGCGCGACGAAAGGTGAAGTCATGCAGCGCGACATCTACGACGAGGACCACGCAGCGTTCCGCGAGGTCGTCAAGGAATTCATCAAGCGCTACGTGACGCCCGAGAAGGCGAAGCAGTGGGACGAGGACGGCGAGGTCGACCGCGAGACCATGAAGGCCGCGGCCGAGCACGGCATCGTCGGCCTCTCGGTGCCCGAGGAGTTCGGCGGCGCCGGCATGCTGATGGACTACCGCTTCCGCTCCGTGGTGAACGAGGAAGTGATCGCCAGCGGCATCGGCTCGGCGCTCGCCGGGGCCTTCGGCATCCAGGACGACCTCGCCGTGCCGTACCTCGCGCACTTCGGCACCGACGCCCAGAAGCAGAAGTGGCTGCCCAAGATGGCGACCGCCGAGGTGCTGGGTGCGCTCGCGATGACCGAGCCGGGCACCGGCAGCGACCTGCGCGCCGTGAAGACGACCGCCCGCAAGGTCGACGGCGGCTACATCGTCAACGGCGCGAAGACGTTCATCTCGAGCGGCAAGACGGCCGACATCGTCGTCACCTTCGTCAAGACCGGCGAGGGCAACCGGCCCGACGCCTTCAGCCTGATCATCGTCGAGAACGGCATGGAGGGCTTCGACCACGGCAAGAAGCTGCACAAGATGGGCTTCCCGGGCCACGACACGGCGGAGCTCAGCTTCACCGACGTGTTCGTACCGGACGAGAACCTGATCGGCGGCGAGCCGGGGCGCGGCTTCCTGCAGCTCATGATGAACCTGCCGCTGGAGCGCCTCTCGATCGGCGCCGTCGCCGCGGCCGTCGCCGAGGCAGCGGTCACGTGGACCCTCGACTACACGAAGAGCCGTGAGGCGTTCGGCCAGCCCATCGTCGACTTCCAGAACACCCGCTTCCGCCTCGCGGAGATGGCCACGACGGTCGACGTCATGTGGGCCTTCGTCGACCGCGCGATGGACCTGTACCGCAAGGGCAAGCTCAGCGCCGACGAGGCCGCCAAGGTGAAGTTCTGGTGCACCGAGCGTGAGTGGGAGATCCTTGACCAGGGCGTCCAGCTGCACGGCGGCTACGGCTACATCCTGGAGTACCCGATCGCCCGCGCGTTCGTCGACGCCCGCGTGCACCGCATCTACGGCGGCACCAACGAGGTGATGCGCGAGATCGTGGCTCGCAGCGTGACCGGCCGCAAGTAGTCAGCGGCGTCCGCCGCAGCCGAGCCCAACGAAGAGAGCAGAGTCGTCATGAGGATCGTCGTCCTGGTGAAGGAGGTGCCCGACACCTACGGTGATCGGACCCTCAGTCTTGAGACCGGGCTCGCCGAGCGCGGCACGTCCGACAACGTCGTCGACGAGATCGGCGCGCGGGCGCTCGAGGTCGCGCTCGCGTACGCCGAGGCACACGACGGCACCGAGGTGCACGTGCTGACGGTCGGGCCCGAGGCGGCCGCCGCCTCGATCCGCAAGTGCCTCGCGATGGGCGCTCACGCTGCCACGCACGTGGTGGACGACGGCCTCGTCGGCGCGGACCTCGGCCTCACGGCCGAGGTCCTCGCGGCGGCGCTCGGCAGGGTGGGCTTCGACCTGGTGATCACGGGCAACCAGTCCACGGACGGCATGGGCGGCGTGCTGCCCGCGATGCTGGCCGAGCTGCTGGACGTCCCGAACGTGACGAACCTCGACGCCGTGACCATCGGTGAGTCCGAGGTCAGCGGGACGCGGGCGTCGGACGACGCGATGGTGCAGGTCACGGCTCCGCTGCCTGCGGTCCTGTCCGTGACCGAGGCACTCCCGGACCCGCGGTTCCCGAACTTCAAGGGGATCATGGCGGCGAAGAAGAAGCCGCTGGACGTCCTGTCGCTCGCCGACCTCGGGATCGACGCCGACGACCTGAGCGCGTCGCGCTCGATCATGCTCGCGATCGGGGCTCGTCCCCCGAGGTCGGCGGGCGTGAAGATCACCGACGAGGGCGACGCCGGCGTGAAGCTCGCCGCGTTCCTTGCCCAGAACCACCTGATCTGAGGAGCGACCGACGATGAGTCATGCTGCCGATTCCATCCTGGTCCTGCTCGACACGACCTCCGACGGTTCCCTGGCGAAGTCCGCGGGCGGGCTGCTGAGCGCCGCGTCCGCGGTGGGTACGCCCGTGGCGCTGGTCCTCGGGGACGAGACGGCCGCGCAGGCGGCCGCCGAGCTCGGAGCGGTGACGGTGCTGCACGCGGCCGCCCCGACCGAGGTCACCGTCGGTGCGACCGACGCCCTCGCCGCCGCGGCGGCGCAGGTCCAGCCGGACGCCATCCTGCTGTCGCACTCGGTCGAGGGCCGCGAGGTCGCCGCCCGCTATGCGGCACGCACCCGCTCGGGCCTGATCGTCGACGCGATCCGGGTGGAGCGTGACGACCAGGGCGTGATCGCGCGCAACTCCGCCTACGGCGGGGCCTACGACGTGACCTCGGCGGTGACCCACGGCGCACCCGTGATCACCGTGCGCCAGGGTGCGGTCGAGGCGCGGGCCGAGGCGCAGCCCGCGAACGTCATCCCGCTCGGGGTCGTCCCGAGCGGGAAGCCCGCCGCTGCGATCGGTGCCGTCAAGGTCGCCGAGAAGTCCGGCGAGCGCCCCGAGCTGAACGGGGCCAAGAAGATCGTGTCGGGCGGCCGAGGGCTGGGCTCGAAGGAGAAGTTCGAGCTCGTCGAGCAGCTGGCCGACGCGCTCGGCGCTGCCGTGGGCGCGTCGCGCGCCGCCGTGGACGCGGGGTACGTGCCGCAGTCCTACCAGGTGGGGCAGACGGGCGTGCAGGTCTCGCCGCAGCTCTACGTCGCGCTCGGCATCTCGGGTGCGATCCAGCACCTCGCCGGGATGCAGACGTCCAAGACGATCGTCGCGATCAACAAGGACGGCGATGCGCCGATCTTCCAGATCGCCGACTTCGGCGTGGTGGGCGACGTGTTCACCGTCGTGCCGCAGCTCATCGCGGAGATCGAGAAGGCGAAGGCGTAACACCGTGGCGACGTTCGAGCAGGGCATCCGGCAGGGACTGCCGCGCCGTCCCGGGGGCCCGGGCTGGCCCGACGCCGCGGCAGCGGCGCCGGTCGTTCCTGCGGTCAGCACCGGGGGCGAGACGGCCGTGGCCGTCGCCGAGCCCGTGGTGACGCAAGAGGTGACGGCACAGGTGAAGCCAGAGACGACGGCACCGGCGACGCCGCAGGTGACGCTCCGCCGCGGCCTGCCGCGCGTGGCCGGTGGCGACCCCTGGCCGCCCACGGGAGTCGCGCCGAGCGTCGTCGCTCCGCCCGCTGCGGCTCCTGCCGCACCCGCCGCCGTGGCCGAGTCACCCGCGGCGGCCGAACCCGCCGTCGCGGCAGGCTCGGCGCCCGAGCGGCCCGTTCCTGCGGTGGCCGCATCCGCGGGTGGGACGGCGACCGAGGAGGTCGCGCTGCGTCGCGGCCTGCCGCGGGTCGCGGGCGGCGAGCCCTGGCCGCCGACGGCGACGGCGACCGTGGAGCGCACGGTCCCCGCAGCCGCCGGCCCCGCGACGACCGCGGCTCCTGCTCCTGCTCCCGCCGCTCCCGCGCCGGCTCCGGTCGCCGAGCCTTCGCCCGCGCCTGTGCCGACCTCCGCGCCCGCGCCGGCGCCTGTCGCCACGCCCGCTCCTGCAGCGGCGTCGACGCCGGCACCCGCACCGGTGGTGAAGCCCGCACCGACCCCGACGGCTCCCGAGCGTGAGCCGCGCACGACCGGTGCTCGTTCGCCGCGTCGTTGGCTCCGCGTGGTCTGTGGCGTGATCGGCACCGTCCTCGCGGCGGGCATCCTGGTGCTGGCCGCGCGTGGCGTCACGACCCTGCCGGGCGTACCGGCGTTCCTGGAGCGCTACCCCGGCTCCTACGCGTTGCCGGCCGACGCTCCCGTGGGGTTCCCCGTCTGGCTGAACTGGTCGCACTACCTCAACTTCTTCTTCCTGGCGCTGATCGTCCGCACGGGCCTGCAGGTGCGCCGCCAGCAGAAGCCGCCTGCCTACTGGGCGCCCAGGCGGGGCGGCAAGAAGATCAGCATCAACCTCTGGCTGCACACCAGCATCGACGTGCTGTGGCTGCTCAACGGCGTCGTGTTCGTCGTGCTGCTGTTCGTCACGGGCCAGTGGATGCGGATCGTCCCCACCTCGTGGGAGGTGTTCCCGAACGCGCTGTCGTCGGCGCTGCAGTACCTGACGCTGAACTGGCCTGCCGAGCACGGCTGGGTCTACTACAACAGCCTCCAGCAGCTCGCCTACTTCGTGGTGGTGTTCGTCGCCGCGCCGCTGGCCGCGATCACGGGCGTGCGGATGAGCGAGTGGTGGCCGCAGAAGGCGGAGCGGCTGAACAAGCTCTATCCGGCACCGCTGGCCCGGGCGATCCACTTCCCGACGATGCTGTTCTTCGTGCTGTTCGTGATCGCCCACGTGTTCCTGGTGCTCACGACCGGGGCGCTGCGCAACCTGAACCACATGTTCGCGGCCTCGGACACGGTGAGCTGGGCCGGCTTCGGCTGGTTCTCGCTCGGCCTCGTGGTCGCGGTCGCGGCCGTGCTTGCCGCACGACCGCTCGTGGTCGCGCCGATCGCGTCGCTCTTCGGCAAGGTCAGCAGTCGCTGAGGACCGCGCGAGCGCCCGGCGTCTACGGGCGCCGGGCCTGCACGAACAGCACCTCGGTGCCCATCACGGTCGTCCGGTCGACCTCGCGCGCGTCCTGGAGCCCAGCGGCCGTGAGCAGGCGCTCGATCCCGCCGTCCGAGTTGTCGGCCCGGTAGCCCTGGCTGCCCGGCTCGTGGAGGCGGTGCCGGCGACCGCCGCGCCGGTGACCGCCCCGGCCGTGCTGCTGGCCGTGCTCGCCGTCGTGTTCCCCACCGTGCTCCCCACCGAGGTCGGCGATGGTCACCTGCCCACCGGGCCGGAGCACGCGCATGAGCTCGGCCGCGAACCGCGCCTTCTCGTCCTGCGGCACGTGGTGCAGGGCGAGGGAGGAGATCACGTGGTCCTGGCTCGCGTCCGGCACGGGAAGCCGGTCGGCGTAGCCGCGGACCAGGGTGAGCGGCACGCGCCGCCGTCGGGCCTTGCGCGCCGCGGTCCGGAGCGCGGCCAGGTCCGGGTCGAGTCCCGTGACGACGGCGGTCGGCGTGGTCCGCAGCACGGCGAGGGAGAGGTTTCCCGTGCCGCACCCGACGTCGAGCACCCGGTCGCCGGCCGAGATCCCGGCGCGCAGGGCGGTGCTGCGGTAGAGACGCCGACCGCCGACGGCCCAGGTGAACGGGTCGTACAGCGGCAGCAGCCACGACTTGCTCATGCCGGGTAGATAGGGCTGTGCCGACGCGTCGGGGCCGACGTCGTCGACGACCCGCACGGCTTCGCTGCTCGAGCTCTGCCTCATGTCCTCGGCCGTCCTTTCGTGGTGTGACTCGTGATAGGACCGTCGTAACGGTCACCAACCACCCTGCGTCGGGTTGCGCGGACCGGACAGGACGGAAGTGGGGCAGGATGCGACGATCCTCGGTTCCGGAGAGGTTGGGGCCGCCGCACGCACGGGCGCCCGCCTCGGCGGCCATGGCCGGGGCGACCCGGCTCCGGACCGTCCGCGCCGACGGGACGCCGGTCTACCGGTACGAGGCCCGGCCCGGCATGCCTCCGGTGTCGGTCGTGCGGTTCGACCCGTCTGCTCCCTCCGCGGACGGCGACGTCCCGCCCTCGGACCACCGGCACGCGCACGACTTCCTCGTGCTGGTCTACGTCGAGCGCGGTGCCGGCTCGGTCCAGGTGGAGGGCCGGCACCGCGACCTGCGGGACGGCGACGTCTTCCCCATCGGCCCGGCGCAGGTCATGGGCGTCGGAAGCATCGACGGGCTGCGGGGGTTCGTGGCGTGGAGCGCGTTCTTCCTGCCCGACGCCGTTCCTACGCTGTCCGGCATCTCTCCCCTCGCCTGGGCCGACCACCCGTTGCTCGCACCGTTCGTCCGGGGCGGCGCCGATGCGCGGCTCGTCGTCCCGGAGGCCGACCGGCCGCGGTGGAGCACATGGTTCGCCGAGCTCGAGGCGGAGACGCGCCGACCCGACCGTGTCGGGTCCGCGGCCGCGGCGTCGGCCGGGCTGACGCGCCTGCTGGTCGAGACGGCGCGGCTCGCGGCGGACCAGGCGGCCCGGCCGAGCCCGCCCGCGTCGGGGAGCGAGGCCCTCGTGGCGCGCGTCCTCGACGTCATCGAGGCCCGGTACCACGAGCCGGTCTCGGCCGGCGACATCGCGCGCGCCCTCGGGTACACGCCCGGTCACCTGACGACGGTCGTGCGCGAGCGCACCGGGCGCACCGTCCTGGAGTGGCTGACCGAGCGGCGCATGGCAGAGGCTCGGCGCCTGCTCGCCGAGACCGACCTGCCGCTCACGGCCGTGGCGCAGCGCACGGGCCACCGGGACGCGGCGTACCTGACGCGCAGGTTCCGCGAGCGGCACGGCACGACGCCCACGCGGTGGCGGCGGGAGGCCTGGGTGGCGCCGACCGGGCCCGGGGCGGCAGCGCCGCCGGAGTGAGGCTCAGGACGCCGGCGTGCGCCGCCAGGCGTACGGGGTCGTGGTGGAGACCTTGACCAGCCCGTAGCGCTCGAGGATGGGGCGCGAGTACTCGGTCGAGTCCGAGTGGATCAGCGTCTTGCCACGGGCCAGCGCGGACCGGGCACGTGCGGCGGTGAGAGCGCGGTAGATGCCTCGCCCGCGCCACGCGGGCAGCGTGGACCCGCCCCACACACCCGCGAAGTCGCTGCCCGGCACCGGCTCGAGGCGTCCCGAGGAGACGATCCGCCCGTCGGCCTCGGCGACCCACAGCTCCATGTCGGGGTCGCGCTCCAGGCGGTACTGGAGGCGCACGGCGTGCTCGGGCGAGACGGGATCCCCGAAGGCCTCGTCCGCCGCGGCACTCATCGCCCGTACGTCGGGCTCGGACGTGACGCGGCGCAGTGTGACGCCGTCGGGCAGCGCGACGTCGACGTCGAGGCTCGCGGCCAGGCCCACCATGATCGACTCGGGCTCCTCCGGCTCGAACCCGTGCTCGAGCAGCGACTCGTGGAGCCCGGGCGCGTGGTCGTGGCCGCGCGTCTTCCACTCGACCTCGACGACGTCCTCCTGGCGGCGGAAGTGGTCCGCCGCGGCGGCGACGAGCGCACGGACGCTCCCGGCGTCGGCCGGCGAGCCGTCGGAGCCGCGCAGATCACGGTAGGAGACGAATCCGCGTCCGCGCGGAAAGATCGCGAGGCGCAGCGGGCCGTGGATCACGACCTCGAGCGCTCCGGGTGTCTCCGCGTCGGTGCGGAGCTGGTCGTCGTACGCCGCGAGCAGCGCGGCAGAGTCGGTCACGACCGACACGATGTGCGGGGCGTGCCGGGAAGTCAATCGCATTCCGCCGGACACGGCGACGCCCGGCCACCTGGGTGACCGGGCGTCGTCGCGGTGTGCGCCTGATGATCAGGCGGCGGTCGTGACCTCGATGCGCTGCGGCGTCGTGCCGGCGAACACGCCGGCGACCGTCACGGTCAGCACGCCCGCGTCGTAGGACGCGCGGACGGCGTCGGGCTCGACGGCCTTCGGCAGGGTGACGACCCGGCGGAAGGAGCCGAAGCGGACCTCCGAGATGCGGCGGCCCTCGGACTCCTCCGAACGCTGGTCCTTGCGCTCGCCGCGCACGACGAGCTTGCGGCCCTCTACCTCGACGGTGACGTCGTCGGCCGGGTCGACACCCGGCAGGTCGAGGCGGGCGACGAGGTCCTCGCCGTCGCGGTAGACGTCGGCCGCGGGCGTCGGGCCCTCGGTCACGAGTCGCGGGCTCCACAGCTCGCGGAGCCAGGCGTCGGCGAGCGGGGTACGGGTCAGGGTGGTGGTCATGGTGTTCCTCCTTGGTGGTGAAGCTGACCGGTACAACTTGAGCCGCCCCCGCTCAATTTCCGGGTTCGCCGACGGCTGACGCGCACCGCGTAGGGTGCGGGCGTGCCGTCGTCGTCCGTCCCGCTCACGCACGAGCGCGAGATCACCGAACCCGTCGACCTGTGCCTGCCGGACGGTCGGCTCAACCCCGACGCCGCGGGCTGGACACGCGTCCCCGTGCACCGCGCGAACCTCCGCGGCTGGGGCCGGACGAAGCGGTGGGAGTACTGGGGGATCGTCACGCCGGCGCACGTCGTCGGGGTCACGGTCTCGTCGATCGACTATGCGGGCGTGCACGGGCTGTACGTGCTGGACCGTGCGACCGGCGCGGAGACGGTGCGCGACGCGGTCGTGCCCCTGGCACGGGGCGTGTCCCTTCCCGAGCGGTCGGGGTCGGGCGCGGCGGCGGCGAGGTCGTCCGCGCTCACGGTGCGCATCGACAACCTGTCGGACGACGGCGTCGCGGCGACGCGACTGCGAGCCACCGCCCGCGGGGTGGACCTCGACCTGACGATGCGGGT
>Ga0233372_1001024_pt1 | contig 11188 bp, 10 predicted proteins | sample ElkDunMinimDraft_4_FD_191538 | JGI IMG/M metagenome (GOLD analysis project Ga0233372, IMG submission 191538) | Fecal eukaryotic communites from dung pellets of Tule Elk in California, USA - Elk Dung D8 | ecosystem: Host-associated > Mammals > Digestive system > Large intestine > Fecal | place... | reverse complement strand
CGCCTGCTCCGCTCCGGGCAGAGTCGGCGGCTCACTGCCATCCACGGCCCGACCGGATTCGGGAAGTCGACTCTCGCGGCGCAATGGCGGGACGTGCTCACAGCCGAAGGTGTTCCCGTCGCGTGGCTCACCGTGGACAGCGACGACAACGACGTCACCTGGTTTCTCGCGCACCTGATCGAAGCCGTCAAGCAACTCCACCCCGCGCTCGCCCGCGACCTCGCGCAGATTCTGCAGGCGCACGGTGACGAGGCGACCCGTTACGTCCTGAGTACGCTCATCGACGAGATCTTCCGGACCGGTGAGCCGACGACGCTCGTGGTCGACGACTGGCATCGTGTCACCTCACAGGAAACCGTTGCGGCTCTCGAACTTCTGATCGAGCAAGGGCCACCGAACCTGCACGTCGTCGTCACCAGCCGCAGCCGGGCCGGATTACCGCTCAGCCGCATGCGCGTGCGCGACGAGCTGCTGGAAGTCGACTCGGCCGCATTGCGTTTCGACGACCAGGAGTCCGAGGCGTTTCTTCGCGACGTCGGGGGCCTGCATCTGTCTCCCGACGACGTACAGCGATTGAACAACACCACCGAAGGCTGGGCCGCTGCCCTGCAGCTCGCGTCGTTGTCGTTGCGGGACAGCGACGATCCGTCGGCCATGATCGAGAATCTGAGCGGGCGCCACCACGCGATCGGGGAATACCTCGCCGAGAACGTGCTTTCCACGCTCGAGCCGGAGATGTACGAGTTCCTCACGGCGATTTCGGTCACGCACTCCATCTGTGCCGGACTCGCCACAGCACTGACCGGCGAGCCGCACAGCCAGGCGATGCTCGAGGACGCGGAACAACGCGACTTGTTCCTTCGTCCGGTGGACGACGAACGCGTCTGGTTCCGCTTCCATCACCTGTTCCGCGAGTTCCTGCGCCGACGCCTCGAACGCGACCATCCCGAGCGCATCCCCGCACTGCACCGCGCCGCCGCGCAGTGGTGCGCGCGGCACCACCTGATCCGCGAGTCCGTCGACCACGCGCTCGCCGCCGGTGACACGGCATTCGCGGTGGATCTGGTGGCCACGGACGGCATGTCCCTGATGGAGCAGGGGCATATGGGCACTCTCCTGGCCCAGATCGACAAGCTGCCACCTCGGGCGGTCGCCGACGACCCCCGTCTGCTGTTGAGTCGAAGCTGGGCCAACGCTGCGCTGCAGCGGTTCTCGGAGGCACGGGGGGCGCTTGCCGCCATTCCGGCCGCATGCGCCCGAAGCACTCTCCCCTCGTCCGAACTCGATGCGCTCCTCGTCGAGACCCGCGTGGCCGAAGCGGCGCTCCTGATGAACGCCGATCAGGTCCGGGGGATCGCAGAGTTGGTGGAACCGGTCCTCGCCGAACCCCAGGATGCCCGTCCCTGGGCGGTAGGCTCCGCGTCCGTCTTCGCGTCCTACGCGGACCTCCTGTGTTTCGAATTCGACAGTGCGCGGCGCCGTCAGGAGTGGGCCCGGCCTTACCACGAGCGCGCACGCGGGCAGTTCGCGTCGATCTACGGGATGTGCCTGTGCGGCATGGCCGCGAACGAACAACTCGACGTTGCGGGCGCCGAGGAGTACTTCCGCAGGGCATTGCGCGCGGCTCGGAACAGCAGCGGAATCCACAGCCACGCGGGTCGGCTGTCGGCTGCGATGCTCGGCGAGATGATGTACGAGCAGGGACGAATCACTGAGGCGGAAGCCTTGCTCGACGAGAGCAAATTACTCGGAATCGAGGGTGGCATAGCCGATTTCATGATGGCTCGCTTTGCCACCGCAGCTCGGCTGAAGTTGCTGCGCGGAGACAGGGATGCCGCCCTCGAACTGCTCGACGAAGGACTTCGGGCGGCGTCGACACACGAACTTCCGCGCCTGCGAGCACGAATCGAGAACGAACGTCTGCGTTTGGGTTTCGACCCCGAGGTACCGCCGCACCGAACGATGCCGGATCCCGATACGCCCCTCGCGGTGGGACCGGAAGAGGTCACCGCGCAATACGAGGACGCTACCGCGATCCGTCTGCTCTACCGCACCGGCGAGCCGGCCGCCGTGGCCGAATCCGTGGAGTGGGCGCGGTGGTGGCAACGCCGGACCGCAGGCCGTCGCCCGCGGACTCACATGAGTTACACCCGGCTCGTCGTGGCATGCCTCCACGCCGCCGGGCGGTACGAGGAAGCGGAGCGAACCGTTGCGCCGCTCGTCGCGCTGTGCGGGGAGCGCGGATTGGTGCGGCATCTCATCGACGGTGGCCCGCACGTGGTCGCGGTGCTCCAGTCGTTGCAGGACAGGGTGCGCACCGGCACGCTGCCCGGAGGGTGGCCCATCGTCGACGAGGCATTCCTCGCCGAAATGCTCCGACTGGCCGACGCCGGAGGTGTCGGCACCCGAATGTGACGGCCGGAACGGTTGCACGCAGGGACACGCGCCCCGTCGTCACCCGCGACGAACCGGTTCGAGAACACGGGCTCGACCCTGCACACACCGGGAGCGAGTCGGGCAGACTGCGAGAATGACCACCATCCACGACGGCCAGGTCCGCACACGGGTGTGGCGCAGCGGAAAAGTCGAGGGTGACAACGTCCCGTTCGCCGACATCTCGGACTACCTGCAGGACCCCGACTGCCTCGTATGGGTGGATCTTCTCGATCCGAAACCGGAGAGACTGTTCGCGCTGGCGGAGGAGCTGAGCTTCGACCCCCACGCGGTGGAAGATGCGCTCGCGCGCGGCGAACGCACCAAAGCGACGCGCTATGCGACGCACACCTTCCTCACCGTCTACGCCACGCACCTCGCGACCGGCCCTGATCCCGCGGTGGAGGCGTACGAATCCCGGCTGAGCACGACGCGGATCTCGGCATTCCTTCTGCCCGGGTGCCTGGTCACCGTCCGTAGCCGCGGCCCGTTCGACATGGACGATGTGGTGACCCGCTGGGACGCAAACCCCGACCTGCTGAAATTCGGCACCGCTGCGTTGCTGCACGGCCTGCTCGACGTGGTCGTCGACGGGCAATTCGACACCATCCGTGACCTCGACGACGCGATCGAGGAGATCGAGGACGGGTTGTTCGCCGACGAGGCCCAGCCGAAGCAGATCCAGCGGGCTGTCTACAGGCTCCGCAAGGAACTGGTTCAGCTGCGCAGGGTCGTGCTGCCGATGCGAGAGGTCGTCAACGCGGTGATGCACTTTCGCGCCGAGCACGGTATCGCGCCCGGGCTGGACGGTTGGTACACCGACCTCTACGACCACGTTCTCCGTGCCACGGAATGGACCGAATCGCTACGCGACATGGTCACGACCGTCTTCGAGACGAATCTGTCGCTGCAGGATGCCCGTCTCAACACCGTCATGAAGAAGCTGACCGGCTGGGCCGCGATCATCGCGGTGCCGACGGCTGTGACCGGCTGGTTCGGGATGAACGTGCCGTTTCCCGGCTCGGGAGAGGAAATGGGCGTCCTCGCGGTCGCTGTCATCGTCTTCTTCTCCGCAGCCGTGCTGTTCGTGCTGTTCAAACGCCGCGACTGGCTCTAGGCCGACCGGTCTCCGCTCGGGCGATCGCTAGAGGAAGACCATGATCAGCGCGATGATCAGCGCAATGATCACCAGCACCGTGACCACGCGCCACACCGCCGCTGCGCCGCCACCGGACCGGTTGCGCGTCAGTTCGGGATCGGCATCGGGGGCATCGCCGATGGGGTCGCCGCTGTTCGGGTCGGACATTTTCTCCTCCTCATGGGTCTACCCAGGCAGTGTTACACGGTCGGCCGCATTCGGCGCCGCTTGCCGGTTCGCGGTTTCGCTGCGTGCCGGCCGGGTATCCGGAGAGAGAACCGTCCGTCAAACAAGGAGGACCGACCGATGGCCGATTTCATCGACAAGGCGAAGCACAAGGCAGAAGAACTGGCCGGCAAGGCCAAGGAGCACGGTGGCAAGGCCACCAACGATCGTGATCTCGAGGCCGAAGGCAAGGGCCAGCAGACCAAGGGCGGCATGAAGCAGGCCGGTGACAAGGTCACCGACGCCGCAGACGACGTCAAGAGGTCGTTCAAGCAGGACTGACTTCCCTGCCGACATCCGGGCCGGGGGCCGCGCATCGTGCGCGGCCCCCGGCCCGTTTCGCGTGGGACAACCTCAGGACGCGCCCTCGGTGTCGTCGAAGAAGTGCCAGGTTCCGTCTTCGTCGTTCTGGGCCTCCATCCGCCAGCCGAGTTCGCTGTTGTCGGCACGCTTGTCGACGAACCACGCGTGCGCGTCATCGGCACTGGCGATTTCCTTGGTCTCGACGATGTCGCCCTTGGGATCGATCACTCTGTAATTAGCCATGCCCGAGTACTTCCCGGCGGAGCCCCGGCCCTAAACCTCCTTTTCCTCCCCGCTCGCGCCGCCCCGCTCCCGCCGTGTCGCACAGCGGGACCGCGACCCAGGGGTGTAGGGTGGAGAAATCGCACGGCTCGCAGCCTCCGAGCTATCTTCTTCGGACGGGCCTCGATGATCTTCTTCGATCTGCACCCGAGTACCCGCGCATACACCGCGCGACCTCGCTGTTTGCACCTCGTCGCTCCCCTTCGGCCGGAGTTGTCCGCGCCGAACCCGAAAGGACCACCATGAGTAGCTACACCGAAGCCAACAATCCCTTGTTCCTGCAGCCGGTCAACCCGAACGAGCCGGAGCAGGCCGAGCCTGTCGCGCCTGCCGCGCAGGTCGGTCCCTACGACTACAGCTCGATCTTCTCCGGTCGCCCCTGACGGCCTACGGTGTCGCGAACTCCACGAGAGCTCGCGACACCGGTTCGCCGTGCCCGTCGTTCTGATCGGCTGCCGCGGTGAGAACGTCGATGTGGTTGTACCCGGGAAGGGTGATCGCCACAGCGTTCGGATGGTTCGACGCCGGGAGCGTGATTCCACCGCTCCCGCGCAACGTGAGGACCGGGTTCCTCGTCACCCCGTCGCGGTACAGATGATGCGCCGCAAACGACGGGGCCGTACTCTGCGCGAGATCCGACGGTAAGCGCATCGGGAAGTACCACTCGGTGAAATCCAACGGCGGCTCGGACAGGTTGCGCGCCAACTCGTTTATGGATGTCACCTCACCGGCCCGAGAGGTGTACCGGCTTTCCTCCGGCAACGACGCTTCGGTACCCACCTCGTCGTAATCGAGCCACCGGTAGATCACCTCGGGGTCGCCGTATACCGCCGGCGACGCCTTCGGGGCGTCCCCGAAGGATCCCGATTCGAGTATCTCCGGAGTGGACGGCACCGGGAACACCTTGTCCTGCACGGGCCCTCCGGTCATGAACCCGACACTCGCCTGCAAGAACCCCAGCGGCTGTGAGTTGTCGTCCAGGAGGGCGCCGAGCACCGCTTCATTGGTGGCGTTGAGCGTCCGCACATCGGGTACACCCGTCGCGAACATCTCCGGATCCTTCGCCAGCAACGTACGCAGCGTCCAGTTCACGTTCGCGTTGTCGGGCATCCGCGACACGATGTCGTTGACCCCGTCGGGGTCCAACCGTGCCGCAAGCCCTGCCAGCGCAAGGGTATTCGTGGTTTCGGGGTTGATGACCGCGGGAAGTTGCAGGACCGGACTCGCCGTGGAGGCCGCTCCGAGGAAGATCTCGAGCGGTGCGGCCAATGCTTCGGGTACGTCGGGTTGCTGCCCGGAACTCGGGAACGGCGCGCCCGCACGAATAACGGTATCGAGCGCGAAATAGCCCGAGCACTGGTTGTAGCCGGCGTCGTCGGTGGTGGCAGGGTCGGCGTCGAAATCCCATTCCGCGAAGTAGCCGGTGATGAAACCGCCCATCGAGTGCCCACCGCAGAGCACCTTCTCCTTGCGGACCTTCTGGTCCGGAAACTCGTGTCGCAGAAGGTCGTACTGGTCGCGCAGGGTCTGCTCGAGACCCACATGTGCGAGCCACGCGACATCCGACCCTGTCGCATGTCCTTCGAAGCGTGCGCCGTCGATCTCGGCGTCGCGGAAGTAGTAGTCGGTGGCCGTATCCAGATCGCCCGTCTCGAGCGCGGCGCGCATCCCGACGTGGTCCTCGAGACAGTTGGAGCGCCGGTCGAGGGCCCAGAACTCGACGTGCAGGCCGCGCTCTGAGGCCGCCACCACCGTATTGCGAGCCACACTCTCGAATGCCCCTGCGCCCTCGAAGATTCCGGGCTGTGCGACGAAGATGCGATCGGCATCCCCGGACTCGACGGGGCCGTCGACCGACCGCCACCGCAGATACGACAGTCGGTCGCACTCCGGTGGGTGCGGCCCCACCTCCGGCGGTAGCGGCACGGCGATGGACACGACCGACCCCGCAACCTTCTCGGCGAGCGGCGCTGTGGACAGGTACGGAACCTCGGTCCGGTCTCCGGCCTGCGCGTGGGCCACTCCCGGGAGAACCACCATGCCGGCACCGGCAGTCGCCGCGAGCAGCACCGACATCGACGCCCGCGCGACCGCATCCACGATCTTCATGTGTCCCCCCACCGAGTCCCTCGGATCGAACCGCACCGGGTGGCGTATGGCAACCCCGCCGTCCGGAATCTGTCGATTCCACCACGGTGGGTGCGACGGTGACGTGGAATACCGCATTCGGCGGCAGCGATCCGCAGGTTCGGTGAGGCGCGGCGCTCCGGGACGGTCCCGGCCCCCGGCCGGGTGGCTCGTCGGCCGATCCGGACCCCGGCCGGGGTCGAACGATCCCGGAGCGCGCGTCGTATTACCCGTTCACCTTCGCCGAAGGTCCCTATCGGTAAGGCCGTTCGTCCTCAATCCTGACGACCTTCGGCTCGAATACGTATTGCCGGCCCAGATTTCCCCGCAGGGTGACGGAGGCGGCCGGCTGGGGATATGAGATTCCGGCGTCACTTGCCCGTGTTCGAACGGCCGTGATCACTCGACCCGCGGTTGCGCCGCCTGCGGAGGAAGTTCGACACCGCCAACAACGATTTCGACGTCTTCGTCGGGTGCCCTTTTCGGCGCTGCAGAACACCGGCAACGAGAGACAAACCCCCGGCGACCAGCGGAACTGCCAGCGAGAGCAGCACCCATCGACGGACCGGCTTACTGAGCAGAGCCCACATGTGAAGTCCTTTCACCCATACGCCGCCTCGTCGATCGAGGCGACGGTCGTGCCATCCATGGACGGCCGACGTCTTTCCCTCTTATCTATGCCCAGAGTGCCCTCCACCTATTCCCTCCTGCGGCGATGAAGATCATCCGGCACAACGCAATCGGATTCGGCGTCACGGCAGGCGAAAGCCCCCTCGAGGGCCCGGCACGGAAAGATCGGCGCCCCTTCCGCTCGGGTACGATTCCCCGGGGTTAAAGAGAAGCCCTTGATCGTCAATCGTGTCCGCGGTGTCGAGTGCGAGTTTTCGAACCGGCGGGATCGGGTCTGTTTCAGGAGAAACCCTTCAATGAGAGTTGTTCCCGCGTCGAATGCTCGGCCGGTCTCCCCTCCCCGCAGTCCAGGGGGAATCGGGGCTTCGGATCGCTGTGCGTCGCGTCACCGGTGGTGCCCGCCGAGCACTGTCGGCCGACACCCGTGTTCGTCTGAGCCGGTAGAGATCTCGAGTGCTTCCGAGTGCATGCACCGAGATTCCGGTCGCCCGGTGGTCACCGCATGACGGACCACGACGGGAACGGATCCTCGACCGTCACCCCGGCGTCGAACAACGCCGATCCCGCAACTGTGTTCACTGCCCTGGCCGAGATCCTGTACGGCGGCGCCGACGCTTCCGAGGTGTACTCGGCGATCTGCGTGGCCGCAACCCTGCTCGTGCCCGGCTGTGACCACGCGAGCGTGATGCTGCGCCGCAACGGAGAGTTCGTCCTCGTCGCCGCCAGCGACGATGTCGCTGCGGCCATCGATTCCCACGAGCGGCACCTCGGTGAGGGACCCTGCCTGGACGCGATCGAGGAAGAGGTTCCGCAGATCGAGGCAGATCTGCGGAACGGCTCGTCGTGGCCCGCACTCGCCCGGGCGGTGGTCGAGTCCACCCCCGTGCGCGGAGCAATGGGTTTCCGGTTGCTGATCGACGAACGCAAGGTCGGAGCACTGAATCTGTTCTCGGATACTGCCGGCGCGTTCACTTCCGCGGCCGCGGCCGACCATGCCAGCATGCTGGCGGCGTTCGCCTCGGTCACTGCCACCGCAATCGGGCGCGGCGAAGACATCGACTCGCTGCGTAGCGGTTTGGTGAGCAACCGGGAGATCGGCAAAGCAGTCGGCCTCGTGATGGCGGCCCAGGACCTCACAGCCGACGAGGCGTTCGACCTTCTGAGGCGCACGTCGCAGCAAGTCAATCTCAAGGTTGCCGATCTGGCCCGCACCGTCGTCGAGAATCATTCCGTCGGCAAGGACCGCTGAGCCCCGACGGCGGCGTGAGCTACTGCTCTGAACTCACGCCGCCTGGGTCCGCCACCCGCCCGGGCAGATGTCAAACCTCTCTCTCCGGTACCCCGCCCTCACTGCACGGAAACCCGTCGGATCGACAGCACCGCCATGTCCCCCGGCGGCGCCGGAACCGCGCTAGGAGCGCGCCGCGCCGGGCAGGTCCGCGGGGTGAACGGCTCCCGATGGTCCCAGCTCGGTCTGGGTTTTCGCGCCGACGAGTGTGAAGCACACGCGGGCTCCCTCCGTCCACGTGGTGTCGATCCAGATGTTGCCCCCGTGGTAGTCGACGATCTTTCTGCATACGGCCAGACCGATACCGGTCCCGGTGTAGACGTCCCGGGCATGCAAGCGCTGGAAGATGACGAAGACTTTTTCCGCGAATTCGGCGGGGATACCGATGCCGTTGTCGCTGACGGAGAACTCCCAGCCGGCCGCGTCGTCCTCCGCGTCCACCCTCTCGCACGTGATCCGGACGACGGGAGTCCGGTCGGGATGCCGGAACTTGATCGCATTGGCCAGCAGGTTCTGCCAGAGCATCGTCAGCAGGGTGGGGTCACCGGTCAGCTCGGGCATCTTCTCGGGCCGCTCGATGCGGGCCTGTGCCTCGTCGATCATGATCGCGAGATTGGACTGCGCCTTGTCCAAGGTCTTGTCCAGGTCCACGCGCAGACGCGCGTCGTTGACCCGGCCCACGCGGGAGAACGCCAGCAGGTCGTTGATGAGGACCTGCATACGTTTCGCCCCGTCGACCGCGAAGGCGATGTACTGGGCACCCCGGTCGTCGAGTTTGTCTCCGTAGCGCTTCTCGAGCAATTGGCAGAAGGAGGCAACCTTGCGCAGCGGTTCCTGCAGGTCGTGCGACGCAACGTAGGCGAACTGCTCCAGTTCGGTGTTGGAGCGTCGAAGCTCGTCGGCCTGGGCATCGAGATCGGCGGTCTGACGAGCAAGCTTGTCCTGCTGCCGGCGTGCATCGGTCAATGCCTGGGCGATGTGCCCGCGCATCGCCTCCACGTCCGTCGCAAGGTCCCGGATGTCCTTCGGGCCCTGCGGGTAGATGTGCTGATCGAAGTTCCCGTCACCGGCAACCCGCCGCGTCGCCGCCCGGAGCCGGAGAAGTGGCGTGGCGACCAGGTTGTGCACGAGCACGACCATGAGTGCGCCGGTGAACAGGAAACCGACCACCATCGCCACGAGGACAGAATTGCGGACGGTGCGGGCTTGCACGAGCCCCTCGTAACCGTCCGCCTGAGCCTGGACGAGGATCGTGTTCTGATCCTCGAATTGGGAGCGCAGCACGTCGAAGGCGGCACGTCCGCGTTCGATCTCCGCGATATCGGTTCGCTCGGTCCCGCTCGGCGGTGCATCCACGAGCGGCTCTGCGTACTCGGCACGCCATGCCGCCGCATTCGAGGTGATGGTGTCGAGGTTGGCGAGCGCATCGTCGTGACCGGCCATCAGGGTGCGCAGCCGCTCCACGGAGTTCTGCTCGGCCTCGAGCCCGGTGAGGTACGGCTCGAGAAAGCCCGGGTCTCCGGTGAGGGCATAACCACGCGCTCCGGTCTCCTGGTTGAGCAGAGCAGACTGGAACCGGTACGCCTCGACCTGTGCCGGCTGGATGTCCACGACCAACTGGTCGGTGATCCGGGCGGTCCGGTCGATGAAGTAGGTACCGATAACCGTGCCCACCAGAAGGAACACCGCCAGGGCTGCGAACGCAACCTGGAACCAGCCCTGGACAGTCATCCGGGAACGGATCTGTTCGCTCTTGGGTTCGGGTAACGAAGGATCTCTCATGCTCGCTTAGGTCCTGTTCTTTCCACTTCGCGCCGCACACCGGTCCGATGTCCGCGTGCGTTTCCGATCCGAGCGAGACGGGACGACCCTGCACGCGGCAGGGGTACCGACATCGAGAACACCGCCGTAGCGTACTGGGAGGAATCGGACACGGGTAATCGCACGGCATCGATGGTCTTTTCCTGCCCGTCCGAACGAATTGCAGCCGGACACGCTCGGGTCCCGGGCGGCTCGGGACCGATCCCGGCCGGCGTCCGGGCATGAGCGGACGAGCCACAACGGGATCGCGACGAGCGGAGCGTCACCGTGCCCGAATTGCCGCCATCATCATCGAACCGAGGACGCGAGCACGACCACGTGGCATCGTTGAAGAGCGGGTACCTGCATGTTCACCGAGCACCACACCGTAGGCCTGGAGGCCACCATGCTCATTCTCCTCGGACTCGTTCTCCTGCTCGCCGCCGTTGTCGTCGGGGTTGTCGGCGTATTGACCAACGGCGGCGAGGAACACACGATCACCGACGGGTTCTCCGTCTTCGGCTACGAGGTCACCGGCTCCACCGGGACACTGTTCCTCTACGGCATCGTCGTGGGCGCTGTCGGCCTGCTCGGGCTGGCTCTGCTCATGTCCGGGGCGCGGCGATCGTCCCGGCGTACCAGAACTGCCCGCCGCGAGGCGAAGGACGCCCGCAAAGAAGCAGCGAAAGCACAAAAGGACCGGGACCGCATCGCGGAACAGAACAGCACGCTCGTCTCGGATGCGAATACCGCCCGCACCACACCTGCCACCGACACCGCACCCGCTACCGGCACCGCACCTACCACCAGGACACCCACCAGCGGAACGACACCCGGCGGAACGACACCCAGCGGAACGACATCATCTACCGACACGACGTCGCACGGCGCCCATCAACGCGGCGCGCGACACACGGGAGAAGGCCGGCCCTGAACGCGGCTGCGTGGCGAGGGCAACTGCG
>Ga0233372_1001021_pt1 | contig 11208 bp, 10 predicted proteins | sample ElkDunMinimDraft_4_FD_191538 | JGI IMG/M metagenome (GOLD analysis project Ga0233372, IMG submission 191538) | Fecal eukaryotic communites from dung pellets of Tule Elk in California, USA - Elk Dung D8 | ecosystem: Host-associated > Mammals > Digestive system > Large intestine > Fecal | place... | reverse complement strand
AGACCATACAAAAACAAAACAGTTAAAGACGAATACAATAGCACATTAACTATTTTGATAGAAGTAAATATTCCTGATTTTTCGTTAACACGTAGCATCGCGAAAGGAACAACAACTAAAGCATCTAAAATTAAAATACCGATTAAAAATAAAGTAACAGTTGGATCAGTTAAAAAATAATTTGAGATTTGATTAATAAATACTACAGATGGAATAATAAATAATAGACATAAGGCAATTATTATATACAGCGCATTGGCAATTACTTCATTTTGATTATCCTTTTTATTATAAAATCTAAAAAAAGCCGTTTCCATACCAAAAGACAGAAATACATTTAGAAACATAATCCATGAAAATATCAGGCTATAACTTCCGTAAGCATTTTCGGGCATCCAGTTTATATAAAATCTAACCATTAAAAAACCAATGATTTTTGGAAAAACGGCAGCCAAACCATAAACTAAGGTTTGTTTAAAAAGTTTAGAATATAAGCTCAATGTAAAAAATTTATGTAAATGTAATCAAGCAAATTAAATAAAAAAAGAGCTAACCGAAGTTAGCTCTTTAAAATATATCTTAAAAATCAAATTAGCTCTTTAAAGCTTCAGCTCCACCAACAATCTCTAAGATTTCGTTAGTAATAGAAGCTTGACGTGCTTTATTGTAAGTTAATTTTAATTGATCTCTTAAGTCTTTAGCATTATCTGTTGCTTTATGCATTGCAGTCATACGTGCTCCGTGTTCCGAAGCGTAAGAATCTCTAATTGCTTTGAATAATTGTGTTTTTAATGACTTGGGTATTAAAGTAGACACAATTTGTTCTTTAGACGGCTCATAAATATAGTCTAATTCAGTAGTAACTGTATTAGTAGTATCAATAGGAGCTAAAGGTAAAAACTGTTCTTCAACAACAATCTGAGTACCAGCATTTTTAAATTGATTGTATACGATAACAATTTTATCATATTCACCAGTTAAAAACATATTAGTTAAAGAGTCTGCAATTTCAGAAACATTTTCGTAATTTAAGTTATCAAAAATATCACTTCGATTAGCAACAACATTTTCAGTTTTTAATAAAGATTCGTAGGCTTTTTTACCAATAGCAAAAACACCAACATTTTCAGATTTATATTGAGCTGATAGCGTTCTAACTTGTTTTAAAACGTTTGCGTTAAAAGCTCCACATAAACCACGGTTAGATGTTACTGCAACAATTAATACTTTATTAACCTCACGTTGTTCTGCATATTTACCAGCTGCATCACCAGTAAGAGAACCACTAAGGTTTTGTATTAATTCAGTAAGTTTTTCGGCATAAGGGCGCATCGCTGTAATAGCATCTTGAGCTTTTTTTAATTTTGCTGCAGATACCATTTTCATCGCTGATGTAATTTGCATCGTTGATGAAACAGAAGTAATTCTATTACGTATTTCCTTTAAGTTTGCCATTTTATAAGATGTAATTTAGGAGTAGGAGTTAGGAGTTATTCCTAACTCCTATCCTAGATTAATTAATATTTTGATGCGATTTCTTTAGCAGCTTTGTCTAATACAGCCGTTAATTCGTCAGTGTATTTTCCAGCTTTTAAAGCGTTTAATGTATCTTTATGTTTAGCAGTTAAATACTCGATATAATCTTTTTCGAATTCTTTAACTTTATTCACAGGTACATTTCTTAATAAGTTTTTAGTACCAGCGTAAATAATTGCAACTTGATTTTCTACAGTATAAGGATCGTTAACCGCTTGTTTTAAAATCTCAACATTACGTTTACCTTTCTCAATTACATTTAAAGTAACAGCATCTAGATCAGAACCAAATTTAGCGAAAGCTTCAAGCTCACGGTATTGTGCTTGGTCAAGTTTTAAAGTACCAGAAACTTTTTTCATCGATTTAATTTGAGCATTTCCACCAACACGAGATACAGAAATACCAACGTTAATTGCCGGACGTACACCTGCGTTAAATAAATCAGATTCTAAGAAAATTTGTCCGTCAGTAATAGAAATTACATTCGTTGGGATATAAGCAGAAACGTCACCAGCTTGAGTTTCGATAATTGGTAAAGCAGTTAAAGAACCACCACCTTTAACGATTGGTCTCAATGATTCTGGTAAATCATTCATGTTTTTTGCAATATCATCATCAGCGATGATTTTAGCAGCACGCTCTAATAAACGAGAGTGTAAATAGAAAACGTCTCCAGGATAAGCCTCACGTCCTGGTGGTCTTCTTAAAATTAATGACATTTCACGGTAAGCAACTGCTTGCTTAGATAAATCATCATAAATAATTAAAGCTGGACGACCAGAGTCACGGAAATACTCACCAATAGCAGCACCTGCCATAGGAGCATATACTTGCATTGGAGCAGGATCAGAAGCGTTAGCAGCTACAATAATTGTATAAGCCATTGCACCTTTTTCCTCTAATGTTTTAGCGATATTGGCTACTGTTGAAGCTTTTTGCCCAACAGCAACATAGATACAGAATACTGGTTTACCAGCATCGTAAAATTCTTTTTGGTTTAAGATCGTATCGATACAAACAGTTGTTTTACCTGTTTGACGGTCACCAATTACTAACTCACGTTGTCCACGACCTACTGGAATCATAGCATCAATAGCTTTGATACCTGTTTGTAATGGCTCAGTTACTGGCTGACGAAAAATAACACCTGGAGCTTTACGCTCTAATGGCATTTCATATAAGTCACCACCAATTGGACCTTTACCATCGATAGGTTGACCTAAAGTGTTAACAACACGACCAACCATTTGTTCCCCTACTTTCAAAGAGGCAATTCTATTTAATCTTTTAACAGATGAACCTTCTTTAATTCCTGTAGACGGACCTAATAATACCACACCTACATTATCTTCTTCAAGGTTTAATACAATAGCTTCTAGTCCATTTTCGAATTGAACTAACTCACCATATTGTGCGTTAGATAATCCATAAACACGAGCGATACCGTCACCTACTTGAAGAACTGTTCCCACTTCTTCTAAAGTAGCACCTGATTCAAAACCAGATAATTGTTTCTTTAATATTGCTGAAATTTCAGCTGGTTTAATTTCGGCCATTTTTTAATTTATAATTTAAACACTTTGCAGTGTGGTAAATATTAATTACTAAATTCTCTTTGTAAACGTTGTATTTTATTTAAAACTGATGCATTATATTGTGTATCACCAATTTTTAAAATAAATCCTCCAATAATAGCAGGATCAATAACATTTACTATAGAAATATTCTTTGTAGATATTTCTTTAATTTTACTTAAAACCTTAACCTCTAATTCTTTTGACATAGGTATTGCAGTAGTTACAGTAGCAACTTGAATACCACGAGATTCATCATACAATTCTTTAAATTTTATAGCTATTTCAGCTAAAATTTCAAAACGTTGATTCGATGTTAATAATTGGAATAAACCTTTAGTACCAGAAGTTACTTTAGCGAAAATTTCATTCAAAGCATTTTCTTTAACTTGAGAATTTATTACTGGGTTTTGTAAAAAAATTGCTAATTCAGCATTTTCCTTAACAACTTCAGTAATTAGTTCCATATCTCTATTTACGTCAGAGGCATTATTGTTTGCATTCGCAATATCTAAAACTGCTTGTGCATATCTAATTGCTGCTCTTGCCATAAAAATTAGTTAGATTTTATATCTGCTAACATATTCTCAACAAGTTTCTCTTGAGAATCTTTGTTAGATAATTCGCTTCTTAAAACTTTTTCAGCAATATCTAAAGATAAAGTAGAAACGTGAGATTTAATTTCTGCCATAGCAGCATTTTTCTCAGATTCGATAACAACTCTAGCTTGATTAATCATTGCTTCACCTTGATTTTGAGCTACTTGTTTAGCTTCAGCAATCATTTGTTCTTTGATATCGCGAGCTTCTTTTAACATAGCATCTCTTTCTGCACGAGCTTCATTTAATAAACGCTCATTATCAACTTTTAAGTTAAGCATGTCTTTACGTGCTTTTTCTGCAGAATCTAAAGCATCTTGAATACCTTGTTCTCTAGCTTCTAAAGCAGCAACGATTGGTTTCCATGCAAATTTACCTAAAACGAAAATAACAATTAGTAAAATAATAGCTTGCCAGAAGAACAAACCGTATGAAAAATCGTTGATTAACTTTTCCATTTATATCAGATTTAATACTTAATAACTTATTGTTTTTTGTTTAATTAATAACATCTGTAGCCAACCGCTACAGATGTTATTTTTCTTATAGAGATTATTGTCCTAAGATTAAAGCACCGAATGCTAAACCTTCTAATAACGCTCCAATGATGATCATTGCAGTTTGAATTTTTCCTGCTGCTTCTGGTTGACGAGCAATAGCGTCCATCGCAGATGAACCAATTTTACCTAAACCGTAACCTGCACCAACAACGATTACACCTGCACCAACTAATACTGGAATTGTCATAATAATTAAATTATATATAATTAAACAAAATTTTTATTCTAAAACTAAAATCTATTAATGATGATCGTGATGATCATGCTCTTCTACAGCTTGTCCAATAAATAAAGAAGACAACATTGTGAAGATAAACGCCTGTAAGAAAGCAACTAATAACTCTAAGAAAGTTAAAAAAGTTGTTAGTAATAATGAAACTACTGATCCACCTGCTGTTCCTAAAGTAGCTTTCATAATGAAAACCACTGAAATTAATCCCATAACTACCGAGTGACCTGCTGTAATGTTAGCAAACAAACGAATCATTAAAGAGAATGGTTTTGTTAACATTCCCAAAACCTCAATTGGAGCTAAAACAAATTTCATTGGCACTGGTACTCCAGGCATCCAAAAAATATGTTTCCAATAATCCTTAGTTCCGTTTATGTTTACAACAAAAAACGTAAACAGGGCCAAACATAATGTTACTGATATATTACCCGTTACGTTTAATCCTAACGGAGTTAATCCTAAAAGGTTTAGCAAAAATATTAAAAAGAATACAGACAACAAGTATGGCATGTACTTTTTATATTTTTTTTCTCCAATATTTGGAATTGCCATTTCATCGCGAACGTAAAGAACCAATGGCTCTAAAACTCTAGCAAAACCTTTTGGTAAATTATTTGGAGACGATTTGTATGTTTTTGCTAACGCTGTAAATCCAATAAAAATTAAAATTGACGCTAATAGTAAACCAGCAACACTTTTAGTTATTGAAAAATCTAACGGACGAGCATTTGTTGGATGTCCTTTTTCGTCATAAGTAATCGTTCCTTCAGCATCTGTTTTATAGATTTTTGAATGATAATACTTATAGTATTGTCCATTTTTTTCTACAACTGCATTTCCATGATCGAACTCACTAGAAAGGAATATCTTTAACCCATTATCAATTAAGATAACTGGAAGTGGAAACCCAAAGTGTTCGTGTGTATCACTATCATGAAAAAAAGTGTAGTGATGATCATCTTTTAAGTGATGATTAATTGCTTCTTTTACATGCTCTGGTTTCTGATCATTGTGCTCTGAAACACGTGCTGTAATTTCATGCTCATTTGCATGTTGGTTCGTTGTATTTATAGAATCTGCAACTGGAGAGGCCATCATAACTGTTGACAACAATCCTACAAAAGCAGAAAGTATAAATTTTACCGGTTTACTTGTAATTACCATACCTTATTAAATATCTTAACTTTTACGGTCGTTTAAAATTTGCGCAAAGGTAAGTCTTTTATTCCAAAAAAGACAACCATGAGGCAGTTTTTTTACTTAACTTATTTAACTTTTTGAATTATATGTAATCGTGTTCAAAATTTTAGAGGTCTGAGTTAATTCTATTATCATAAAAAAGAAAAATAGCATTAATATATTAAACTTCTCAAATCGATGTTCAGTAAAAGTACTCCCTAAAACATCATTAAAAACAACATAACAAATAATTGTTTTGATTGTTAAAAAAAACAAATACAAAAAACCTATGTATTGATTCTGTTTTTTCGCAAGCAAATATAGTACTGTTATTATTAAAAACGAAGTAATCATAAATAATAAATTCACAGAATGAAGATTATACACCAAAAATTGTGTATTTATACTTAATGGAAAGTATTTTAAAAGGCAAAAATGGATACCTAAAAATAATGAGGTCCATTTAAAAAAACTGATTATCATTTAAGAACGTTTAAAAATGTCTGTTTTGGATATAATATGTAATATGTTGCAAAATTACTTATTTAAAATTCAGAACAGAACTGTTTTAACGCTTCGATTTTAATTTTTATGAGATAACCTAGTTATACAAGTGTCTACAGTAGAATAATCAAGAAAAATCTTAATAATTTATTTATTTAAAAGATATACTACAGCATGTTATAATATATTAAAAATAAAAAAAGGTTAGTTTGACTTAGATAACGATACCTAACAAAAACTAACCTTTTTTGTGTGTTTTTTACAAAACTTACTCTTCAATAACTTGGTTGCCATCTTTTATCATTTCACAAGTTGAATTTACTCTTGCACCAGACTCAACCATCAAATTTCTCATACGTAAATGCCCATTTACAACAGCTGTTGCTCGTAGTGTTACAAGTTGGTCAACATTTGCGGTCCCTTCAAAAATACCTTCTATATCTAAATTAGCACATTTAATATCGCCTTTAATCTTACCTTGACTTCCTATCACAAGTCGTCCATTAGAAGTAAAGTTACCTAACAATATTCCGTCAAGTCTAAAATCTGCTTCCGAGAGAATATCACCTTTAATCTCGGTTTGATGAACAATTCGGTTTGTTTTACCTAATGATTCAGTTGAATTTGGGTCGTTTTTTTTGAACATAGTTTATTTATTTAATTCGATATACGATTCTAAATTTTTATGTGTTTGTATTACAATGTAGTTATTCAGGGTTATTGGTATGCCCTTTAACTTAATCTTATAATCTTTTCCTGTCAATTCAGTAGCGAATCTTTTAACTCCAGCATCCGAATAAAAACCATGAACTACTATTAAAGTATTCTGTGGAGTATAAAAATCGACTGATACTTTTAAATTCGAAAAATTATTTTTCTCAATATACTTATTTATTACCTCAACAAGATTTTCAATTTCTTTTTGATTTTTAGTCTCAATGTTATAAATCAATTTCCATTGATTAGAATCCTTGTCCGTGAATTCGTATGCTTCTAAATTAGGAATATCTTTTTCTAAAATTATTTTCGCTTCTTTGCCTTCATTTGTTAAAGGATATGAGTTTACTAAATTATTTAGAGCTTCTTTATAAGCCGATATTCCATAGTTTTTAGCCAATAAGCGAGCTTTAAACAACTCAAATTTAACAATAATTGGTGTACCATTGTAAAAATCTATTTTTTCATTGACTTCGTTTAAAGAAGCTACGGGGTCGTTTTTTTCAATATAATTTCTATATACAGCCGTATAAACAGATTCCGGGTCTTCATCTTTTGAGGCCATTTGTCCTAACAAAACTTTTGCATAATGTGTCTCAGGATATTCAGACAGAATTCTTTCTCTATAATTTAACGCTTTGTCAGAATCTAACTTGTTGTAAATTTTATATAAATTATATAGTGTTGGTAAAACAAGTCCTTTTTCTGGTTCTGAATTTAATAAACTTTCTAAACTATTTGCAGCTAATTGATACTCCTGAAATTTATCATCATATATATAACCCAACTCGTAATAAGCTGAATTTCTATTTTTAGCTAATTCATTAATAATAGACGGATCTGTAACTACTTTATCCAAATAGGTTTTTATGTCGTACTTAGGAGCATCTAAATCGATTAGTGGCTTTTCTTCATCATCTTCTGAATCATCTTCAAAACCATTTTCATCTGAACTATCACTAGAAAATGAATTTGAGCCCCCTGCCTCTGACCATCTCCAATTATCTTTAAGTGAACGCTTACCCCATTTACGCTCAAAATTTAATTTGCCCTGTTGCACAGATGCGGGTACATAGTAATAAAAAACACTTTGATCGATATCGCCTCCTGGCGGCATAGCGGGCGGCATCATACTCGTATTACTACCTCCATTTGAAATAGCTGAACTAGAATTTGATACATTAAGTGCTTGAAATTGGTTGTCAGCTATATTGGACTGTTCTTGAGCTTCTTCTTTAGCTTTTAAAGCACGAGCCAAGTCTACAGCTTTTATATCTTCGATGTATTTCGAAAAATATATCACACGTTCTGGTTCGGTCATTTTATATACAGCAATTGTACTATCTGCTATAAAAACAATGTCTTCGTATTTTATAACTTCGTCAATATTTTTGATTTTTCGTTGAATGGACGAATATTCTTTACTTGGAGCTTTTAAATTTGTCAGACACGAATCGTAATATTTTGCAGACATCTTAAATTTATGTTCGTCAAAATTAATTTGCCCTAATTGTCTATAGTTTGAGGCCAATAAATATTGATCTTTACCAACGTCAGCTTTTATTGATTGCTTGTAAAATTTTGTTGCTTTATCGTATTCTTTATAATGTTTATAAAAATTACCTAACTGATGCGTTAAAATATAAAGGTAAGGTCTGTTTTCGCGGTCAATTAATAATTCATTAAACTTTTCAAGAAACACAACTGTATCTCCCTTTTCATAATCAAAAAGAGTAGCTTGTTGCGCATAAGACTGCATGGTATAAATACGTTTTGCCTTACGCTTCATATCAATTACCTCTTGAAAATAATAAAAAGCACTATCTGGTTGATTAAATTCTTTATGTAACTGACCCAAGATATAAGAAAATCGAGATTTTTTCTCCTTATCTTTTGTTAAACTTCTAGCAATTGTTAATCGATTTATTGCCGTATCAATAGCTGTTGTATTATAATAGGCTTGCGCTAAAACAGCATTAGCATCAACAACTAATTCTTTTTTAAAGTTTATATCATCGGTTTGCAAAAGCTCTTTTAGATTAACAATTGCTTCTTCACTATTATTCAATTTTATATTGGCACGCTCACGCCATATAATAATTTCGCTTACGGTATTAGCCTCAGGAGATTTATAAATTACGTAATTAAAAGCTTCAATTGCTGGTAAAAAACGGTTGTCGTAATAGCGTGTTTTACCTAAAAGCAAATACGCTTCATCGGCCTGAGTATTTCGCTCCTGGCCGTTAATGTACATTGAATGTTTTTGTATGGCTTTGGTAGCCTTTTCCTCGGCTCGAGAAACTCCGTCAGTAGATTTAGAATCTAAGGTAGGACTATCGTCATTTTCCTTAAAAACAAAAGGCTCTACTGGCAAAATATCCCAGTAGTTATCTACAAAACTTTGATTCAAATCTAAATAATACTTATCAAAAGCTTCTTGTCCATTAAATAAAACATTGTACTCTGTGGTTAGAGCATGATATTTTCTACCCAAAAAAGTATCTCGTTTTGTTGAGCAAGCAATAGCAATAAATGCAAGGGCAACCAGTAATAATATTTTAGCCGGATTTAAATTCACGAAATATCTTTGTTTTTTTAGTAACTTAATAATAAGCGAGTTATTGTGAAGTAGTGTAAAATGTTGTTTGTAAAAATAACGCTCATTCAAATATAAATAAAAAATCCCTCATAAGAGGGATTAAATTATACTGCAAAAAAGCTTTCGAGCTCTTGTAAAGTAGATTCGTTTTTAAATGTATCTTTAATTAGTTCCCCTTTATCTAAAATTATTACTCTGCTTACTACATCAACAGTTAAGCTTAAATCGTGAGATGAAATAATAATAGTAGATTGGTTTGTAGAATTATAATTTAAAATTATTTGTTTAAGTCTAATTTGAGTGGTGGGGTCAAGATTTGCAAAAGGCTCGTCTAAAATAATTAATTCCGGATTTCCCATAAAAGCAGCAATAATTCCAACTTTTTTTTGATTTCCTTTCGATAAATCGCGAATATATTTTTTTTGATTTAAAATTTCGCTGTTAAAAAAGTCTTTGAATTGAATTATAAATGCATCAACATCGGCTTTATTCATTTTACGCAAATTACCCACAAAATAAAAATATTCCTCAGGAGTAAGGTATCCAATTAGAAAAGACTCGTCAATAAATGCTGCCGTATGTTGTTTCCATTGTTCGGTTTCACTAACAACCAATCCATAGTTTATAACTGTGCCAGAAGTCGGCTCTATCAAATCAAGTATTAACGAAAACAAGGTAGTTTTACCTGCTCCGTTATTACCAATTAAACCAATAACCTGTGCTTTTTCAATATTTAAATCAGCTATGTTTAAAACGGTATCATTCCCGTATGTTTTTTTTAGATTTTGAATTTGTAACATTATTACCGAATTAATTATTAAAGTTAATTAAGGTTTTGTACTTATTTTTTTTATATTTTTTTACAATAATATTAAAGATCTTATCTCTAAGAAAAAATCCGACACAACCAGCAATTGCAACAGCTAAAAATCCGACATAAACGGTAAAAAAATATTGGAATACGTTGTAAATTAATAACGGAAAAAACAACACAACCAATGATAACAACAACGTGTTGATATTAAACGATTTTGTATCACCAAAAGCTCCAGAGGCATTTGCTAAATCTATAGGTTGATTAACATATGCGCCCATAAGTAACACAATGTTAGAGTTAAAGCCAATATTAAAAACTGTTGCAGCTACTAATGCCAAGTAAAATATTGGAGACATAAAGAAATAAAAACTGCACAACAATAGCGTAATAACACACGAAAATATAATGATATACCACTTTGACAATAAATATTCGCGATATGAAACACTTTGAGTCATAAAAAGAGCATAATGCGCAGAATCCCAAGATGGTACATATTGCCCAAAGGCAGTCATAAATCCTCCTGAAGTAAAAATGGCCACAAAAATTACCATTCCGCTAAGCCCTTCATCAAATTTGACCAATAAAAATGGATAAAAAATAAATAGCAAAGACATTAGTATGGTTCCACGCGATCGTTTATTTCTAATCAATAAATAAATATCATTTTTAATAAACGCACCAACCGCACCTAATGAATTAAGATAATTAAAATTAAAAGTTTTTACTTGTTCTGAATCTAATTTTAAACCTTTATCTAAGTACAATTGCGTAAAATAATACTTATATGTAAGATATATAGAAAAAATTAAAAACAAAATTGAAAGTAATATTGCCAGACTGTGCTGGTAAAAAAAATAAAATATTGGAGATACAATTGGAAAAATATTG
>Ga0233372_1001020_pt1 | contig 11211 bp, 13 predicted proteins | sample ElkDunMinimDraft_4_FD_191538 | JGI IMG/M metagenome (GOLD analysis project Ga0233372, IMG submission 191538) | Fecal eukaryotic communites from dung pellets of Tule Elk in California, USA - Elk Dung D8 | ecosystem: Host-associated > Mammals > Digestive system > Large intestine > Fecal | place... | reverse complement strand
TGCATCGAGCAGCAGCCGGCATCCGGCAGCACGCAAAAGGCTACTTCTTCCGGTACCTGGACCGGATCCAGGTTCCGGAGGACGTATACGAGGACTACCGCAGATATGAGCGGTACAAACTGCGCAAGGAGGGCGGAAGAAAATGAACAGGACAGAGGCGACGATCTACTGCGAGCAAGAGATCCGGCGCTCTGATCGTGCATCGGAGTACTGGGAGCCGGAGCAGAGAGAAGAACACATGGAAGATACAAAGCTTATGTGCAAGGCGATCTTAAGCATGCGCGGCTTTTATGCGGATGACTTTGCGGAGATCTGGGACGACGCGCTCGCCGCTGTGATGACCGGCGGCAGAGAGCCGGCTGGATCCGAGGTGCCGGAGCTGCGCAAGCTCGGCGAGATCGTCGGAGGATCGGAACGATGACGCGCGCGGATAACGGCGCCGCTGCCGTTATGGATGTGCTGCGGCGAGCCGGCTGCGATGAGATCAAGATTGTACAAGTAGTAGATCACGAGTCCGGCGTGATTGGCTGGTACGGCATCGAGGAGCGCACAGGACGCGTTTTTGACTTGATAGCATACCCAGTACCGCAGGCGCGCGAGATCGCGCCAGAATCGCTCGCTAGGACCATTTTTGCGGCATATCAAGATTGGATCGACGCGGGGCGCCCCAAATGGTGGATTAAGATGCAAGGGAGGCAAGGCAAATGAGAGCTACTGTGATATATGTGCCGGAGCTGCGGAGATCCTTTGCGACGATCGCCGCTGCCGCCAGAGCGACGGGCGCGGATGCGTCAAACGTCGGAAAAGTGCTCAAAGGGCAGCGCCGGACCGCCGGCGGGCTGCACTTTGAGATGCGCTGGGCGCGCGAGGAGGGACGCGGCGAGGCGCTGCGTGCGCTTTTTGAGCAGATCGACCGTGCAAACGAGATGCTTGTGACCGCAAAAGAGCGCAAAAAGTTTGGTTTTAGCAAAGAGCTCCAGGATCTCGACAAGCTGCGCGATGATATCGGCAGCACAAAAAAGGGCTTTTTTACAAAATCCGCAAAGGCTTTTGCAAGCTGGAGCGTCGAGGATCTGCAACACGATACGCAAAAGCTTATGCAAGGGATCCGCACCGCGGAAAAGGCGCTGCGCAAGCTCGACGATGAGATCCGAGATCTTGCCGACATGCTCGGTTTATCCTTTAGGGAGGCGCTGCAATATGAGATGATCGTGCCGGAGTTTTACAGGATGCTCGATCTTGCCGGCAAGGATCAGCGCATCGGTACAAACGAGATGCTAGAGGTCGAGATCAAGATTACAAACGCCGGAGCATCAGAGGAGCAAGCGCAGCGGCTCTTTGGCAAGCTCAATCGCTTTTTTGCAGATCCGAGCATGCCGCGTGATTACTTTGACGCTGCCGTCGATGAGATCTGGACAGAGATCATGGGAGATCAGGCAAAGCCTGGAGACGCAGCATCATCCTACTATGGCACAGATCCGATATACTAAGAGGAGGCGATCGCATGATCTACTGGAGAGAGGCTGCTGCGAGCGTGGCAAGCAAGCGCATGCCGGCTCGATATCGTATGGATCACAAATACTATCCGATTGCGTGCGCCTTTGACATCGAGACAACGCGCGTTAAGGATCCGCACCGTGAGCAGATCCGCGCAGAGATCGACCGGATCGAGCAGGCGCGGCACGCTGCGAGGCGTGCCGGCATGGATGAGCCGGCAGACAAGATGCCGCGTCTGCCGCAGCCGACAAACGACTGCGCATTTATGTACATTTGGATGTTTGCGCTCGGAGAGGATCTGATCGTCTACGGGCGCACCTGGTCCGAGTTTAAGGACTGGATGCTGCTGCTGGAAGATGAGCTGCAACTCGCTGCGGACTATCAGCTTGTGATCTACGTGCACGATTTGCGTTATGAGTTTGGATTTATGCGCAAATTTTTGCAGATCGACGACCACAAGCCGATCGTCGCGCGGACGCAGCGCGTAATCATTAAGTTTGAGTCTGGCTGCTTTGAGTGGCGCGACTCGTACAGCTACACCGAGCAGCCGCTCAAAAAGATGGGCGAGGAGGTCGGGATCCCTAAGCTGCCCGATTTTGATTACTCAAAGATCAGACTGCCGATCACAAAGCTGACGGATCGCGAGCTCGAGTACTGCGAGCATGACGTCAAGATCCTTGCGCGATACTATGCCGGAGAAGTCAATTTTTACGGGCTCTTATCAAAGATGCCGCTTACGCTCACAAAGCAAGTGCATCGCATCATCTCCTCGGAGATGGCAAAGACATGCACAAAGCATCAGCGCTGGACGATGGCAGCGCGTCAGCTCGACGCTGCAAAGGATGACGATTACAACATCTTGCGCATGCTGCGCGTGGCATACTTTGGAGGCTTTAATTTTGCAACCTCGATATATCGCGGTGATGAGCTGTCCGGAGTCCTGGGCGCGGATATCGACACATCGTATATCTCGCAAGTGCTGCTGCACCGGTTTCCGGCGGCTAAGTTTAAGCGGATGGAGCTGCCGATCCAGCCGAGCATGCCGGCATCGCCTGGCATGATCCAGGAGATCTGCGAGGCGTCCGGACCGTACAGCGGGCGCGCAATGCTTATCCATTTTACAGCGTGTAAAGTCAAGGCAAAGATCCCGTCGCTCGCATTTTTGCCGATCTATCCAAAAAACTACTTGACGCGCGCACCGGAGGCGCGACGGCGTATGAAAACAGAGCACGTCGCCGAGTGCGACTACATCGACACTGTGCTCACGGATGTAGACTTCCGGCTCTTTTGCAAGTGGTACGACTGGGAGCCGTACAGCTTGCACATCGTTGATATCTACAGCAGCAGATATATGCCGCTGCCGGAGTATGTGATCCAAAGCGCGATAACGCTTGCAGCGCAGAAGTTTGCAACCAAAGCGGAGCTTGCAGAGATCAAAAAGCACCGCATGCCGACGCCGCAGGAGGTGGCAGAGTATGTGCGGATCAAATCCAAGTGCGCGCGGATCTACGGCGTTTTTGTGCAGGATCCTATCCGCATGGAGTATATGTACAGCGCCGACGCTGGAAACGTCGTGCCGGCTGGACTCACTGGCATAGATCGTGCAGCGGATGAGCTCGACGCCGACAAACGCAACTTCTCGCCCGTGATGTATCAGTGGGGCGTATGGGTGGCGAGCTGGGCGCGAAAAGAGCTGCTGGATCCTCTGTACAAGATCGCAACCTGGTCACCGGTCCCGCAGCCGGATCCAGAGCGCTTTTTTAATCGCACCGTGGTATACTCGGACACCGACAGCATGTACATCATCCTAAAGGATAATCCCGTAGCGCTCGAGATCATCGAGGAGTACAACAAAAAAAAGGATGCAGCTGTGGAGCGCATGTGCAAAAAGTACGGATGCAATCCGCAATGGCTGCAAGGGCTCGGGCAGTTTAGGACAGAGTACTACAGCAAGTTTAAGGTGCTGGGACTCAAACAGTATTGTTATATACAAGCCGGCAATTTTAACTATCATATTAGCGGTTTACCGCAAATCGAGATCGACGATAAAGGCGACTATATCAAGGGCAAATACTTTGAGCAGTACGACACGGCAGCGGATAAGATGGCAGCCGTCACCGAGGATTTTTATGTGCCCGCCGATCAGACCGGCGTGCTTAAGTCGCACTATATCGACGATGAGCGCTGCTGCTGCGTCTCGGATGATCAGGGCAACTGCATGCACATCGAGATCCCGTCGTGCATCATCCTGGAGCCGCAAGCTTTTAAGTCGAGCATGCCGTCGCTGCGTGAGCTGATCGCGGATCTGGATCCGGACAAGCTCGAGGCGACGATCGCCCGCAATTTATACGAGGAGTGATAAAATGAGAGTTGCAGATTTTGGATTGCCTGCCGTGATGGAGTGCCCGCGCTGCCACGAGATCCTAGAGATCGACGCCGGGGGCGTCCCTTGTAATCCGGAGAACCCGTATTATCACAAGTGGATCTGCGATAAGTGCCTGGATGAGATCCAGAGCGAGGAGGTGAGAGACAATGACAAATGCTGATTGCATCCGTCAGATGACGGACGAGGAGCTTGCGGACTGGTTTGCTCCGCACATGATGTGCAATATATGCGACAAGGACAACAAACCTGTTGGATGCAATCGAAATGAATGCAGAAAATATGCGCTTGCGTACATGAAACGGGAGGTGAGAGACAATGCTGCCAATCAAACGACGTAACTATAAGCTGCGCGATGTGGTTTGCCCGAAATGCGGCAAGCCCGTCCGCGTGATCCGGCACGATCGGTACGGCGTATGCCTTAAGTGTCACGAGATCTTTGATGTGCCGGAGCTATCTGCCGAGGTTATCGCGGATGCCTGCGCACATCTTGACACTGATACCATGCGGGATGCTTATGTGAGATCCCAGCACATACAAGATACTTTTTTTGGTATAAGGAGTGATGATGATGCTGGATAAGTACGACATGCACCGAGTATACGAGTATTTGCACGAGCTCAAGAGCGGGATCCCCCCGACACGCTATCATATCGAGTACGTGCGCGATGTGATAACCCAGATCAACGCCCTTGACTTTTTGGCAATGCCGCTTGATAGGATCCAAAAGTACACGGATTTGCTCGGAGCATGCACGATCTACGCGCAGCTCTACGGTAGGCTTTATGGCAACAAATAACAAACTTCCGGCATTACTTAAGTAGTGCCGGATTTTTTTGCAAAATGCTCTTGACTTTCGCGCGGTAAAGTGCTATTATAAAGGTGGGGTGGTATAATGCCGCGTAAAAAGCAAGTCGTAGAGCCGGAGATCGTGCAGCTGGAGTTTGTGCCGGAGCCGGATAAGCTGCTTCCAGCAGAGACAGAGCAGCCGGAGCACGTAGACAGCGAGATCATAGATGGCGCGTCGATGTACTACAGCAGCGCAAACATCCGCAAGCTTGATGCGCTGTATAATATCGTGATCGGCACAAGATCAAACGGCAAGACCTATGATTGGTGCCGCGATGTGATCACGGAGTACATGCAGAGCCGCACACCTTCGGCATATATCCGCCGGCTCGACACCATGCTCGAGGCTGCAAACATCTCGACGCTCTTTGATCCGCAGCTGCCGCTCATCAAAAAGCTATCCGACGGCAAGTACAACACGATCATATACAAGACGCATGCGTTTTTCCTCGCCCGCTACGAGGATACCAAAACGGGCGGGCGCGTAAAGACTGCGCAGGACACAAAGCCTTTTTGTCGGACATACGCAATCAACACGTTTGAGACGACAAAAGGCGCGGACCGAGGCAAGGTGTACAGTGTCTGTTTTGATGAGTTTATAACGCGCAGTTTTTACTTGACAAACGAGTTTGTGCTCTATCAGCAGCTGCTCTCGACGATCGTGCGCAACCGTCCCGGCGTCAAGTTTTGGCTGATCGCCAATACTGTAAACAAGAGCTGTCCGTACTTTAGGGAGATGGGCATATCCCATATACGAGACATGCAGCCGGGACAGATCGACGTGTACCGCGTCGGCAAGACTGATCACAAAATCGCGATTGAGTACTGCGAGTATACGGGCGCGCCGGCATCAGTATCCGAGTACTATGCTTTTGATAACCCAGAGCTGCGCATGATGACTGCGGGCAGCTGGGAGATCGCAAGCTATCGGCACCCGCCTAAAAAGCTAGGGCGCGATCGCATTATTATCAGCTGCTGGCTCGAGTTTGAGGATCAGATGCTGCAAGGTGATGTGCATATGCATGACGACTTCCCGGTCCTGCATTGGCATCCCTGTAGTGTTTTGGATCCAGACGCTCGGCGCGATAAGATCATCTATATCCAGGCGGAGCACGCGGACGGCAACCCGCTGCATCAGTACACGCTGCGAGCTCGACCGACACGAGCGCAGGATCTGATCGCTCGGCTGATTGCCGAGAGGAAAACCTTTTTTGCGGATAACGAGACCGGGGAGCTCTTTGCAAACTGGGCATTGCAAACGCAAAAAATAGCAAGGGAGGCGATTTGATGAGCAAGCGCAATCCGACGCCGGAGGAGTGGGCGGCAAACTCGCTGCCGTTTGAAAAAGCATTGAGTACAATTGAGTTGGACTACGACTATTTGTATCAGCATTTTTTTAGTCAGCTTTTCCGGACGGCGCTGCATATCGTCGAGATCCGAGGCGCGCCGGAGTCGATCAATTATGATTTTATGATGATGTGCATCATCCTTTTAGGGCGCGCGGCTTACTTTAAGCCAGATCAGGATCTTGTCGCCTTAAATGCTGCGCCGGCAGGCAAGCCGGATTTGTACTATGTACCGGATCGGATCCTCGTGACAAATCCGCGCTTTAATCGCTCTTACAATTTGCAGCCTGGTATCGACTGCGAGATCGTCTACTGCACAAGCATGGATCCGTACTACTGGGGACGCGGAAGCGGCGGCATGTACAGCTTGATCAGCACCACTGCCTCGCTGCTTGCAGATAACTTTTTGTCGCTTAATGTTGCGCAAAAAAATCTCCGACTTACGACGGGATTTGCATGTGACGATCAAAACACATACTTATCCTTAGAGGTAGCAATGCAGGAGGCATACAACGGCAAACCGTTTTTTATCGTGCAAAAAAGCCTGGTCGATCAGCTGGAAAATCTGCCGGTATATGCCGACAGCAGCAACCAGTCATTGATCCAGCTGCTCGACGTCCACAAGTACATCTTGTCGGAGTACTATGCTGCGATCGGCTTGCAAGAGACGCAGCAAATGAAAAAGGAGCGATTGATCACCGCAGAGGTCGAGGACGGCGCCGAGCTGCCGCTATTTAATATCCAGGACATGATCGACTCGATCACCGCCGGCATCGAGCGCGTCAACTCTATGTTTGATACCAAGATGCAAGTAGTCGTAAATCCGCTGATCCTGCGCAACCTTTACGGCGATCAGAGCGAGGAGCAGGACGCAGCTGCGCCGGAGCTCGAGGAGGAGCCGGAAGAGGAGGAGCCGGAGACCAGCGCCGACGATCAGAGCGAGGAGCCGACCGAGCCGGCAGAGGAGGAGCCGGCAGAGGAGCCGGCGCCGGAAGATGCTGCCGAGGTAGTCGCAGACGCAGCGGAGCTGATCGAGGATGCAGCAGAGATCATCGAGCAAGCCGCCGATCTGATAGGGGGAGGTGATGAGGATGCTGGATCCGAGGATCCAATATCCGAGAGTCCGTGATTATGACAAGACCGAGATACTCGGATATTTTGACGCCGGATTAAACTACTATGAGCAATTGCTGCTCAGCCTCGGTACAAGCATAGAGTCATTCGAGGAGATCCTATACATGGACTACCTCGACGCGCGCCCGATCTACAAAACCGCCGAGGATATCCAGATGTGCTTTTACAAGACATATCTCAAAAATCAAAAAAAGTACGAGATATGGCAGCAGGTGTATGCTGCGGAGTATGATCCGATCCAAAACTACGACCGGCACGAGGAGAGCACAAAGACCAGGACGCCGGATCTGACGCAGGAGACCGAGGCACAGAGCCAGCGCAACCAGACACGGACAACGACAGACAACCCGCAAAACTACACAGAGACGGAGACGCGCAGCGTCTCACCGTATGACAGCCAGACGATGGCAGCGGCGGAGCAGTACGAGCGCAGCGCTTCTGGCGCTCGCAACACCACCGAGACATACAGCGGCGCGCCGGACACCGCATCCAGCACCACGACCACGACCGGCACAGACACGGACGCCGTAGAGTCTCACATCTACGGCAATATTGGCGTCACCACCTCGCAAATGATGCTCGCATCCTCTCTGGATCTCGCCGACCGCATGCGGCTCGTGCAGGAGATCGAGCAGGACATCGCAAAAGAGCTGTTTTTGCAGGTGTGGCTTTGATACATATAGGAGGGATGATATATGCCGCAGAGGATGCCTTATACTGATATCGCAACCGCGATCAACACATGGGCAGCGGAGCGCTGCCACTCGGCGCGGATCGAGGATACCACGCCTTTTATCGTCACAGAGGATCTGTCAAACGTCGTTGATGTGGGAACCGCAATCTACAACGCAAACTGGGTTGACAGCTTTGTCAAGTCCATGATCTTGCAGATCGGACGCTGGATCTTTGTCAACCGCGCGCACCGGAGATGGACGCCGGATATCACGCGCGAGGGCTCGGAGTTTGGGCACGTCCTTGCAAAGACTCGCACAAAGCGCTTTGCAGCAAAGCAAAATCCGACAATGCATATGTCTGCCGGAGATACGCCAAACCAATTTCAATTTAACCCGCCTACCGTCAAAAACAAGTACTTTGTACAAAAGGTAGACTGGCAGCTCGAGTGCTCTTTTGCAGAGCGTCAGGTCCAGGGCGCTTTCCGGAGCGCCGACGAGATGGCAAGATTTTTTGGCATGATCCAGGATCAGCTGCAAAAGGATATGGACCAGCAGATCGACGATCTCACAATGCGCGGCATCAATGGCTTTATCGGAGAGAAGCTGTACCGCGGAAGCGGCGTGATCGACTTGCTGACGAGTTTTAATACCGATACCGGCGGCAACCTCACTTTGGATACAATGACGCAGAGCGAGGATTGGAACCGCTACGCAGCATACAAGATCCTGCAAACCAAAAAGCGGATGCTGCCGGCAACAAATATTTTTAATTGCCAGACCGAGGCAGGCTACGAGACCAGCACGCCGCCGGAGTATATGCGCTTTGTGCTGCACTCCGACGTTGCAGAGTCGATCAATGTATATCTTAACGCGGTGACTTTTCATAATGATTTTTCTGACATTGGGAGCTATGACTCTATCCCGATGTGGCAGACGCCGGGCACCGAGTTCCAGCGCGCCGCGACAACCCGCATTAACATTGATCTCCCGTCCAACATTGACCGCGAGGAGTCCGAGACAGTCACGATCGACCGGATCGGCATTATCGGCTTGATGTTTGATGTGGACGCGATCGTGATCAATAATCAAAACGAGCGCGTCACGTCGGCATACAATGCACAGGGCGAGTTTTACAATAACTTTTACAAAATTGACACGATGATCTATATTGATCTCGACGAAAACGGCGCAGTGTTTGTCGCCGGTCCGGGCACACCGCCGACCGAGACGACCACGACGGCAGCGTCCACCAAAAAGACCACCAAGTAATAGAGCAATGCCCCGCCGGATCCGGCGGGGCATACTTGAAGGAGGCGAAAAAATGACGATCACGATATACAAGTGCAGCTCGGAAAACAACCGGCTCGACAAGTCCACCTTTTTGACGGATCCGCTCACCGTAAACGCGACGATCAAGGGAGACTACAGCGCCGACGCGCCGGAGCTGTATCTCCAGTATGCCGGCGAGCTGTCCGGATATAACTACATCAGCGCGCTGATCGACGGCGCGCAGCAATACTACTGGGCGCGATTTGTCGCCGGGATCGGTCAGACTGTCCGCGCGATCTGCCGGCGTGATCCTTTTATGAGCTTTTCCGCCGGTATCAAATTGCTGCCGATTATCGCATCGAGATCCGCGCAGCGTGCAGCCGACTCCCAGAGCGCCGGCTGGAATGCATACCTATCTGATCCGCAGCAGCCCTTGCTTGTGCCTACCAAAGAGGATGTATATATGCTCGGTGAGTTTAGCTGGGGCTCGATGATCTTGCTTACAGTGGGGTGATATCATGCAAGGATATAAGTTTAGGCTGCATCAGGCTATCGGTGATGATGTAAGTATTGATCGCGATGTGTACCTTACGCAAGCTGTAGATATTACAGACTATGTTTTTTCCGGAGCCGATTTTGCAAAGTTTGGTCCGCCGGAATCTCCTGAAGAATACTTTGTGCTGAAGCGCAATATCCCGCGATCTACAATTGCATCTGTGATTGCAAATCGCCCCACCATTATAGATATTGGCACAGCCGGAACGGCATCTGTAACGGATCCGCAGATCACAAAGCTTACAAATGATAGGGGCTGGGAGTGGGCAACATCCGGATACTTTGTGCCGGCTACTACTCGTATTACAGTCAGAGAGTCCCTTACTTGGGACGTAAGAGGTTTAGGCGGGGCAGATCGCTCATACCAGCCAAACGATCAAAATACGCAGCTTATCTTTATAAAATTAAGGATCACAGGCGCCGGAGCATTTAACGGTACATACTATGGCATTATTTTTGATGATCGGGTATCTGATCCATGCAGAGCATATTTTGCAATCGAGGATGCATTTTCCGAGCCGGTAAATCCGCCCGACACACCCAGCGAGACGCCGACCGTTACGCCTAACGGACACTATGGCATAGGTGTGACACAAAAGGGCATCATGTCGTTTGTAAATTACGCGCAAGCGCTTTCCCGCGTCAACACAGGCTCGCACGGGCTTCGGATGTACTCTGTCGGTGACGCCGCGATTGATGCGCTCTACAGCCGGCTATGGTCTGCGGATATCTGGGACAAGTGGGCAAATCGCAAATTCTCTCCGATCGGCGGCATTTTGTCGCTGCATCGGGTACCGGTTATTGCTCCAACATCCGGATCGGTCAGTAGCGTGACGATCGCGGGACAACAATACCCGGTCGGCTCTGCCGCTCTCGTCTCTGATAATATTGTTACAAAAGATTTTGGTGCTATAGAGATTCCAGAGATATCCGGCAGTTTCCTTGATTATGCTCCATATTGCAGTGCTATGCTGTATCTGCCTTTTATTGGAGCGGTCGGGATTGATATCAATACTATTAGCGCCGGATACATTGCAGTTAGATACACATTTGATTTGATCAGCGGTAACTGCATAGCTCAAGTCCTAACAATTGATCGGGATCGCAGTAGTATTATTTATGGTACTTATCCAGGCAATGCAGCATACAAGTATCCGATCAGCGGCAACGACAACGGCGGATTTGCAGTACTGGGCGCCGCAGCGGGCATCGCTACTGCCGGACTTACCCTTGCCGCAACCGGAGGCAGCGCAGCACCGCTTGCAGCGTCGATCGTGTCGGGTGCTGCTACGTCCATAAGCGCCGAGCACCACTTGCAGCAAGCCGGCACACTTCCGGCAAACACGGCAGCGCTCGGCGATCTGCGCGTCTATCTGGTGATCACGCGCCCGGCATATCTTACACCGGATCACTATGTCGATGTAAAGGGATATCCAGCAGGAGACGGGCACAATGTAGGCAGCTATACCGGATTGCTTGCCGGCGAGCTGCATGCGGAGTCGAT
>Ga0233372_1001019_pt1 | contig 11222 bp, 6 predicted proteins | sample ElkDunMinimDraft_4_FD_191538 | JGI IMG/M metagenome (GOLD analysis project Ga0233372, IMG submission 191538) | Fecal eukaryotic communites from dung pellets of Tule Elk in California, USA - Elk Dung D8 | ecosystem: Host-associated > Mammals > Digestive system > Large intestine > Fecal | place... | reverse complement strand
GCAGGCGAACCTTGCATTGAAATTATAGATCACGGGCAACGTGCAGAAGCTAATGCTCAAAACTTTAAAAACACCAACCCCGATGTACAACAACAACTAAATCCTTTGGTTAGCCCTGAAGACTTTTATAACGATCTACCTAAAAATGAAGGAATAGAAATTGAGTAACGTAATAACATGAAGTATGGCAAAAGGTGTTAAAAAAATAAAGGTTGTTAAAAAAACAGAATCCGATTTTAAATCCAAATGGGATTTGGGAATTAGTGACAAATTAAATTATTTTGAGGTAGAAAATTCTGTTTATACCAAACTGTCTGATCCTAGTAAAGATTTAATTACTGTAGTGCCCAATCAGTTTGTTTATTTTGCTGTAGCAGCGTGGTTTGAAGACACTACGGATGCAGAAAAACAAAAAGATTTAACTTGGATGTTGCAAGAAACCAATAGGGTAATAATAAGTCAAAAAACTATTTCAGGTTTAAAAAACTATGGAATAAAAATACCCAAAAAACTTTCTGGTGTTTATACTTATTATGTTGAAGCCAGCTTATTTGGAAAGCGAGACTTAAACAACCAATCTGGGCTTTATGTTAGGGGGTATTGCCCTCCAAAAATTACCAATAGTGCCTGGGCAAAGCATAAAGGCGGTAATGATGTTAGAAAAACACACGAATTTTCGTACGGAGATGTACTTCATTTAAACCTACAAACCGAAGGTTTAAACGGTGATTTTGTAGATGTTACTATTTTTAGAAGAAAAACAGGAGCAGACCAACCTATTTTTACCTACACAGGGGTAAAGGTAATTGATGGAGAAGTAAATTTAGAAATAAAAAACACGCATGCTTGGTATAGTTTAGTAGGTTTACCTAGTAGTACCGAAGAGTTTTATGTAAAAGTAAAACATAAAAAAAAGGCAGATTATGTTTCTGATGGTAAAGATACAGCTCACGCTCGTTTTTTGCGAATAAAACCCAACATAAGCTCGAAAAATATTGACATATCAAAATCCAACGCACCATATAAAATAGGCAAAGTAGATATAAATTCAGATAGGTACGAGCCTTGTAAATTTGAACAAATAAAAATAATAGAGACGAAGGAAGAGGAAGGAAAAAAAATTGAAACTTCGGTTCTGGTTTTTGATAACGGTAAAGCTTTAAAAGCTAGTAAAAACAACTTAGCTGAAAAAATAGAAAGAAGCATTTATTTTAATTTTGATTCTATACTATTAGAATCAGAAAGTAAAACTAAGTTAGATAATATTCTTAAATTTTTGCTAGAACATAGAGGTTCTACAATAAATTTAAGTGGGTATGCCTGTGTTATTGGTAAGCAAAATTATAATAAAGTACTATCTAAAAACAGAGCCGATGCAGTTAAAAAGTTTTTTGTAGATGGTGGTTTAGATGTTAGTAGAGTTTTTTCTGTTGGAAAGGGTGAAGTTGACCCAACCGATGATAAAATTGGTAGAGACAATATAAAATATAAAAATGAACTCGATTATAAAGAAAACCGCAGAGTAGATATTGTATTTACTTTTTATGCACATGATGCTGAAACTATTATTTATGAAACAATTGCTCCGGCAATTGATACTAAAAAGCGAATAACAATAGATGTTTTAGGGCAAGAAACTTGGGCATGTTTCCGAGAAAATAATGTACATAAAAATCAAATAGGTATTGTTAACGTAGGTCAAAAAATAGATAGAGGTACTCAAGCTACTTTGGTTCAAACTCCAGGTGTTTATGAAATTTATTCAGATTTGTCTAGGTTTAACGCCTTTCCTCTTCAATATATTTGGCCAGCAGCTACTAACCCAAATCAGTTTAAGTTATATATACACAGTTGTAGGTGGTTTAGTAATAAAAAAAATGCTACAGTTTTAATAAAAGTTTACCCTGACATAAAATGGGAACTAGCATTCGAATTTCAAGTAGAAGCATCTAATTATAAAGCAGCAAATATGCCTGCGGGAGAGATTTATAAAAAACATCAGGAAAAAGCTAGAAAAGCAGGCTACGAACGTTGGAGATTGAATGAGCACGGTAAATTGCCTATTGCATTAGGTGTTGGGTTATCTGCACAATGGAATGACAAAAAAACAAAACGAGAATTTAAAAACGAAATTTCTACAAAAATTGAAGCTTTTGCTAAAGTAATGGCAAAAGCCATAAATATTGGACAAGATGCAGTGAATTTTGCTCAAAGTGCTGCAAAAGCAACGTCATTTCCTGTAGCTTTTGATGTGAAATATCCTAACTTAGTGTTTGTAGGAGCATGGTCTTTAGAAAGATTTAATGATGACCTTAAAGTAAACACAAAAGGCGAAATAAATATTGCACTTAAACCGTTAATAGGGATTAAAGGTATTGTTGATATTATTGGGGCGGCAATAACTACTGCATCTTATGCAACTACTGCTAATCCTGCTGCTGCTAGATTAATAAGCCAATTTAGGGGTGGGTTAGAAAAGTTAGGAGCCTCTTTAACCTTTGAAGCCGAATTTTATGGAGAGCTAGAAGTAGAGTTTAATGGCCTAGAAATAATTAAAGGAAAAGTTAAGGCTAATAGCAAAACTACCATTGGCGGCAAATTGGGGATTAGAATAATATTTGAAATGAATATAGATATAGGTAAACTAGATGGAAAACAGATATTACCTGTTAAAGCTTCCTTTAAGGCTGAACTTTCTGCAGATGGATATTTTGGTGGGGATCTTGTTATAGACAGTGATAGCGATGGTATATTTGTACAGCCTGTGCTTAAATTTTCGGGAGTGAAAATTTCTGGTGAGATAAAAGGAGAAGTTGGCTGGTGGAAAAGCAGTTTTAAACTTGAAGAAGTTATAGTTAAAGAAGATGATTTATATTTAGATAAAAAATACATTAATTAAAATACTTATGGAAGAACCATTATATTCAATAGACCCTCATATATACTGTTCAGGTATAGTGTTAGTAAATGATGTTCCTGTAACAAGTTTTTTTGGAAAAGAAACAGAAGGAAGGGTAGGACAGATTGGAGGTTTAGTTATTAACCACGTTTTACTTGAAAGTGGTACGTACAAAGTGGTAGGTAAAATGTACCCTAGGTATGGAAATAAAACATTAACAGAAACAGACACTATGTTTATTGATTTTTATTTGGCTGAAGCAAGTTTAGATAAATGGAAAGCATCAAGGCATAAATTTCATCCAGCAATAGAATCCCCTTGGGGTGGTTTGAGTGAAAATATTAACTACCCATACTTTGAAATTGCTACCGAAATAGAAGTAGAATTGCCATTTGTTTTAAATGGTTGGCAAAACTCTGTAAATTTAAAAGACATGGATGAAAAAGATTTGTTTAACCAAGTTTTAAATTATTATCAACAAATCCGCCTAGTTTTAAAAGAGCATGATGCAGGAAAATACCTTTCTATGTCAAAAGAAAAAATGGAATTGCAAGAACAAGCCTTTTACTTTACCGACGAGCGAAAAGAAGATTTTATAGCGGGAGCCTCTAAACTTTTTTCTCAGAATTTAGAAGTTGAAGCCTTAGTACCAGAAAATTTAAAACTAGAGCTAATGGGGTACGGAAAATTAGTACGATTAATGCGCTTAGACGGTACAGAAGCGCTTCAATTTACAAGTCCTAACCCAACAGAACAATCTAATATAGAATTAGAAATAAAACTACACATGCGAACTAAAGAAAAAGGATTTAGTATAATTTAATAAGGCAAAAAACAATGAAAAGGCGTGATTTTATGGTATCTCTAACCCAAGCTACAGTAGGTGTTTTTGTAGGAAATTATTTATTAATCTCTTGTAGTATAATTCAAGAAGATTTACATGACATTTTAGGTAAAAATAGTTCGGTATTAAAAAACTACACTGTAGAATATGCAGGTAATATAAGTTGTTTAAGTTTAAATAGATTTAATGCTCTAATAAATGGTGAAAAAGCATTTGTATTTGTAAAGAATAATATAATAATAGGTTACAGTATTAAGTTTACAAATAGTAAAGAACTTTCTAAAATACAAATAGGTGCAAATGCACAGCAAGATTTTGATAATGCTTTCGGAGCTCGAAATGTATGGAAAGATGCAGCCATGAATAAAAGTATAACTATTCCAAAAAAATATCCAAATTTAAAAAGCCCATTTTTTTATAGTGAATATTTAGAAGAAGCTAAAACTAGTGTGTTTTAATTAAAAAAAATTGAATTAGTGAAACCGAGTTTAAGGCCTATTAATATGAAAAATACGCTAAAAATATATTGTTTTATGCTTTTGGGAATAAGTTTTACCGCTTGCTCTCAAAAACCTGAAACTATGCTTAATCAAAATCAGCACATTACAGCCAACAATATAGTAAGCGAGATAACCAAACAACTAAAACAGTACCCAGAAGAAAAAATTTATGGACTAAGGTTTGGTAATGGTTTATGTTATTTTGATATGTATGTAAACGGTATCAAACTAAACAAACCTTTTAATTCGATAACTGGTAGTACAGCAGTACGTCTAAACCCAGTTGTGTTTAAATCGGGTACTTACAAGTTAGTGTATAAAATGTATCCTTTAGGTAAGTTAGAAGAGATTTATGGTGATGAAGTTTTTACTACTTTGCTTGACAATACACAATTAAAATTTGATTTAGGTTCTTATATACAAAATAAAGAAGGATTTACTGATGTTGATTATTTAGAATATTCGGTACCAACGGTCGAGGTTCCTGTAAGTAAAACCTATTCAGACACAAAATTCATTGCCCACGGGCAAACGTATTACGAGGGCAGTTTTGATATGGAAGTAAACGTACCCTACGAAATACAGCCACCATTTGAAAATGCGCAAGATTTGCGAAAGTTCGATAAAGCTGAACTCGAGGCAAAGCTATTAAAAAAATATAAAGAGGTAGCCAACATATACCAAAACAAAGAGTACGATAATATTGCCCGATTAACGTATGATAATTTACGTATTGCGTTACAATCGCTCTATGCTACGCCAGAGGAAGTAGCAAAACAATGGGAAATGCTATTTAAAGCATTTAAAGAAAGTTCGTTCGAAATGCAACCTATAGAAAATTACAAGCTCGAGTTTTTTTACGAAGGTAAGTTAGCAGCATTGATGTTAACCACGCAAGACAATACCTATAGAGGAAACACCGCACTTTGGGCAAAAGTAAATTATGACGGGGGTACTCGCCCTATGTTTTTAAGCCGATATTTTTATATCCCCGAGGGCGAAACCGAGTTTAAAGCCTATTAAATATGAAAAATACACTAAAAATATTTTGTTGTACGTTGTCAAAAGAATTGGGACACCTCTTTCTAAAAATTAAGAGAGTGTTTGGTTTATAAATTTATTATTTTTTCTTGAAAATACAACTGTCTTCTTTTTGCAATTGTTTGTTGTTTAATAATTGCTCTTTGTTCTAAAATTTTATCTGCTCGACCAAAATACACATCCGAAGGCGTAAGATTGTTCAAAGCCTCATGATATCTGTTATTGTTGTAATTTTCGACAAATTCACTTAAAGCTTGAATTAATTCTTCGGGATGATAAAAATGATTCAATTTAACCACATTTTTCATGGTTCTATGATAACGTTCAATTTTACCTTGAGTTTGCGGATGCATTGGTTTACCATGTAATTGTTTCATTTTTAATTGGTCTTTTAAATACGATTTTAGTTCGTTTGAAACATAACAGGGACCATTATCGGATAATAACTTTGGCTTTTGTTTAGTTTTTAATCGAGCCTTTGTGATAGCTGTGCTCACGGTTCTTTTTACATCTTCAGCTTTCATAGAATCACACAATTCCCAGTGAATGATATAACGGCTGTAATCATCTAAAACTGTATTTAAATAATACCATCCCCAGCCAATAATCTTAAAATAAGTAAAATCAGTTTGCCACATTTGATGAACAAATTGTGTTTTATCTTTAAATTCATTGGAAGCGGCTATCAAAATGTGGTTTGGAGCAGGGATTAATCTACGTTGCTTTAGGATGCGATATACACTTGATTCTGATAAATAAATTCCTTATTCATCGGTAATTTTAAATGCCAATTCTCTTGATGATAATTCGGGATATTCTAAAGCTAACTCAACAACTAAATCTTTTTGAATCTCTGGAATACTGTTCCATTGTCGATTGGTCAATCGGTGTTTTGGTTTTAAGCCATCGAGTCCATTTTCAAGATAACTTTGATACCATTTATAAAAAGTACTTCGAGAAATTCTATATTCTTTTAAAGTTCGTTTTATTCCAATTTCAGAACGAGTTACAATCTGAATTATTTCGTGTTTTTCACTTGCTGATAATCGCATATATTTCTTGAATTTTGTTTTTAATCCAACGAGTTCAAGGTTTTTTTTACGATATCATAGAGTACAACCAAATCTGCTACAATCTCTTTTAAACGCACGCTGATTTTCTTTGAGTAGTTTACTTACATCATCACGAGTAATATCTCCAGATAATCGCTTTTTACCAGCTTCTAGAAATTCTTTATTCCATTTATAAAATTGAGATTGATTAATACTGTATTTTTAAATCGTCAGCAAAAAGTGGACATGATTTATTCATATTTAGAAAATTAGTTTAAATTTTTCTGTCTTTTATAATCATTAAATTGTGTTAATATAGTCGAATTTCATTTTTAATTAGTAAAACAAAGTTATACTGTATACTTTATATCTTGAAATTTGATAATAAAAAAATACCGTATGAGTAATCATACGGTATTTTTTTATCTAATTAAATTTTTATAAAACTGAGTACTTTCGGAAGTTGATTTTCCTCCAGGAATTGTATATTTCATAAGAATATTATACTTCCCTTCTCGCATAAATTTATAAGTGTAACCTAAAAAATTATAGGCACTGTGATTAGCTGATAATTTTCCATTAGCTAAATCATTGGCTATTTGATTTCTAATATCAAATAAATCTTGTTTATAAATTAAAGGTAAATTATACTCATAAGGAAAATACGTTGCGGTATTTGTATGGTTAATATCATTTTGTATACTATTGATATAGTAATTATTAATAGAAATCGCCTTAACAGGTTGCAGTCCGTATTGACTAATATCACGATGTGTAATTGTATATACACCTCCTACTGGTAATTTACTATATAGTATTGGATTAATATCTTCTGAAAAATAAGGATCATCTAATAGGGCTTCTACTTCAACTAATGGCTTATTTGCCGTATAAATATTTCCTAAAAGTTCAGACTCATCAAATCTTTCACCATCCTTAAGAGAATTAGATAAAGATATAACATCAGCTGAATGAATTATAAAATTGTGATTAGCTATACGAATGCTCTCAACTTTGTTTATAAATTTTTTATATGTACTTGTACTAAAGTCATAGGTTAGTCTTTCTATTTCTCCTTCTTGTAAATTATTTTCAGCTACTTTATTCTCAACGTTATAATCGTTTCCTTCTGTAACAGTATTATCATAATTAGATGCATTACTATTGCTAGATGTTTCTCCTTGTTTGATAGTGCTTGATATGAGTACTTTTAAATTTGATTTAGTTGGAATTTTAGGCATTTCATAAACCAATTCATTATCAGCACTATTATAATTAAAGTTACTTGCATATTGTTTCTTACTTTCTTTATCTATTATTTTAATAGAGGTTTCCCACTTATCATCTTCAAAAAGATAGTCCTGACCTCGTTTAAGTTTGACATAACCATTTTTATATTCGTCTCTGAAAAAATATTTTTGTTGAACAACAGGATACGAATACTCAATATTGTTCAAAGGAATATAGTCTGGAGCTCCTCCTGTTGTAAATATTTTTTCCTGAAATTCTTTAACAACTACGCCATTTTCTTTAACAGGTTGAAAGATTCCATTTTCTAGTTTTTGAAAACTTACTTCGACCTGAACTTTAAATTTGGTATTTGGTGATAAAATATCTGTTGATACAAAATTTGCACGATCAAATAAAGAAGACCATGTTAATTCTCCGGGGACATTTTTACCTGATTCACTAATTACGTCAAATTTTTCTAAAATGACTTTATATACTTCAACTTCCCCTTTGTCATTAGGTAATTCTATAGGCTGATTTACTTTCATTGCAAAAGTGGCTTGTGGAACGGCAAATACATCAATATCTTGAGATTGATCTTTAGGAGCAACGTCCATAATCATTTTTATGCCATCTAAAGCTCCTCCAGTAGCAAATTCACATTCTTCACCTAGAGTTACTTTAAAATTAAATTTCCCTTTTATTAAGCCTCCTAATACATTCATATAACCACCCACATATCCTCTCATCCAAAATGGATTAGGGAGTTTGGCTTGCATAACTACTGCTGCACCAGCTGATATGATGGGAACTTTTAATTTGACAAAAAGTAATTTTACACGGACACCGAGCTCTCCTTGAAGGTAAGCATAAGATTGTCCATTTGCATACCAACCATCAATTCCTATTTTTCCTCCAGTATTCGAACACTCTGCCTCTCCATAGTCTTTTAACATAATGTCAAATCCTACACCTGCTTTAAAGTTAGCATAAAATATTAAAAATGATAAATCACCTGTGTCAATACTTAAGTCAGCACCAAAAGCAAAACCACCAGCATTTGCTAGTTGATTTTCATCACGCATATAATTCAACTGTTCGGCTTCTATGCCTAATATTTGGGCTACATGATCGGGTGGAGGAGGGGATCCAGGTAACTGGGTACCCGCCATTAAATAAGAACCTGTTTGTAGTGATATCCCAGCAACACCTAATTTTATTCCAATACGGTCATCAGGAGTTCCTACGTATAAGTACCAATCTTTAGGGTCTTTATGAAATACAGCCCAACCTGCACGACCATTTTCTCCAATTCCTGAAATAAAGCCAGCATTAATGAACACATCAAGTGTACCATGTGTGGTTTTATTTGCGATATCAAATTGTATGGCCGATCTAAATTCTATAGTAGCACTTTGATCTTTAGGTAATTCTGGAATTACGTCTGCTTTGGGTAAAAAACGTTTCTCAAAATTTGTTCTTTGGTCATCCTCTTTTTTTAGGTTCATAAAGGACGCACTAGATTCTAAATTGGAGTTGACCTTTTCAACTAGATTTTGGATATTTTCTAATCCTGGAATATTAGCTAACACTCTACCTTTACCATATATAGCTGCAAAATCTAAGCCCCCTCGTTTGTTAAATTGAAATTCAAAGGCTGCTTCACCACTGAATGCTTTATCATTTCCAATAGCAAAACTAACTAAGGCTTTTAGCCCAAGTCCAGCATCTTCATATGGTTCATAAGTTAGGCCCGAAGGAGAAAATTCGGTTGGATCTGCAAAGGCTGATCGTCTCATTTTATAATAAGCTCCTCCGCCAAAACCGTTTATAAGATAACTGACATTGGTTAACTTTGCTGATGCATCAAAATACCAATACCTGAAATCTTTTTTCCCAAATATGGCTTTAGCATGTACTTCAAAGGCAGATGATTTTACGTCTAAATCAGCATTGAAACCATTACCATAAATCGGGTGGTTTTCCAATAGATCCAATCTACCATGCATCGAAAAACTACTGAAATTTCCATTAATGTTAATTTGAGAAAGATCAAGACCAGCAAACTTCCATTGTTGTTTGTTATTTTGGTTAACTAAACTTCCTTTAATACCTAATCTAGCATCTGCTTTAAGTTCACTATTATCCATCAAATTTAGCGCTAAATTAAAGTACAAATCAGCGCGATTGTCTTGAGCAACAATTTCTATGTTACCGATACTAACAGGAAAATTTCCAAATTTGATATTGTCATGATAGCCCATACTACCAATTTGTATCATCGGAGATACGGTTTGTAAAGCTAAATTTTCAAAGGTTAATCCCTTAAAATCTACTGTTTTTTTATTATCTTCAACTTCTTTTGTATCCTCATCTTTACTGTTCTTAGATGCAGAGAAATCTATACTTCCGTGTAAAATAGCTTTAGGTAAAAAGCGACCGTCTCTTACTTTTAATTGTACGGAGCTGTTTTCAGTAAGTTTAGCTTTTGCTTTCCATATATCGAAATTAATAGCTTCTGAACTGGATACCGTTAAGCTATACTCATACTCAGATATAATCCCTTGATATTTAAAACCATTATTAGATTTTAAAGAATCATTTTGCATTTTAGTAATGGGCAAAATAATTTCTCCCGCTAAAGTCCCTTTTATAAGTTTATTAGTTTCTATAGTTACGGCTAAGCTATCTAAAGAGTATGCCCATGAGTTTGAACTATCTGTAACTCCTTGTTGTACACCAAATATGTTTGATCCATAAAATGAGCCAGATACACCATATTTATCAATGAGCATTTGATGAGCTCCTATTTGAATTCGTTTGTTATTTTTGGATGTTTCATTGGTCTTAAATTCACTTGGTAGTCCAACATTTAGGGTTTCAATATAAACACCTTTCCAAGTTTCTTCGCCTGGAAATAGTAACCCGTTTTGGCGATATGAAATAGGAAAAATTACATTAGGACTGTTACGAATATCGCTTAAGTCTAAAACAGCTTTATTAACTAAAAACTGAAAATTCCCATCAAAATTAGTTCCATTTTGTTTTTTTGCAAGAACAAAAGGTGTTAACGATATTTCGACTAGAATATCATTCCAACCCGAAGCAGTGAAGTTAAAAAAGCCACGAACTCTATTAGGTAGATTAGCTTTTCTTCCGTTACTTAAAGTTACAGGGATTGTACTTCCAAGTTCCATTACTTTACCGTTTTCAAGAGGTAAAATTAGATTTTGGGAAAATTCTACAGCTCCCGATAGTTTTAATTCTTTAAAACCGTCACAGTCAATAGTAACATAGGTTAAATCTTCTATTTCTCCTGTTTGTTTATTAAATCCTCCAAACAAACTCACTTGCCAATCATTTTGACTAATAGGAATATTTACGTCTCCTAATAGTGCTAATTTGGCATCACCAATAATTCCTCCTTCATGTGATAGTTTTATATTCTGAGCACCAAAAAATAAAGACATGGGCAAACCATCACTCCCTTTTTGTGGAATATCTAATTTAGCAAATACGGTAAGTTCGGTATAAGTAGGATAAAATTTAGCCTTCGTAATTCCAATAGTATAGGTGGTATTATCTCCTCCTATTCTAGTTTTAATACCAATGGGAAGTGAGGCAATAGACTCATTAGAGATATTGTCAACATAGCT